>ENA-OROR01000019-OROR01000019.1-human-gut-metagenome-genome-assembly--contig:-NODE-19-length-150925-cov-6.521469_pt1 | contig 150925 bp, 153 predicted proteins | sample MGYA00242135_ERZ509060 | MGnify/ENA primary metagenome ERZ509060 (study PRJEB26280, sample SAMEA2338742) | human gut metagenome | biome: human gut; feature: human-associated habitat; material: faeces... | reverse complement strand
TCAGATACCAGTACTTGGAATCTTCTGTAATATTATCTTCGTCCAGTACATAGATCAGCTTCGGGAATGCAGGTGTGATCCATACACCTTTTTCATTCTTGACGCCCTGCATTCTCTGTTTCATTACTTCTTCAATGATCATCGCAAGGTCATCCCTGGTCTTGCCTTCCGGTACTTCATCCAGATACATGAACATAGTTACAAACGGTGCCTGACCGTTACAAGTCATCAATGTAATCAACTGATACTGAATGGTCTGGATACCACTCTTAATCTCATCCTTCAGTCGGCTCTCAGTAAGCTTCTCGATAATCTTCTCATCCAGGCTCTCACCACATTCCTTGCGCTCGCGGATCACGATATTTTTCAATTTCTGACGACTGATATCCACAAACGGTGCCAGGTGTGCCAGTGTAAATGACTGTCCGCCATACTGATTACTTGCAACCGCCGCAATAATCTGCGTTGTGACGGTACAGGCAACCTGAAAGCTCTTAGGCGATTCAATCATTTTACCGTTCATAACAGTACCGTTGTCAAGCATATCCTTGATATTTATAAGACAGCAGTTAAAAATCGGCTGTATAAAATAATCCGCGTCATGAAAATGAAGTATGCCGTTTTGATGTGCCATTGTGATATGCTCCGGCAACAGCATACGTCTTGTGAGGTCACGCGACACTTCACCTGCTATATAGTCACGCTGTGTAGACGCGTGAACAGTATTCTTATTTGAATTTTCCTCCGCAAGCTCCTTGTTTTCGTTTCTGATTAGCTTTAGGATTGATTCATCTGTTGTATTCGACTTTCTCAAAAGACTGCGTTGGTATCTGTATATCATATACTTTTTCGCAAGTACATACTTGTTGTGTGCAACAAGCGTCTTTTCGATTATATCTTGTATCGTTTCAACGGGAATTACTTCCTTGTCTGTTTTTTCAACGTTTCCTATCGCCTCTTCTATCAAGTCGTCACTGACTTTTTGCGAATTGTCCACCTCAACATTCGCTTTTTTAATGGCGGCTGTTATCTTGTCAGCATTGTATTCAACAATTCTACCGTCACGCTTCTGTACTTTCACTTTCATAACCCCTTCTCTGTATAAAACACTATATACAGTATTATCGCTCAAAAAAAATATGCAGAAAGCACGTCTTTATGCGTGTTTTATGCAAATCTCAAATACTATGTAACCACTATATTTTGTGTCCTTGATATTTTTGTATATCTATATCTTGTATTATATTATAGCACAGTTGGATTATAAATGCAATACATTTTATTTTACAAATTGAATACAATATAAAAAAGCAAGCACAATTTTTATGCTTGCTTATCAATATATTGTATTTATATAAAATAATCCGGAATAAAAGTTTCCCTCATATCAATGTAACCCTTAAAATCTTTCTGACGCTTGCCGTCTATTGTAAACCTTACGTTCACAATCCCGTCAAGTCCTGTAAGTGAATTGACGATTGAATACACCGTAAGCAGTTCCAAATCACGACCGTCGGGGTGCTTGTCCGCCAATTCCTGCTTTATATCCACATACGCAATCCTATCAAGCACTTTCACCTTTATACCGTGTTTGACGTTCGGAATAATTCGCCTTATTTTCGGATTGTCGTCATATCCCTCAACAAGCTCGTCCACTACTCTTTGTGCCATTTTCTGCGTACTCATCTGCGGTATTTGAGTTTTTACTGGAATCAATCTGAGCATTTGTGCGTCAACGTAATACAGCTTTACCTCTGCTGTTTCCGTATGTGTATTCTGCGATATAACCACAGTACCAAAGCCGATTGCAAGTATTAATAAAAATATAAAGTGTCTTATAAGCGTGTTCTTCTTTAATGTAACTATCTGCAAAACAAAAAACCTCCATACACTGACTTATATACAGTATATGAAGGTTCAATGATTTTTATTACATATTTTTACTTTGTTCCAATGCTATTGCAAGCTGGTCAGGACAAGACGTACCGCGTCCGTTACAGTTTGTACCCTTTAATCTCGAAATAACATCGTCAATATTCATACCCTCAACAAGAGCGCTTATACCTTGCGTATTACCGTTACAACCTCTTGTGAAGTGTACATTTCTGACAACTCCGTCTTCTACCTCAAAATCTATCTGTACAGAACAGACACCCTTAGGCTGATATGAAAACTTAGCCATTATATCCACCTCCAAAATTTTATATTTATCTACATTCTGATTATACAACATTTATTGCTTTTTTTCAAGCATATCTATTGACTATACACCCATTTTTTTATATAATAATATACAGAAATAAATTTAGGAGGAAGTTCAAATGAAATTATTTGTAGATACTGCCAATGTAGATGAAATCAGACAGGCAAATGATATGGGCGTCATCTGCGGTGTTACAACAAATCCGTCTCTTATCGCAAAAGAGGGCAGAGATTTTGTTGAAGTTGTTAAGGAAATCACAACTATTGTAGACGGTCCTATCAGTGCCGAAGTTATTTCCCTTGAGGCTGATAAAATGGTTGAAGAGGCTAAACCTCTTGCAGCTATCAACAAGAACATTGTTATAAAAATTCCTATGTGTGCAGAAGGTCTAAAGGCTGTTAAAAAACTTACAGCTCTTGGTATCAAGACTAACGTAACTCTTATCTTCTCATCCGCACAGGCACTTCTTGCCGCAAGAGCAGGCGCTACATATGTAAGTCCATTCCTTGGCAGACTTGACGACATCGGTACAAACGGTATGATTCTTATTGAAGAAATCGCCGATATTTTCAAAATTCACGAAATCCCAACAGAAATTATCGCCGCAAGTATCAGAAATCCTATCCACGTTATCGACGCCGCAAGAGCAGGTTGTGACATCGCAACAGTTCCTTATAAGGTAATTGCTCAAATGCTTCACCACCCACTTACAGACAAGGGTATCGAAAGATTTTTAAAGGACTGGGAAACAGTTCCGAAAAACTAATCAAGCAAAAATTAAGGCTGCCGATTTAGGCAGCCTTTTTATTATACTTCCACAGCTATTGCACTGTAATTATCATTGTTTTCTTTTTCGTTTTCGTGCAGGCTTTCGAGCATTTTTTCAAGCCATTCTTTCGGTGATTTAGTTTTTGCGAATGATTTTTCTATATCATCTTCATAAACATATTCCCAAAAACCATCTGTACAAAGTACAAAAGCGTCACCTTTTTTCAAGTCAATCACTTCCGACACATCAAAATTCAAATCATCAATGTCACTTATCGATGACAACAATTTATTTTGATTAGGGCTTGTACGTATTTCATCAAATGTAATTATCCCCTCTTTAAAATCTCTGAATGCGATAGAATGGTCGTCCGTAATCTGCGAAATTCTCTTTTTTGATATGTAGTAAAGACGGCTGTCGCCGGAATGTGCCCACACGGCTTTTTCACCGTCAGTTACCAATGCAACAATCGTACTCGACATATTCGATTTTGTACTCTCTCGTTCCTCACCCAAAACAGACGCCGCCTTTTCGATATATCTGTATAACGCCTTACCCGAAAGTTCAGGTGCTTTTTTAAACGATTTACAAACCGTTTCACACACAATCTCCGACGCAACCTCGCCGAAGCTCTGTCCGCCCAATCCGTCGCACACAACAAAGCACCACAACTTATCCGAATTTGCGTAACCTACATAATCTTCATTGTTTTTACGACCGCCTCTGTTTGTCAGTGACACTGCTCTCATAAATTTTTACCCCACATTTATTGATTTCCGTTTTCTTCTGCACTGTTTTCAAAATCAGCTGTATTTTCTGAATTTTCCGCATTATCTGTATTTTCCGTATTACCGTTATCAATGCCTTTCAAAGAATTGATTTCCTCCTGCATAGTGAGCTGTCCCTGCAAAGCCTCATCAAACATAGCTTTTGTCTGACGATTTGAAACAATAAGCACTATATTCATAACGCATTGAACCAATATTACAGCAGTCAAAATCAATGCCAGCCATACAAGCCCTTTTTCACGACCGCTTTTTACACGTTTATAATCCATCTGTATCACTCCTGATTTTTATACTCTGCAAGAAAGCGTGAAAACTTTCCGACGCATTTTTCATTAAATCTCACTCCGAGAGAAGTAAGTTTCATAAGTAAATCCGCACTGATTTTTTCTTCATATTCGACCTCAACTTCATAATCCGTTTTATCGAAATATGTCGTTTTATCAAGGCACAATTCCGATCCGTTATGCACAAGGCTGTTTCTTATCGTTACGGCACAGCCCATTTTATAAAGCTCGCCCACATCCTCGCCTGTTATCTCTTTTGCAAGTTCGGCATTTATAATATCAGGTACTTCTTCCGTTTCAAATTCATTTTCTTCGCAAATCTGCAAAGGACTGTTTTCGTTTTTGTGAAGTTTCACCTGTATTTTCGCCACTTCACCTACAACTCTTATTCTTACCATTATACGTTTTTCTCTAAGTATACCCGCTTTATCGGTATAATAATAATTCATCTGTTCTCTGACCTTTTCCCATGTAAAAGCGTTTAAAATACTCTCATACAGGTCTTTGTCTATCATACTTTTTATCTCTGTTTCCGTCATTTCTGCTCCTTTATATAAACTGATTTCTTTCTTCACTGTATTTGTACCCAATCAGTGACAGTTTATCCTCAATAGTTTTTCTTTCAAGCTCCATATCGTCACACATATCGTCAAGATTTGAATAAAAATCACGAAGTTTTGTGTTGACAAAGCTAAGCAATATAGCAGGATCGTTCGGTATCATATTATCCCTCCAAGTGATCTCTTATAAGTGTTTTTATTTCGTTTTTGCCCTTATGGATTTCATATTTCATTGCCGGTATAACCGTTTTTGAATATCTGATATTTGTGTTTGGTGATGATTCGATTATACAGCCCTCGCCGCCCGTTTCCGTAAGAACTTCACAGAATTGAAAATCATTCCTCGCTTGTGCAATAAACGAATCCTTTGTTTTAATGTTGTCCTTATCTCTTGATGCAACCGCAAAACCTGCGTCATACGCAACGCAATCATATTCCGAATTAATTTCGTGACTTCTCGTATGACCGAACGATGTCGGAGTTATAACGGTTTTAACGTCAATTCCCTTAAACGGTGACCATTCTATTACAACTCTGTCATTTTCGACATTGTATGACTTCAAATGTCTGCGTACCAACACCGCGCCGTCAACAACAAACGTAAGCATACTGTCGCAAGCCGCCTCATCAATGCTTACATTACTTCTCATAACATTAAATCCAAAATGAGCGCTGTATGCAAATTTCAAATATTTCGGCACAATCTGACCGCACGCAAAATCGGTAATTGTTCCTGCCGGATATGCAATACTCTTGCCGTTTCGTCTTGATACAAGCATATCTGCCTCTTTTATAAGTTTAAGTTCGTCAAGTTTAGGCATTTCTTCAATATCGCAAGACCAAAATTCATGGTCATCAGACAACATAAGGAATATATATGCTTTAAGTCCCCAATAAGGTGAGCCGTGTGCATTATAATGCTCTGCCATAAGAAGATTTGAATAATCGTATCCGACAGATAAAATTCCGCTTGTATCGAATATATTTTTTGAAAGCCAATTTTCAATGTTTCTTATTAATATGCCTTTCATAACACCAAGCGAAAACGGTCTTATACCCGCCAAAATGCAAGCGCCCCAAAATGCCGCTTGTGCAAAACGATATGTGAGTGAACGACCGTAAGGAAGTGCCTCGCCGTCCTCGTCAAACCAATATATGAACGTTTTTGCAAATTCCGTTGCACGTTCCTTGTATATATCGGAACGCTCCTTGTCGTCGTCCTCCATTGCAGCGGCATAAATCAATCCGTAAAAATGGAATGCAAAACCAATGTAATAATCCTTTTGTCCATGCAGTCCGTCTATGTACCAGCCGTTGCCAAGATAGAATTCATCTATCCTTGCAATATCTTTGTCCAACTGTTCTTGACTGTATTTTCTGCCGACCTTTTTCAAAGCAACGTTGACAAGCACTCTGAAAAATGTCCAGTTGCTGTCACAAACTTCCTTGTCATTTATAGAATAAAGCCATTTTTCAAAGTTGTTTTTCGCAGTGGATTTAAGCGGCTCCCATACCTTTTCCGGTGCAAAAATCAAACCGTATGCAAATGCAGCCATTTCAACAAAACGTTGGTCTTTATCATGGCAATCGCCCCAGTAACCGTCATTTTTTTTATCCGCACCGCTTGTTATACCGGTTATATATAACTTTTCAAACGTTTCATTTTCACCGCCGCCTGCCCAAAACGGCACAAGTCCCCATAGCGGACGTGCAAAAGCCTCAACGTCCGCCGAAAGATTTTCGTACCACGCACTGTGTCTTGCATACTGTACCTTTCCGCCGTTGTAATACTTTTCTATAGGCGATATTATATCCGATAACTGTTGTCTGAAATATTCTTTTGTATACATAAAGCCACCTCTGTCACTTTGAATTATCTTAATATTTTTATTATAGCATTTATTTACCAAAAAGTAAATAAGATAATTGTAAACCTTTGTTTAATTTTTAGGTTGACAATTAAACTTTTATAATATATAATTATCTCAGTTTTTAAGTTAGAAAGGAAATTTTCAAATGAAGAAGAAATTTACAACAAGAGATTTAATTTTGTGTGCATTGTTCACTGCACTTTCGGCAATCGGAGCATTTATAAGAATTCCGGTTCCGCTTGTGCCTTTTACTTTGCAAATAACATTTACAACATTGGCAGGTCTTTTGCTCGGTTCTAAAAAGGGCGCAATAAGCGTTGCGGTATACGTGCTTATGGGACTTATCGGAATACCTGTGTTTACACAAGGCGGAGGTTTCAGCTATGTGCTAAAACCAAGTTTCGGCTTTTTGGTAGCCTTCATTATAGGAGCATTCGTAACAGGACTTATTATCGAAAAGAAACAAAATCCGTCATTCTTGAGAATACTCGGTGCAAGCTTTGCCGGTATGGCATTCGTATATGTTTTGGGTGCGATTTATTTCTATATTATATGTAACTTTGTTATTAATGCACCTGTCAGTATCGGTAAAACAGTTATGTCGTGTTTCGTGCTTGTCGCTCCGGGTAATATCGCCCTTGCAATCCTTGCAGCACTTGTAGCAAAAAGAATTATACCGATTTTAAATCGTCAAAACCAGTCAACTGTTCCCCAACCTAAGACTGTATGATAAAAAAACACTGTGCTTTGTCACAGTGTTTTTTTGATTACTCATAATATTAAAAATAAAAAAATACACCCACATCAATATTTCATTGATGTGGGTGTACATACAAATGGTTGCGGAGACTGGACTTGAACCAGCGACCTTCGGGTTATGAGCCCGACGAGCTACCAACTGCTCTACCCCGCGATATTTAACTTAGTGCCTCTCTCAGAGTGCTATAATAGTATAGCACACCCTAACTTATTTGTCAAGTGTTTTTTTATAATTTTTACATTTTTATTTTTTAAACCTCAATACTATTGTTTTTATCCGTGATTTAGTATATAATGTAAGTATTATTTCAAAGGAGAGATGATTAATTTGGAGCGTTTTCTTTCAAATTTGCGTGTACGTCTTGAAGAACGTATTTCGCCGAATATGATGCGTGTAATACGTCCGTTTATGACGGTGCAATTTGTTATATTTATGCTTTTGGGCATTGTGAACACTGCCGTATCGGTCGGCACAGCCACATTACTTGACATTCTTCACAATGCGTTTCTTGCACCGGACAACCCACTGCGATTAATCGCCGAACACTCACGTTCCAACTTTATATTCGGATATATAGTCAGCATAATAACATCATTCTTTTTAAACTGTCACTTTACGTTTCACCAACGACCGACACTTAAAAAGTTTCTCAAATTTCCGATAAGTTATATACCGAATTTCATATTTCAATACCTAATGGTATTCATTTTTACGGCTTTAAACTTAAATTCGACGCTTGCATACATTTGTGCGGCGATACTCGGCACACCGCTTACGTTTGCGGCAATGAAACTGATGGTATTCAGCCGAAGAAAATCAACTACTTGAGGTGATATAAATGCTTTCACACATATATTCCTGCGGACTTTCGGGTATAGACGGATTTTCCGTATGCGTAGAAACGGATATTTCAAACGGTTTACCCGCATTTGATATAGTAGGCTTACCCGACGCCGCCGTTAAAGAGGCAAAAGAGCGCATACGTTCTGCCATAAAAAACACAGGCTTTCGTTTTCCCGCAAAGCACATTGTCATAAACCTTGCCCCTGCCTCCAAGCGTAAAGAGGGTTCGGGATACGATTTACCTATGGCACTTTCTATTATATGCGCCACGGAGCAGATTTATGCACCGGACTTAAGCAAATGTGCGTTTTTCGGCGAACTTTCGCTTGACGGCACCGTACAACCGATAAACGGCATACTTCCTATGGTTATTTCGGCGTACAAAAGCGGTTTTACCGATATGTTTGTACCAACCGAAAATGCGGACGAGGCAGCAGTCATTGAAGGTGTAAACATATATCCCGTATCATCTTTGAAAGCATTATGCGACCATTTTTGTGACATACAGAAAATTAATGTACATAAAATTGACCTTACCAATTATTTTGCGTCAAGTGCTTCAAATGTACTTGATTTTTGCGACGTAAAAGGTCAGGAGAACGTCAAGCGTGCGCTTGAAATTGCCGCCGCCGGCAATCACAACGTACTTCTTATAGGCAGTCCCGGAACAGGTAAAACAATGCTCGCACAACGTATGCCGAGCATACTTCCCGACCTTTCGTTTGACGAAGCTTTGGAAGTCACAAAAATACATTCAATCGCCGGACTTTTACCGAAAGACCAACCGCTTATTTTAAACAGACCTTTCAGAAGTCCGCACCACACGATTTCATCTGCAGGTTTGTCGGGCGGAGGTTCAACTCCAAAACCGGGTGAGCTTTCCCTCGCCCACAACGGCATACTTTTCCTTGATGAATTACCGGAATTCAGTGATTCGCTTGAAGTTTTGCGTCAGCCGTTAGAGGACGGAAACGTCACAATTTCAAGAGTAAACGCAACTCTCACCTACCCTTGCAACATTATGCTTATAGCAAGTATGAACCCTTGCAAATGCGGTTATTTCGGTGACAGTCGCAGACAATGCACCTGTACTCCGACACAGGTTAACCGTTACCGCAGTCGAATATCGGGTCCGTTGCTTGACAGAATTGACATTCAAGTTGAAGTATCGAATGTTGATTATGAAGATTTAAGCTCGACCGAAAACAGTGAAACAAGTGCCGAAATAAAAAAACGCGTAAACAAAACACGCAAACTGCAACTTGAAAGATACAAAGATTACAATATCTACTCAAATTCACAGCTTGACGCAGGTATGCTTAAAAAATTCTGTCCGCTCGGCGAAGAAGAAAATGCAATTTTACGTGCCGCATTCGACAATCTCGGTTTAAGTGCCAGAGCACACAGCCGTATTTTGAAAGTCGCTCGTACCATTGCCGACCTTGAAGGCTCGGAAAACATAAAAAGTGAACACATAGCTGAGGCAATACAATACAGAAGTCTTGACCGCAAATATTTTGAATAGCCAAAACTCAATAAATGATTAATCGTTCACTGTGCCGGAATGTCAGCAAATTATCCGGAACGTGCATAATATTATTTTTATTATAATTTACAACTATAAAAAAATGACAGGCAAGCCTATCTTCGATATATGGCTTGCCTGTACACTTTTATCTATACGCTGACGCAGTAAACCCTAATTGTTTACTGCGTTTTTTATTGTTCTTCAGGATATTTCAGTCCCCACTCATTACGAATATCGGTCATAATTTCCATAACGTCTTTTGTATATTCCCTAAGCATACAACCGCTTCGCTTTGAAATCTCCTCCTCCATATCCTCCATTTCATACTGCAACGCTCTTTCGGTTTCACCCTCACAGATTTCTTTTCGCTCACCTGTTTCGGTGCAGACCATCGTCGCCTTACACGCTCTCGGATATTCCATAATCTCGATATATCCCTTATCACCGCATATAACACATCTTTTCGGTTGTTTTGTATGAAGCGACAATGAAATAACCGTCATTTGTCCCTCTTTGTTCGTCATAACAATTCCCGACATTTCATCAACACCGCTCGGTGCAAATTTTACAGTTGAAATTACATTGTCTGGCTTTGACTTCAAAAAACATCTTGCAAGCGAAATTGCGTAAACACCTATATCAAGCATTGCTCCGCCTGCCAAATTCATATTAAAAAATCTGTTTTTCATATCATAGTCCTTGTAACTTCCGAAATTCGCCTGTATCATACTCACGTCACCGATTTCGCCGTTCGCAACAAGTTTCATAAGTTTTTTGTATAGCGGCATATGATAAATCGTCATTGCCTCGGCAAGTACAAGATTTTTTCCGTCAGCCTTTTTTAAAGCCTTTTCCAATTCAACGCTGTTTAATGTTATCGACTTTTCACACAAAATATGCTTTCCGTTTTCAAGTGCTTTCATAATAAAATCAATATGCGTGTTATGCGGTGACGTTATATAAATAACGTCCACATTGTCATCATAAAACATATCGTTCAAATCGTCATACACCTTTTCAATTCCGTACTTGTTTGCAAAATCAACGGCTTTGCTGTGCGTTCTGTTGCCTACAGCGTAAAGTTTGCACCCCACACCTTGCATTGCCTGCGCCATCTGATTTGCCACAACTCCCGTACCAAGCACCGCCCAATTTAATTTGTCCATTATATACTCCTTTCTCAGTGTGGCATTGCCGCATAGCTTTTATCAATCGTGATTACACAGTAATATGTAGGATATTTTTCCTTTACCATATCATTTATCGCTTTCTTGACTTCCTTGTCGGTCATATCCATATTATGCGGAACAACGCAGTCAAATATTACATTTGTATGCGTAATGCCATACACTATACGCAAGTCATGAATTGTCAGACGTTCGTCAATCTCTTTTACCTTTTCACCAATCCAAATTCTAAGGTCGTTCACTGTATTGTCCTTTGTCGAAATCGGGTCAAAATGCACAATCATATGAAGTCCTTCATCATTCATAAAATCACGCTCAATATTATCTATGACGTCATGATTTTTCATAGCATCGCCTTCCGCCGCCATTTCAACATGCACACTTGCAAATTGTCTGCCGGGTCCGTAGTCGTGTACCATTAAGTCGTGAGTACCCAAAACACCGGGATAGCTTAAAATCTTTTGACGAATTTCTTCAACCTGTTCGTTCTCCGGTGCTTTTCCGAGCATAGGGTCAAGCGTGTCTTTTACAAGTCCGAAACCGCTGTACAAAATAAATACCGCCACACCAAGACCCATCCAGCCGTCAAGCTCAAAGCCGATAAAATGCGATAATATCGCCGCAACCAACACTGCGCCTGTCGTTATAACATCATTACGGCTGTCTGCTGCCGTTGCTATAAGCGTGTTTGAGTTAATCATTTTACCTGTTTTCGTATTAAACAATGCCATCCACGTTTTAAGCAAAATCGAAAACGCAAGCACACCGACAGTAACCCAACTGAATTCAACCGCTGACGGATGAAGTACCTTATCCAAACTGCTTTTGAACAGTTCAACGCCGATTACCATAATAAGTACGGCAACCATAAGTCCCGACAGATATTCATACCGCCCGTGACCGTAAGGGTGTTCTTCATCTGCCGGACGGCTTGCAAGTTTAAAACCAAGCAGACTGATTATGCTTGATGATGCATCGGATAGGTTGTTTACCGCGTCGGCAGTGATAGAAACAGACGCCGACAGTGTTCCGACAATCAGTTTGCTTATGAACAGTATCGCATTGCACACTATTCCGACTATGCTTGAAAATTTACCGTATGCCGTACGCACATCGGAATTTTGCGTGTTTTCATAGTCTTTTATAAATCTTTTTATAAGTAGTTTTGTCATCTATGTCACCCAACCTTTATAACATAATTATTCTCTTTCAATACGTCAAGTGCCTTTTGAAAAAATTCGTTCTTTATAAGTATATAATCAGTGTTGTATGTTGATACCGCAAAAATCGGTATTTTTGCATTTGCTAAAATGTCCGCAGCTCTCGCAAGTATTCCCGTGAGTGAAAAATCAAGTATACCCTCGATTCTGAACGCTCTCCAACCGCTGTCACATACAATCGTATTTTTCGGAACAAACTCGCTTGAGCATACAAGCGATAATTCCTCATCAGTCTTGCCGACAAAGCAAAACTCGTCATTAAAGTTCACTTCCGTAACATCATTTATCTTGCATACCGCAAATTCTTTGTCTATTACCTTTATATCCATTTTTATCCCCTCAATTATTGTTTCTAATCAGTATAGCACATTTTGTTGCCAACTGCAACAAAAAAAAGAGTCAAAGGCTCTTTTTTTATTTTCTGTGTTTTTTTATATGAATAATCTCAATAAAATATTTATACTGTCTGAACAAAATCAATCCGATTACATACACACCGCCCATAATTGCCAATTTAATAACGGCATTTATTGTTATACCGACGATATTTGTTGCATCAATAGTAGCGTAACGCGTCAAAAATCCCGCTATGCAAACCATAACCGCAATACACACGTCCGGAATAAAATTTTTCAGAAATTTCAAAAAGCTAAATCCAAACGTCATTTTTATAAGCATAAAATATGAAATCATAAAATTAATATTATATGAAATCATTGCATTTCTTGCGACTGTGCTAATATCGCCGAAAACAATTCCGAGTACAATACCTATCAGAGTAGTCGACGACGACAAAACGCCCGTTATAAAAAGATTTTTCGTGTTGCCAAGGCTTTGGAATATCGCACCGGAGCTTGAATTTACCACCTGTGCCCAAACCGAAAGACTAAGCATCGCAAGGCAAGGAATTGCCGCCGCCCAATGCTCACCGAACATCATACAAATAATCTCATATGACGCAAAATACATATACGCACCGACAAACAATCCGAGCAATGAAAGTATCTTGACAATCTTCATATAATTCTCATATATATACGCCTTATCGTCCTGATACTCCGACAAAATCGGGTGTATAACAGGTGTTATGACATGCGTCAAATTTTGTTCGGGATAAAGTGCAAGTTTATATGCCTTGTCGTAATATCCAAGCTGTGTATTGCCCATAAACTTCGCCACAAGCAAATTATCGGCATTTCTTGCAAAGTAGTTAAACACGTTAAACGCAAACTGATATGACGAAAACGAAAAAATCTTCTTCACACTGCCGAAATCACATTTAATTCTAAGTTTTATCCTTGTACTGCTGTAATTCCATATAAAATTGACCATAACCTGTATAATAGACTGCGCGGCAAGTGCGTAATATTTCAGTCCGAGTTTTGCCAATACAATCGCTATACAGCTGCTTACAACAGTTGTAGTAATCATACGAAGTCCGATACGCACAAACTTTTTTTCTTTCATCAAAAGTGCATTCGGCACCATATTCATTGTCGAAAAAAACAAAGACACCGAAAGCAAGCACCCTATCGGTATGTACACGCTGTTGCCGTAAAATTTAGACAACGGCACAGAAAAAATCGCAAAAATTATTGAAAGCCCTACCGCAACATATAAATTAAAAGTGAATATATTCGACACATCATAGTCGCTAAGCTCCTTATTCTGAATAACGGCAGTGCCTATCCCCATATTCGCAAGCACAGAAAAAAACGTGGTAAAAACGGTCATTACACCGATTACCCCGTAATCCTCCGGTAAAAGTATTCTCGCCAAAACAGCACTGAAACCAAGCTGCAATATAACACAGCTGTAATTTGCGGCAGCATTGATAAACGCCGCCTTTTTGATTGATATATTTTTAACATCATTTTTTATCATCCATGTTTCAACTCCCTGTATATAATATATACACTAAAATTCAACTTGTCAAACATATTTTTTCTGACAAAAAAAGACAGATGAAACGGTTTAAATTTCATCTGTCTTTTTATCAGTCCATAGTTACAGTAGGCGGAATTTGTCCGCTGTAAACAGGTACGTCAAACGATAATGTTGCGTCTGTAAATGACGAGAATATCTTTTCAATGCTTACCGCCTGCTTAACCGCCCAGCCAATATCCGTTGCATATTGGTGAGTACCCGGATTTTCAGGGTTCCAAAGCATTTTATAAAGTGTGTTCTGTCTGCCATCCGGACTGTTCACATAGTTTTCGCTTATCCACTTTGCACCGCCCTTAATAGCCGCCTCTACACTCGTCCAGCCTTGACTGTATGCTCTCTGTGAACCGTTTCCGACAGGGTTTGCGTCATATGCACCGATACCGAACAAGTTATAAACGGTTGTGCCGTTGACCTCAACACCTGTTGCAAGCTGTGAAGTACCGTTTCCGGACTCAAGGCAAGCATGTGCAACAAGGTAAACCTCGCTGACGTTATATTCTTTAGCCGCTTCAATGAATGCCGCTCCCATTCCTTTCATTACACCTTTATCGGCAAGATAATTATTAAGCGTTTCTTCGCTGACATTATTCGGTTTTGAAAGGTCAAGGAACTGATATTTATATGCGTCTGTATAGAAACTGTTCGGATTCATATATTCCGCTGTTTCGGACTCTGTCGCATATGACATTCCGCCGTTTCTCCAAATTTTCGGCGGTGGGTTCAAGCCCATCTGTATTCTTATAATCTGTGGGAATGATATGTCATATGACGTGTATGTTACAGTTCCCTCCGTATCCAAATCAGAAACTTCATCATTCAAATTGAATGGGTCCTTTGCGTCCGATTCGGTTACGTTGACAGTAAACGTCTGTTTCTTTCCGTTAGTCGTTTCAACCGTTATATTCGCCGTACCAACGCTGACACCGCGTATTCTGCCCGCTTGACTTACTGTCGCTATCTTTGTATCGTCACTCGACCATTTAAGCGTTTTGTTTCGTGCATTTGACGGTGAAACAGTTACTATCGCGTTAACACTGTCGCCGACTTTTATCGTCATTGCGTCAGTATTTTTTACGGATAAAGTCTGTACGTCAACGTATGAATTTACGACATTTACAAAGCACTTCGCCTCAAAGCCTCCGTCCTCCGTTGTTGCCGTTATCTCCGTCATACCGACGCCGACAGGCTTTACTCTGCCGTTTTCGTCCACACGTGCAATCTTTGTATTTTTAGATTTCCATGTTATGTTTTGGTTCGTTGCGTTTTTCGGGAATATTTCTGTCTGTAAAAGTCTGCCCTCACCGCCTGTGTAAAGCGTTATTGTGCTTGTCGGCATAAATATACCCGTTACAGGCTGTCTTACCGACAAAGTTGCGGTTGCACTCTTTTTTTGACTGTACAACATTGCCGTCAATGTCGCTTTACCGGGATTTTGTGCCGTTATATTCCCGCCGCTGTCAATCTTTGCGATATTGTCATCGGACGATTTCCAAGTAATTTTTTTATCGGTTAAATTTATCGGATAAACCTTTGCTTTTATTTTTGCCTCTGCCGTACCGCCGTTTAGGTCAACAGCACCGTCGTCCCAGCTTAATTTTATCGCAACATTGGTTTTGTCGCTGTGGTCGAACGTGTAATAATTCTGCAAAACCATCGCATATCCGACAGAATCGTCACCCTCTTGAAGATAGTCGGAATTTACGGAATTTTTTATCATAACGCCCAAAAGCACACCGAGTACCGCCACTCCGACAGCAACTGAAATCAATGCCTTCAGCCTGTGTGCCTTTGCATACTCCCAAATTTCCTTTCTGAATTTCGGAAATTTAACGTATGCAAAATTTGAAAACTTTTTGCTCTTGCACAAAAGTTTCCAAAACTTCTTAAATACTCCGCCTACCGCATCCCAGCATGTTTTAATACCTTTAAATATCTTGCTGAGCCACGAAAACGGACTTTTATTATTCGGTTGTATATTTCTTGTTAATTTAGTTTCCATACCGAATTCAATCCTTAATAAAAAATGGTATTGTTTCTACAATACCATTTAATTCTATGACTGCACAGTAAAAAAGTCAATACATATGCACCATTGTTAAAAAAATGTTTACTTTTTAAACCTATTTACAATATATTGGTTTGCCATATCTTCAAGAGTGTCCTCCAAACCGCCAAGACCTTTGAAGTCGGGATTTTTTCTCTTTATTGCGTTTGTCAGAATGTAATCGCAAAGTGCAGGGTTTTTAGGCAAAAGCGGTCCGTGCAAATATGTTGCGACAACGTTTTTATACACAACACCCTCAACACCGGATTTTTCATCGTTTCCATAACCGTAAACAACTCTGCCGAGCGGTGTGTGATTACCGATGTAAGTTCTTCCGCCGTGATTTTCAAAACCGACAATTTTTTGATTTAGAAAATCATTTTCAAGTACGATATTTCCGATAAGACGTTTTTTGCCTTGTTCGGTGTAAATATTAAGTATATCAAGTCCTTCGATTGTTTCGTTTTCAAGCTTGTAATACTTACCCAAAAGCTGATAACCGCCGCACACTGCGACAAGTACACCGTTATCTTCAACATAATTTCTTATTTCGTTCTTGTGTTCCAAAAGTCTGTGGCAAACAATTTTCTGTTCTCTGTCCGAGCCGCCGCCTATGAACACAATATCAACGTCCGACAAATCAAATCCGCTGTCCTCACAGGTGTATGTCACAACCTCCGCGTCAATACCGCGCCACATAAGTCGCTTGCGCATACATTCGATATTGCCCCTGTCACCGTACAAATTCAAAAGGTCGGGATAAAGATGAAGTATTTTGATTTTCATTATGCCTCACCTCCGAGCTTTTTAAGTACCGCCTCTGTCGAATAAAGTGCAGTATAATTCACAAGTACATAGACAACTTCGCTGTCCGTTTCAAGACATTTTGTAATTGCGTCCGCCATATCCTGCGTCATACGGTCAACCTTTATATCCGAATACTTAAATCTAAGACTTATATCGTAAACTCTGATACCTGTTGTTGTAAGTGTGTTCAGGTTTTCGTCCGCAATTTTATCAAAGTCCACGTCCCACAGCCACGACACGTCACGACCATCATTAGCCTTGTCATTGATTGCGATTATAACGTCTTTCTTACGCTTGTCCGTATTTACCGTTGCAATGGCTTGGTTAAATCCTGCGGGATTTTTTGAAAGACTTAGTATAACGGGCTTGTTGAATTTGTATTCCTGCATTCTGCCGATTTGCGGTTTGTAGCCTGTCAAAAGTTTTGCGAAATCATCCGTTTTTTCTCCCAAAACATTTAGTGCACCGTATACGGCAATAAGGTTATATATATTGTAAAAACCTTTGTAATTTATCACCATAGGCTGATTGTTTATCGTAAACTTCATCGGTGTGTCAAGCGATACATTCTTGACTTCAAAATCAATCTCAGGTCGCTTGAAACCGCACGACGGGCAATAAAAATCGCCGAGCTGACTGTAATGATAGTAATTGTACTTCTGTTCCTCACCGCATACAGGACAGAAACGTCCTTCCTTTGTATCGTCAAGCTGCGGAAGTACCTTTTCGGATATTCCGTAATAATAAGCCTTGACGTTTTCCTCTCTGCCGAACTGAACGCACAGCGGATCGTCACCGTTTAAAACAAGTTTTAAATTCGGTACTTTTTTTATTGCACGCTTGATAATATCCGAAGTAATGTCAATTTCGCCGTATCTGTCAAGCTGGTCACGGAATAGGTTCGTTATAACCATAACATCGGGCTTTACATAGTCAAACACTATCGGCGTGTACGCCTCGTCAATTTCAAGACACGCATAGTCCGCTTTTAATTTGCCGAATATACTCATTTCCTGTAAAACGGTGGTTGCAATACCGCTAAGCATATTCGCACCGAGCTTATTGCAAATAACCTTATATCCCTTTGCCTCAAGTGCCGATGCCATAAGATTGTTTGTCGTTGTTTTTCCGTTTGTGCCGCAAGTTACGATTATACCATTTGACACGCATTTCTCCAAGCCTTTTACAAGGTCGGGACATATTTTAAGTGCATACGCACCCGGCGAAGAAGATGATTTTTTACCTACTGTTTTTCCGACTATGGTAAGAATTTTTCCGAGCCATATCGCAAGAATTTTTCTCATTACAGTTATTCCTTTCAACTAATATAATATATGATTATACTACACTTTCTTCCCTTTTGCAACTTTCTCTTTAAAGTAATGAGGTTTTTATGTTCTTACTTTACTTTTTTTCGTGAATGTGTTATTATTGACACGAAATAAACATTAACATATCGAAAGAATGACGTAATTATGACAGACTTTATAACGCAGATTGATTTTAATATTTTAAACGCAATTCAAAGCATACGCACTCCGTTTCTTGATACAATTATGCCACTTATAACGTTTTTAGGCAGCGGCGGCATTGTATGGGCTGTAACTGCACTTATAATGCTTTGTTTCAAAAAATCACGAAAAACAGGTATTATAATAACAGTTTCACTGCTTTTGGGATTATTCCTTTCTACAATGGGGCTTAAAAATGTAATTGCACGTGAACGTCCATATAACACCGAAGGAGCGTTGCTTACAATTGAAAATCTGCTGATAGGCGCGCCGTCGGGAAGATTTTCGTTTCCGTCCGGTCACGCAATATCTTCATTTTCCTCCGCAACAGTTATTTTGCTGTACAGCAAAAAATTAGGTATACCGGCAATTATTCTTGCGGCTTTGATATGCTTTACAAGGCTGTATCTGTATGTACATTTTCCGTCCGACGTTATTTGCGGTGCGTTGTTCGGAATATTGCTCGCGTTCTTGTCAAACTTCTTAGTCAATAAAATATGGGAGAAAATCAATGAAAGAAAATTATCAAATAATTCTAAACAAAACGATTGACGAAATTCAAAAAAACAATACCGTTCCGTCACTTCTTCTGCACAGCTGTTGTGCGCCTTGTTCAAGCTATGTACTTGAATATTTGTCGGAATATTTTGATATAACTATTTTCTATTACAATCCGAATATTTCACCCGAAGAAGAATTTTATAAGCGTGTCAGCGAGCAAAAGCGTCTTATAAATGAAATGCCTTTAAAGAGAAAGGTAAAGTTTATCGAGGGCAAATATGACTGTGAAAAATTTTATTCGATTGCAAAAGGGCTTGAAAATCTCAAAGAGGGTGGCGAGCGTTGCTTTAAATGTTACCGACTTCGTCTTGAAGAAACAGCAAAAACCGCCCAAAAGGACGGTTTTGATTACTTCACTACCACGCTTTCGATAAGTCCGCATAAAAATGCTCAGGTGCTTAACCAAATCGGTCTTGAACTTGAAGAAAGCTACAGTGTTAAATATCTATGCTCCGATTTCAAAAAGAAAAACGGTTATAAACGTTCGTGTGAACTTTCGGAAATATACGGTCTTTATCGTCAGAATTACTGCGGTTGTATTTATTCAAAGCTTGAAGCCGAAGAACGTGAAAAAGCTAAAAATAATAACGAACAGCCGCTATCTGTGCAATAAATTCACGCACGCAAGATACAGGCAAAAGCGGTATCGGTGTAGACGCACCTATATGTGTTGCGTCTATGCCGTTTATTTTTGCCATCAATTCCGAACGCAAAACGTGAAATTCGTTTGTTACAAATACGGCTTGTCCCTCGTCCATTATCAACTTTGAATATTCAAAATTTTCATATGTGCTTGTGGAGTTGTCCTCTTTTATAATTCTGTCTTCTCTTATTCCGTGATTTAAAAGGTAGTTTTCCATTGCCTGTGCCTCTGAAATTGTTTCGCCTTTGCCTTGTCCGCCGCTGACTATTGCTATTGCATTTCCGTTTTTGTTCATATATTCAGCCGCTTTTTCAAGTCGTCTTTCAAGTGCCAAAGACGGTGTATCGCCTTTCAGTCCCGCACCAAGCACGATTATATAATCTTCTCTGTATGTCGCATTGTCACTTTTTCCGACAACGCATATAATTCCCGAATAAATCACAAGTACAATCATTCCGAACGTAAACAAACCTTTTATAAACTTCAAAAAGCCTTTTGTTTTGAACGCGTCGTAAAACGTACTCCATAATATAAACATAATACCTATTGCAACGGTAAATGCCTCCCCCACGCCCATTGATGTGGTTGACGCAAAATAAAGTCCGTCTGCTGAAAAAAGCAATCCCAATATAAATAATATTACTCGCATATACTGTCTCCTTATATTATTGAATATTCCATACATTCGTAATGTAACTTCGTGCCGATGTCTACACCCAACGGCAACAGTGCCATTGCTATGAATAATTCTTCCTCACTTTCAATATCCGTACGCTTTAGGTACGCATATTCCCCTTCAATTCTTGATACAATATAATCCTTCGGTTCCATATTCGACCTCCATATTTGCTTTTATACTCATATAATACATTAACTATTATATCATTGTCAATAATTTTTTATTTTTTTGAAAAAAAGTGTTGACAAAAGCATTTTTATGTGCTATTATATTATCTGTCGTCAGACGTAAAACATAATATGCGTGATTAGCTCAGTTGGTAGAGCACCTGACTCTTAATCAGGGTGTCCAGGGTTCGAACCCCTGATCGCGTACCATACCAAAAACCGCTTTAACACTGCGTTTGAGCGGTTTTTTATTATTCTAAATTATATTGCATTTTAGGCGTTTGACTATATTCTGACTATCAGCACTTTTTTGTTGTGTCGGATATTATTTTCAAAATTTTTTTAATTTTTTTTGAAAAAAGGCTTGACATACCACCCATTGGGTGGTATAATAAAGACAAGAAATGAGGGAAACCTCAAAATAATAACCAAAAGCAATAAATTTTAGGAGGAAAAGAAAATGAAGAGATTTAAGGTAACAAACGAAATGTACAAAAACGGTAATGTAGTAGAGGCAAGTCGTGATAATTACGCAGGCGATTATGTAACTGCTGAAAGCGAAGCAGAAGCAATCGAACTATACAAAGATTTTCTAATTGAACAAATCAGAAACAACAACCTAAACGCTGAAATCGTTGATGATGAAATTGTTGTAACAGATGATGAAGAAAACGAAGTTGAAAGATTTATCAATTTTGAAATTGAAGATTAATTAAACTTATCCCCTGTCATTCAAATGACAGGGGATATAGAATAAAAGGTGATAATATATGGATTGCAAAATAAAACAAGCTCGACTTGCGGCAGGTCTGACGCAAGCTGAACTATCAAGACGGTTTGAAATCCCTTTAGGTACTCTCGCCCATTGGGAAAAAGGGGACCGTCAACCGCCAGCTTGGGCGGAGAAATTGTTGCTTGACGCAATAAACCGCATAAACGAAAACAAATAAAAAATAGGTGGCACGCAGCCACCTATTTTTTTATCCTATTTATTATACAATCCGCAACGATATTCACGTGCAATAGCACGTAAATCTTTGTAGGATAAACCTAATCTGCCATTCTCATCACCCTGTACCGCACCGCAGTCCATAGCCGCCTGCACCGCAGGACGCGCCCACGGCGGCATATTATTATCGTTGTAGTCGTATACCATTGTAGTTTGGACTACGTTTACCAACTGTTTATTTACGTCTTTTAATTCGGCAATTTCCGCCGCCTGTTTTTCGATTAATGATTTCAATTCTGTATATTGTGACATTGTCAAACCCTCCGTATTTTTTAATATCGCTTTCACATTTTCTTTGAATTTTATCCAACCTGTATTATTTTTTGTCGCCCATTGTGCCGGACACTGTTTGTCCCACACATCATAATGTCGTAGCACAAATGTATCTACTGTATCAGCTGTAATACCTATATATTTACACAATTCAGCACACAAATAGGCTGTATTACTGATTGTTTGTTCTGATACGGTATAATTACCGCTACAACACATTTCAATGGATATGCTGTTTTTATTTCTACAATCGGCGTGTTTGTAAACTGATGTACCGCCGACCGCCCACGCTGCATTATTTAACGCAACTGATTGATAACAACTATTTGCGTCGACAAAATAATGTGCTGATGCACTGCGTGAACCGCCGCTGAAATAATTTGCGTTCGCTTTGGCGGTGTCAGAGCTGTTGCCTGTATAGTGAATTACAACATATTTCACATCACGACTACCATATGAATAGTAGTTCGCTGATGATGATAGTATCGACGTATTAATATTAATACCGTTAAACTGCGTTAGTGGAAAACCGTTATTTATTGTTCGCATTTTCTATCACTCGCCTTTCTTTCCGTCCAATTCTGATGTCATAGTGTTTAGCCATTTTTCAATTCCACTTCGCAACTTGTTCGGGATTGGCAAACCACACAAACACATATTTTTCAGTATTGATATACTTTCATACATTATGTACAACAGGCAGAAAAACTCACAAATCCCCACCTGCGTAACGCCGATATATTTTAATATATCTTCCGGCACGAACGGCATCATATTAAACCCGATTAGTTTGTCTAACACCGCCAGAAAAACAACGGATAAAATCATAGCTATTTTTCTGATGGCTCCGTCTATGCCGAAACAGCTGTTGAATTTTTTTTCTTTGATTGCTCGGAGCAAGCCGAGAGTTGTATCCAACATTACTGCAATAAATACAGTCTTGACAAATAGGTTACACGCCAATGTAACCCAAAATACATTAATTGTTTCCCATATGTTCATTTTTTAACCTCCATAATTTCTTTTTTGTCGTCTTCTGTGATAAATCTGGCATTTACAAATGTGTTTAAATCCTTTTCTTTGTAAATGCCCTTTTTGTAATACATTTTAATTAGTCGTTTGTTCATTTGTAATTGCTACCTCCATTTCCGCAATTCTTAATAACAGCATTGCGTTGATTTCATCCTGTGTCAGCTCACCGTTCATAATGGACTGAACGTGCTGTTTTAATTCTGTCATACTGTTGTATGTTTTCGCCTGTATCTGTTCCAACTGTTCCGCCGTAGGCTGTTCAAATGTTATGTCCGTATGCTGAATTTTTGCGATTTCGACGCCCATATCAAAATTGTCGTCAGTTTCGGCGAATTTATCATTGACAATCCTGCGTTTTATACGCAATATATCCCTATCGGTATGTATTCCGTACACTGTGCCGTCAATTTCAACACCGTGTTCATAGAAATACGCTGTTCCGTTTTTCATATGAAATTTGTACATTACGCGTCACCCCCTGTCACATTTCCGTCCACAACACACGTATCACCGAATGTTCCGATTGATACGGCATTTGTCACGTTATTTTTGACTACTGTTTTACCGTCGCTGTATATAATTGAAAAATCCGCATTTGCCGTTACGGGTGTCATTGCCCTAAACATATTATCTGCTATGAACGTTTTACTGCCGGCGGTGATTAGGTTACACTGTCCCGACGCAGGGCCAGCGGAAATGTGCATATAATTTCCGCATATAACGGTATAATTTCCGCATTCGATAAAATCAATATATTCTGCATTGATTTTTATAACAGACATTCTGTTTCCGCTGATTAATGTAATCCCCGTGGTGGATATAAACGGTGTTTTTGTGTTCTGTGTAATTGTTGTAAATTCATTGTCCGAAATTTCGCCACCTATATCGATACTGCAATCAGTAAACGTTTTAAATATATTGCCTACTATTTTTTTACCTATATCAATACTGCAATTTGTAAAACCGGACATATAATTGTTTACAAATATAACTGTCGGCGCTTGCAACATATAGCCTAATGTTTGTTCTTTTTGTGTGAAATTCAAAAATTTGTTACCCATAACAAACGAATTGCCTGCGATTTTTATTTCGTATGTCAAATTATTTGCCGGTGCACCTGCGAACGTATCTATGACGTTGTTCAAAAACAGAACGTTGCTCATTTCAAACGTTGATACACCGAATTGATGTGTACTGAATATATCGTAGAATGTACAGGATATTATCTGTGAACTACTTTGCGCTGATAATACTGTCGGATTAACCGTGTCCGCCGTTACAGTGTCCGTGTCCTCTGTAAATTTTACATTTTGCATTTTAGCGCCATCCGGCAAATGGAAAATATACTGTTTTTCAGCAGGATTTGTGTTTTTGAACATAATTGTATCGCACATCGAACCGTCTAACGACATACCGCCCTTCAACGGAATTGCCACACCGTTATTAGTTCCCGTCATTCCGTAACCCGACTTCATATTTGCATTTGTGATAACGCACAATTCACCTACAGGATATATAATACTTTTATACGGCGCGCTATCTATCGCCGCCTGTAATTTTAATTCGTCGTGGTCGCCGTCGCACATGACAAATATTTGGTTTTTGGTGATGTCTGTAACTGTTTTATCAATTTCGGTGATTTTTGTTGTATTGGCAGTAATTTTTGATGTATTCGCGTTAATATCATCACGCAATACCGCCACACATTCATCATCATAACAAACGGCGGATTGTATTAATGTTTCCTGTTCACACACATTGCCCGTCGGGTCACCGTTTGTATAAAAGTTATCCGATACAATTCGGAATGAAATTGATTTAATTTCTTTTTTTACAGGGATTTCAATTTTAAATTTTGTTGTTTTATACGTTTCTGATGTGCCGTTTATCGTGATTGTTTTATCACCTGTATCGGTTGCTGTGTAATATGACTGTCCGAATGTTTCTGTTGTTGTATCAGTGTATGTAATCAATACGTCTGTTTCACCTATATTCAAACCGCCACTGTCGCAACCGTCCCCAGCTATATGACGTGACGCCACATTGAATGTCAATTCTAATGCGGTTTCCGTTTTCGGTTTACGGCGGAAATTATCAACAACAAAATTGTGATACAAATAATACGTTCCGTTTTCAAACGAACCCGAATATGACAAATACTGTACACCGCTGTCGTCAGTGACTAATGTGTTGTCACTGTTGACGTATTTAGATAAATCATAAAACAGGTTATCCGTTGTCAGTTCTGTATTTATATCTGCTATTTTTGCTTTCAACTCGTTGTCCGCCGCCTGTCGGTCCAAAATTTCAGTACTGATTTTTTCATTCAGTGAATGCTCTGCACCCTCTCTGTCCGAAATTTCAGTTGTCAGTTTTGTTGCAATTTCATTGACCGCCTCTAAAAACGAATTTTTATTATCGGTTTTTAGCCCGTTCAAATTGTTGATACCTGTAAACGTTTGCGCCCTGTTGTACATTGTTGTTACTGTTGCTGTGTTATATCCTACCGTCATTAATGCGACAGTTCCCTCTTCCGGTGACGTTTCAACATCTTCAACCGTCATTGTCAGCGTACCTGTTTCGGGTGAATAATATATACAAATATATTTGTCGCCGTCCTCACCTTTTCCGCAACCGAACGTTGCTGATAAATCCGCCGCCTGTATTGAATAACCGTCTAACAGGATTTTTGATTTAACCGTGTTACCCGCTACTGTAACCGTGCCTGTACTGTGTCCTGCGTCGATACTGACAGCCATATCCGCCGCAGTCAATGAATATGTAACAGTATGCTTTGTCGTTTCATCAGTGCCGTACAACTCTGTTTTGTCAGCCTTTTTGCTGTCTGCTGTCTGTCTTTCGGTGATTTCACTGTCAATATTACGTTGCAGTTCATTATCCGCCGCCTGTCGTATTGTTACTTCGTTGCTTATGCGACTGCTTAACGAACTATCCGCACTTTCCCTCGCTTTGGTTTCGGCTGTGATTTTGTCTGCCAAACCTACATCAGCGTTGGTGCGTTGCGTGATTTCTGTGTCCAATTTGTCGGACAGTGTGTTGTGGTCGGTTTGAATTGCCGTGAAATTATCACGAACAATCTTCCACCAGTCCTTTAACAGCGTTTTTCCGCTAAAATTAAAATTTAATTTCATTTTATCATTCCTTTCTAATCGTAATTGATTGGGATTTCATTAAAAAAACACGCCGTAAGCGTGCTATGGTGGTATTCGTCTGTACATTGTGTCACCTCATTTTGGGTACGAAAAAAGCACTCACCGTTTTGGCAAGTGCCTTTCTTGATAAAATCATATTTTGTCGTTATTTGCAAGATTTTATCTTTTACTTCAACAATGGCTCTATTTCATCTACAAATTGGTCGTACGGAATAACACTTCTATCCTCTACCAAAAGTGCTTGGCAAGAATATATTTCTTCCTTATCTTTTAATATTTTAATCATTTTTGTATCATAGTCGTATTCGGGCTTACAATCTGTATTTTCCGTCATATCCCATATAAAACCTAATGACACATAATACACTCCGTCTTTTTGAACTATATAAAGGTCGTTGTTTATATATTCTGCCGGTGGTGTATATTTACTTGCTACTGCCATAGTATCATCTTCTTTCTTTTCTGATATTGTGGCGGTGCTTGTTTGTGTATCATACTGTACGTCTTTTCCCAATGCCTCACTTACTGCTCTTATAGGCAAATACGTTGTATCATTGTACAGGAAGTTATCCTCTTGTACTTCTTTCCCGTCCACAACAACTTTTATTGTATTCGGCAAAACGTTTATATTTTGCCATACATCGGTCGCATATGCTCCCGCACACGATATAACACCCATAACAAGCATACCGCATATAAAACTCTTGATATTTTTCATAATAAAAACCTCCCTTTTGATACCCAAATTGTACCACAAAGGAAGATTTTTGTAAATACTTTTATGAAATTCCCGTTATAAGTCCTCCCGAAACTGTTACAGTTTTTCCGTCTGCGGTTTGAAATGTTCCGTTTGCTCCTTGCTCAAACTTCCACTGCCCTACGCCGTGTGTCGCACCATTTCCACCATATAAGATAGTATTTCCCTGTAATTGTATATATGCTTCACTGATACTGTTATATACTTGGAAAACCACTTTTCCGTTATAATACAATATTAAATCGGCATATCTTCGACCATTACTGCTCGGTGCATTACACCACAAGCCATACTTATTGCCGTCAGCGTCGTAGCTTTGGATACCGTTTTTGTCTATAACGGTCCTTGCTTCTGTATCTGTACCCGTTGCAAATATACCCGTTATCGTTACATTACCGTCCTCGTCCATTTTGATTGTTTTCTTTTCCAACTGATTGAACAACTCAAAAACAAATTTACCGTCCATATTGCCGAGATTTATACGGCGTCTGCCCTTATTATCTTCGATATATAGCAAATCACCGTCTAACAGCAGTTTTTTGTTATCTGATTCAACGGGGTTTTGGGTACTGTTCACCGTACCGTGAAAATAGCTTGTTTTCAGCTTATTCGCTCTGCCCGAATTTTTCTGAATAGTTTTAATCAGCTTACCCATATACCACGCGCGGTAATACGCATTAGCCAATGTAGGCTGACCGATTGTTACTGACGGCTGTTTTGCACTGTATGGGTAATACGTCATTGATACAATTCGTTGTTTATGTTCGATATTATCTTCAAAAACGTGTACTGTATCACCCAACGCAATTTTATAAAAATCACCGTACTCGGCAAGTTTACTCAAATCAACCACGTCACCTGTGATTGTCAGTTGAGGGCGGTCAAGTCTGAAATCGTTACCCTCACCCTTTAAGTCCCACTCACCGAATGCCTTTAGCTTTTCGGGGTCATCGTAATCACTATAATCTCGGTACGCCTCACGAATACCGTACTTCTCAATACCCTCTTTACTGTCAATGTACGGCTTACCGCCGTTTACAGATGAAATCGTCAAATCGTCCTTGCCGTACATATACAGTCTTGTCGTCAGCTCTTGCGTGTTTCTCTCGACTGAAAGACTTGTCATATTCTTCTTTATTGACATTCTCACGCCGTTATCCTTACCGATACGCTCCACAACCGCAAATCGGTAATTGTCATAATATATTTCACCCCTGCCGTAAGCCTCTATGACGTTTTGAATTACGTCATAAGTATTTATCTTATCAGTCGGGTAAAAGTCGATTTTAACGCCGTCTGCGCCTATTCTCGTCATACCCATTTCCTTAAGTTCACTGTCGGGTATAAGCTCAAACTTTGTATCGGCTATCGCAAGTTTTATAACGTCGTATGGGTCAACACCAATCGTTGATTTTGTCACGTCCGTATCGTTGCCGATTGTCGGCAAGTGATGATGAAGTGCGTCATCATAGAATATCCTGTTAGCTTTCACCGTCATAATTCTTGAACCGCTGTAATCTCGCTTTACAAGTGTAATGCGGTATGCTTGTCCTTCAACCGATACTATACGATTTTCTTTTATAAGCTCCGCTTTTTCGTCTTTCATAGGGTACTTAAAAGAAACTGTGTGCGTTTCCTGCAATCCCTCGAACACCGCCACTTCGTACGCCTTATTCAGATACGCAAGGCAACCACCTGTGAAGTCTGTTTCGTTCCATTCGTGTAATTTAAAAGCCATGTTATTCACTCCATTTCATATTGTCAAAATCTACGTCGTACAAAAATTTAGGCGTGTAATTTATCTGCACGACACCGCCGCCTGTTACCGTTATCGTGTTATCCAACCCCGGGACAAGTTCAAAGAAATCGCCCGATATATCCGTCATAAGGCTTGTATTTCCGCTATAAACTATTTCTTTTTCGCAGTCGATAACTATGTCGCCTGTGTAATTAACAGTGATACTCTTACCGTTATTGCCTATGGTAAACGGACTTGTTGCACCCGTTACCATTATAATCGGTTTGACGTGTACATCACCGACATTCGGTACATTCTTATATGTGCCACTGCCATTCAATGTTAAATATTCATCTTGACCTATCGGAATTTCGGTATCAAGCGTCGTATCTGTATCAAGGCAAGGTCCGTTCAGCGCGTCAAATATAAGCTCCGAAAAAGGCTCTGCCTTATACGTCACTGACAAAACGGCTTTTCTGCCGTCGTGTTCGGGTGTATATGACACGCTGTCCATTACCCTTACATTCCATTTAACAAACGGCATATCGTTAAAAATAAGCGTGCCTTTGCCCTTAAACCAACGGCTTATAGCGGTTAGCTTTTTGTTTAATTCTTCGGTACTGTCCGCACCGAGGTTAAAATCAATCTGAAATTTTCGTGTATTGAAATATTCGTGACCCGACACGTCAGTAAAATCATATTCACCGTCTGTTTCGTCGGCACTTACGGTAAACTCCTTTACCTGTGGAAATACGGGACGGTCCTTTGTTCTGACCGTCACTCGCTTAAAATCCGTTGTATTTTTGCCGTTAAATTCAAAACCGTTACGCATATCTTTCCTCCTATAATCCTACGTATTTGTTCAATGCATCTTGTTTTTCTTCCGGTGTCATTTGCATGAAGTTATTTATGATCTTCCTGTTGTCGCTCATTGAATTATTTTCAATTTTGAAACTATCGAATTTGTCAAGCATTCGACTTAGCAAACTTTCTATATTACCGCCTGTCGCCGAAACCTTATCGGTTATCGTTGCTACATATGCAGATATGTTGATGTCGGCATTTTGCAATCCTGTAAGAATGTTTTTCTTGCCGTCCTCCATTTGCTTGTATTCAGCCTCAAGACTTTCAATAGTGGCATTATTCTTTTTCTGTAGTTGGTACAATTCTTCATCACGTTGCAACTGTTTCATTTGTTCCTGCAACTCTTTGTACTTCTGTTGCCCCTTATCAGTAACTGAATTTGCGTACACATCAAGTTGTGCCTGTACCTCTGACATATCTGTTTTGCGATCCTGTACGTCCCAACTGTCACGAAGTTCTTGCTCTTGCTTCGAAAATTCATCTTTGACATTTGAAATATAGTCTTGTTGCTTTTGGAGCAGTTCGTCAACCGCACTTGATTGCGACTTGTACAGTTCCATACTGTACTTGTTCGTGTCGTCAATAAATTCCTCAAAACTGATTTTACCCGCATTGTAAAACTCTTTTACTCGGTCAATCTTGCGTTTTAGGAAATCTTCCTCGCTGTCACCATACTTATCCCAATCATCATATGTACTTCTTAACTCCTGCCATGCGTCTGCGTCTTTTTGCCACGCCGAATACTCGTCAGCATTTTTTTGAGCCACTGCGTCATAACGTTTTTCTTCAAGTGCCTGTTTTTCCTCGACGTATTTTTGATAATTGATAACGTCATTCGCATAAAATTCTTCAAGACGTTCCGCCTCTCTGTCGATACCTGCAATGTAGTCGTCTATCGACATATTGTGATACTTTTGCTGATGTTCAAGCCAACTGTCCGAGTAGCTTTTCATATCATCGTAAAGCGTTTCGCCTGCGTCCGACACGTTGTCAACATAATCGTCCCAAGTGATTTTTGCGTCTTGTAAATCTTGATAATTTCTGTCTTTTATACGTTTGAAAGCGTCAAGCGGTGTGTCGCCGTTGTCTCCCCAATCGTTAATTGCACTGTGTTTTTCAAGGTATGCCTTTGACTGTTCGTTGAACTCTTTCGTCTGTTTCTGCATAATAGAGAAAATTTGTTCCTCAATATCGGCAATATCCTTGTCGTTCGATTTGAATTTCTCTTGAAATTCTAACCACTTTTCTAATTCTTGTGCGGTCGTTACTGCGTGCGTTTTGGTGTAATGCGTCCAATCGTCCTTGGCTGATGTAAACGCGTCCGAATTGTCTTTTCCTGTTGCGTAATGCGGTATACCCATACCGTTCATTATCGCTTTGGTTTGCGACGCTGTGTACACCTTTGCACCCTTTGACAACGGCAACAACACGTCCTTGCCCTGCGGTATAAATGCACGTCCTTTGTCAACGATTAATTCTCGTGGGTCAGATATGCCCTTTTCATCATTAACCATTGCCAAACCGCCCTCAAAATTCTGCGTACCTTTTGCGACTTTCTTTTTGACGAACGTTCCCGTACTGCCAAAACGTGCCGCAGGAGCACTTTTATCGCTTAGTCCCTCTATAGACGAACCCTCAACAGAAACAGTATAATGGACTGTCGCAAATTTATCTTCAGGTTGATAGCCGTCAGGTTCTGCACTATTCTTCTTAAATGTAACATTGCCCTCTTTGGGTGGTGCCGTATAGTTGTCGGGTTCTGTGCTGTCGTTAGTCCATATAACTTTACCCGTTGCAGTGATTTCACCCAACTTATTACCATTCAAATCGTTAATATCAAAACCGCCTGTATCGATATTAAATTTAATCTGAACTTCGTCATTTTTGACAAGTTCTTTTAATTTTTCATCAGCTGTGTCCAATACAGAAATATCGCCCTCTGCACCGACTTGCAGTTTTACGTCACCTTTTGTATTTACATCATCTACAGCCTGTTGAAGTTCCTTTACTACCGAAATGTTCCCGTCGGCATCTATGACTATACGCTTATTCTCCGGAATCAGCCCCATGCTGTGTGCTAATTCGTTTGCCTGTTCGGTAATAACATCAAGTTTACCGTTTTCGGCAGCCTCTTTTACAGTCTTAAATCCGTTTTGCAGTAAAGCGGCATTTGTTGCAATATCACCTGAATATGCTCCAAACTTTTGCATTGAATGAACATAATCGTTAATTATATTATTCAATTCTGTTCCGTCACCATTTGCCGCTTTTTCCCACGCAGACTCTAAATTATCAACTCCATTCATTGCCAATGCCGCGGCTTGAGCATAACTGTTCATATCCAGTTTGCCCGCTGAAATAAATTCTTTCATATCGGACAATGATTTTTCCACACTCTCATTATCCTTATTTGCCACTGACATTTTTAACAATTCAAGCTCCATGTTAGACAGTTCTTCTGCTGTATCATGTAGTTCTTGATGTGAACCGTCCAAATCATCAAGTTGTTTTTTATAATCTTCAAGTATTCCTGTCGCAACCTTATAACTACCAGTTATCGAGGCAAGCACACTTTCTGCATTTTTAGCGGATTCATCCGTTATCGCATTTTCATAGTCACTACCTATTGTATTTTTATATATTTCTTTGGCTTTTTCGTATCCCTCAGCCGCAGTAATTTCATTGTCCGCTATTTTTGCGGTAATATCACTGACTTTAGACTTTGCCTCTGAATATTTAGTCTGCAATTCTAATTCTTGGTTATAATTTTCTTGTGCCTCGCGTCGTGTTTGTATATAATTAGCATTATTATTTACTAATTCAGATAATTCGGCACGTTGATTATTTATGTTAGATTGCAATTCATTCTTGGTTAGTTTTGTTACTTGTTCAACAGCGTCGTCCAAATTAGAATTATCGGAATTGATTACAAGATTATATTCTTGCGATAGCATTTCCTTTATTTCTTCTAACTTGCTTTTTGCATTGTCAACTTGTTCTTGACTGCTTTCAGGGCTTTCAATAACCATTTTTAACGATTTGATTTGCCCCTGTACTTCATTCAGCGATTTGTATTTTTCAAGGCTTTCTTTGACCTTTTCATTACCCTTGGATAGTCCCTCGCTCCACCTGTATTGCGATTGATACCATTTGTCATATGCAACCTTTCCGCCTATCGCCGCCGTAGCAATACCCGCAACAGCTAACGCCGCAGGTCCGGCAACAGAACCTATGCTCGCAAGTGTCGGTGCAAACTTCGCCAATGCTCCGCCTGCTGAAAATGCTTTCTTTAGGTTTCCGACTGCCTCAACAATTCCTCCTACGCCCTTAATTGCTCCGGCTGTTCCTTTCGACAATGCCCCCAAAGCTATGACCGTAGCACCCGTATTAACAACAACTTTCTTTTGACCGTCTGACATTTGCGACAATCCTTTTGCAAAATCGGCTACTGTGGTGCTTGCGTCTTGTATTGACGGCAACATTGTTTCGCCGATACTTCTCGCCGCCTCAATAATATTGTTTTTTGTGTTCGCCAATTTTGATGCGGTCGTTTCATTCTTTGCGTTAAATTCTTCTTGCAATGCCGTATTTTCTTTGTATGCGGTGTTTGAACGATTGACACTCTCTGTTACTAAATCATAACCGTTGACTAATGCCATCATAGCCTGTATATCCTGTGTATTGTTTATGCCTAAATCATCTAACGCAACAGTTAGATTTTCGGCAGACTGCAAGCCTTTTAACAGTCCGTTAAATGCACCGGAGCTGTCAGTATTCCACTGCTTTTTAAACTCTTCCGCACTTTTACCGCTATACTTTGCGAATTTCGTCAAGCCCTCTCCGCCGCTTGCAACGGCTGTTTCTATGGATAGCCACGTACGACCTATCGCACTACCGCCCATTTGTGCCTCAATGCCTAATGATGATAGTGCGGCAGAATAACCCAACACGTCCGCCGCCGACATTCGTACAGATGAACCGTATTTACCCATACGCAATGCCATTTCCGCGATTTCCGATTCTGTTGTCGCACTGTGGTTACCCAAATCAACGATTGCACTGCCGATATTACGGATTTCGTTTTGACCGACACCCATAACATTCTGAAAACGTGCCAGTGTTGCGGCACCCTCTTCGCCGACAAGGTTTGTGGCTGAACCCATTTGTGCCATTACTTCCGTAAAGTCGATAATGTTTTCTTGTGATATACCCAACTGACCGCCCGCCGCCGCAAGTTCGTTTAGTTCAGTCGTTGTTTGTGGTATCGCGTCCCTGCCGTCAATACCTGTTGTTGACAAATCAATAATGCCTTGCTTTATTTTGGCTAACTGTTCCGGTGTAGCGTCAACCGTCTTTTTAACTCCGGCAAAACTATCCTCAAAATCTATCGCAAACTTCGCACTTGCAACACCGCCCGCGGCAAGTGCAGTCGCCGCATACTGTAACGGTTTAGTTACAGTATCTATACCCTCACCGACTTCTTTCCACCGCTTACCTGTATTCTGTAGGTTCTGCGCCTCATCTGCACGTTCAGCGGCTTTTAAGCCTTTCTCATATTCCTCGTATTGCTCTGTTGCTTTTTTGACGGTTGCTTGTGCGTCGGTATATGCCTTTTTACTTCCCGACAATGCCGCCTCTTGCGTACGAATAGAATCGGATATACTTTGACTTTGCTTTGTATATGCCTCAATCTCGGTATTTACCCAATTCAATGCCTTTTGGTTGTCTTTGTATGCAACACTGTTTTTGTCAAGACTTTTGTTCGCCTCTGTCAGCAACCTTTTCTCATTTGAACGCAAAGAAATTTGTTTATCTAATTCCGTTTTCTGCGCTTTCAGTGCCGTAACATTTTTATTTACAGACTTGACGTTATCCTCATACGCTTTTTTTGTATTCGTCAATGCCGTACGGCTTGTTTGCAAGGTGGTTTGTGCGTCTTGCATTTGCTTTTTATATGCCGTAAGACCTTTTGTACTTGTATTATTATTTTTGCTTTGCGTCTGCTCTAATTTTGACAATTCACTTTCAACACTGCTTATTGTCGCCTCTAAGTCGGACGCATCACCTCTTATTCTTACTACTAATTCCGCCGCGTCAGCCACTACAAATCACCTCACTACATTCCATAAAACATTTTTAAATACGGGTCATTTCCCGTATATTCTTCTTCCTCGTCCTCGATTATAACTGCAAGTAATAATCTTGGGTCTTGTTTTGCCAAATCATTCGGCAATATACCGTGATATTTCAGCATTGTCCCATATAAATCGCTTAATCTTCCTTTTCGGTTGCCTGCTTCGGCAGGCTTTCCTCGTTTTTTCCCGTAAAATCGTCCATAAACCACTTCATAACTTCACGACACATTCTCATTTTTGCTGAAACAGCCGTGTCTAAAATATCTTGTGTCGCCTCTGTACCCTCAAACAGATAGTCAACGGCATCTGCACATACCGACGTAGCCGTTACTTTTTCACCCTCTGCAACGTCCATGTATTCTTTTTCAACCAACGTTGCCGCACCGAAACACCACGGTTTTGATACATACTTCTTTTTGTTGTGTACAAATGTTAATACTCTTTGCATTGTTACTTACTCCTCTCTATACGAAAAAAGCACGCCTTTCGGCGTGCCTTGTCTTAAAGTGCTTTCTTCACCGGATAGTAGTTCATATCCTTAAACCAGTTTTCTTCAAGTTCTGTCTTTGTAACGCCCTCCGGCAAATCGCTTTCGTCAAAGTATGCGTAATAGTTGTTGTCAAAATCACGTTGTACGGCTGTGTATGTAGCCTTTGCAGTTTGCTTTTCCGGTGCACCACTTGACGCTTTAGTCTTACCGCCTACGTTTGACGCAAAGCTGTACGAACCCTTGTAATATCTTACATAACGGTATGAGCCGTCGGATTTCATAATTCTCCACGCAACACCGAAATAAACTGTTTTTGTATCGTTGCCGACCTCTACTACACCGTCTTTTTGTGTCAGTCCACGCCACATTGAATCAACTTCCGGTGGAATATCGGCATTTGTGATGTCGTGACCTAATTTTTCAATGTAGTTTGATGTTTCATACGCACCGTTATCGGCGTCAAAAACATCACTGCCGCCTGCGTCTGTCGGTGCAATTTCGACAGTACCTCTTAAATTATACGGGTCACCATATGTTGCGCCCTCTGATGTGTCTGTTTTAACTGCGAAAAATGTGTACTTGTCCACACCTATTGTAGGTAGTGGTTTTCTTTTCTCTGTATTTGCCATAAATCAATCATTCCTTTCTACTACTTTCGTAAATCTCATTGTCCTATGTTTTATGCTTTTATCATCGGGATTTGGTACGTCCATTGTCATTTCGTGATAATATTCATTATCAGTCAACAATTTATATACCCTCTCCGACAATTCAAAACACGTTTGCGGATAATCGGCGTAAATATCAATCTGAACAGTCGTATCATTCGTAACAACCGTATTGTCATATGACATTGAGCCTTTGTCCGTTAGTGTGTAATATGCTATTGCAGGCAATTTATTAAAATTATCGGGATATGCAAAACATACACTTACACCGTCTATTTGCTTTAAAATATCCCGTAATTCCAAACCAATATCAAACACCGTACCCCTCCTTGAATTTTGCGATTATCTCGCTGATGTTATTTTTCAGTGCAGGGACGAGGAACGGCTTTGGTGCTTGACCCGACGTTGTGTAAAATCGACCGCCACTGTAATACGTCCAGTGCCTTTTTGACGTATGCGAAACAGATTTGTCGCCCTTTGAGCCTGTGCCGAATTCGACATAAATACCGTAATCGGCAGTCGGACCGATTGCAACACTGTCACCGTCCACTTGGCTTACGATACTGCCTTTTAATCGCCCTGTTGCAACAGGACAGTTTGCCACTGCGTGCGCTCTTACGACTTCACCCGCCATTGCCAAACCTCGCTGTATTTTATCGCCCGACGCATACTGTGTCAGCTTGTCAACAACGTCGTCTATCCCCTCGATTGAAAAATTCATTTCAGCCTACTCCTCTCAAGCATTGCTACCAAACCGCTGTCCCATTTCTGCACATATGTTATATCATATATGTCGCCGTCATATTCAACCCTGTTACCGACCTTTACGTCGTCTGACATATCGCAGAACATACGCATTTGACATTCTATATCTAAACCATATTGCTCTCTTGCTCTGCCACCGCTGTACGGTTGTACATCGGCTTTGATTTCGGATAATACAGTCTTTTCGGTTTTACCTGTATAGTCGTCAATTTCATATTCTGCGATTATAACAGTTTTATCGTAAAAATCACTGAATACCGATGTCACTCGGAACACGCCCCTTTCGTTTACGGAACGGGTCAAGGCGTTTATAATAGTTGCTGAAAATCTTGTCATTGTCGGTTTCGGCATATGTGACGGAACGTTCGCCCTCACTTCTGCTCTTGACTACTTCGGGACTTTTACTGTCCCCGTAACCTTTCGCCCTGTACATATCCGCCGCAATCTTCGGAACAAGGCTTTCAAGCTGACGTGGCAGTACATCAATATGACAATACGCCATAATCATATTAACCGTGTCCTCAATCAAAAAGGACAACAAGCTGTCTTGCTCGTCGTCCTTAATTCCCAACAACATTTTTAGTGTCCCCAACTGTTCCATATTATTCACCGCTTACAACGTCGGTACTGCCCGACTTTCTCGCTTTGCCGTCTGCGGTAACTTCCGCAACTGTAATCTTGTGACCGTTTGTCGCAGTGATTTCGTCACCGTTGTTAAACTCTGTCCACTTTGACAAATCGTCGTCATACGCAACACTTGGAGCGGTGCTTGCGGCAGTCTTGTAAACCAACTTGTGACCGCCGATAGGCTTTGGCGATACCGTAATAACAGTGTTGCCTGTTGTGCCTGCAACCGATTCAACTGTCAATTCGCCGAGTGTCGGAACACCGTTCTTAAATGCGGCAAATGCGTCGTCCTTGACAACAAGGAAACCTAAACGCATAGTTGCCTTGATTGCAACCATATCTTGCTCGGCAAGTGATAGCGGTTTACCGTCGCTGTCAAGAGTGCCTTGTAGTGTAGCCTCGGTAAGAATTTCGTAATTGATACCTGCACGCATACCGACAACGGCATACTTGAAGTTACCTGTGATAATATCGGCACGTTTGTTGTCCCACGCACCGTTGCGCACAAATTCGATAGGCTGACCGTACAACTCACCGCCTGTTGTACCGTTGACGTATGCCGGTGCGCCGTTTGCGTCACGCAATTTTCTAAGCATATTCTTAACGCCGATACGTCCAACAAATCCCGACGGGTCATAGCCGTTTTCTTCAATCATTGACATTGCGTCAGATATAGCAATATCAATATTTGTGTTGTCTATAACAACCATATGCTTGCTGTCTATAGCGTTCATAATGTTTGTCTTGAACGGCGAATTTGTACCGAAAATGCACGCCGCGTCAATCGCTCTGTAGAATGCCTCTGCGATTTCCGGCTTTAGTTCCTCAAATACGCTGATAGTCGTATCTTCCAACTTTTCCTTTGTTACCGGAATAATAACGGCTAACTTCTTAGCTTCGATTTCAGGGTGAATCCAAGTAGCACCGCTTGTCTTAATTCTTTCACCCTCACCGACCCAGTATGCACCCGGACCGTCCGTAAGTACGTTAAACTTTTTCTTCTCGTGTTTCATTTCCTCGACTTTCGCCATTCTTAAAACACTTGAACCCCTTGTCACCATTTTGATGATTTCTGTTGCCTGTTCGACAGGCACAAAACCTGTCAATTCATTTTTTAAATAACCCATTTACACTTCACTCCTATCTTTGATTTTCTCTGATTATGTCCATAAAACTGCCTGTGTTGTGACCGCCACTGCCACCGTTTAAATCCGGTGTTTTACCCTTTAAACGCTCGGTAACACCTGCTTGTACATCTTTGTCATAGCTTTCTTTTATCTTGTCAATAACCGCCTTTGTGCTATCCTTATCCTCTGCTACAATGTACTTTGCAATCTCGGCGGACAGTCCGTTTTTGGCAAGTTCTGTTTCGGCATATGCAACGATTTTTTCACGTTCAAACTCTGCCTTTGCCTTTTCAAATTCTGCCCTTTCCTTGTCGTCTGCCTCTTTCTGCCTTTGCTCGTTTGTCAACTTGGCTTTTCTCATGCCCTCTTCTTCGGCTTTCTTTAATTTTTCTTCAACTTCCTTTTCCCACTTTGTTTTTGCTTCCGATACCGCTTTTTCAATATCTTCCTGCGTAAGCGACGGCTGTGGCTCGGGAGTCGGTTCGGGTGCCGGCATTGGTGTTGGTGTTGGTGTTGGTGTTGGTTCTGCCATAATTAAATTTCCTCCTTAAAGTTTTGTATAAAAACAAGACAGTTTAACGTCTTGTCAAGGACGAGATATTCGGATCACCTTTCCTTTCTATGTATAACACGCGTGTTTTCTTGCTATTTTCACACTATCACCGCCTTTCTTGCATTAAAAAAGCACTACCGCTTTGATAGTGCTTTTATTATTACCTACTCAACAATCACATCTGCTGGTGTAATATGTATTGTATCATCACATTTATCACACCAATAACAATGACTTGTTTTTAAATATTTAGGGTTAGTGATATATTTGCCTTCGTTGCATTTCAAGCAACGGACCACTTCACCACTTCTTAATTTATCTACAATATTAGAAATATTTTCCACCACTATACCCTCCTTTTTTCCATTCATATTCAGGATAATTCTTTTTTGCTAATTCTACTATATATCGTTTTTCGGAAAACGTTAATTCGTTTCTCCCGATTATATGTTTCTTCTCTTGTGCAAAGCATACCGCCTCTGCCCATTGGCACTTCCCTATATTATATCTTGCATGAGTAACCTCATGTATAACAGTTTGTGCTGCAACCGTTTCATTTAGTATATTGCTCATAAAAACATTTACAATATTACCTTCTTGAAATCCTCTGTTGAAATGTATCTGCCTTTCATAATTCAAATACACTGCAACATTGTTATCCTCTATGTATTTAATCGTCTCTTCCGATTGAGGATATTTCGAGATTTTTTATAATATCCTCCGGCAAGATTTGTGCCGATGATGGTATATTATCCTTTTCATACAAGAAGATGTCACTTGCCCTTGCATAATTTATTATACCACTTCCACCGAAATTGTCAACATATTTCATTGCCGCTTTCTGTTCATCAGAAAGACTATCTTTCCACTCTGTAAACGTCATAGAACCGTCAACCTTATAATTTTCACCTGTAAGCGGGTCACGAGCGATACGGCTTGTCAAATTCACGTCTGCCATAATCGTAACACACCGACAGCGTGGGTGTATCGGTGGGAAGTTTTCGCCCTCAACAGCTTTATCCGTATCAAACACGCTACCGTCAAGACTTCCGCACCTGTCACACGTCAATTCAGACAGTGCCGCAACAAAACGATACTGTTTTATACCTATTTCCTCATATGCCATTCTCTGCCCTTGGTTCATAAAATGCGCCGTTTCACTTCGCACAAGTGTTTCAGCTGATGTTCGTATTCCACCCGGTGCAGTATCTTTGACATAATCAATCAGCTTGTCGGTCATACGGCTTACACTGTGACCGCTGATAATACCGTCCTCAATCGTCTGTCCGACTGCCCGTATAAATCTGTCGTTATGTATCCATATTCTCTCGCTGTAGTTGTGACCGTGCCACGGCTCACTTAACACTTTATCAACTGCTCTTTGCGGTACAAGTGAAAAATCAATACCGCAATTCAATCCTTGTGCGGTATCAAAAATATTCGTATAATACGCCGTCTTTACCGCACTGTCATACAGTTTCTTTTGCTCCTTTATAGCCTCGTTTGCGACGTGCCTAAAGTAAATATATACATTACGTTTCAGTCCCTCTAATCGGCTAATTCTCGCACCGTATGACTGTGCATTTATGCGGTTTAGAATTTCTTTTTTGACTGTCTTGTCGTCTGTTTCGTCGTACAGTTCGAGCAGTTCTTCGTACTGTTTGTCGCTGTCGGCTATGCTCATCAGCCGACGTGCCTCTTTTTCGGGTATATCAGTTGAAATATAGGCTTTAAACGTTTTCTCAATGTCACCGTTTATATTTCTTATCGCTCGCTCATATGCCTTGATTACGCCGTCCTTAACGCTGTCCGCCTGCGACTGCAAATATGTTTCAACTTCAACGGCACGTTGTACCCAATATGCCTTACTCTTCATTGTAGTTTACTTTCCTTGCCGAACTTTCAGCGATACGCATATCTTCGGCGGACTTTTCCGCTTGTTCTCTGCGTGCAATTTCGACTTCTTCCTTTGCGTCTGTGATGAATGGCAAACGCTCAAGTAATGTTTCATCTGACGCAAGACCTTTGAGGTAATTAATCATCTGTGCAATTTCCAACTCATTCGCAGGCAAGTTATACGTAAATCCAATGTCAACTCTGTGCGACGGCACTTCTTTCATTGCGTTTAATGTCACGAGAAAATTGTTGTAAATCTCTAAACGTTTTCTCAACGTCTTAGCAAAATTACGTTCTTTGTTCTTGACGTGCTGTTCAAATCCCAACAGCTTGTACTTTATTGCCACGCCCGACAAATTGTTGCCGAAACTTTCGTCCGACAAATCGGGAACGTGTGACAGACGGTGTATATCGTCCTTGATGTCATCACGCAACACCTTTGTATCAGCCTCGTTCAGTACCTTTGACAGATACTCCGCTTTTGCGTCACCGTCACCCATTAAAATACGTTCTACCAATAATTTTTTTGCCTGTTCGGTGTCGAGGTCGCAATTACACAAAAACAACAGCGAATTAACAAATTGCTCTTTGTCATTAATTCTATCTGACATCAACACATTGTATGCGTCAATCTGCGTTATAAGCTGTTCAAAATCGCCCTGCATTTCCGTATTGTTCCGATATTCGATAATCGGCACATCAAAGAAATAGTGTGCCTCAACATTCTGCAACGATAACGCCGAATAACTGTCAAGACCTGTGTATGTATATATAAACGATTCATCATACACACGACAAATACTGCCTGTGCAGTAGCCGTCAAGGTCGTATTTTTTGTAGTAATACACCGCAAACAACGGCTTTTCAAATGCCGACTGTGAGTAACATACAAATGTATGCTCCGGATCCAATCGTACGCTTCTCGGCTTGCTTTTTTCGTCTGCATAAATCAGTTCATATGCTTTGCCGTAAATGCTCATATTTTTTACGATTTCACTGTCCACGCTCGGAATATCCTGTTCCAAATATGCGTTTTTGATTGCCTCAATGTCGTAGTCGTCTGATACTGCGTATGTTACAGGATTGCCGACAAGATAACTCTGCGTCATATCCGTTATGTACTTTGCGTGATTACACATTATGCGGTTGTTTGCCACGTTTTTGCCCCTTTTTCTGCGGTTTAAAATACGGTGGTCGCCCATATAGTAATCGTGCAGTAATCGGTATCTCTGTCGCTCTCGCTCGTGTCGTTCAATCAATTTTGTTATGATAAACGGTGTCACACCGCCTGCGACTATATCTTCATCAATTATCATATTCCGTACTCCTCTCTTGAATAGATTTTAGCTTTCTTATCCTTGCGCCAACTCTCAACGCCGTACCTCAACGCCGCCATTGCGTCATCAAAAACGTTGACAGGCTCGTCTGTATATTCGCCCGACTTCTCGTCCACTCTCCAACGCCATTGCTGTATCTCTTTGATTACATTCACGCAAGACGGGTGAATGTGTATCTTTCTGCCTTTCAGCCAGTCAATTTGCGACTGTATACTGTTCGGATTTTTAACAACCGCCTTTGCCCTGTAGCCCGCCTTTCGCCACATCTTGATACGGTCAGGCTCTGCACTGTCGCACCACATTGCAAGGTTTTTGCTGAACTTTCCGTCAGCCTTTGTGATAATTTCAGTTGTGTCCATTTCGTGTACATACAGTTCATTACAAACGTAAATATCACCGTCCTTATAACCTAACGTCAATATAGCATTTGCGTGATTAAATCCGAAGTCCTGTCCTATCGCCATAGCGTCAAAACGGCTCACGTCTGTATCAAATTCTTCAATGCGATAGTTTGAGAATATCAATCCGCCTGTTTCGCCCCATTCGCCTAAACCGTAAATTCTGTAACCCTCAGGGTCAACCTCTTTACGACGTAGCATACGTTGTCTGTATGCCTCGTCACAAAATCGGTTTGTTAAATATGTGCTTTGATGCGTTAAGACGTTATCGTCCTGTATATCGAAAAACACTTTCTTTATCCAGTGACTTGACGATACAGGGTTAAATGTCAATTTTATCTGATAAAAAAGACCGTCGGGGAGTTCACCTCTCAAACGGTCATCTATAATTTCAAAATCCTGTTGTACAAGCTCCGTAGCCTCTTCAATCCATACGTCGGTCAACTTACCGTTTGCAAATGTGATTGATTTCAGTTTTTCACGTTGCTTGTTATCGTTGACACCACGAAATATAATCTTGTTGCCGTTTATACAGGTGAACGACAACGGACTTTGCGTAACTCTCCACGCTCTGCCAACGCCCATACGGTTTATAGCTGATTCAAGCTCGGCAAATGTACTGTCACGGTTTGTTATATCAGATTTACGCACACATACCAAATTACGCCCTTTGTCACGCATTAAACGGAGTATGTATAACTGTGCAGTATCAACACTCTTGCCACTTCCGGCACTGCCTTTCATTACAACATAACGCTTTTTACATTGATGTACAGGCTTGAATATCGGATTGAACGGTACTGTTATGTTGTTCATTCGTCCTCACCACCGTAATCAATTTTAATGCTGTAGTCCATATCACCGTCAACGTTTAATTTGTCTGTGAACAATGCGTAGTATTTACCCAACATTTCCGCCGCTTTGTTTACGTCAGACACCTTTGTCGGTATTTCAACACATATCGGTTGCTCCGCCTCGTCAGTGACTTTCTTGCCCTTGTTGTCATAGTGTGATTTACGTGCTTTGCACGTCACTACAACAGTTTCTAACTTCTCACGTCGCATAACGGCGGTTAACGTCTTTAACACCTCATCTTGTTTGGCAATAAGAGCGTCCTCTTTCTCTTTTAGCCGCTTTTGAATATATTCCTGAATTTCAGGTTTCTTCAAGTTCTCATTTCCAATCGAATACGCCGTCTTTTCCGAATACCCCGCTCTTAACGCCGCTTGCGTTGCATTCAAATCAATCAAATATTCCTCACAAAACAACTTTTGCTTTTCAGTCACTCTTATCACCTCACTTTCACATTTTCTGTTTGATTACATCGTATAACCGTTTTTTATCATTGCACGTTTAAACGCTTTGCGTTTATGTCGACACTCGCACCAATTTTTATTATCCTCGTTCCATTTGCGTATGAACTTCTTACGTTCTCGTTCATATCTTCTATTGCGTAAATATGCTTTTATTCTTTCAAACATTGTTTTATCCTTTCCACCGCTTATATATCACTTATATCTATTTTTCCACTCATCATCTCCGGCAACAGTGCGTCCCGTAACTCTGCCAAATATCTATTTTCTTCAACGTTTAGATAATATATGTGTTGTTTCCACGTGTTAAATATCATCATAAGAATACTTGAAATATTTTCTTTGCTGTTGTTTGCGAATGTTATTTCATTTTTGTTTTTGGTTGTTTTGAAATAATCATTTTTAACAATCTTTTCGCCACATATTTTTTCTGTCAATTTTGAGAAATCATTATTTGTACCGTTGTCCTGCTTGAACAGTTCAATGTCAAATCCTAAAGACTTGGCGATTGTTTCGTTTATTGTTAGTTTACAAGTATTTTTTTCAGTTATAATTCTGTTAATATCCGCAACTATTTCGTTGTACGGTCTATGTGCATTTTCTATATTTTCAAATTCTATGTATCGGCTTGGCACCAATACATAATCATTTTTTTTGATTTCTTCAATGCTTACTGCCTTGCAGTAACCCGCTATGTTTCCGTACTGTTCAATCTGTATCAATACATCTTGTATCTGACTTTCGGATATAACCTTGACTTCTTTTGCGTATGTCCTATTAGTGTGACTTTTGCCGCCAAACTGCCCGTTTTGCATTCGCTGTTCTGTTTCATACCTCTGTCGTAGGTCAATCATTTCTACTGTCGAATGCTGTTTATTTTTATTAAATGTTATAATGCACGTTGGTATTGACGTTACTTCAAACATTTTATCGGGGCATAAAATTATACTTTCGATGAAATTCATTTCAACTAAATACTGTCTTATTTGCTTTTCCTTTTGGTTGTCTGTACTTAAAACACCATTCGGCAATATAAAACTTGCCTTGCCGTTAATGTCACCTAACGCAGTCAATACAAACGCATAATTTGCATTACTTTCTGGCGGCACTTCACATTGTGAAAATCTATTCTGTAATTGTGCAAATGCCGGCTGTTCCCATTTCATATTGTACGGTGGATTTGATATACAACAATCAGCTTTAAATTCGCTCTTAGTTATCTCTTTAATCGTCGCAAATCTATCACCCTTTTGCGTCCTGTATGTTTTGAAATTTTCATCTGACAATACATCACAATGAATAACTTCGGCGTCAATATTTCTAATTGCCAAATTAAACAACAAAAACGGAATAACACGATTGTCATATTCTTTGCATATGAATTTTAAATCGTTATTTTCGTTCCATTTTTGGATTGTCAATGCTCCGCTACCCGCACACAAATCCAAACAAATCTTTTCATTTTCGGTTTTTGATAACTCTGCAACCGCTACCGCAAGGCTTTTCGGTGTGTAGTCCTGCATTTTTTCTTTGCGGTCGGCAAAATAATATTGAAATATCATTTGCATATAATCTATTGTTAAATCAGGACATATTAAAATCCAATCTTCACATAGCTTTCGACAATTTTTGGCATTTAACAATGTTGATTTTAATTCATCAACAACATCTTCAATTTTTTCTATGCTGAAAACGTTCTTGAATTTTTCAACTAATTGCAATAGCTCCATAATTATGTCCCTTTCTTTATCCAAAAATAAAAACAGACTGCATATGATTAACACATACAATCTGTTTAATCTAATATCCCCATTCCCACCAATCAATTTTGAGATATTCACCCATCATCTCACGATGATACACTACCTTTTTTACGAAAATAACGAGCGGTAAGATATAGAACACAAAATATTGCACTGTATATATGTTTTGCATTATTTTTTGTTTGCTCATTCTTTTCGCATTATAAATTGTATCACACTTTTTTCGGCAAATTCGGCATTTTTAAAAATTTATTATGTTTTCTTCGTGGATAACTCTCATCGTAATGCCCTATCTTGAACGCAATCCACTGCCACGTCGGCATTACAGTGCCGTCTATGTATCTGTATCGGAATATGCGGCGTGTTTCACTGTCCAATATACCGGCAACAAAAAATTCAATTTTATTTTTCTGCCGCTCCAAGCGTTGACGTAATACAATATCAGATATATGTGTTGGCTCAACACCCGACACAGAAATACAGTGCTTGACATACGGGAACTCGCTGTCAGAGCCTGTAACAGTACCATGTACTGTATTACTGTTTATCCTGTCGTTTACCTCGTTCAATTCTGCAACAATACTGCGATACTGTTTTAGCTCTTCCTTTGTCAAATTAATTCCCCCTGTCTAAATATTCAATACGTCCGTCTGAATAAAATACCATTTTACAATCATTGCGTATTGTATCTTTAATTGTTTTTATTCTGCCGTTCATCATATCCATTAATACAAATTTTGCAGTTTGTCCGATGTCCGCCATACGTTTTTTACGCCAACCGAATTGCATATATAACGGATATAGCACCACAGGAAGTATCGTCTGCATTTTGTATATAATCATCTTCATACCATCTTCGTCAACGGTATCTGTTTTCAAGGTCAACGGTTTAAAATCTGCCATTAATGACTGATAATCAAAATCACATTCAGACTTAATTTCATCAGTAAGTTGTATTACTGTTCGTGTTTCGTTGCCGATGTGTTGTAAATAATTATGCGCATATGTTATGTACCGCACCAATCGTTTTTGATTCCAACCGTACTTTGTATGTAAATACCACACAACGAACACAACAGAATTAACAATCGCCTCTTTGGTTGCCTCAACTTCGACAACTTTATAGGCTTGCAGTGCCTTTTTAGTATTAAATTTCTTGACACCATGCTTTTCAGCTACTTTTTTAAAATTTTCAACCAATGCTGATTCTTCCTTGCATCGTTCTACCTGTTTCAATCTCTGCCGCATTTTCTTGCGTTTCTTCGCTATTTTATCTTTCACGCTCTACTCAACCTTTCTTGTCCGGTACATACTCCGGACAATTTTCAATCCTATACGAATCATACGTCTTGCGGTGTACCTTTTCAGCAGTCCAACCCTCCACAGGCTGAAAGCAACTGCTCCACGAACAATCGCCGCAAGCTTTTTGACACGTCCAACATAATTGTTCTTTAGTCATTTTGCACCTCGTCCAATCTCTGAACATACTCGGTATAATACCATAGCAATTCATCTTCAAAGACTTTGATAGCCTCTTTAGCTTTTTCTTCCGATGTGAAATATACAACGTTTAACTTTCGATAACGACCAGTCCACCTCACTAATAGCCTATTAGTAAGATAATCATAATCTATATTATACTTAATAACGTCGTAACCTTTCCAATCTTTTTTTGTTATTGCTTTATCGTTTAACCCCTGCCATTGTCTTAAACAACGAAACAGTTTATCTGCTCTTGCGTTGTTTTCAACAATGGTTTCATCATTATAGTAATTACCATTGTTGTAATATAGGTCATTTACCAGTGTTCCTCCGCCTCCTATCACTTCGTGTCCGTCATTGATTGTATCATCAACAAAATAGCTGTCGTCTTCATCAACTCTCTCATAGCCTGTTCGGCTTCGTTCCTCAACCAAACCTAATATTTTAGCCTGCTCCTCTGTCATTTCAACTTGAACGGTTTTACCGTTCGCTTTTAATTCTACTTTCATGACTGTTCCTCTCTTTCTTGTTCACCCATATCGGAAAATTTCCGAAACGGTCTTTTTTGCCCGTAATTATTCTCATTTCATATCACTCCAGTCCAATCCAATGCTTGTCCGCATTCAACGCAACATTTATCGCCGAATAGTATATATTTACTATCGCCACAATTAGGGCAATGACTCAATCCACTTTCTTCGTCAATAATTATTTTCATCGGAATATCTTTTTGCTCATACTCATACAACTTCTCTATTGCCTTTTTCATCGGCTCAAAATTTTTAATTTCTCTGTCTATTGTTTCTTGTGCCACCGACGGAAACATTCCTGCGTCAAGTGTTATAAATCCGTTTTTATATTTCTTTGTCAACATTTTTATCCTCCCAACAATCGCAAGTTGTATGCCGTGTATCTTCTTTCCATAGCAAAAATGTTTTCGTTGGGCATTTTGCATATACACCAGTTGTATTATCATTTAAAACGGTAAGAAACTTGCATTTATCACAGCTTTTAATCATCTTCTGATATTCCTTAATTTTCGTCAGTTTTAGTTTTATATAGCTTGCTTTCCAACCTCGCACCTTTGTTTGATGTACATATTTACCTTGTGAGTTCCTTATAATATACCCGCGTTCTGCAAATTTTGGCATAACTGAGCCGTAGTCATATCCTTTATCCTGTAAAAAATCAACAAGTTTATATTTATTAATTGTCGCAACACCGTTTTCGATTTTACCCCATATTTCATTATTGAAAGTTAATGATTGAGCAAATCTCTCTGTATTATGATATACCCAATTACAAATTGTATTGTAGCAATAATCAACAGTATCATCTTGCGGTACTTCTTCTCTTATATTTCTTTCGGCTAATAATGCCGTTAATAGTAACAGGTAATTTATACTATCGCCTATCTTTTCAGCCCACATTTCTTTTGATATTGCCTTGCCTTGCTCGTAATTGTCAATCAAATCGTACACGCTGACAGTATGTTTTGCCATCATACCACCTAATGCCTTTACAGGTGTACATTTCTGCAATTTGCCTGCTACTTTGAAATTATGCAACCTGTCGTCCGTTGCATATTCTTCTGCTTTACTGCATAGAACGCTTTTACACGTTTCTATGCGGTTGTTTATAACTTCTTCAAATTGTTCAGTTCTCATATCGTCACCTCTTATTCGCACGGCTCATACTTTTTCTGAAACACATCAGGCTTACACGGGTAATATTCCCCTCGTAGTCCTCTGATGATGTAGTCCCCTGTGCTTGCTACCATATCGCCCTCTAAGGTTTTTATTATCAATACTCCGTTTGTAATAATAGCACTTTCATTTTTTACAAATCGCATAATCTCTTTTACATTTCTGCCCGTCCATTTCGTTGCTTCTATTTCACAAGGCTTTGTTCTAAACTTCATTTTTGTTCCTCCATTAATTTCAACGTTCTTTTTAATTTTTCGTCTGCAATTTCATTTATTGTGTCATTGTCAATGTTAAATAAATATTGCAACTGTATCATCATTACAATTACGTCCGATAATTCTTCTTTTATACCGTCTGTAACTTCGTCCATTGTTTTTCTTACCGGTTATCCGCTTTGCCTTATTCTCATATACTTGGTCAATGCTTGCGTCAGTTCAGCCATTTCCTCAATCACCAATGGGATTTGTTTTTTTCCGTAATAATTTGCTATCCCCAACCAATCTTGCTTTTTATGTATCGGCCTAACCGCATTTTCTTTCAAATACTTCAGTGTATGTAACCAATTTGCAAGCTGTTGGTGTTCTTCTGCACATTCCGAACAATTTTTAGTTGCGACTTCTTCACAATGTTCTATTGCCTCATCAAGCGTCATAGTCTTTGATTTTCTTTCTGTCGCCGAACGTGTATTCCACGCTCCTCCGAGTTCATCATCTGACCTACTTTCGTTAATAAAACCTACTGTCGCACCGCAATTTTGACACTCAATTTGAAATCGCATTTCGTCGTATACACCGCCGTCAAGAAATACTACTTCTGTGCTCCCACAGAATGGACACGGCTTTAATTCATTATACATTTTCTATTCCTCCAACTCATCTATTTTCTCAAATATGTAATCTACCGCGGACTTTAAATCATTACCGACGCTTTGGATGTTCTGCGGCGTCAGTTGTGAAGTTACAAGCATTGCGTAACAATCCTGTTTGTATGGTATTGCAAGGTTTAATGCTGAGCTACTTATCAATACAATAGCAGGTATTTTCAACCACTTAATAAAGTGTTGTCGTACATCTCTTTCTTTTTCTTTTCCAATATGTTCATATTCTGCAATAAACCAAACCACTACAATAATTGCAACAGCCAGTGCCGCTACAGTTATAATCATAATCAATGCAAATTTGGCATTGCAAGCAAGATTAATTAAATAAATCAAACTCGGTTTAATTAATGGTGTATTCATTACTTATTTTCTCCTTCAAATATTGGTTTATATTTATTGCCTATCGGCGTGTTATACAATCCGCACGCCTCATATTTGCTACGCCAGTTTGTATTAGCCTCTCTCGTTATACCATACGCCTTGCATTTGCAGTGATGTTTTCCGTCAACTGCTATTGTTGTGAAGTTACAGCAATTACGGCATAATACTCCCTCCATTTCGCCGTATTCTTGATACATCGCACCGATTTTAACTCTCTTTTTTGACATTTGTTATCACTCCTCATTTTGATAAAATTCCTCTCCGATTTCGTATTGGTTGAAGTCCTCCTCCAACCACCACCTAAACACATCATATCCTGTTTGCCATGTCCCCTCTTTGCCGTTTGCTTTTCTTGTTTCAAGCATTCGGTCAAAGGCATGTATATATGCCTTTTTATAAGTCGGATACCTGCGAAATTCGGCATATCTATGTTTTCCCGCCATAGGACAACCCACACAACCAACTCTCTTGAAACCCTCACAGTATAATGGGTTTAGGTCTATCTTTTCACTTTGGATATAGTCCTTTATGTTTTCATCATTCCAATCAACAATGGGGTTAATTACTGTTTTCGCCTGCTTTTGACATCTTTCAATCCAACGCCTTTTGTCGTCATTGTCATTATTCAAAACGATTCTTTTGTTCTTATTGCTGTTGAAATCTTCGTATATTCCACGCTTAGAGCGTGAACGGCTTTCGGCTCTGCGAACACCTGTCGCAATAGCCCTGTTTCTCCCCCCTTTTTCCTTTAGGACGGAGCAACAGTACCGCATTAATCGTGTTGGCGGTAACATTACCTGCGGTATCAACGACCACATTGTCACCCTCTCACCCTTATACGTTGGTTTTTCGATAGTACATTTGATACCCTGCAACTCTAACTTTTTAAATGTATTTCTGATATGATACACCGTTTCGGGTGCATCTATTGTGGTATGATTATGTAAAACTTCAAAATCAATATCACTATTAATTGCCAACTGCAACAATACGTCACTATCCTTGCCGCCGCTATAACATAACAGCAACGGTGCATTATACATACGCTTTGAGGTTTCTGCTCCTAAACGTAACCTTTCAAACGCCATTTGTTCTATGTCCATAAAATACTCCTCGCTTACTTCAACCTTACAGGTAACACTAAATATGTTGTATTGCCCGTATCGTGTACATACACTGCCGATACTGCATTTGACATCTCAAGTGTAATAGTTTCACTGTCACACACTGAAATCATATCAATCAGATATTCGCAGTTAAAACCTATCCTTAATTAGCCATAACATTCCGCACACCTCGTATTTGCCGTATTCTCGATACATAGCACCGATTTTAATTCTCTTTTTCTTCGCCATTTTCTTCCTCCTCAAAATCACTAACCACTTTTATAATTCTTATAACCACTTTCATAATAGTTTCATTTTCTGTGTAATTACTGCTATATTCAGTATGCAGTTCCGCATTTTTTCTACCTGTTTCATAACAGTGAACCATAAAGTTCATGTTCAAGAACGAACTTTTTTCCGGAAGTTCATCAAACATTTTTAATCTGAATTCTGTTTGCTTGAGCATTATATCTTGAACTGCCTCCTCCGCACATTTTGAATTGCGAATTGAAGCAATACAGAAGTCTATAAAATTTAATTTATTAAACGCTAAATTTCCTGTTTTTGCTTCGCCTAAATATTCTTTAAATGTCTTGCGAATAATATCATCGAAATCATACGGCAAACACGTATTCATTTCTATTTCCACGTCCATTGGTAATTTAATAGTCATTGTCTTATTCCTCCATATCAATCCACGTTATCCCCACTGCATAAGCCGCCCAAATGTCACTTTTAAAGCCGTAAAACCAGTCAGGATTTTTCTTTGTTCCCTTGCCGTTCTTTAAATCGTGTTTTGCAAATCTGTCTATCAAAGCTCTGCGAATAGTTGCGTCGTTGGCTTTCATACTGTGACAGATATTTATTTTTTCATCTTTGCGTGTTATGTATTGAACATCCTTTTGCAGTTGCTTTGCTTTCTCGGTAAATCTGCCTATCCACACGCACGTTTCAAACACTTCACGTCCAACCGGCATACCGTAGCACGCTACCATTTCAATAATAACAACGTCTACTTGATATACTCTTATCAGACGTTCAAAACTGTCTAACAACTCATCATTATCGGTCTTTCCAAAGTCTTGTGGTTTCATTGTTTCTCCGTCAATAATGCACCAACCGCTTTGTGTATTACCGGGGTCTATTGCTAATATTACCACTACATTCGCTCCCTCATTATTTTTTCAAGTTCGTCATAATCAACACCGTTGTCATCATATACGCTTTGTTCATTCCCTTTGTGGTATGTTTTCTTTGCACCTTGCACTTCCGCAAGGGTAGTACGTCCCGCATTAAAATGATTGCGAAGTATTGCCTCTATGTACCTGTAATTACGTTTGTTGTTCTTTACAGCTTCTTCGATTGCGTATATAACAACGTCCTCCGACATATCATTCAGCCAATCATCTAAGCCTTGCAGTGTAATCGGTGTCAAAGGTGCTATATTGTTCTCATATAGCTTAACAATTCTTACAGGCAGACGTGGCAGTTCCCTTTCTTCTACTTTCTTTTCTTTTACTTTACTTTCTTCTACTTTCTTTTGTTCGGAAATGTTTACATTTTTGCTTGAAATGTTTACATTTTCATTTAAAATGCGTACATTCTTATAAATTTGGTCGACTTTAATTAAGAGGTACTCTTTTCTGACTTCAACTTCTTTACGGCGACTGACTGCCTCGAAGTATCTTTCTTGTATTCCTCTCGAAGTCAAGATTTGATACTTGTCATAAAGTTCACTGTCAAATATACCTCTTTTAATCGCGGCTCTCACTATTTCGGACACGGCATCACCACCCAAACCTACATTCTTTCCGAACAATAATGCAACGTCTTCTGTCCATTCACAATAGTAACCTTGCTGTCCGTATATCTTTTGGAACAACTTAACGACTATCGCAAACCCTTTCAGTCCAAATTCAGCCTCGATTAATTCAAATTTATCATCTAAATGTACGTTCAGCGGAAAGTAGTTAATTCCGTTGTTCATACACTACACCTCTTAAAACGGCAAATCTTCTTCACCGATTGTTGCAAAATCCTCACCGTATTGACTGTTTAAATCATCTAAACCGCTATCAGACAAATCGGTATTACCGCCTGTACTACTTTCAGATTTTGAACCGGTAAAGTACGCCTCATCTACAATAACTTCTGTCGCATACTGCTTTTTACCGTCATTACCGTCCCAACTTCTTGTTTGAATACTTCCGACTACAGCAATCATACTGCCCTTTTGGAAATATCGTGCGATAAACTCACCTGTCTTACGCCACGCAATACAGTTGATAAAATCAGCCTGTTGTCCACCGTCTTTCACAAATCTTCGATTTACCGCAATAGTAAATCTTGCGACTGAAAGATTGTTTGGTGTTTGTCTTATTTCAACGTCTTTTGTAAGGCGTCCCATTAATATAACTTTATTCAACTCTTCCTTCCCCCTTAAATGCTCTCTTTAAAATCTCCTTTATATCTTTTTTTATGAGTTTTAATAATTTAATATTAAATCTTCCAATGACAATCGAATGTGCTACACGATTATTTCCTTCGCGTTGGTGCATTGAAATCAATGCACCGTCACATTCGGTTTCAAATACTTCGTTCGTGTATGTATCTTCTACTCTTATTTTTACCATTGCATTTCCTCCTATAAATAACTTTTTCCGAATACTTCTCGGAATTGTTCCTCTGTCCAATTATTCTCTTTCATAGCTTTTTCTTGACCATATCGGTGTAAGTAATCAGTTATGTCGCTGTTTCTGTGTGCACTGTATTCGCCATTGCGGTGACAGCGTTCGCCACATAGATAAACTACTAACCCATACCGTTCAGAGTGTTTTCGGTTACTTCCTCCGAATATATGGTGTCGCTCTAACCTGTCACCGTTTCCATTTCTTCCGCATATAAAACACTTTTTCATTTCCAACCGTCCTTTAATGCCTGTAATTCTTTCGGCGTTAATGTTTCAATATCAAGTGCTTTGCAGTCCTGTACGATATTATCAATTAACATTGACATTTGGTTTGTATTGTACGACGATGAGCCGTAGTATAGAATGACATTTGTGCAACCGTCAATTTTGCTTTTAAACGTTTCCGTTTGCCAACCTATACCGTTATGTTTCCAACCCTCGCATACCTTGTTTACGGCTTTTGTAGGCACGCACACCGTTTCACTGTTGCCACCTATTTCTTTAATTGCCTGTCTGTATATTTCTGTTTTACTGACATTCAGCTTTTCTGAAAGCTTGTCTATCAGTACCCAACAATAGGCATTTGCATCAAGCGACCGCTGTTTTTTGTGTTGTTTTACTTCGACTGCATACGTCTTGTTGTCGTCTAATGAAGATATTAATGACGATAGCCACGCTACCGCCTTAATACCGTCTTTTTTTTGAAATATCTGCTTATTCATCAGTATTACCGCCATAATCTTTAATCATTTGCAAGGCATCATGAGCATATTTGTGAAATTCAGCGATAGTGACTTCGTCAATACCTTTGCCTAAACCTGCTTTCAGAAGTTCTCTCACTTCACTTTCAGTTTTGCCGGACTTATTCATAAACTGTTTTACAAGATTGCTCAATCTGCTATTTACAACACCGTTAGCTGTGTCGGTCAGACGATTTATGAACAAAACATATTTATCTTGCTGTAATGCTGACAACTCTTTTGCACCGAACTCGTTCAACAAAATGTTGAGTGAAGTGTCTTTGTTTTCTTTCGGGAAAACGGTCAAAATGCTCTGTATTTTCTGAATTTGCTTTTCATTAATTTGTCCACCCTGTTGTTTAGGCTGTTCTTGTGTATCGTTAGTTTCTGGTAAATCTTCGCCAGCATATATGTATAACCCTAATCCGAACATTGCAAGATTTTTCGCTAAACAACGCATAATTGTTTTGTTAATGTCAAACATTGTTGCTGCCTCAACCGTCAACCCTTTTTTGTACCTTGTATCATAGGTGTATGGCTTGTCTTTCATAGCCTTGTTTGCACTGTCCATAACGGGCAACCACATTTCATGCGTTAATTCTTCTATGGTAACTGATGTAAATACCATATACCCTGTCTTTTCGTCATAATAATACGGTTGTCCATCATCAAAACGCTTTATTTCATATGTTGCATTAGGATATAATTTTTTTACTTCTCCCCAAGCTCTCGACCATGTAAGGTATGTTAAGCCGTTTTTCTTTTCTGTGTAATCGTTGACATTAATCTTATTCAATTTATCAAAAATACTCATTTATATTTACCTCCCCTATTTTTGCAAAATTATCTATACAATCTTCGCAGATAACCGTATCTTCAATATCGTAATATTTTTCACCTACATATATAGGCTCGCCGCAGTTGTCGCAGGTGCAGGCTACAACATCTTCACCGCAACCGTCCTCTCCGTAGTTGCCTGTTATCTCTTTGTCAACATCAATGTATCCGAACATTTGACATTTTCCTTTCTATGTGTTAAAATATCGATGTGTTATAATATATGCCGTTGAACGGTATTGCGGAGGAAATTAAATTCCCCCGCTTTTTTATTATTCAATTATATGTACATTCGGTACATCTTCAAGCAATTCTCTTAGCTTGTCCGCAACGTTCTTTACTGCCTCACGCTCCCAAGCTCCACCGTCTGCCTCAAACAGTGCCGCTCTTCCGTCTTTAAGTCTGATTAAGAAATCGCTTTCCGGTTGTTCAACCTCTAAAAATGTTCTGTATGGTTTCAACGTAACAATCGGCTTAATTCTTTGTTCGCCAACTAACTGAATACCACTCTTGACAGTTGCTGACTGCGTGATACCGTCGTCTTTTGTCTGTACACTCTGTTGGTCTGTTATGTTACCAAGCAACTGCACAAGATAATCTCTGTCCTCTGTCGGTGCAAAACGCGATTTTAGACAGATAATCATATTTTCAATGCTTATATACTCGTTAAAATCGAAACCGATAAATTTTGCTTCGGCAGTAAAAGGTCTTTCACGTTGCATATCATCTCTGATTGCACCGAACACGTGTACTCGTTCTGCTGATGTTGCTCTGACGAACAGCGGAAGATTATACTCATTCATCTCTTGTTTTATCATCTCTGCCAAACCGCTTAGACTTGAAAGGACTATTGTATCAGCAAGTTCGTTTTCAATCCTATATAAGTGCTTGTCCGAAAAAGTGCCTTGCACTGTTTCAATCACCTTTGGTCCTGTCATATCCTCGATTTTTTCAATAAACTCTCTATCAATCATTATCTTTATCCTCCTTTAAATTACATTACTTTCTTAATCGCTATAATCTTTGGCTCATCTTGCTCCGAGCCGTCTAATGCCATTTGCCCCGGTACTTGTGGCAACATTTCAACCAATGCTTTGCCCTCGTCCGATTCCGTCAAGTACAACGCACTTTCAATGTTGTTCGTTGGTGTCAATGTTGACTTAACCTGTGTTGACATTTTGATGTTCTGTCTTTCACTGTCCGGCTTTAGTGATAACGTCAATGTTATCTTTCTTACTGCGCCCGCCTTGGTGTTCAAGTCGGCGATATTATCAACGACCTTGCTTAGCTCATAGTCCAATCTTTCACCGATTGCGCCTCGAGCGACCTCTAATAAATTTGCATTACCCACTTTTTATCATTCCTTTCTTGATTTTTTTATTTTTTGTGGTATAATATATGTAAAACATAGATTAATCTATGTAATTACCTTTGACCGTTTCGAGTTGCACCTCATACGGTCTCTTTTTTTATGCTGATTTTGCAATGGCAGCCTGCTCCAAGATTATCATTGCTTTTGTACATTTCTGTTTGCTTAAAGGTTTCTTCTGCGTATATCGAACAGAATTTTAATAGTGTATCGCCAGTTTCCTTGTATTGATACATTGCTCTGAAAATCTTGCACGCTTGCTCTATTGTTTCCGCCTCGATGATTATCCAGCCACCCTTAAATGGCTGTCCCTCACTGCCGAATGTAATGTAATAGTTATTCATTCTCTTTTACCTCCCAATCATATTCATCATTATAAATTCTGTCATAATCAGTATCGCACTAAATGCAACAACCGATATAGCATACTTAATTTTTTCAGACATTGCACACCTCGTTTCTTTTTACGATGTCCAAAACTTGCTTAACCTGTCTGTCGAACTGCTCTGGTGTTAATTCACCATCCGCCTTACGATATTTTTTATTACATACAATATCTCTTGCCACTTCTGCTAAAATTCTTATACCGTCTATGTTCATAACTGACATATTTCGGCGAATTTCTCTTATTAACTTAAACATCTCTTTTACCCCGCTTTCGTTTCTTCTCGTCCTCTTTCATCAGCTTTAAGCTGATTATCAGTCCCACACCGAAACTAATCAGCGCAATTCCTATTGTGTTCATTTGTTTACCTCTCTTTACTTCCTCACAGGCACACAGGAGCCGTCCGCAAAACAGATTTCATTAAAATTTAAACTCATTGGGAAAAGTCTACTTTACGGATAATATGCGGACAGCCCTTGTCTGCCTGCAAGGTGTTTTATTATGCTTTACGCATATTTGTAGCTGTTGGCGTGTTCTGTTTCACGCCATTTTTCAAATGCTTTCACATCAACGTACCATTTCTGACCCAACTTGTATGCCGGAAAGCCTTTGACATGTACCCAACGTTGTACAGTATGCTCCGGTATACCGTACATTGTGCGGAATGTCTTTAAATCTACTTGCTTTACTTCTACCATTACTTTTGCCATTGTTTTTCACCTACTTTCTATTTGTCATTGTGAAATTCTTGATATTATGCTATAATCACCGTAGAATGGAGGTGATTATATGAGAATTTACGCAAATCTACTTGGTAATTGGACTGACATAACCGAAACTGGCACAGTAGCTGACTGTCAAAATCCTGTAACATATTTTACAGAAAACTTAACATTTCTTGAAGGCTCTACCGTTGCCGAATGTTTTAAATATGGATACATACACGTTCAATACCAAGGTCACGACTATCGCTTACACCCATCTATGATACAAATTATAGATGACTAATATCTTTCATTTCTAATGCGATATTTTTTTGTATAGATTCGGCATCTCCCAAAGGCAATTTACAAGATGCCGAATCATACATACGTTCGATAGCAATTTTTAATCTCGACCACTCGTAACGTTTTAACCCCGAAAGCATTTCTGCGATCGCTTTTATCTTTTCTTCACTCATTGCTCCTCACCTACTTTCATTTGCGCCGTTTTTTTGTTCTTGCAGATATGAAACCAACTTTCAACACAATATCCATCACTTTCAAAGATGCAAGATATGATTAAACCTATTGATACTTCTGTACTTTTCCAGTTATTTGTGTTATAAACTGCTATTGCAACACTTATCGGCTATATTTGGGGAAAGACAGCACTTAACAACCAGTTAAACAATACACAAAATACTGCACTTGAAATAATGGAAACTACGATTGTTACCGCCAACGGGTGACTCATCAAAATGTCCCATATATCCATTACTCAACACTTCCTTTCATTTATGCTGATTTTTGTTCGTCTATTGCGAATTTTGTAAATTAATGTTATAATCAATCCAAAGGAGTTGATTATATATGAATATAATTATTAATAACATCGCATTTATTAGTTTGATAATATCTCTGATAAACATTACAATGTCATTGTATAATTGGTATAATTCTCGCCCACGCCTTATATTTTATCCTACCGATAATATGAAAAGCGGCTACAAGGAAACAACGCCCTCTGAATTTTATTATAAAAATTCTCACTGCATTGTTTTTTATTACGTCAAAATTGCTAATAATTCTAGTCACCCTTGTACTATAAGTGAATTTGTCTTATACTCCGACAATTACGACAGTTCTGTATCAAGTTCACGTGTAGAAATTAGAGAAAGATACACCTTAAATTCAAATAGTGGTATATTCGGCAAGCATTGTATACAGTTGCCTGTTACAATACCTCCATTTGGATATATCGAAGGCTTCGTTGTATTTCCTTACGGACCGCTATACTCACAAGACACTGTGAATATTGATGTTGAAGTGCGTACTTCTCGTAAAACTTTTCATATGTATGACACTCTTACTCGTTATCCGACTGAATTTTAAAAGTCCCATCATAATCACTTGAACTTTTCAAATAGCTTAGCTGTCGTTGTAATATATTCATTTCTACTTTTAATTTGTGGTTTTTAATCAAAAGTATAGCTATAATTACACCCGCAATAGCACCTGCTATCATCTTACATCACCTCCCTTATGCTGATTCGTCCCTATTATGGGACGATGTTTTTAAAAAAATACGTGCTTTTTCTGCATCTTCTGTAATATGTAAGACATCACATATTTTATCAATCAATACTGTATCGAATGCTGACTTGCCATTGATTTTTGAATTTAGCGTATTCTTTGATACATTTAACTGTTTTGCCAACGTGCGTTGTGTATAACCATTACTCACCATATATCCAAGTAGCTTATTTTTATCTGGCATTTTGCGTCCTCCTTTCCGTCCCTGTTTTGGGACATCTATAGAGTATCACACTTTTGCATACTTGTCAACCCTTTTTTGGGACAAAATTTATTTATTTTTATTTTTTGTCTTGCATTTTTGGGACACTTATGTTATTATAATAACAGAGGTGAGAACTATGAGTGAACGATCCGAACGAATTTTACAAGCAATTCAAAATGCAGAATTATCATATAGCGAACTCTCAAAACTAACAGGTATACCAAAGTCAGCATTACAAAGATATGCCACAGGTGAAACTGAAAAAATACCTATAGACAGAATAGAAGCTATCTCTAAAGCAGTAAACGTATCTGCTCAATACATCATGGGTTGGGACAAGCAATCAACCCATGATGAAAATGTGCAACTTCCCCCAGAAGCAATACCGTACAACCCTGTAATGCACAAAATCCCGATATTAGGCGACATAGCGGCAGGATTGCCGATATTTGCAGAGGAAAATATCGAAGGCTACACATATACCGAATTAAATCACGGAGGTAAATATTTTGCTCTTCGCGTTAAGGGGGACAGTATGACAGCGGCGAATATCCCCGATGGTAGTCTTGTTACTGTTCGTGTGCAACCGCAGGTGGAAGACGGTGAAATAGCCGCTGTTCGTGTCAATGATGATACTTTTACCATTAAATACTTCAAACAAAACGAAAATATAATTCAACTGATACCAAAATCATACAACCCCGAACATGAAATACAAATATATGATTTAAAAAAAGATAAAATTGATATAGTTGGTAAAATTATGGAATGTAAAGTTGAATTTTAAAACAAAAATCCCCCGACTGCTACCAACAGCCGGAGGACAAAGAATAAAGTGCATTTATACACAATATCCCATACCAATGATATTGTAACACAAATGCACTCTATTTTCAATACAAAAAATTAGAAAAAGGAGTGTTATTTATGGCTAAATATAAAAAACGTCCCGACGGACGTTATGCAACAAGTACGATTGTCGGATATACAGATGACGGCAAGCCGAAACGTAAAACACTGTACGGTCGTACAATTATGGAACTGGACAAAAAGGTTGCCGAGTTCAAAAGCCTGCAAAATAAAGGCATCATTATCAATGATGAGGGTATGACCGTAGAGCAATGGGGAATAAAGTGGCTAAAACTGTACAAATCAGCGAAAGAGTATAACACCTATGCAATGTATTTAAACGCCCTAAATTCGCACATTATACCCGAAATAGGCGGTATTCGTTTAAGTGCGTTGAAGTCACATCATATTCAAGAAATGTTAAATGACATTATCAGTGTCGGTCATTACCGAACTGCTGAAATCGTTAGACTGACGATAAAACAGATTATCCAACAAGCGATAATAAACGAGTATATATATAAAGACGTTTCATTGAAAGTTTCATTGCCACAATCGCAAAAGAAAGAAAAGCGATCATTATCGAACGAAGAGAAAGCAATTTTAGAAAAAACAAAGCTGACACAGCGCGAACGTGTATTTGTAGATTTACTATATTACACTGGTGTAAGACGCGGTGAAGCACTGGCTTTGACCGTCAAAGATATTGATTTTAAAAATCGCAGATTAATCATAAACAAAAATTTGGTGATAAAGGACGGTGAAAGTCACCTAAAAAATTCGCCTAAAACAAACGCAGGCAACCGCTCCATTCCTCTTCCGGCAAAACTATTGTCAGAATTGCAAGAATATATTGCACACGCAAAAAATATATATTTATTTACAATGAAAAGCGGTGAACCTATGACAAAATCATCGTTCCGTCGTTTTTGGTATAATATATTAGATAAGATGAATGTTGCCGCAGGCGGTGACGAATTTTCACGTTCGGACACGGCTATACGATTAATCGCAAAAGACGTTACACCACATATATTCCGTCATACATATGCAACTAATTTGTACTATGCAGGTATTGACGTAAAAACCGCACAACGATTATTAGGACATTCGAGCATACAGGTTACGTTGGAGATATATACACATTTGGACGCGGAAGTTTCAATCAGCAACACCGAGGATAAATTAAATTCCTATTTTGCGTGACTGACTATATTTTTGACTATCACACTTACGGTTTTGTTGGCTGTTGTTGGGCAGTTTTAAAAATAAAAAAAGCGGTGTAAACCGCATAAAACCTATACTTTTAACGTATTTATCAAGAGAAGTAAAAAACAAAGATTTTGACTCTTAATCAGGGTGTCCAGGGTTCGAACCCCTGATCGCGTACCACAAGTTGCAATATCCGAACTTTTGTTCGGATATTTTTTTGTTATGGGCTTTTTCCCATTTCATAAACATTTTGCATTGTCCTGCTTTGCTTTATACATCTATCGTTAATTGCCACAACACATCAATTCTTCACACAAATAACTTTTTCATAACAAATCACCCTTTTTATTCTATCGTAGCTGTCCTAATCTCTGTTTAGTAAACCACTTAAACGTTGATTTTTTACAAAAAGCACATCTAAAACGTGCTTGACATAATTTTTATACTATGTTATACTTTAGATATAGAGAAGAGCGGTAAACAGCTTTTGTTTCTGCTTTAATATTTGGTTAAATTTTTGTAGAAATTGATTTTCTACCCAATAACCGTCCTATTCCCGTAGGGCGGTTATTTCTTTAATATCCATACAATAAGCAAAATCAATACAAGTTGTATTGTTGTTTCACTCATAATATTTCCTTTCCGAAACAGAGCCGCCACCGCTCTCTATATATCAAGGCTTTTCAGCCTGCTTTTATTCTACACTATACCTCACGCAATGTCAAATTACGTTTATTTTACTTAAAAAAATACAAAATGGCGGTTTTAAACCGCCATTTTGATTACTTCAATTTTTCATTAATACGCATAAACACTGCCGCTGTCTGTGCTCTTGTGGAATTCGCCTGCGGAGCGAAAGTACCGTCGGTATTACCCGACATTATTTCTTGCTCTGACAGCCAATCAACCGCATTCCTTGCATAATCTGAAACACTGTCACTGTCAACATAATTTGCCGTTTCATTTACCGTTATATCACAATTTTTGTATTCCGCATAACGATAAATAATCGCCGCCATTTGTTCACGGGTTATACTCATATCAGGTGCAAACTCTGTATCACTCACACCGCTGACAATTTTATTTTCTTCCGCCCATGCCACTGCATTTGCGTAATAACTGTCACTTGCCACATCAACAAAGCTTGAATTTTCCGCATACGGTTCACCCTCTGTTCTGTACAGAACAGTTACAAACATAGCCCTTGTAACGTCACCGTCAGGTGCAAATTCCGTATTGCTCACACCATACATCAAACCGTTTTCATAAGCGTACTTAACCGAATTATAGAACCAATCGTTGTTACTTACATCAACAAACGGATTATTCCAATCAGTCGGTTCAGGCTTATCTGACGGATTAGGCACAGCATCAATCTTTTTGAACTTTGCAGTGATTTCAGCTTTTGCATTCACCTTTTCAAACGTATATTCGCTCACCTTACCGACGCTTTCGCCGTTTACGATTACGTCCTCAATTTCGTAACCCTCATCAGCCGTTATCGTAAATGTCTTGCTTTCATTTTTATTTACGGTTACGGTGTCCGGACTGATTTTACCGTTTTCAGACTGAACAACTGTAATTTTATATGTTACAGTGCCGGAGTTTCCTCCTCCGCCACCGCCCGAACTTGGTTTAATCATAAGCGGACTGCTTGCAATAATGTGAGTGTTTTCAACCGTTGTACCCGTCAAATTAACCGTAACGGTATATGTCACAGACGTATCAAACGTGCCGTACAACGTATATGTCTTATTATCACTGCTTGCCTTAACCTCTGTAAGTTCCACATTCTTATCACCGTTCAGTACAACAAAATTATCTGCCGTCATTCCCTCAATCGCTGTATCAAGATTAATCGTGATATGCGTCTTTCTTGCCGTACCTGCCGACGCATTCACTTTAATTTTTTCACTTGGAATATCAGTGCTGTCCTTGCCGCCCAAAACGGTATAAACATTCTGATTATCAACAGTCGCACTTACTACGCCGTTTATTTTTTCATCAGTTGTAATGTAGCCGTTTTCATCAACATTCGCCGCACCTTCTATTGCCGAAACGTTCCATTCAATTCTGTTTGCCGCCGCACTGTCGTCATTGATTTCAATAATTCTGTTATCGGTTTTCACCTTTAGCGAAAGCTGACCGCTTGTGCCGGCTTTAATTGTACTGTCACTGCACTCTTTTCCGTCAATGTACATTTGAAGTACACTGTCGTCATTGCCGAGTGCTTTGTTTGTAAGCTGTAATGTTACAGGTACTGTTTCGTTGCCGATTTCGTCTGCTGCATACACAACTATATTTTGATATGCCATAGAATTATCAAGTGTAACATTCTTTTCAAAATTGCCGTCATCTCCGACAGTCACTTCCTGTATTTCTTGATTTTCCGCACCAATATACACTTTCGCACCACTGTCGCTGATACCCTTAACCGTAACAGTGTCCTCGAAAAATCCGCCGTTATTCGGACTGCTTATTTGCAATCTCGGAGGAAGTGTATCGACAGTAAACATATACTCCGACAATGTACCGTCTTTTGAATCGTTTTCGCCCTTGAAGGTTATTATATGCGTACCGTCCTCTAATCCGTCAAGATTTATACTCTGCGACATAGTTTTTTCCGAAACAGTACCGCTCATTTCACCGCTGTCCAACGACCATTCGCCGGAAACATTCATATCCGATACAAGGTCTATAACCGCATTACTGCTTTTAACCGTATCTGTACCGTCAATACTTACCGAATTTTGTGCTTTAAGTGTTACATCAGCCTTTTTAGGCTCAACCATCGTCACAGGTGACGACAGTGTTTCAGCGGAAACAATCTGACCGCCTGAAGATGTATTTTTATAACCCTTTAATCCTACTACATACTGCTTACCGCTTACAAGTCCGACTTGTTCGGTCTGCGTTTTTATATCCTTTTTCTCATCTTCCGTAAGGTCGTTTTTATTCACGATATTTCCGTTCTTATCCACTGTAACCGTCTTTGTATACTGACCGCCGACCGTAATCACATCACTTCCGCTTACAGTCATATTGTCAAATACAGTCGGTACGTTTTTACCGTCTTGAACTTCATATATACTTACCTTATAGCCGTCATAATTATCTTGATTTATACCTGTCAAATCAATACTGTAATCACCGCCCAATGCCACATTAAATGTCGGTGCGGACGGCTGTGACGGATTTGTATAATTAAGCTTTTTATCGGTTGTCACAACAGGGTTAGCACTTTCGTCTGTCGTTGTCGCAACAACTTTTACCGTATATTCACCGCTCGGCATATTTTCAGGCATTGTTATATTTGCACTCTTACTCTTTATGTCATTAACATTTTCTGTTTTGTACAACGGATAAACTTCGTTATTGCTGTCCTCTGCATAAATTGTAAGACTGTTGAATTTATCCAAATCTTCACCCGACCACGTTACCGTATTATTGTTCAATACCGCATTGTCGATTGTCGGCAACTTTGAAAGTGCGTATATAGTCACGCTTGACGCAATACCTGTTTTTAATTGCAATGCTTTATTAAAGTAATTTTCATCTGTAACCGTTATTGTAACGGTTGCTTTCTTTGTATCCTCATTCCAATTCAACATTGCGTTTGCATTTGCGTTGGCTGTATCGTCTGCCGTTTTTGAACTGTCTGACCATACTATCGGATAATTTTCCATTTCAATATTCTTTGCATATGTTTCCGCAATAAGCTGACTTGGTGCATCATACGAAATTGTAAGTATTCCGTTTTCGTTGTTATACTTGCCAAAATTAACCGAATGTACCGTTTTACCCGCAAGCGATGATACCGTCGCACCGTTTGAGCCGAACAATGATATATCGTCTGTTGACGCCAATGTACGAATACTGTTATTGAGTTTCATATACAAGGTACGGTCTGTTTTTTCATCGTAATAAACAGGAATACCCTCCGCACTCAACTCAATAGTCGGTTCCGGTGCGTCATATTTACCGAAAGCAAAATCTACATCGCCGCCCCAATAATATGTTACACCTGCGTCAATTTTCAAAACGTGCAAAGCACCCCATATTTTTTCTGCATTGACACCCAAATCGGCAGAGCCTATTTCTATACCGCCGAAAATCGGTATTTTTTTAGGAATACTTACCACTGCTGTGGCATAGCCTTCCCAGAAATACTTATCCTTAACCTTATCTTTTTCCACAATTAAATGTCCGTCACCCGAAATAACGTCGAATATACCGATAGACACTCCCGCTGCAAATCTAAGTTCGGGATACCATGCACATTCAATTCCCGCATAGTCTATAAGTGTAATTCCCGCAACATTTACGTCCGACAGTGCAATACTCAAATCTCTCGGGCTGATACTTACATCGCCTCTTGCAGAAAGGACATCAAACAAAGCGAATTGTCCGCTTAGCAGAAGCGTTATAGGCGGTACGGATGAGGACGGATAAATCGTTTCAAACAGATTATCTATACCGCCGCCTGCACCTTTAATCCAAAATACGCCCATTCCGTCAACATTTATGCCCGGTGTAAATCCGCCTGCATAGAAATATAATTTATCCGGAATAGGTATTCCGTTGTTACTTCTAAGACGAATTTCCGCCTCCATTTCAAATGCCATCATATCGGCACTGCCTTGAACGCCGATAGTGTATTCGTTGTTCATAACCTTTAAATCAAGAGTACCCTCAACGCTCGGAAGTCCGTCCGCATATGACGGAACTTCTACTTCGACAGACGTATTAAATCCGATAAATCCGCCGCCGAAAAGTATATCATGGATATACAAATTCAAACTTCCGCCCTCTGCGTCTTCCCATTCCTCTTGGTCCTCGGCATATCTGTCCTGTACATCTCTAAGCTGTGACGGAGTGTAATTACTGCTCGCCATTTTCAGTTGTGCAACCTCCATTGCGGAAGTTTTTCTGTTGCTCCAATCAAAGTTTGACGGAACAAGAAAATCAGGTGAAAGTTGCGCACCGAATGCGATTACTCTTTGTTTCGGTGTTTTTGAAGTGACTTCACCGTCAACTGTCGCCATCTGTCCGAACTGACAGTATCTGAATTCCATCACCATTCCCGCAATGGTTTGTGCGGTACTTGCCGCACCCGGCCACATAAGCATAATACCGTTTGTATTTGCAACGCTGTTTTCAACGTCACCTGTCTGCTCGCCCTCGTTTGTGTACTGCAAAAGTGTTGATTCGGAGCCGTTTTCAAATGACGAAATCGCACATACTCCGCTCCAAACCTTTGTTCTTGCACCTGTTGTATAAACTTCGCCGTCTATATCTATATTGATAGTTTGATCGTCCTGACCGACGTTTTCGGCAGACACGGTTACAGTACCTTTTTCAATATCAAGACAATTACTGATATTTATTGTACTTTTCGCCTTATGGTCTACCGTTTCAAGAGAAACAGCCTCTGCCTCTGCAATTTTACCGTTTTCATATTTTAACGTAAAGTCACCGCGAAGTTCAAGCAAAGAGATATTCTGAGCATTTGGAACTTCGTCACTGTATTCCTTTTCGTCTTTATACGCCCTTAGGGCATACTTGTTATCGCCGTCTTTTTCAATCGTGACAACTCCGTAAGAGCCGCCTTGATATGCAATATCATCACTGACATTAAACTTCAGTGCGTCAGATGTAATATCTTTTTTAGTCGGATCTTTCATATCAAATACAATCTGATATGTACCGACCGACATAAGCTCGTCAAGTATCAAATCCGCCGTATTGTTTTCGGTATCCAAAATGAAGTTTTCCGCACTTACAGTCAACGGCTGACTGCCGTTTAAAGGCGTAACCTTTATATCGTATTCACTCTTATTTTTAAGCAAATTGAAATTCTGACCTGCAAGATAAATATGTCTTGTTCCTCTGTTATAAACAATCTCGGGTGCGGTGCTTATAAACGAAACCCTGTCACCTGTTGCACCCGGGCAAAGAAGATATATACTTCTCTGACCGATTAAGTTTTCGGAAAGCAATTTACCGTCCGTTCCGCTCACGTCATAACAACGCACTTCGATTTTTCTGTAATCGGTAGCCGTAAGCGGTTCGGCATTAAAGTTAAACACAACCTGTCGTTCTTCATCCGCGTTAAAATCTATAATATCAACACTGAAAGGGTTTGAATATGAAGCTGTAACGTCAAGATTACCCGACAAGTCATACGGTGTTATTCCCTCCTGCGGATATACCGCAACGGCAATTTGTTTCATTTCGTTCTGCGACACGTTTTTAATTTGCGTTGACACGCTGAAATCACCGTTTTTACCGTCCGCCGTTTGCGGTTTGTATTCGTCTTTTGTATCGGTAAGCTGCATTGCTCCGAGTTCAGATGAAAAATTTATCGCAACCTTATCATCGTTATTTACGGTTACGTTTGAATATATACCGTAATTTGTCGCAACGGTATTGCCCTCACCGTTTGCCGCCACACTGCCCATATTGAAATACAGAGCATACGCACTGTCGGCAGTCAAATATTTTTCGTTATACGGATTTGTAAATGTCAACGAGTTATCCGGTTCAAAATCGAATACACTTGACGCAAGGTTGTTCCAATGTCCGAACGCTATTTGATACGGTGCGACAATTTTATTGTTAATCGACGCATTCACCGTATAAGCCGTTACGGACGGTGCTTTCGGATTGTCGTATCCGAATAATGCGTTGTTGTATGCTTCTCCGTCAGAGTTATCAATAACCGTTTCGGATTGTATCTGCTCATATGTACTGTCCTTTTTCGTCAGTTCATACACCGCATAATCCTGATAACCGAGTGCGGTATCAAGCATAACTCTTGCCTGAACACTGTCCGCACTTCTTCCGTCCGTACTCTTTACACCGTATGAAATTGATGCCATACCGTGCAGAGCCGATTTTGTATTTGCAAGCGTGACGGTCTGCGTAAAAGTCAAACCGTCAACGCTCCACGTTGCGACAATGTTGTCACTGTTTTTCACCAAAGTGACGTCACTGCTGTCCTTACCCAAGAAACCGTATTTTCTTCCGAAAATATAGTCCTTTACCTCATCACCTCTTTTTACACGAAAAGAGGTATATGATGTATCATAATTTTCATCGGGAAACAAAAGATATTTATTATCATCTGCTTTGTTCAGCTTATCTCCCTCAACGGTATCTATCAGAAAACCGCCGTTTTTCGCCGAAACAACGACTTTCAAATAACCGTCGTTCAATTCTTCGTAATCCGCCTTATTCAGATTTTCGGCAAACGCGCCGATAGGCATTATACCGAAAATCATCGCTGTTACGGTTAAGGCTGATATAATCTTTTTTAATCTTTGCAGCATAGTAAACCTCCTTTTTTCATTATTGAACGTAAATTACAAATCTGTAATTGTCACGTCCCTGCGTTTGTACATTAAATGTATAATACCCCGCCTTTTTCGGAACGAATGAAATCGGCTCTGCATTATCCTTATTCTTCGCCAATTCAGTCGCACCGATTTTCATTTGACCGACTGTCTTTATACCGTTTTTATATTTAACGCTGTACGGCTCGCCATTGCTTTCAACGACAATGTTCTGTGCCTCGTTTTTGCTTAGCACAATCATATCTCTGTAAATATACTCACCGTTTACGCTGACTCTAAGCTGAGTATCCTCATAGAAATAGATATATCCGTATCTTTCACTGCTGTTTCCTGCCTCATCGGTTGCGGTATAAGTCACCCTTACTGTTCCCGTTGTCTGCGGTTTTGTGTAAGTAACATCAAGCTTGATTTTGTCCTTTTCGGTTTCGTTGTCGCTTACCGTCATATTCGCTTTAAGCTGTGACAAAATATCTTCTGAATTTAAGTCGATTTCCACCGTTTCTTTTTTCAATTTGATAGTCGGTGCTTTTTTATCCGGCATTGCTATCTGCATAAAGTGATAATACTTTGTATTTGAATATTCGTCCTTTGCCTTTATTGTAGGATACAATCCTGCCAAATCCTCCGATACGGTTAACTTCGTCCACGCACCTGCCGTAAGATTTTGACCTGTTGTGTCACCGTTCCATGTTACCGTACAGTTTCTGTTTGCACTCACATATACAGTGTCACCGACCTTTAAACGACCGAGTTTATCCGGTGACTCCTTACTGTCTGTACCGTCACTTGCAAGACTGAATGTAAGCGACAAATCTTTATCAATGATGCTGTCAACCTTAACAACCTTTTCCGTCAGATTGCCTGCAGCGTCCGCAAAGTGATATACATATTCGCCATTTGCGTTTATCACTCTTGTAAATTCAGTTCCCTGTTTTCCGTTTTCTCTGAAAATAACTTCTTTGTCGGCTTTTAAAGTCACTGTCACTTTACGGTGATTTTTGGAAGGCTGAATTGTTTCGGTAATAATCGGTGCGTTTTTGTCGATGTTCTTAACCTCATTCAAAGCAATTTCACACACTTGACCGTTTACGGCTGTGCAAACAAGCGTCATAGTCGGTGCATTTTCCGAATATGAAATTGTAACTTGATTATCAAGTTTATATATTTCAGGAAGATAACCGCTTTGATTTTTCCATTCCGCTTTCGTGATGAGCTTATCAAATCTAAGCTGTGCCGTAACGGATTTATTCGTCTTACTGCTCTTTGCGTTTTCAGACCAAACTTCACTGATTTTATTTGCAGGTGAATTGTCTATTTCCGTAACGGCTGCTTTTAATTCACCGCTTTCGTTCTCACCTTTATATGTGTATGTGTAGTTTATAACAATATTTTCGTTGCCTGTTACTTCTATATAATACAAGCCGTTGTATTCTCCGTCACTTGTTTCCTGTTTTGCGTTGTCATTAGTCATAACAAGGTTTGTAAAGTCACTGTCCTCAGGCGGTATTAGGTATACCTTTACGGTCTGCATATCGCCCGACACGACTTTCTGTAAATGCGGCTGAGGCGCTTCGCCCAAGTTATCCGCAACAAGCGGAATTTCGGTGACATTATTACAGCTGTCGACCGCAAACAATGTAAATTCCGCATTCTTTGTTATATCAACGGTTCTGCCGTTTACACTCACTCCGTCAATCGTATCGCTTGTTGAATCAAATGTCGGTGTTTCGGCATTAAGTCCCGCTTTTGCAATAAGCTTTACACCGTTTATATCAGACACGATTACATTAAATCTGTAATGTGACGACCAACCCATTTTCTTCATAAATGATATACTGTCGCTAACTGTTTCATAGCCTCCGCCGCTTAAATCCGGAAGTGACGGATTTAAGTAATGCTTGTTATCATCATACAGATTAAGCACAAGTTTTTTGCTTTGTGCCACGCCGCCCCTTACGGTATAACCAACCATTTCAACACTCGGCGGCATTGTATCGACATATTCTTCGGGCGGCTGATAATCTTTAAGTGTTACATCAAGCGTAACTGTATAATCTTCACCCAAAGTATCATTTTGATTTTTGTAATTCCTGAATGTAAATTCCGTTTCACTGTTAGGATAGAATGTATGGCTCGGTGTTTCGCCCGTTGCGGTATCAACAAGTGTTGAGCCGTTTTCATCAACAAGCTTTGCGGTTACTTCGCCGTATATACAGCCGTCAACCACATCATCTTCGTCATAATCCCATACAACTTTCGGCTTTATCGGTTTTATCTCATTATTGGTTATATTTAATATTTTACTCTTTTCAGCTCCGTTGTCCGTCCACTTCATTGTAACCTTTGTAGGTTGTGTTGCGGTTACGGTTACGTTATTTGTTCCGTTGTTTTCGATTTTTGCAAATGTGTTTCCGTCATTTTCCGTAACAGTTACGGGAGAAGTATATTCGATATTCGCCGTAATATCGCCCTTTGTCTTATACAAAGTTGACATTGTAACCTTTGGACCGTCTGCAAGAAGTGTAACAGTTACAGGTATTGTCCATGTATTGCCGAACATATCCTCGCCCTCAACTTCGTATGTACCGTTTGAGTATATCGGCAGATAGTGAGCAGACGCATAAACCGTATCGCCCTTTAATTTTAAATATCCGTTAAAGTATACCTTAACACCTCTGTCATTGCAGATATAACTGTAATCCGCTAATGAATCGTCATCAGAAACGTCAACAAATCGCGGTTCTTCATATTTAAAGTTCGTTACCAAGCTTCCGTAATTTTCATCGTCTTTGGTATACGTTCTCGTTGCTGTGTCACCATGCACACCTACAAAGTTAAACGTAATACTGTCAAAGAAAGGCTCGCCTGCCTTTTCCACACTCCATGGTCTTGTAAAGTCTATACTCAAATTAGTGGACGTGCTGTCCTCACGATAATAACCGCCCTCAAAACCCAATTCATTCGGATATTGATAGTTTTTCATAGGCATATTGTACGTTTCGCCGTCTTTCACAACTGTAAAAGAGCTTTTGTCCATGTCAAGATTTTTTGCATAAAAATTATAAATATAATCACCCTGATTGTATGTGTTAAGATTTGCTTGAGTTACTGTCAATGCATCATTTTCAAAGGTATATTTCGTTTTTTCCTTGAACTGAGGAATATATGAAACAGAATTACCGGATTCGTCTATCGCAATAAATGCAAAGTTGAGCCTATCTCTGCCGTTTTCGTCTTGTCTACAGTTCTGATAATTAAAGGCACTATCACCCTTCAATGTAACAACCTCGTCAAGTCCGATTTCATCGGCAGTCCAACTGCTGTAATCCTCTCTGTGAACATAATATACCGTTACATTACCGTTTTCGGAGAAAGCATTTTTTACGGTTGCATCAGCGGAAATAACGTGCATTGTTCCGTTGTCGTCCGTATAATTCTGCGATTCGTTCATATCAAAATCCATTGCAATCTGCGGTATACTTTCAACCATATTTACCGTGAACTCGTATATCGGCGATACATTGCCGTTTTCCAATTTAACTTGATAACAGAAAGTGTTACTTCCCTTTTCAAATTGCAAACCGCCCGTTGCCGTTACTCCGTCAAGAGTTTCTTTTGCAGGGTTTTGCATTAAATTTATCTCGTATTCTCTTGTTAGGTCAGTAGTCTTTTCAAACGGTAAATCTTCTCCGCCATTGCACGCTTTATTCCACAAGCGGAATCCCTCTGCCTTACCGATTGTTTCACCGCACAATTCTTTTGAAACATCATTGCTCTTAAGCGTCATTTTGATGATATGTGCCATATTCTGTTCTAAAGAATATCCCTCATCTTCATTACGGTCAATCTCCTTAAATTCAGCATTACCGATATTGATTGTTTTAAATGCCGTATCGCTTTCTTTTACGATTGACGGTATCGGATTAGGAATAGGGTAATATTCGTGTTCGGGAATGATTTCATATCTGTTTACACCGACATCTGACGATGTTTTGATATTGTCAAGAAGTACCGCCGTATCGCACTTAAATTCGGCAGGGCTGTCACTGCCTGTCTGATACAAATAAACCGCGATTCTGTATGTATCCGTTCCAAGCAAGTTACCGTCTTTATCTCTAAGCGGCATTGCAAGAGTTTGACTTGCATTTCTGCTTAGCTTTGCGTTGTAAACCTCGTTGTTTTCCGAATTTGTTATTGTCACATACGATTTATCAAAGTCCAAATTATCCGTAACCCAATCGGCAACTTTTGTATTTGACAATTCAAAATTAATTCTGACATCAGTCATATCGCCGTTTCTTCTTATGTGCTTGTCATCACCCACTCCTGTGGCTTTAATAACATCTCCGTTACTGTCCTTTATTGAAGTAAATTCAAGATTATATACATTATCAAGTACAGGTGCGGTCATAACATTAAAGTCGCCCTCCGCTTGATAGGTCACTTCTTCTTCGGAATTTGACGGCTTTATACTTGCACCGCTTACAGGTGTCAAATCTGCAAACGCACTTTCAAATTTTACGTTTACTGTGCCGTAAAAGTTTTTAAGTTCATTCACTCCGTCCGCCGTAAGAGCGGTTACTACGTCAAAACCGGTTTTATCCTCGTTGTATGTAACCGCATACCATGTGCCGTCAAAATCAAATATATTTTTACTGTCGGCACTGTCATATACGCTTGCGTAAGTCTTGTCACCCATTGTAAGTGTTACACGTGTGGCGGCATTAGCTTTATTGTCGGGATTGTCAGGTGCCGAAATTTGCACATCAGGCTTTGTATGTATCTGTGACAAATCGCTTACAATCGTATATTTTGCCTTTGCCTTTGTCAAGTCGGCATACACCTCATAACGTGAAACATTCGACTTGTTACCTTTAAAGTCTGTCGCATACACAAGCAATTCTTTTTCATATTTTTGTGCCGCGTCAAATTTAGTTTCAAAGTCAAAAACTCCGTCATTAAGCAAGCCCTCCGACCAATCACTGTCGGTCGGTTCAACACCTTTGTCTACAAGCTGATATTTAACATTCAAGCCGTCCGTGTTAAAATCGGTTACACGTACCTTTGCCAATATCTTTGCGGTATCGTTTTCATACTCGGTATTCATCGACATAAGTGCAACATTCGGTGCTACACGGTCAATATTTATATCCGTATCAACAGACTGTTCACCCACATTTCCTGCCCAGTCCTCTGTTCTGAAATAAAGTTTTGTGTTTTTGATTTCGGAATTATCAGTTTTAATATGTAAGTAATAATCTTTTACAGGCAAATCGAATTTATTCCACGCAAGGTTATTTTCATTGTTAAGTACCGATTCTTTATACTCACTCGGTGTATCGGCGGAAGTCGTCACAGCATACTTAAACGGAATTTGCTTATCTTGGTCATAGCACCACGCAAAACTTGCCGTCAATCCGTCAAAATCAGATACCGTGCCTTTTCCGTCACTGAAATTCAGCGGTATGCAAAATTCACCGCTGTTTACATCACCGGTTATTTCACCGACATTTACAGTCGGTGCGATATTGTCAAAATAAATCTGCTGTTTCGGATTTTTCGATATTTTCTGCGTTGCCAACTCATTATTATACAAATCGACTACGTTTGCTGTGTTTATTTTTTCAATTCTTATAGGCTCGCTATTATCACAAGTCATATCGGCGGTTATCGTAATCGGTTTAAACGTAATCTTCGTTGCCGTCCGCTTGTTTACGCCGTCATACATATCTTCAAATTTTTCGGTTTCAAGCACTGCTTTACTTCCGTTTTGCAATATATTAAGTTCTGCAGTCACTGAACTTTTTTCGCTCGTTTTAATTTTTTCCGTTGTCATTGCAGAAAAAGTTAATGTATCGCCGACACCTGCAAACACACTGCTCTTGTCAATATCTTCAGGCCAATCGCTCGGCTGTGAATATGACGTTGAATCTGCCGCTATCATATTCCCCGCAATTTCAACGCTGTCAATTTCAGGTACTTTTTTATCGACTAAAAGTGAGTAACTCGTCAAATCCTTTGTATGAATGTCAAGGCTGTTGCCGGCATAGTCCGTAATCGGAGATGTGGCGGTAAAGTATTCCGGAATTAATCCCGGTGCATTGTCTATAACCTTAAATCGCGGTTCTTCGTTTCTCGCCAAATATTTGTCGGCATAAGCTATACCGTACATTTGACCGGTGTACTCTTTTTTGTCATACTCTATGCTCTTAATCTTCGTAATTTGATATTCCTTAACATTTTTAGGTGCGTGTACATAGAAAAATATTTCATTTCCGTTTATACCGCCGGAAGTCGCAGTAAGTTCCATATTTTGAACGCCGCTTTCAACGTTTGTCGCATAAAGCGTCAACGTAATCTTTCCGTTTTCAATACTTCTCAGCTTTTCACCCATATCAAGATACAGTACAGTGCCGTTCATTTTTGCCGATTTAACAGTTGGCTTTGTTATATCGGCAAAGAACACATATGGTTTTTTTACTTTTGCATCAAATACACCTTGCATTTTAAACTTATTGTTTAACGTATCACCGCTTTGAAGTTTAAACCAACCGCTGTCCTTTTTTCCCTCACCTCGAATCATAGTATTCTTAAAGGACATTTTTGCGTGATTACCTATCAAATTAGCGCCGAACCTCATCATAAGCTGACCTGTCGCTTCCAATTCGGGAAATACGGAATTGTTTGCAACGCTGTCTTTCAGCTTAAAACTCGTTGACCAAAATCCGTTATCGTGTCCTCTGAATGTCGAAACGTAAGCCATACCCATAGTTTCAACCGCCTCATTGATTGAACCCCAGTATTGATAATACGCATTATCCACATCACATCTCTTGAACAACATTCCCGCCGTCAATGTCAAATCGGTTGCCCACCAATCCGACATATCGCGTGTGTACTTATTCATAAGTTTTTTGTTGTTGTACGTTTGCTCATTCAATATAGGTACTTTTACTTGATTTGCGACACTCATAACATCGCTGTCAGCCTTTGCAATTTGTGCGGGCATAAATGCCGCAACAAATACAATACACAGTAATGTGCTTATAAATTTTTTCATCTTCTTTCCCTCCATATAGTTTTTTAATTCATTTCAAGTTCTATCATTTCGGTTGTTATACTGTTGTTATATATATCGGTAAGCTCATAACAAATATTCGTGTCATACTCGCCGACATATTCATAACCTACAGTAATATCGCCGTTTACAACGATTTTATCACCATATGAATACACTCCATCATATTCACCGTCATATGTATAGTAATCGCATAAAAATTCCAACGTATCGCCGTTTTTAAGTTGCTTAAAGCCTTTTTGCGGAACTGATATATTTTCTTCTTCGCTGTACGGTCTGTAACCTGCCAAATAACCGTCGGGGTGCTTTTCGTCCCAATAAATCATTATTTCAATCTGCTCGTTGCCGTTAAGCACCGCAGGGACATAGCCGTATGTGTATCCGTCCTTTACGTTCTCCGGCGTTTCGTATTCAAAGTAAAACGGAACAACCTGACCGTTTAATGCAACCCAATAATAATCGAAATCAACCATTAAATCACCGTCATCGTCAAATTCATACACATTGTCCGAACCCAAGTCAACGTAACCATCGCCGTCATCAACATACACCCATACATTAATTCCGTTTATTTTATCCCATTCCTCGTCCGAAAGCGACAATGCGAAATAATCGCCCTTGTCCTTTACTTCCAACTCATCTGATACATTGTAGGTATCGTAATTTGTATTGTCATACCAGGAATAATCACTGTAATCCTTCTCACTCGAATAATTCATCTGTCCTGTACCCATAATGCTCAAAAATTTATCGAAAAAGCTGTTGTAGCCGTTATAACCGAACTTATCTGTTTCTGTTTTTATTTCCGCGTAATAGTCGGGGTAGTCATACGGGAAATACATTGCAAGTCCGTTTGAATTGTAAGACGAACTGCCGGAATATTTAACCGCACTTCTAAGCACCTTGCCCAATTCCGTATCACTCTTGCCGCATTCTTCAAGATATGATTTTATATCAATCTGTTCATACTCACCGTCACCGAATGATTTTGCATTGTATCTTGCCTGCGATATTACGGAATATCTGCTGTCCAAAACTCCTTCTTCCTGCTGCATTGTTTCGCATAGCTTTGAATATGTATAAGGAATTTCTCTCAAATCTACGATTGAAAGCGTATTTGAATCAAAAAAACTCGAATCAGGACCGTTTATATAGTCCTCCACAATCTTCTTACCTATTTCGACAGTCGGCATTGACGTATTGTCAGACAAATTTTTAAGCCATTCACTGTAATACCAACCCGTTCCCGGCTCATATTCCTCCGACGCAACAAGATAATCCGCATACGGTTCAAGCATATATGCCGTTTCTATCGTACCCATAAGGCACGCGTCAAAGCCTACAATATCAAACTTAATTCCGCTGTCTGACAGAGCATTTCCTATCTGTGACAGCGACAGCATATCATCGGGATACATTTCGTCATATCCGAAACCAAGTGCCGTACCGCCGCCGTGATTCCAAAGCACAAGTTCGTATCTGTCGGCAGGATAATTTGCGGCAGACCATTTTATAAAATCGGTCAGTGTATTAGGAGACGTCATTTGTGTTTCACCCAAGTTCGCCACGTTCTGCAATTCACCGTTTTTAATTATATGACGTTCCGTTTTTCCGTCACTTATGCTTGCATTTTCCCACTCGGCCGCTCCGCCTGTCTGTAATGTAATATTAATATTATCCGCATGTGCCGCCGTCATTTCGGCAATATCTTCACTCGCCGCTCCGCCGTCACTTTCAAGGTCAGAACCTACCATATACACCATAAGTGTAACTTTATCCTCTCCGTCGCCCTTTATGTGAGTATAATAATCACGCATATTCGGAATATCGTAATTAACCGTTTCATACTCCTCCGACGGCATAATCAAAACCATACAAAACAACACAAATATCATGCCTATAAATATTAATAATGCAATTCCTATTTTAAATAAACACCCTTTTTTCTTTGCCATAATCTCTCTCTTTCAAAAAACATCCCCAATTACTCCAAAAGCGACAGCTAATGCTGCCGCTTTTCAATTTTTGCAGTACAGATAAAATGTACTTATATTTTATCTGGAGTCCAATAAAATATCGGATTTTTTAGGGGACTGTTTTAAATTTCTAAATCAATTATTCTGCGTCAACACCTGCAACGGCAGCTAAACCATCAGCCATTTTTGACATAGAATCTACCAACTGTAGTGCCTCGTCTTCATCTGTGAAATCAGTCTGTTCAATATCGCCAATTTCTTCGATTACGTCGGCAGCTTGATTTAGAAGATCAACTGTTTCTGCATCTGCCTCGATTGTACCGTCATTTACAGCGTCTGCAACTGTTGTATGCAGTTCAACAAGGTTTGAATAGATGTCTTGAAGCTGTGCGAATGTTTCATCATCGATAACAGTATCAGATGATGTTGTATCGTCAGAAGTTGTTGTTACGTTTGATGTTGTTGTGTCTGATGATGTATCTGCATCACTTCCGCAACCTGCTAAAGCTGTTACTGACATAGCGGCAATCATTGCCATAATTAAAATTTTCTTTTTCATAATATATATTTGTCCTTTCATTTAAAAAAATTATTTTTTATTATTCTGCATACTCTGAGCCGTCTTTCGGCTTAAGTTTACCTGTTGCTATCATAATTAAGTCGATAAGCCACCAAATTCCAAATCCCCCACAGGTGATTAATTTTAAAATACCTGTACCTATGTAGCCAAGATAAAATCTGTCGATTCCAAGTTCCCCCAAAAAGATAGAGAGAATTAATGCCACTACCTTTGATTTCATTTCATTTCCTCCTTTTAACATACTTCTTAATTAATATACATCGATTAAGAAATTTATTCCTCTTTTTTATATTTTTTAAGCCAAGCCCCTTTTTTCCAAAAGAACTTTAAGCTTTTCCCCTACTTCTCTGGTTGCTCTGTTTAGGTCAATATTTTCTTCATTGACTATATCATACATTCCGTTTGTAAAAGCGTCACCGATTATCTCTTTCGCCAAACCGCCTGCACCGCTGTATATTTTTGAAATTGTAATCGTTTTTGAAGTTATGGCAATTTGGATTTTATATTTATCCACAGCAGGAAATTGAATACATCTCATTAATCCCGAACCCGTAATCTCAGGTTTACCGACAGAATATGTTTCGTCTTTCATAATCTCATAAAGTTCATCATATGTAATCTTATCATTTAGCTTAACTTTATCATACCCCTTAAAGACATCTTTTGCTCCGGACTTAAATGAATCAAAAAATCCCATCTCATATCTCCTTATATTCTGCTGTATCTCATTGCTTTCTGATGAAATTATAATATATCGAAATTCAAAATTCAATAGATTTTGCATCAAACGCATTCTGCAAGTTTTAAAAGCAATTTTTCGCACCGAAACTCAAGTTTATTGACTGAAACTCAATTTTATATGTTGAATTATTATTTTTACAATGATATAATATAATCAGAGTATATCGGCAAAATGTTGACAGCTCTTAAATCCATAAGGCGGTGAACACGATGAATATTGCAGTTGTTGATGACTTAGCCGTCGGCAGAGAAACGCTTGTAAATTACCTTAGCGAATATTTCTCCGAAAGAAATATGAATGTTACGATATCCGACTTTTCCGATGCCGAAAGTTTTGTCACGCAATTTGAAAATAACAAATATAATATGATTTTCTTTGACATATATATGCCGGGTATGAGCGGAATTGAAGCTGCAAGCACTGTACGCAAAACAGACAGTTCGGTTGAAATCATCTTCCTTTCCACAAGCAATAACTTCGCTTGTGAAAGTTACAGTGTAAATGCTTTTTGTTATCTTGTAAAACCGATAACAAAAGATGCAGTTGAGTCACTTATGCAGAGATATTTTGAAAAATACGAAGAACCTTCAAAAGCATTATCGGTTCTGTACAAAACAAAACCCGAAATAAAACTTAAAATAGCATATGATTCGATAATGTACATAGATGTTACAAACAGAAAAGTCCGGCTTCATTTGAAGGACAAGACGATTGAAATTCAAAACACATTTTCACAGTGTGCGTCAATTTTGACAGAAGACAGCCGTTTTTCAAACTGCTGTAAAGGATTTATCGTAAATTTTGATTACGTCAACACTGTTTCGGGCAATGATTTTTTAATGCAAAACGGAGATTATGTTCCGATTAAAAAACGTGAAAATCAACAGGTAAAGAAACAGTATTTAACTTATGAATTAAAAGATATTATAAGAGAATAAAGGTCACTATGATTACTATGGAAAATAAGCAACGCGTTAAGACTATTGCGGTAATTTTTATTATCGCAATAGTTCTTATCTCTTTGATTACAGAATTTTTATATATTTTCAATAACAAATATACATACAGCAAGCTCCAGCCCGAAAAAGGCGTATTGACGCTTTCGCAAGAGGAAATTGACAGCAATTCGTTTCACTTTCTCATAAAAGATTGGGAATTTTACGAAGACGCACTTCTCACTCCGACATATTTTAAAAATCAAACTTCACTTCCGAATATGAAATATGTTTCAATCGGTGATACTGAGTCAGCGTACACAAGCCAAACAAAAAATAATACATTTATCGGAACATACAGAATGAAAATAAACTTCCCCGAAAAAGAGGGTTTTTATGCACTTGAAATGCCTCAGGTTTACTCGGCATATGAACTGTACATCAACGACAAATTGTATTTAAAGGTCGGCGATACACATAATTACAAAGCACAAATACAAAACCGCTGCACATTTTTCACTGCCTCCGGCGAAACATATATAACAATCGCCGTCAAGGACGCATCCGGCATTAAAGCGGGAATTACGTCACCGCCGACACTCGGTAAGCCGTATTCAATTAATATCACCAGAGCATTTAAATTTCTGATAAACAACTTTATCATGACATTGATATTCTTCGGTGCGCTGTTCTCGCTTATTCTCGCAATTAGCGGCAAGAGCAATTATTCGTATATGTTCTTCTTTATGTGCCTTATATATGCCGTTTACCTAAATCACCCGCTGATCAATTTGTGTTTCTCCATGGGCGGTAATTTTTCATATATATTTGAGTATTTTTGCACGCACTTTGTGTATTTGATGGTTATAATGCTCCAAAACAGGCTCTGCAATTTGAATAAAAACGTAAGCAGTATTTCCGAAATATGCGGTTCGGTATTCTGTGCAATCGCATTTATATACGGTGTATTTACACCTTATTTAAGTGCACCGTTATGTACTTTCCTTTCAACCCTATGCAATGTGTTTGAGTGGTTAGCCGCAATTTATCTTGTCGCAATAGGCACTTATGCGGTCTTTAACGATATAAAATACGGCAGAATTTTTCTGTTCGGCAATGTTTGCTTTGTCGCATCGTTATTACTTTACATTATTCAACCGCTTTACGATTCGATTTACACCGACCAGTCGGTTGAAATAGGTATACTTGCGATTTTGGGCTGTCTGTACTTTGTATACTGGGCAAGTATTATAGATAATTACAGACGAAATATTGTTCTCGATGACGAACGACGACTTATGGAACGTCAGATAAATCTTTACAAGGAAAACTATGTCCACATAACCGAACAAATCGAAGAAACACGAAAGCTCCGCCACGATATGCGTCAGCATTTCAGAGTAATAAACGACTTTGCAAACAATCGTCAATTTGATAAAATCGCCGAATACCTCGAAGAATATTCAAGCGAAACAAATGACACAGTACCGCTGTTCTTCTGCGAAAATCTTACGCTTGACGCTCTGCTCCACTTCTATGTTTCTTCATCTGTCAAAAATTCTATCGACTTTAAAACCTCGGTGTCAGTCCCTAACGGACTGCCTATGAGTGATATTGATTTTAGTATTTTGGTCGGCAATCTTGTTGAAAACGCTATGGAGGCTTGTTCTAAAGCACCGATTGAAAACAGGCGAATTGTGCTGAACTGCACCGCTGATAAAAGCAAATTAATTTTAGATTTAAAAAATACATTTGACGGCAATGTTAAGAAGATCGGTTCTAAATTAATATCATCCAAAAAAGGTATGCACGGTTTGGGACTTGAATCGGTCAATGCCGTTGTTGACAAGTATCACGGCGTTATGAACGTTTCAAATTCAGACGATATGTTCACCGTCTCGCTTGTTATATTCTTCTAAACAAAAAGCCCGCAAACGAAACGTCAACAGCTCCAAAAATCAAATCAGCAAAAAATCCGACGCAATCAATACGTCGGATTTTTTAATTTCTATTCTCGCCACATCATTATCCGTTATACCCTCGCCGATATTCGGCACAAATGCCGAATACGCCATATCCGCGACAAACAGGACTACAAGTACGACACATATAATCTTCTTAATTTTCATAGGAATTTTGCAAAACAGATGGTCAAGTGACGGTGCTACAAGGTACACCGCCGCACAACCGCCGAGTGCAAACACAGCCAATCCCTCAAGGCAAATTCTGCCTTGAAAATTCATAAAATATCCGCTGTAATCCCACCAACGCATACCCTGAACTTTTTCAAGTATAAGCGATGTAAAATACTCTATTACACCGCACAGCACCATTGACAAAAGGAATGTCAGCCACGGTTTGTTTCTGAATTTTTTTAACACAATCAGTACAACCGTACCGCCTACGCCGTAAATCGGCAGCCACGGTCCGTGTGAAGTACCTCTGTTGATAAATTCACCTCTTGTAAACAGGAACAATAACACTTCCCACAGCCAACCTATCATTGCAAATGTGAAAAATATCAGTATCAATGACGATAATCCGTAATCACGTTCATAATCTTCCTGAATCCACTTCTTGCCCTTAGGCACTGTTATGAAGTATTCATTAATAGGATATATTCCGCTTGTCACTTCACTTTCAAGCAATTTATCGCACAGCCTGTCCGCATTTTCAATATCTCTTTCCTTTGCTTTTTCACGCAACGTCATATAAAGTTCAACTGTCGTCATACGTTTATACGGTTCAAGGAAAAATACACCCAAAATCTGAAGTGTAAGTATATTCAATATATCCCAACCGATAAATGACAAATCAATCAAAAATGCTCTCCACTTATACCCTTTCATCATATCTTCAGAAAGTTTTATAGCCTCTTTTGCACTCAATTCGGGATTTTCCGCAATAATCATCGGTACAAGTTTATATGAATAAATCTTAATAAATCCGCCGACTATCGTTAAGCACCATAAAAGTGAATACACACTTCTTACAAACATAACCCATGCAATATGCAGTGCCTTTTTTATAGACCACGGAAACAATATTCGTGAAATTCTCGTGCCTGTGTAGACTCGAATTTCAAACAAATACCGATACAGTCCAATAAGCAAAACCTTCGTAAAAAGAATGGCTATAAGCAAATAAATCAACGAGCCGATTGCAATAGTAACACCGGCACTCACTCGGTCGTTAAACACAATTTGATTTATCGAATTTAAAACACCGTAAACAAAGTTACCTGCACCCTCGGTATTCTTCGCAAACACCGACAGTACACCTCTTGTCCAATGCTGTGCTCTTTCACTTTCCTCACCGCTCTTGCCTAAAAAGTTATCGACAACTTCCGTATTCGACATATCGGAATTGTGATTTTCCGCAAAAAGCACCGTTCCGTTAAGCTGGTCGAAATAAGTGTCTTTTATTGTCCTCACTTCTTTTAGCGGGTTAGTAAAGCTGCCCATAACAACGGCCGCGATAAAGCACGTTATAACAATGCCGATATAATTCCGCTTAAAAGTTCCCCTTGCCTTTTTCTTTAAATCCCTTATCTTCCACATATTTATATACCCCCGTTTTTCGTCTTATATATTTCTTGCAGTATCCGCCACGCATTTTATGTGTGACAAATCAATATCATTTGACAACGTACAATCCGCCCCCAGTATTGTACCTTTTTTTCCGACCATATTTATAAGTTTTATTGTTTCCGATTTGATTTCATCAAGCGTACCGCTGTATAAAATGCCGTTTTTTCTGTTGTCAAAGCCACCAAGCACGCAATTTGTGTTAAAGAAATCTCTACCCACATTTAAGTCCATATCTTCCACATAAACCGCCCAATTTACCGCCGCTGCCTTATAATTTTTCCATACTTCAACTCTGTTTTTGTCACCGCTCCAACCGCTAACTAATCTTATATATAATTATATCTCACAAAATATTATCTGTCAAACTTAAATAAATAAAAACAAATGCCGACCGCATCCGCGATAAACCAACCGATCGGAATTGACCACCAAATACCGACCACACCGATAACACGCGACAAAACATATGCAAGCACTACTCTTATTCCCAAAGAAATAACCGTAAGCACAACCGACATACTCGGTTTATTTATAGCTCTGTAATATCCGTAAAGCATAAACAAAATACCTATGCCGATATAGCAAGCACCCTCTATACGCAAATACTGTACGCCGATGTTTATAATCTCCGTGCTTTCGGCATTTACAAATATCATCATAAGCGGTTTTGCAAAAATAAACACAATCGCACTGATAAAAATACAGAACAGTACAACACTTTTGAGTGCTTTTTTAATTCCGTCTTTTATTCTGTCATACTTGCCCGCACCGAAATTTTGTGCGATAAAAGTCGAAAACGCATTTCCGAAATCCTGTACAGGCATATATGCAATGGTGTCGATTTTCACAGAAACGGCAAACGCCGCCATAATTTGTGTACCGAAACTGTTTACAATCCCCTGCACCATAAGTATGCCGAAATTCATTACAGACTGTTGCAGACACGTCATTCCCGACAGTATTGCTATGTCGTATGCCGTACGTTTTACAAACTTTGTATCTTCATATTTTAATCGAAGTTCGGGATAACGAATGTACACATATATCATAAGTCCGATACCCGAAATATACTGCGATATTACAGTTGCAATCGCCGCACCGCGTATGCCTTGTTTTAATACCAAAACAAAGTACAAATCAAGACCGATATTAAGTATCACAGATACGCACAAAAACACAAGCGGAATTACGGAATTACCTATTCCTCGCAGAAGATTAGAAAAATAGTTGTATAGGAATGTCGCAAAAATACCTACAAATATCCACTTCAAATATTCGCTCATTATACCTTGAATGTCATACGGCACTTGAAGTATTTTCATAATCCGGCCGCAAAGGTAAAATGACGCAAACGTCAGTATGAGTGAAAATATTCCTATCATAACAAATGAAATAAACATTCCGTTTTTCAGTCGTTTTATATTTTTTTCGCCGAATGTTATTGAAAAAAAGGCACTGCTGCCAAGACACAATCCCAAAATCACCGATGTTAAAAATGTCATCAGTGAATATGACGAACCGACCGCCGCCAAAGCATTGTCGCCTATGTATTTTCCTACTACCCATGTATCGACTAAGTTGTAAAACTGCTGCATTACGTTACCGAGCATAAGCGGTATTGCAAACGCCCAAAGTTTTTTATTTATGTTTCCTACCGTCAAATCTTGTTTTGATTTCACAATTCAAAACTCCTTCCAAAATTATAAAAGGCTGTACATAAATACAGCCTTTACAAATTATGCGTTTTTGTTATATAAAAAGTTCAATTTTCTTGCCTTGTTTGCGTTGTTCCACGCAGTCGGCAGCAGCTGTTCACCCGATGAATCTCACGCACCGACAGCGTCCGATAAACCTTGTATAACGTTATTTAAAGTTTCATTTCCTCCTGTATTTCTCCTTAATACTTTATAAACAGCCAATAATACTATTATAAGTAATGTTAAATATTTTGTCAAGAAAAATAAGATTGTTGGTGATGGTTTAATCTCATAAATTACACCGATTTTTCATATATATGCTATACAGAAAGGTCGGTGGGAGAATGAAAGATTATATCGAAAAACGGGCTGTCGAATTGGCACAGTATATTGTAGAAAATAACGCCACAGTCCGCAAAACTGCCAAAATTTTTAATATCAGTAAATCTACCGTGCACACAGTAGTAACTATCCGTGTCGGTTATGTTGGGTGATGGGTTACTAAATTTACACACTGATTTTTTTATAATTTTTGCAAATACTATTGACAAATCAACACATTTCGTAATACAATGTAATACAAGAAAGGAAGTGTTTCATATGACTATATCATTAAGATTAAACGATGAAGATACTTTACTTATAAAAAAATATGCGGAACTGAATAAAATGTCCGTATCGGAGCTTATTCGTCAAGCAGTTATGGAACGAATTGAAAACGAATACGACTTAGAGCTTTTTAATAAGGCAATTAACGAATATAAAGATGACCCTGTAACCTATTCACTTGACGAAGTAGAAAAGGAACTCGGATTACTATGATTTATAAAGTCGAATTTACAAAACGAGCATTAAAAGATTTAAAAAAATTAGACCGCCATACTGCTGCACTGATTTTAGGTTGGATAAGAAAAAATCTTGAAAATTGTGAAAATCCTCGTTCGCACGGTAAAGGTTTAACCGCAAACAGACGTGGCGAATGGCGTTATCGTGTAGGAGATTACCGTATTCTTGCACAAATTGATGATAATAAAATTATTATTCTGTTATTAAACATAGGTCACAGGCGAGATATTTATGATTAAAGATCCCACAATTATGATTGTGGGATTAATTTTTTATTATGTCATTTTCTCCGTCATATTGCTATCGTGTTTCAACTCATTTATAATAATCCGATTCTTTTTTCTTACCACATAATTCATCCAAAAATTAAAATAGCAATTCCATTTTTTACGATTTATGTTATAATAAATAATATTTTGATATATCTAAAAATGCTTACATTTTATCTTGGACTAAGGAGTTTATTGCAATGAACGAAAATATTTCTTTGATTTCAAAATACATTTCCATTATTACTAAACAAATTTGTGAAAAATACGGATATGATGAACAAACTGCATTAAGAAATTTTACATCCTCTGAAACTTGTCGTATGTTAAAAAATCCGGAGTTAGAAATGTGGGAATTTTGTCCTGATATAATCTTTGAAATGTGGGAATGTGAACAAATTACAGGGAATCCACGAAACTCAATTTATATACGAAGTAAATAGTTAATATCATTTAATGACTTTTTATTAAAAATATTAATTTATTCACTTATATCGGACAAAAAAAATCATTTGAATCAGAATTTTTATAAAATCTGATACATGCATAATCGCTCACATTAACACCCATATTCTTTTTATAAATCTCCCACTGATTATATTCACCCATGCCAAGATGTTTTAATATATCATCAATATTCTCTCGTGTTTTCGGAACAACGCAATCACTTATATATAGCCTTACACGGCTATCCTCCACAACGTCGGATATTTTCAAAATTCCAAACAGACCTCTCGGGTTAGGATTTTCCCTATCCTTTAAATATGCTTGAAATTTATCTGTTTTCGTATTATATTCCAAATATCCCGTAACGTCTTTATTCCGCCACACTATCTCGTAAATCTCTAACATATTCAATCCTCCACATTATAAAGTCTATAACTTTTTCCCACCAAATATCTTTTAGCTGAATGTTATTTATATCCGCATAAACCAATTCGCTGTATGTTTTCTTTACCGCCATAACCCTATCTGCAACTTGATTTCTTTCAATATTAAGATTAATTGTAGGCACATATATTTTAGACATTTTCTGAAATATTCTTTCCGCCGCATTAAATCTTTCCTCATACAACGGTGCATTACAAAGACAGTATCTATATGCCGATTTAAAATCATTCAACATTCCCTTTATATCATCATAAAGCAAAGAATATCCGTTATCATATATAGGCGACAATTTAAGCTCTCCGTTATCCGACATAAGAAATCCTACGTTACTGTTATGCCTATCCTCATTCATTATAATCAAATCAAATGCTAACAGATTTATCAAATCATTTCCGCAGCCGGTATTTCTGCAAAGCTTTTCAAAATCAATATTGCTTTCATCTTCCGCATATAAGCTTGCCAAATATATTAACGTTTTTCCGTTTCTGAAGTCGGGAGAACTGCAAACCAACGTTCTGAAATTCTTACCGTATCTAATTCCCTCCATACCACTAAGACTTTGCTCCGCTACATTTAATCCCATTAGCTTGCCTATTTCATAACATAGCACCTCAATAACAGGCTCAATTCCCCACTTTTCAGGAAAATCACGAACCTGTAAACGTCCCGATTTAACAAAATACACTATTCCGTCTTTCTGATATTCTGTTTTTAGTAAATTCCCCTTTGAATTACTGTGTATTGAAAAATTGTTTCTTGTAATGCTACTCATTATAATATCCTCCGATATTGATATTATATCAAACTATATAGTGTAAATGGCGAAATAAAATTCTACCGCAAACAAACTAAATATACAACTAATATATCACAATGAAAGATGAATTGCAAATGAAATTGGTTTGACTAATAAATACGTTCAAACGCATAGACGAAGAATTTGCTATTCTAATCTCAAAAATCACGAAATTAAACGGTAAATTATAAACAAGCCGAATTTATCAAATCAAATCGACAAATTCGGCTTATTTTATATGAATGTAGCTTATAAACTAATTACTCACTGATTACAGGTCTCATATTTTCGAACGAATACCAATATGTAATAAGCGAATTTTTACTGCGTTCTGCCTTTTGTGCCTCCGACACCTTTGCAGGTGTGGTTGTTAAATTGACAAGTGTGCCGTTATCGTCATATTCCGCTTCTATTTTAACGCAAGGTTTATTTGTGCTCTCAGTCAGCACTCTTACAAGCTCCGACACTATACCCGGTGCAGTTCCATAGCCGTTAAGCATTAAATCGCCCGCAAGCTGTGATCGTCCCCCGTTGCCGTAATGGTTATGGTCGCCGAAGCAATCCATAATTGCCTTTGCCGCCGCATCCTCGTTTTCATAACCGTTCTTTGCATAATCCGCTACATATTCGTTAAATGCATTGTCAGCGTTAAGTCCTATATCAATAAATCCTAAAATATCAGGATCATCCTTTCTTTCCTTGTAGATAACTCTTATGCCTAAAGAATCATACGCATCCTCTCGACAGCCGTGGAATGTATGTGTTGTTTTATCATATACATATTCGTAGCCTTCAACGCAGCCGTGCGGGGTATAGCTTGTAAGTATTACTTTTGCACCCATTGCAAGACACGCATCAACATAATAGTCAAGCGGAGCCTTAAACTGCGTACCGGACATTCCGCCCGGATTTGTCCCCATATTTCCAATGGTGACAATATCGCCCGGTCTTATGTTTATCAGAATATTATCAAGCCAGCCCTGTGTATAATATGTTTTAAGATTTCTTGAACCCTTACCGTTATTATGATAATCGGCAAGTGCGGTAAGCTCGGGATAATTGGCTTGATCACGTGCTAAATTATATGCGTATGAGCCGCTGTTGCCGATAGTTGAATCGCCGACAGACCAAATGTTAGGTTTTTCGGCGGCAGTCTTTTCAACCTTTTCTATTGATATATACGCAACCCTTGCACCTGAGAATTTTAAATCCATTACATCATCCACAACCGGAATATCATATACTTGTTCGGTTATTTCTTCTGTTTTTACAGTATATCCCGTATGTGTTGTCCCCTCTGCGGCAAGAGTTCTTTCATGACCTGACAGTGCTTCACTTACATATTCAGACACCAAATCACCACTAAAAGCAATCTTTACTCTGTAATGTTTTCCTTTTGTAACCTTAGCCTTAAAAGTGAAATCACCCGACAAATAGTCAGATTTTGCATTATCAATACTTGGTGTGCCTTCTGCTTTTGCACTTCCCTCTATTCCATAACCGCGTGATACGGTATAAGTTGTTAAAGGATTAATGTCCGTATAACCATCCGCAACACTTTCATCCGCACCACTTCCGAAGTCAAATGACAAACCGTGAACTGTGACCTTAACACTTCTTGATAACATTTTGCCGTCACTGCTTTCGCCTGTGGCTCTTACGGTAAACACACAAGGAACAGCTGCCGATGTAACGCTTATTGTACCCGCTGATGCGTCAAACGATATACCGTCGGGAAGATTATATTTATTGACATTATTTTTGTCATATATTTCAAGCGATACATTTCTGTTCAAATCCATACCATCACCGTTGATTACCGCCGCACTATATTTAGCAGTATTTACTGATTTTTCATCAAGCGGTATTGCAAGGCTTCCTTGTGATGATGTAAACTTTATACTTTCAGCCGAGTCGGTAATATTGAGCTTTATGGTTTTGGTATAGCCGCCGATATTCACCTGAACAGTTGCCTCACCGGCTGATGCACCCTCACCCAGAGTTATTGTTGCTTTGTGAGAATCTACTACATCGGGAGTTATTATAATGTCTTGCATATCATCTTCTAAGATTGACCACTCTGCCGCACCTGTTATATTATATCCTTCTTTGCTTTTTACCGATGCAGATAATGTTGCAGTATCTTTGTTTGGAATTGACAAAGTTTCCTGTGAAATATTGAGTGTATAGGTTGAAATATCCGCAGCCGGATAATATGCTTTATATGCATCAAAATCAACCGTTCCTGTCTGCTTATTTGCAAAACCGATTGAGTAATATGTCGGCTCCGAGTTTTCAGTCCACGCTATGCTATCGGTTTCACCGACAAACTGACCGTTTAAGTCATACACCTTTACAAAACAACTTTCGGTAGTCTTGTCAGCCGACAGTACAATTTTATACCATTTGCCCTTGTTGACTGTAACATCAATATCATTATTTTTTATAGCTATGCCATTTAGCTTTATTGTTGTTCCGTCAAATTCAAGCGTTACAGGCGTTGTATAGCCTTCCTTATCCGTCCAATACGGCTGTTTTGATGTAAGTGTAATACATCCATTGCCATTAAAGCGTATATTCTGCTCAAATATAATTTGTTTTTGCGGTGTATCTATTGAATTTGTGAACATATGTGATTTACTCGATGTTGGGCAATTAATTCTAAGGAATTTGTTATTCTCCTCTTTCATAATAACTGCATCACCGCTATCTGAACCGGACATACCCCAGCCGCCGACCATAATATCGTTACCGCCGTAAGTGTCCTTTAATGTAGTATATCCAACAAGACTGTCGGGATATTCGTCAAAGTCGGATGGGTAGCCTGCTTCAGGCAAGATTTGGTTATCTGCCATGCTCTTATCACCTGTTGCGGCAACATACATTGACGCTTCGATTGTTTCGCCGTTATATGTCACTGTGGCATTTAGCTTACCATAAAAATTAAAATCGCATTGTCTGAGCATAAACAAAACCTCTGTCGCAGTGTTCGTATGCTCGGCAAACTCGCCATAGCTATCGCAATATTTATCAGTATCGTTTACAGTTTTAAAACCGTCTATATCCCACTCAATGTTAAAATCGTCTATTCGGCTGTCTATCGTATCGGCTGTAATAATCGTTCCGTTCTGACCTGTAAGCGTAAGTGTATATTTGTTTTCCGCCGCAATGTCGGGACTATCGCCAAAGGTCATTATTTGATTACCTTTTATTTCAGCAGAAATTATTGGCTCAATATATTCCGTATCTTTTTCATAAATTGCCGTAAATTTTGTATCGGCTATAATTTTATATTCCTTTAAATCATCAATCAGATTTTCAGTGTCATCATTTACTTGCCACCCCTTAAATATATATCCATAGTTTGTTAAGTCCGGAATATTTAACGGACTTGTATTTTCCTTTACAGTTTCCTCAGATTTTTCTCCCTTTACATCATACGTTACTTTATAGTATGTGTTTCCGGCATCAAGCGAGCTGTCATATGAGCGGACTAAAATATTATCAATACCGAATGTCACAGTATTCTTTCTCGCCTCACAAATCAGTAATTTTCCGATTTTTAAGTCTGTCGTACCCATAGGGACCTTGTTATCAAAATATACCGTTTCACCGTCATGACTTGACAATGTGATTGTCACATTATGCTCTGTAAAATCCATAATCGCCTTTGCGTGTGTCCAGCCTGATTTATTCGTCCAATCTGTTGTTGTATATGTTTCCTTAGAACCATCTAAATTATTTATGATGAGTTTATCGCTATTCTTAGGTTGTGTAAATGAAAAGATATAATTATTTCCGCTGTAATTTGCATTGCCTTTAGGGTTGCCTGCTGCAGAATCAAGTAATACAAGCTGATTTATATTTTCATTTCCTGTATTCGTCATATAGAAGTCAAATTCGATAACTGCTTTACCATTTTCCGTTGTCTGAGCGTCAGAATCGAAGGTATAGTATGCATTTCGTGTTCCACTTCCGTTTGTATTTGCAAATTTGAAATACTTATTGATACTGTTGTCTTCATCTGTTGCTATTGACATATCGCCCGGAGCATTTGCAGACGTCCAGCCCATTGTATCCGTTGCACTTTCAAAATCAAGCGAAAAATATTCCGCCGCGTTTGAGGTTATAACAAATGACATTTGCAGTAGAAGCGATATTGCTGTTATCACTCCTAAAATTCTTTTAAGTTTATTTTTCATCACTTTGCCTCCTTAATTGTTATTGAATTATATAACGGCTTCATTCCGTCCTCCCACAAGAACAGCTTGATATATGAGTCAGTATCTGCACTTAAGCTGTCCGTCTTTATCGTGGAAGTGCTGTATGCAGCGATTGTTTCTTTTCTTTGCTTTACAGATTTTAATTTTCCATAGTTATCATACAAAGCCATATACAATGTTAATTCCTTTCTGTCTGCATTGTCGTTTGTATATACTGCCTCGGCATATACCTCTGCGCCGTTAAGCTTATTTACTGCGTTGCCCTGCATATCTTTCAGTGTAATTGAATCTTCAATATGCTCATCCGGAACATTAGTATTTAACCTACCCTCGATAACCGTACCGTCATAATTTCTTGTTAAATACATATCGTCTATCCTTACATAACAGTTTGCCGGTGAGTCTGAGTACAAGCCAATCTCACATTCTCCGTTTTCAATAATAATATCCTTTACAACGACATCTGTCCAATTACTCATTTTTGATTTTAGAGAAGCTGTGTATTTCTTATTGTTTGTATTTGCATACAATACACATTCATTTTGTCCGCCGCTTGACATAACGCTTGCTCGAAGTGTATATATACCGTTTGGCAAATCTTTAATTGTTTGTTTAATTCTTGCGGTATAATCTGTGTCTGCACTTTGCTTTGCGGCATAGTTGCCGTAAAAACGTCTTGCTTTTACATTCCCGTTTACCGAACCGTCTGTACTGTCACTGCATTCCCAACCTGTCAATGATTTAACATCAACTCTGTCGGCATCAAATTCATTGTTTGCAATATAATTATTTCCGTCGCCGATTGTCCACTCGCCTGTTTCTGAGTTTAATTTCCATTGACTTAAATCGTTGAAATGAGGAGTATATCCGTCCATTGTCAGTGGAACCCACTGATTATATCCTATACCATGTGTTCCGAAATCACACCAACGGTCACCACAATAAATAACCGTGTCCTGCTTGCTTCCGTGAAGCGTATAGTAAAATCCGGTTTGTGAATTGTGCGCATAGCTATACTTTGCACCCGGCATAATGTACGGAAGATTTGAACTTGATTTTGAAGTATCAATATAATCCGGCTTTAATTTGTAATCGCCGAGTATATCTTTTGATTCAAACACATACACTCTTGAACCACGCCAGCCGTATAAATCTGAACCGGTAAAATAATAATGGTCTTTGTATTTAAACATACAGTCGCCCTCGATACCGCCCTTGTCTTTCTTTTGTACCGAGCCGTCCTCGTCAAAATACGAGCCTGTCGAGCCGTTTAGTTCCTTTATATTGTCAAAATCAAAATCGCAAAAATCCTTTGCCTCGTCCATAGGTGCAATATATAAATGTCCTCTACCGTTCGCACTTGAACATATCATATACCCTTTGCTGTCTTCATCATAAAACATTGTTAAATCACCTGTATCACCATTTGCGATAACAGGAAGTGACGTTCCACCCCAAAAATATCCCTTTTCTGTTTTAAACGGACCTTTCGGATTATCTGCGCTTGCAATAATTGTTCCGTTAAACTGTGATACAAGAACATATTTGTTTGCCTTTTCGTTATATACCACACCGCATCTGCCTGCCCAGCCACACCATGATTGACCCAGAGTTTCAAGCGTTGCGACATCTCCCTCGTATTTCCAATTCACCAAATCGTCAGAGGTATATAGTGTATACGCTTCAAACGCGGGGTGTTCTACGGTCTTGCCTGATGACGGATCAGCCGCGTATGATACCGCTTCCTTATAACGAACGCCGTACCAATAATATTTATCGTCATTCGGGTACTTGAAAATACCTCCGCCCTGCGAATACAGAATGTTGCCGTCTGTATCGGTATAGAAACGGTCATTTGTTATAAGCTGTTTATCCTCTGTTACGGTTACGGTACACTTTGCCGTTTTGCCGTTTGATGTCGCCGCTGTTATTTCCGCTGTGCCGACTTCGCCCGCGACTATAACTCCGTCATAAACCTGTGCAATTTTTGTGTCGCTTGAAGTCCAAGTAATTCTGTCATCAGCGCCTGTGGGCTGAACCTTCGCGTCTAACGATACTGTCGCGCCGAGCTTCGGCAATGATACTGTTTCCTTATCAAGCGAAATGCTGTCGGGCTGTACCATTTCCGTTACCGTCACGGTACAGGAAGCTGTAAGCTTTTCGTTGTCAGCCGCCGCTGCGGTAATTATTGTTTCACCAACGCTTATAGGAGTCACAATACCGTTTGATGAAACAGTTGCTACATTCTCATCTGAGGACGTCCATTTTATTTGTCGTTTAACTGCTGTTTCGGGCAGCAATTTGGCTGTAAGTTCGCCGTTTTTACCGCCCGATAGCAGTGAGAGAGAGGCTTTGTCAATAGTTATATCCTGAGCCGCCTGCAATACAGTAACGGCGCAGTCGGCTTTGAAACTGCTGTCAGCCGTTTTTATAGACACCACTGTTCTGCCTGCCTTTTTCGGTGTGACAAGACCTGTGTCGTCAACGGTGGCTATATCCTCATTTTCGCTTATCCATACAAGGTCACCATCATTTATTCCCTCTCCGAAAATAGAGTAGGTAAGTCTTTGAGGCTCGCCGGAGGTAGATAGAATAATCTCGTTTTTATCAAGTGCAACGCCGCCGTCATACATTGTAAGTGCGAGCGTCGCGGTTTTCGGGTCTATGTCAAGCGTCTGTGACGAGTTTGAAAACGCGAATTGTACTTTGCTTTCCACATCTGCTTTTACCTTGCCTTTTACATATTCACGAATTGTTTCGGTTGATATTTGGTCCGTGCGCGTTTCGCCCTGTTTAACCCCCTCCGCCTGATACATACTTTTGTCAAGTGAAATCGCCTTTATTTCGGAAGCCGTTGTATCGGCGTTTATTGTGATGTCGGCTGGATATATATCATATGTTCTGCCACCGCTTCTTGACGAGCCGTTATGTACGCTTACGGTAAGTGTGGCGGATTTTATGCGTTTCGCTTCTGCCGCAGGAACGGTAAATTCAAGAACGCCCACTCCGCCCCAAGAATTTGATTTGGTATTCCAGTTAATATTTGAAATATCCTCCTTGCCCGCATAGTTCACTATCGTCTGCGTAACATTTCCGTCACCGTCCGTCAAGTATGACGCGCTTTGCGTACAGGCAATCGGTGTCATTTCCTCATCAGCATTTACAGCTACTGTTGTAAATAACGATGTTATAATAGCAAATACGCTTATTATGCTTATCAATTTTTTCAGTACCATTTTCCTACCTCCATTAAAATATTATTTTTATGATAGTATTTTATCATAAATAATGTATCGGTAAAAATACATATTTGCCGTAAACCAATCAATTTTTGCTCTTTAATCTTGACCGAGAGTATATGAAATGATATACTTTTAATAGGTGATTTTTATGATATATGAAAAAGAATGGGGAAACCCGAATTACAAATTTCTTTCATATGATGTGGATAATCTGAATTGGAATATGCATTACCACGAGTCTTTTGAGATATGTTTTATTATTAACGGTGAAATAAATATTATAATAGATACTGATTGTTATAATTTAAAACAAAATGACAGCGTGATAATATTTCCGCGACAGCTCCATAGTTATGAAACAGCACAAAGTTCAAAAATACGAGTGATTACTTTTATGCCGGACCTAATCCCTGAATTTACAAACCACTATCAAAATATGCTGCCCGAAAAAAACGATATTAAGGAGATTTCGGATTTAAAAAAATATTTTGACGCGAAAAATATATTTGAGCAAAAGGGCTTATTATATTCTGTGTTTGGTATTTTAGTAAAAAGTACAAATTTTAAAGAAACTGTAAATAATGAAGAATCACGGTTATTGCTCAAAATTCTAAGGTATATTGAAAAAAATTTTAAAACCCCCTGCCTTTTGCAGACAGCCGCCGAAGAATTGTCTTATGGGTATTCGTATCTATCGAGAACCTTTAAAAAACGTATGGGAATAAGTTATACGGAGTATTTGAATAAATACAGAATAAACCGAGCATTGTATATGCTCAGCAATCAAAATCATGTGCAGATACAGCAGATTGCGGAGGAGTGCGGCTATGACAGCCTATGCAGCTTCAACCGCAATTTTAAGCATTTTACGGGTCGTACACCGCGTGAGATGATAAAGTGTAATGACAACCAAAAATAGCATTCAGACATCATAACAGAAATATATCGGAACGGTTGTATTTGCCACAAAAATATTAATCTCCTATGGTTATCATGAACCAAAGCTTTAACAACAGCAGTTATAGTTTTTCAGAATATGTTAAAGTGTTGGAATATAGGTGAGTTTGTTAATACACTATATGCCAAAGGAACATCTGATAACATACTTCAATCTAAAATTTATATTGATTTGAAAATATTAAACAAATATGATATAATATTTGTGAATAGCTTATAGAAAGGCAGGTATGCTAAATGGAATACAAACCACCATTTTCAATTAATGACGATATAATAAATTTACTTGCCAAAACCAGTGAACTTGTCGGACAAGTAAGTATATTGCATAAAAGTAGCAGTCTAAAGCTAAGACGTGAAAACAGAATAAAAACAATTCACTCATCTCTGGCTATTGAACACAATTCATTATCATTAGAACAAGTTACAGCGGTTATAAATGGTAAGCGAATTTTGGGTGCACCTCAAGAAATCAAAGAAGTACAAAACGCATATGAAGCATATGATATAATGCTTACACTCAATCCTCTTAGTATTGAAGATTTGTTAAAAGCACATAAGCTAATGATGAATGATTTAGTTAAAGAAAATGGTCGTTTTAGAAATGGCGGTGTCGGTATTTTTGACGGAAATAAATTAATTCATACCGCTCCTCCTGCAAATTATGTACCTAAATTAATCAGTGACCTATTTGAATGGTACAAACAATCTCCATTGCATATTTTAATTAAAAGTTGCATTTTTCACTATGAGTTTGAATTTATTCATCCGTTTGCAGATGGCAACGGACGAATCGGTAGAATGTGGCACACACTATTACTTAGTCAATGGAATAAATTATTCTCTTGGTTACCTATTGAAGAACTTATAAAAGAGCGACAACAAGAATATTATGACGCTCTCGCTATCTCAGATAACAAAGCTGACTGTACTGTATTTGTAGAAATGATGATGCAAATAATATTCGATGCCCTAACGGATTTAGACACCACCGACCAAGTTAGCGACCAAGTTAGCGACCAAGTTGAAATACTGTTAAATTGTATGGGAAATGAAGTGCTATCTGCTACTCAGCTTATGCAACGATTAGGGCTTTCTCACAGACCTACTTTCAGAAAAAATTATCTCAATCCAGCACTGAAAAACGGACTCATAGAAATGACTATTCCCGATAAACCAAACAGTAAAAATCAAAAATATCGTAAAAAATAAAGTCTATTATGTAAAAAAATAAAGCAGAGAATAACAAAACATATTCTCTGCCCTATATTTTTTATGTATCCGTATCCTCACCGCAAACTTCTTTAATAACCGTGCGGGCAAGGCTTTTTGCTATTGCGGTTGCAAGAACGTCCCGTATGTGTTCCTTTATCCGCTCGTCTACTTCATCTATTGTTATAACTTTTTGTGACTTGTCCAATGTACCTCCCCCTTTCCGTGATATGTTATCATATGCAATGTATTTACAAATAATTCCTCTGTTGCAATACACAGATTTTAAGAAAACGTAGAAGCGTTTCCACCTTTTATTATTTTCCGTAGAATATATTTTTAATAAAATACGTTTTTCAAGCAGAAAGAATTGTCCTTTGCGTCCTTGTCCAATTCTTCACAATTAATAACCAAGTAACATTTGTTATTATATTTTTTAACATTACGATTTGCATATATTTCCGTTATCCCTCGTTCAGAAAAATACCGTGATATTTTATTTGCTGTGATTTCAATTCTGAATTCAGAATATAATGCTCTTGAAAAAGTTTGACATCTTAAATAAATCTTATTACCTTTCAAAAAGCAATCTGATTTCTTTTCTGCTATCTTTATTGCCTTTGAATCGAGCAACAATAATAATGCTCGTGAAAGATTTATCTTTCCGTATTCCTTTGCCTCTAATAGTTTCATCAAATCCAACTGATACGCTATGTGGTGTTTTATATATTTTTTGAATTTGTGTTTTCTATTGTCCACCTCACTTTTGGATAATATGCCGAGCTGTGTAACGTATTGGCCGAACAATCCCATAACAAATTCCAACAGAAACGATTCTTCGTATAGACGTTCGTACTGCGATTTATGTCGAAATGCCGTTTCTCGATATTCCATAAAACTACATTTTAAATCATTTAAAATTTGAAAGTAATTCTTGCAAATCCATCTGATAAAGTAGAAATAGAATGTTGACAAAGCCAAAGGATCTTCCTGCATAGGAGTCAACTTTTTAGAGCTGATCTTTTTGTTTATATGAATTACCAAACAGCGTCCTATATCTGTTTTGGAATCTAACAAATATTCTCCGGTAATAATAAGTTGACAATTATTTTTGAAGTTAGAAAGTCGTGTCTGTCGTGAAGAATTGTCAGCAAAGTTACGGATACAATTCCGCACTCGTCGCTCATATTCATGTCGCATTCGTGTATCTTTTTCACGATACAAATCGTCCAAAATAAATGTTCCGTCCCTCAAAGCGTCCATTTTCTGTTCCAAAATTATATTTGTACTACTGACACGAGCAGTACAAATTCCCGTATCAGTATTTAATTCCGAACGATTATACATTCGTGTACACAAATTAGCTAAAGTCGTTTTCCTGTTTTGCGATTTACCTAAAACATATATAACACACGGACATTTTATACCCGCCTCGGTAATAAGACTTCGGGTTATACCCAAAATGCCGCTCATAACTAAGACACTACTGTATTTAGGCTTTACTTCCATTAAGTTTAAGACATATTGTGAAGCATCAAATTCAGACAGATTCCTATTAATATCCAGTCTGTAATTCTCTGATAAAGATTTTCCAACAGCATAATTATGATTTGCAGCCGAGATTATACGATTTCCCGCACAAAAACAAACATCTTTGCCGTTCGCATGAAAACCTAATTGAGTTAATTTGGTAATGTTTTTTCGTGGTGATTGCGCTATTTTTCTTTAATTTTAAAAATAAATTTTTCACGGTTGACTTTTCCCGGATAGATTAAGAACGCCGGATTCACGCTTTCAAAATTATATCCGGGCAAATCTTCAACAGGAATGTTTACTATTTCCGAGATATTTCTGTTGTATAGTTTAATTCTAACTTCTGTTCCCAAATTATGCCCATAAAAATCACTATATTCGTACACACCAAGGATTTTAAAATCAAAGTTGGTATTTTGTCTAACCGTTTTCTTTGCAACATCAGCAAGATTTTGTATCATCATTTTCGCCTCCCGAAATCTTAATAATATTATCTTCTTCATGGTCCTTATTATTTGAACCAAGCATTGATGCCATAGCCCAAACAAGCATATCTTGACGTAGCGTATTCACATAATACAAATCAAAAATATACTTCTTCAGTTCTTCAAACTCATCGGACTTATTATATTTCTTGTTTGTACGTTTCCCCTTATTTTTTCTATTTTTCTTCTTACGTTTATTCTGTTTATTCGCATGGCTCAACTTTTTTTCAAGCTTATCTGACACCTCTATCGAATAATCGAATAGACTTGAAATATCCGTTTTTCTGGATTTACTCATTGTATATTCCTCCTAAATTTATTTTCTGAAACAAATTATAACATTCTCACCCGCTCCCTGCATCCAAAGTCGGTGTGCTTATATAAAAAAATCTGCGTACTTTTCTTTTCATGAGCCTGAATTTGTGATAGAATATATACGAGGTGACAGTCATGCCAAAATCAAAGAACTACAAAACTCCAAGAACACCAAATGCAGAATACAAAAATCAAATCAGTCCTACATCGGAGTATAAAAACAAAAATATTAAATCAAATAAATTAGCTACCACAGGGAATTTAATAAATAGTTCCTCTAATTCTGATAATAGTCAAAACAGTCAAACATTTATTGTCATTGCAAAATCAACTTGTCATAACTTGTTAATGTATATGGATGAAAAAATAGAAGCATTTATAAAACGTGAAGAACCGCTTAAGATTGCTCATGAATCAATAACGAAAGCCGGTAAACTGCTTATTCAAAACGATACTCCGCTATCCAAACACCAAGCATATTGTAATATGAAAGAAATATCATCCGAATATGATTATATTTTAAAATGTTCCAGTAATTCAGAAATCCCCAAGCCACACGGGATAAAATTACAAGACAATGTAGATGCATATTTTTATGCTATGTTATACCCTCCAATCTTTGAGGTATGTAGCAACACTTCTAAAGATTTAATGTATTCAAAGTATGCTATGTGTTTAGAATTGTGGTATAATATGCTTACACAAGCAATTATTATTGATTCTTTTTTTGACAGATTACATGAATCTATTTTAAAATTGCTTAACGATAGAAATGACACTATACTGTATGACCCTTCTCCGGAATTAAAGTATACATATTCTCCGAAAAGCTATAATAAAAGCTCGACGAACTATAAAGATAAATTATTAGAACTATACAAACCAAGTATTGAATTTGCTTGCCGTGTTAAAGAAAAAACTCTTGACGATAGAAAAAGCACTACTACGCAAGATAAATCAATAAAAAGTATGATTAATTTTCCTTTTTTACAAAGTGGTAATCGCGGTACGAAAATGAATAATTATATCTATGATTGTGTTGAATTTTTTAATACTTTCAAAGATTGGCTACCCAAAGAATATAAAAATTATAAATCAGCTAAATTTCTTAAATTATATCAATTATATAATTTTCAGAAACAGCTTCATTTATTTGACTTTATATGGCATTCTGAATTTAATAAGGTAAACTTCCATCTTACAAACGGATTTGTTACCAATTATGTTCTTTATTTCATATTAAAGCAAAATAAAGATTTAATCTCAATAATTTTTAGTGATGAAAATAATAAGCATAAAGATGAACATATCTGCCCGATAAAATCCGGCAAAGATGAAACATATGAATTCGGTATAGCCTATACTTCTCCAAATTCGACTGAATTATCGTTTGAAAATACGCTTGAAAATTATGATTTAGAATTTATCAATTCTTTGATTAAACGAGCAAGCATAACACTGAGCGAATATACTTTGAACTTCAAAGACCGTCAAGCCAATCGCTTATGGGACTTTATTTCAAATTGTACGGTTTTCACAGTCGCCGATAATTTTTTCAATTATGTGAATTCATTATTTAATGATTCATTTGTACAAGAATTTCGTGATATTTGGAATGATTCTACCGATTATTATAAACAAATATACGAAGATACTCATTTTTAATTTTGAAACCTAATAGTAGTATTTAATTCCGCAAAACGAAAAAGGCAGGTCTTTTTTGACCTGCCTCTGTTATTTCTTTATCCGGAAAGAATTTATTTTCCATATTTCATAGCTCCTCTCAAAGTGAATTGTTTTTTATGCCCTATCTGTCGCAAATACAATCCGATGTGTGGGACATTTGAATTTTACCAATGTCAAGCCATCAATCATTTCGTTGATTAATGACTCGATTAATAGTCTTATATAAAACCATCGTTTTTGAAACGTTTTGAAATTGTATCATAAACCCGCTTCAAAACTTTGAAATCTGTATCAAAACTCATCTCAAAATCAACATCTCAAAAACCTACCTTTATGCAAATATCATACCCTTTTTTACTTTTTTAAATGTCGGTATAAAGTAGCACGTTTCACTCCGGTAAGTTCTTCGATTTCAGACATGGTATATTCCTTTGTATCGTACAGTCGTTTTGCCTTGTCAATCAATTCACTGCTTATCGGTGGTCTGCCACCTTTTCTCCCTCTCGCACGAGCGGCGGAAAGTCCTTCTCGTGTTCTGTCTGCAATACAGTCACGCTCAAATTGACTTATTGCACTTATTAATGTAAACAATAGCTTACCAGTTGCCGTGGTTGTGTCTATGTTTTCTTTAAGTGAAACAAGATTGACTTTTTTCTTATTGAATAGCTCCATAAGTTCAATTAAATCTTTCGTCGAACGACCTAATCTTGAAAGTGATTCTATAACAACCGTATCTCCCTCCGATAATCTGTCGAGCATTTTCTCAAGCTCCGGACGATTACGTTTCGTCCCGGTCATCTTCTCACTGTATATCTGATTCACACCATACTCCGATAACATATCAATCTGTCTGTCAAGTACCTGCTCCTCCGTAGATACCCTCGCATATCCAAATTTGTAATTCTTCATAACTTCGCCTCCATAAAAATAAGACCTTTGCAAATAACAAAGGTCTTTTAATCATAATTTAATTTTATCTTTCACGTGCTAATTCAATTATCTCTCCCGGTTGTATATTTTTAGTTTATTCCTGCCCCGGTATATCTGTAAAGCTGCCTCTGTGTTCAAACAATCTGTTGCCATCATATGTTATACCATCCTCATTTATAGGGAATAATAGTCCTCCGCCCGCATAATAATATTGCTCATAGGTTGAATAATCATAGCGGAAATCTCTTGACCCTGCACCTTTAAAATATACATCATAATTCACTTCCACTGTACTGTCATCTGTCACCGTATATGTTCCGTAACCCTTTACTCTCCATGTTCTCATACTGAATGTCCCGTCGGAATTAAACTGCATATTTACTGACTGAGTGTATGGATCGCCCTCATAAAAATAGTATCCTTGTATTTCATTCCATGTCTGATTTATATTTTTAGTCTGCTGATACTCATTTGTATTAACCAACCAGTTATATGTATCTTCCGAATTGATAAACAAACTGCTTGTCACATCGTCCCATATCACACTTACGCCGAAGTTATCGCGATAAAATTCGGCAGGTACCATTGTATTTCCGTCTACAAGCTTTGGTGCTGTTACAAGATTATAACTGTTTCCGTTCCAGTCATACACTGCCGCACTTCCGTTATAGAAATCTCTGTGAATATCTCCCTTGCTTACACTGATACATTTATCGTTTGGATTCCAGCTTACATCGCAACCAAGCTTTTCTCCCAAATAGCGCACCGGGAATAATGTATAATCGTTTGATATTGTCGTAAATACCTCGTTTGTAACATCCTCGCCGTTTACGTACGTTGCCGCATACGCTCCCGTTCCTACCGCTAACATTGTCGCGGTTATTGCTGCTACTGTCAATACTTTTTTCATCTGTTTTTCCTCCTTGTTTAATTAATTTTTAAAAAATGTATAACTATCTTCCAGATTGCCTAATGTATCATATTCCTCCATTATTACATTTGGCTCTACTAAATAGAATTTGAATTTTTTAGGGACTAAAGCTCCCTCGCTTGGGAAACCAATACTTCCATATAACTCCGCAGTTGTTTCATTTATAAAAGTCGCTTTTCCCATAGTATATTCATATCCCTTACCACGCAGCCTATTAGCATTTACAATCATGTAATTACTGTTAGCCTCTGTGATATTAAGTTCCATCAACGGCTCTCCATAACTTGGTGTAAATGTGTATGAACCTATATATTGAGTATATGCTTTATTTTTCTTAGCCTGCTGATACTCATTAGTGTTAACCAACCAGTTATATGTATCCTCCGAGTTTATAAACAAACTGCTTGTCACATCATCCCATATCACGCTTACGCCGAAGTTATCGCGATAAAATTCGGCAGGTACCATTGTATTTCCGTCTACAAGTTTTGGTACTGTTACAAGGTTATAGCTGTTTCCGTTCCAGTCATACACCGCCGTACTTCCGTTATAGAAATCTCTGTGAGTATCTCCCTTGCTTACGCTGATACACTTGTCGTTCGGATTCCAGCTTACATCGCAACCGAGCTTTTCTCCCAAGTAGCGCACCGGGAATAATGTATAATCGTTCGATATTGTCGTAAATACCTCATTTGTGACGTCCTCGCCATTTACATACGTTGCCGCATACACTCCTGATTCTGCTATTACTGTGCTTAATGCTAACAGTACCGCTATTATTTTCTTCATCAGTTTTCCTCCATATTTGTTCGTCTAATATTCTCAGTAATAATTTCCAACTATATTCCCCAATACGAATAAGAGTATATCTTATTTAGCGAGCCTGTAATTAAGGCTGCTATGGCTATTGTACTCCCATCCTTAACAGCAGCATACATCTCTTGCAACGAATTATGCCAATCATCACTTGAAGAAGTATCTATATGCAACTTAAAAGTATTATCCGAATAATCTGTTAACCACAAATCAAAACCAAATACTTCTCCCTCCTGTACTTCTGATGCCAATTTTGCCGTTCCACACACTCCTTGAACACTTCCATAACCAAATGTCTGTGATAATGTGTTATAGTGTTCACTATTTAAAAGCTCTTGCAATTTGCTTTCTAATTTTTCTTTGTTCTCCATTCTTTTTTCGTGTAAATCAATTCTTTCAACCAGATATTCATACCTACTTGTATTTTTAATTTCATCTCTATTTATTTTTGCAATCAAATCGTTTGCACTATCGTAATCATTTGTATTATAAATTGACGTTTCAGCTTCTTCTAAAGCTAAATACTGATTCATAAGCTTTTCTAATTTATCTACATTATTTTTTGTATCAGTTGAAACCAAAAATTTCTTTGAACTGTTTACGACTTCTTCAACTTCTCGCTTTGTGTTATCGGATATATTGACTTCATCGTCCATTTCATCATAAAAATCTGAACTTGCTTTATCATAAAGCGTTGTTACACGTTGATTATTTACTATACTGTTTGATATAACTATAGCCATCATTATTCCCGCTACAGCTATAATAATTCCAATAATAATACCTATTTTTCTTGTATTATTTTTTCCTGTCAACCTAAGTCCGCAATTACTGCAAAATGTTTCGTTATCTTTTGCTTCACGACCGCAATTACCACATTTCATATTATCTCATCTCCTATTAATTTTTTTTATTTTTAATTGCCATTACAGCTGCATTAATCATTACAGCCAACTGTTCTGCATCTGATTTCCACTCTATCGGAACTGTATATGTACCTCCGGAATATGTAATTATGGTTTCAGCAGTTCTTCCCATAAATAAAGCAAACGGAATAATAATCAATGCAATCCATTCTCCTGTTATAATCGCTACTAATGCAATAATAATCGAAAATATTAGGTTTGGTGTACTCATTTTATTTTTTGTTTCAACATTATAAATTGAATCATAGTCAATAACTGTACTAACCTTATTTTTTATAGTTACAAAACCGCTTCCTTGTTGAAATTTTATTTGCTTTGCTTGAAAATCAACATCAGTTTCAATAGTTTTATACGGAAATTTTATAAACCATTTTCTTCCCGAATATTTCTTTATTTCGTTCTTCACTTCAGTTTGGTTTGTTTTATCTACAATATTGCTCTCAAGAATAGCTCCGCAATTTGCACAAAATTTGTTATCACCATTTATCAGCGCCCCACATTTACTGCAAAATTTTCCTTTTGGAGTTTCTTTCAATACTTTTGTACCACAATTACCGCAAAATTCTTCGTCGTTTATCAATTCAAATCCACAATTTTCACATTTCATAATACAATATCTCCTTTTAATAACTTTCAAAAATTTCTTCTATAGCAAGTCCTAAACCATAATCACCCAATACATTCTCTATTCTCACACCATCAACTATGATATTCTCTACATTATAGTAAAAGCCATCATCTGCATCAGTGATATTAAATACTATATCTACATTTTCATTATCAGCGGTTATGCCTGTAAATCTTACTCTTTTTATTGAACCATCTTTTTCATATTCCCAGTCACAATTTCTGAAATATCTACTAAAAGCTTGTTGATAAGTTATATTATAACCTGACGGTTTTCCGCATTGTATTTGGTCAATATAATTAAACTCTGTTGCCATATGTTTAAGCTTTACACCACCAGCAACACAAATTATTACTACAAGCGCTTCAGCAATAAACTTTATTACCGATTTTATCGGAATTGATTCTTGTTTTTTCCCTGAAGAATTATAGGTCTGTTCGTAATCCTTATTTAATACAAATTTACAATAAGGACAAATGTATGAATTTTCAGGAATATCTTTTCCACAGTTGACACAAAACATCTTATTTCCCCCCTATTTTGATTTAATCATTATTTTTAAATAATATTCAAAAATAATGTCTATATTTGTTGTTTTGATTATAGCACATCAAAACACAAATTGCAATATTATTGCAATTATTTTTTATTGCTTTTTGTCCTCTTTAATAAGTTCAGCGTTAAAGTATATAATAATATTGAGGTGACTGACTATGCTTAATCAAAAAAAATTTGTTGTAACTCCTAAAACAGAAAGTTCTGTTACTGTTACAGTAAGAATCGAAAAAGAATCACATGACCGACTTGAAGAGTTAGTTTTAAAAAGTGGTCGTAGCAGAAACGAACTTATTAACAAAGCTATTAAATTTGCTCTTGATAATCTTGAATTTGACGACGGAAAAGAGGAATAAAATTATCCCTCTTTTCTTTTGTCGTTGTAGTAATTGAGCAGCGTTGTTATACATATTTCGACCAAGCCGAAAAGCAGCTGTTCAATATACTTGTTGTTTGGTGTTACACTTCCAAGAAATCATCTGCGTACAACATTTCCTCCACCTCCTCCGGCGTAAAGCCGTTATTTAGCAAACAGTCGATTTCATCGCTGTCATACCCGTAATACTGTGCGACGCTTTTTATGTCGTCTACATACTCGTTGGCATTTGAATATTCAAACCCCTTTCGCCAATCGTAACCGTAACTTCCGTATTCGTCAAAGTCAAACTTAGTTTTCTGTATCTTGCCTTTATTCGATATTTTAAGTATTTCGCCGTCTTCAATTTCAATATCTTCATAATCTCCACGTTTCAAATCGTGAAACAATTCCGTATCAACAAGTGCTTTCCAAAGTATTGATATTGTTGACGCATATACATATACCTGCTTTTTCTTGAAATGCAATATTGATATTGGACTGTCGCCCTTTACTATGTAAAGATTATCGTTTGAATCAAGCACTGAAAATGAGAAACTTCCCTCAACTTCTTCAGCCATATATTTTAGACTCTTGAAATCAAGTTTCTTTTGTGATTCGATTAATTGCACCGCAATATAGCTGTCGGTATCAATAATGGTTGACGGCAGTCTTAGTTCACGTCTTAATTTTTTGTCATTACAGATTATACCGTTATGTGCAAGTGCAAATTCTTCATCGCCGCACATACCTTTAAACGGATGGTTATTACCGTTAAAGTTTAGTGTCCCTTGTGTAGCATGACGAGTATGTCCCATTACTGTAACTGTATTTTTAGGGATACTAAATGTCATTTCATATGCACTCTTACTTTTCTTAAATACAATAAGTTTACCGTTTTTGTTATATGCAATTCCGGTTGCGTCTGTACCCCTGACCGCACTTTCAACGGCAAGTGCTTCCGTTATTTCTGCCATGTCTTTTACCTTATTTCCGTATGACAGTACACCATACAATCCACACATATCTTATTCCTCCAATCCTCTTATCTTCAAGTATTCCTTTAATTCCGCTTTATCTGCTGATACTGTTTTTGCAAACTCTTTCCATGTCATTGTCTGAAATTCTTCGTCAGCCAGATTTATCGCCATTTCACAAAGTAAATCCACAAACTGCAACGTAGCCATAAAGGTTTTGTACCTTAAAGTACCTCTGAATATTCTCAGTTCCACGGTAAATGTATTTGTAAGATTAACTGCCGTATATCGTCCAAGTCCAGATGTTTTTGCACCTTTGAGGCTTTCTTTAGGATTATCCATACTGCAACCGTATCTTGACGCCCACCTATCCGCTTGAGTTTCGGTACGGCGAGAAAATCTCAATATCTTATCCCAAAACTTCTCAAAGAAGTACACAATCCTTGCAATAGTGTTTTCTTGCTCCTCTACACTTTTGCCGAGTGCGGCTCTGTTTATATGCACATGCAATCCACATGTACCGCTGTTGTGACTGTAATATCCCATTTCAAGTGCTTCGTCTAAAATATTTTTCCACGGTATTGTTTTTGTGTGATATTCCAAAGTTGCAGGGTGGCTTACAATTTCAAAACCATCATCAAGCGAGCCATCATGTTTGCAATAGATATGCTCATTTATTTTATTGCCTATATTCAAAATTCTCTCGGCATTATCATCATATTCACCGCCTTCATCTATTTCAAGTTCTATTCCGTAATGAGGTTGCCCTTTGCCGTAAAATATCGGATCCGGTTTGTAATAGTAGTCGTGTATTATAGAATCATTTATTTCATCATAACAGTTTTGGCAGTACGGTTCATCGTTGTGATAACACACATCATCTCGGCAAACATCATCACCACATTCGGTACAAGTTTCGTATAGATTGTCGTAGCAATCTTGACAATACTCGCCGTTCCTCGAATCATCACGCCATATACTTCTGCCACAATGGCTGCATTCTGTTACTCGCTGATTAAAACAGTCGGTACATAATATCGTTCCGTCAAATCTTATTGCATTTTGTGAGCTTACTTCTTCCCCGCATAAATCACATCGTACATTTTTATTTTCTTCACTCATTTTCTTTTCCTCCGTTAATATTCGTAATTAAATAGCATTGTTGAATGTGTCACATCGTCTATGACAAAAATCTTTGCACACAAAAAAGGAGTACCTGTTTCAAACAGACACTCCTTTTCATATTCCGGTTGTTCTTGTGAATGAACAATCTTCTGTTTCCCGTTTTCTTCCGATAAGTCGAATACTTGTAAATAGTCCTTTGGTTCGTCCATGGTGTCAATCATATTCCACATTGTCACTTGCAATTCTAACGGTACTTTCTCCGCAATCCCACTTGTAACAAATCTTTTCCCATTAAACATCTCAATCCTCCTTTTTAATTTATTTAGTCTGTGACTATTCACATATATACTATATATTTATAAATTCGGAAAAGCCAAAATAAAAAAACTGCGATATATTACTTTTCTCAGTAATTATATCGCAGTTTTTTATTATAGTGTCTTAGATTATGTTGAAAAATTCTCTGATTTTGTTTGAGATAGTTGAATCGATAAAACCTTTCTGTGCCATGTCATCAAGTATATCACATGTTTTTTCATGCGATAATCCTTTCTTATATGGTCTGTCCTCGGTAAGCGCTTGATAAATATCAATGCAAGCCATGATACGTTCCGGCTCATTTAATTCATCAGCAGTTTTTCCAAAAGGATACCCTTTTCCATTTAACTTTTCATGGTGAAAAGCCGCCCAATCTCGTATTTCCTCAAAATCATCAACATCTGATAATATACGATACGTATACCCAGCATGATTTTTCATTTTAGAAAATTCATCATCCGTGAGTTTATCTGGTTTTTCCAAAATCTCATTGCCTATTGCCATTTTACCGATATCATGCAAAGCACCAGCCAAATACATTTTTTGTGTATTTATTGTGTTAAATCCCATATAGTTAGCAAGCAGAGATGCTTTTTCAGCTACTCCTACAGAATGCCTGCTGGTAAAAGAAGATTTATAATCTATAATATTTGCAAAAAAGTCTGCAACGTTTTTACATGTTTCCCAGTCAAAAACTTGTTTTTTTCTTGGAATAATCCCCCATAGATTTGTTTCAAAAGAATCATCACTTAAACACATAAAGGATTCTTTTGTGAATGCATGACGAAAAGCGTTCACACATTCGGAGTCAAATAAACGATCCTTATTTTTTGAAAGATACTGACATATAAAATTCCATCTCTGCCCATTAAAGTCCTTACTGTTTCCGATAATATCAATCATATCAGCCAAATGAATTATCCTTGCAAACAATGGAATTTCCCGCCATGTCTTTTGAAATGGACCGGTTCCATCCGCATGCTCATGGTGATATAATATAGCGTTTGAAACATCTGTTTTCAACGGAAGTTTTGAGATATTTTTTTCACCATAAATACAATGAAGATGTTTTTTCTCCTCTGATAAATTATTTTTGATATAAACATCTGAATGATTTTGTAGTTCTTCCGAAATATATTGGGTTAGGGCATTATCATGCAACAAAGCACACATGGCTAAATCTTGTAACGCATCACTTTTGATTGACCAATATTCAGCCATACGTACACTTATATAAGCCACCCTTTTTCCATGTTTATTTTTTACATTTACAAGTTCTGCTTCGATGCAGTCCAATGCATAAGAACAAGCTCCTACCAATCCAACAATATCTATACTAAGTGGCTCTACTTTCATATATATATCCTTTATAATCAAATTAAGCTTCTGAAAACTGATCTTTTCCTACAAAACATAACGGACATTCAAAATCCTCCGGAATATCCTCCCATTTTGTACCGGGTGCAATACCACCTTCCGGGTAGCCCTTCTCCTCATCGTATTCCCATCCGCAAACATCACATATGTATTTCATTCGTTGTTCCTCCTTATAAATATATTAATGCACAGCCTATATTGCTGTTATATTTGTGTTATTATGTAATCTTAATATGCATATTCCATTTTATTCTATCTGCAAAAGTTTATAGTTCAATTTTTTCTATAATTTTTTTCAAAGCATCAGCTGATTCCTTAAGCTTTAATGCTTCCTCGCCATTCAAATTAATAGGTACGTCTGACTCAACACCATTTGCACCTACAATAGCCGGCATACTCAATGAAACTCCGTCAATGTCATATATACCATGAATCATGTGAGATATTGGGAGTATTGATTTCTCGTCTCTCATAATCACTTCACAGATTCTTTTTACAGACATCGCAATTCCATAATATGTAGCATGCTTTTTATTTATAATTTCATAAGCACTATTCTTGACCGCTGTCGCTATTTCTTCCGTATTTTCCTTATGCTTGTAATGCCCACGCATTTCACACATTTCACTTAACGGAACACCAGATACATTGGCTGATGACCATGCTACAACTTCACTGTCACCATGTTCTCCTAAGATAAATGCATGAACACTCCTGCTATCCACCGATAAATGCTCACCAAGCTTATATCTTAATCGTGCACTATCTAACACTGTACCCGAACCAATAACTCTGTTTTCCGGAAGTCCTGATAACTTTATGGCTACCTGAGTAAGAATATCTACCGGATTAGCGACTACCAACATGATACCTGCAAAATTCCTCTTTGCTATTTCAGGAATAATTGACTTAAATATTGCTACATTTTTATTTACAAGATCAAGTCTTGTTTCTCCAGGTTTTTGTCCTGCTCCGGCAGATATGATAACGATTGCAGCATCAACAACATCATCATAATCACCGGCATATATTTTCATTGGACTGGCAAATGGTATTCCATGACTAATATCCATCGCTTCACCATCTGCTTTATCCTTATCTGCATCAATAAGAACAATCTCTGTAAATAATCCACTTTGCATAAGAGCAAATACAGATGCGGAACCGACAAAGCCACAGCCTATCATTACTGCTTTTTTTGAATTAATCGTTTGTTTCTTCGTAATAATCTCCCCCTTAATAATTTTCTTCATGCACTTCAAAATAGCTCTGTGGATGATTACATACTGGACATACCTCCGGAGCCTTTGTTCCTACCACAATATGTCCGCAGTTACGGCATTCCCATACCTTAACTTCACTTTTTTCAAATACCTGTGCAGTTTCGATATTCTTAAGAAGAGCACGATATCTCTCTTCGTGGTGCTTTTCAATCTCTCCTACAGCTCTGAATTTTGCTGCAAGCTCATGGAAACCTTCTTCCTCAGCCGTTTTTGCAAAGCTCTCATACATATCTGTCCACTCATAATTTTCGCCTTCCGCAGCTGCCGCTAAATTTCCTTTTGTATTACTAATCCCTGCCAATTCCTTGAACCACATCTTTGCATGTTCTTTTTCATTATCTGCTGTTTTTAAAAATAAAGCTGACATCTGCTCATAGCCTTCCTTTTTCGCTACAGATGCAAAATAAGTATACTTATTTCTTGCCTGTGATTCTCCTGCAAATGCCTCCTGTAAATTTTTCTCTGTCTGTGTTCCTGCGTACTTGTTTGCTGCCATTACTTTTACCTCCGTTTTCTTTACTACTTTTTCAAAATCTGATGCCGGGTGCTTACATAAAGGACATATAAAATCATCCGGTAGTTCTTCACCTACATATTCATATCCACAAATTCTGCAACGCCATATTGTCTGACCGTCCTCCGTTTTTCCAACGTTCTCTGGCTTAATATTGTTCTGGTAATAATCATATGTGACAGAAGGTATATTACTTAAAACTTCCATATCGGTTATCTCACCGATAAACATTGTATGTGAACCCAAATCCTCTGTTTTAATAACTTTTACAGAAATATATGCATTTGTACCTTCCGTAATATAATAAATATCATTTATACCCCTGTCACACTTTTTAAATGTTTCAAATTTATTGGTATTTCTTCCTGATTGAAAGCCAAAATGTTTAAATAATTCAAACTGTGCATTCTGACTCAGAACTGATACTGTAAATTTTCCGGTTCTTTCAATCATATCATGCGTGTAATTTGTCTTATTGACGCATATACTTAATTGGTTTGGTTCCGAAGCTGCCTGAATCGCTGTGTTAATAATGCATCCATTATCTTTTTCAGCTTCCCTTGCAGTCAATACAAACAGTCCGTAACTCAGCCTATACATTGCTTTTCTATCCATGTTATTCCACCTTTGCCTCCTTCCTGCATTTTGGGCAAATGCCTTTAAATGAAATATCGTAATCCAAAAATTCAATTCCGTGAGTATCATGAATTTTTTTCATCAAATCCGGTATTTCATCCATATCCACATCTGATACCTCACCGCATTTTACACACCTGACATGGTAGTGATTTTTCAATGTAAAATCGAATCGGTTTGGTCCCTCCGAGACTTCAACTTTCCTCAAAGCACCTTCCTCTACCAATATATCAAGATTTCTATATACAGTTCCTTTTCCGATTGTAGGATATGATTCTTTTATAAATTCATACACTTCATTTGCTGTAACATGTCTTTTCATCTCATATACAGCATTTCGTACTAAGTCTTTCTGAATGGTGTTTCTTCTACTCGTCATTTGTCCTCCTTGTTAGGATTTATTATTAATTAAGATTATATATCATTTTTCTTTTATTGTCAAGGAAAATATCAACAATTACTACTATTAAATATATATTTAAATCGACTTTTATCTCTGCATTTACTTCACCATCTCCAATTATACATCACCTGTCATTATATAAGTATAAATAATTTACCAAATAAAAATATAAAAAATAATATTAAGATAACAATATAATACTAATATCGTATTATATATAAACCAATAATGCGGTAATACTAAGGAGGTAATAGTATGAATTTTCATACATTTGAACTAAGTTATAAGTTATCAACTGATGATGTGCGTATTATATACAACGAGTTATATAATGCATCCGGACAAAATTACAAACCCAAAGATGATTGTGCTGTTTTCAACGCATTACAAGATTACGGTATCATAATATTTATAAAAAAATACAAACAAGATGAATATAATCATCATGTCTTATATTATAGAGTCAATCCAAGACGTGTATTGGAAAACCACAACTATATTGGAATATTTAATTCTAAAAACATTGATAAACTTATAAAGAAATTTAATATATTGATAAAAACCGTATCACCATTTTTACCTGAATTTGATTCTTGCAATATATCAAGAATTGATTATTGCAGCAATGTGGAACTGAATGATCAGGCAGTAATTGATTCTTACATAAATTTATTAAAACGAGGATATTTCCCGAGCAAATATACCATAAAAAAATATAAAAACGAAAAATCTAAAAGAAATACCTTATCAAAGAATGGTATTACCATAACCGGAAATAACGGTATTGAAGTCACCTACTACAACAAATATCGACAGCTAAAAGAAAAAAATCCTAAATGTCGTTATATTGATAATTCAAAAAAAATTATAAGAATTGAAATACGTTGTTTTAAAAAGAAAGTCAGACATCTTACAAAGAAATTTAAATGTACTTCTGCATCTTCCTTTTTAAAGGAAAGTGATATTATAGGAAAATACATTTTCAAGCATTATGCAAATATCTTCTATGGAACAGGTGATTTTTATAAACTTACCTATATATATGCCATGATTGATAAATCATCATGCAAGAAAAAGTCAAAGAAATTGATGAAAGAGCTTGTAAAGTCATCTGCTACTCACAGCAGTTTAGATAGGGCGTTTGATATACTTAATTTCAATAAATCTCAGATAAAAGCCATACTTAAAAAGTTTAATAAAATCGGTGTGAGTCCTGTAGTAATTCCAAGGCGATACGAATTTGATACAATCAGAAACCCTTTAGACTTGGCATTGGAGTATTCCGATTATGATGATTTATGCTTATAACATAAAATTAATATTTTACGAATGGAGTTGACGTATAATGTCAGATAATTATGAAATATGGACCACTGATGAAGTTATGGATTATCTTCTTGTCGGAAGAAACACTTTGTATAACCTACTGAGGAAAGGTAAAATCAAAGGCTTTAAAATCGGCTCGTGTTGGAAAATCCCCAAGAAAGCCGTAGACGACTATATCGCTTCTGAAAGCGGAATAAATACATAGTTGTATCACAATAAACACAAAATGGTGAGGTACGTCCTCACCATTTTTAATGTTTGGTGATACTTTATCTAATATTATTTACAAATTTACATTGTACTATTGTATTTCAAATAATTCTATGATATACTTCTTTTAAGATATTTTAGAATTAACAGAGAGGGTGTTTAAATGGACGCAGTGGCATACATCAGGGTTTCTACAAACAAGGAAGAACAAGAGCTAAGTCTGGAAAATCAGCGTGAATTTTTTGAAAAATACGTTGGCAATCGTAACGACACGCTCATTCGCATATATAGTGACAAGGGCAAATCTGCCACCAAAATGAAAAACAGAAAAGATTTACAAAGGCTTTTGAGTGCGGCAAGACGTGGTGAATTTCAGCGTTTATATGTCAAGGACATTAGCCGTCTGTTCAGAAATACTCTTGACTTTATAACTGTTTCAAGAGAGCTTGCAAATCTCGGTGTTCAACTACACCTTGTAAACATGGGTGAGGGCAAGGATATTGACATGTTTACGCTCAACCTTATGGCTATGATTGCGGAAAACGAGAGTCAGAAAATCAGTGAACGTACAAAATTCGGCAAGCAATTCAGCAAGGAGCGAGGTATTGTTCCGAATTTTGTTTTTGGCTACGACAGAACAGACAAATACACTCTTGTACCCAATCCCGAAGAAAGCCGTTGGGTACAGAAAATTTTTGACTTATACACAGAAGAAGAATGGGGTATGGCGAAAATTGCAAAATTCCTTTACGAGTCACACGTCAAGACAAAAAAATTAAAGGACGGTCAACCTAATTATAATTGGAGTCAAATTTCTGTCGGCAGAATTTTAACCAATCCGATTTATATAGGCACTGTCATTAATGGTAAAGAGAGTATGAAAGATATATTTACAAGTCAGCGACAAAAAAATCCTAAAGAAGAATGGTATGTATCGGAAAGACCGGAATTTCGCATTATATCGGACGAGCAATTTGAAAAGGCACAACAGATAAAAGAAAAGAACGCAAAGCAATACTGTCAACGTGAAAAACGCAGTAACAAGCATTTATTTTCAAATCTTATAAAATGCAACAGTTGTGGTTTTTCATACAGACGGTACCAAAAGCAATACTCCCCCAACCGACCGCCTAAAGTTTGGTGGACTTGCTCAAAACGAAGCTCATACGGCAGCGGCAGATGTGATTCCGAATACATCCGCATTGATGAAGATTGGTTGAAATCGGCTTTGAATACATTGTTTAAATCATTGCTTGACGACCGAGAAAGCTTTTTTACACTTGTCGAAACAAGGTGCAACAGCATAATCAAAGAATACATCAGAAATACAAGCGGTATTGTGTTGGAGGAAGTCGAAAACCGTCTTGACGAATTAAAACAGGAACGTGAACGATTAAAAACACTTGCCGTAAAAGCACTTATTACAATGGACGAGGCGGAACATGATATGATTCCTATAAACGAGGAAATCGAAAAGCTTAGCTTTCGTCTTAACGAAACAAACAAGACACGAGAAATCACTCAAAAAATCAAAGCAAGTATTCAAGCATTTCTTAATATATTCAGTGCATTTGATTTTTCGGGCAACATCACAAATGAGGAATTGAAAAAGGTTGTAAAAGAAATTCGTGTTGTTTCAAAAAATGAGATATATGTTTACTTTAACATTGCCGAAGATATTGAGGGACTGAACTTCCCTATCAATATTTCAGACGTGGTTGAAATCGACACTGATAGTGACGACCGTGCACAAAGATGTACATGAACGACTTTATAAAATAAACCCTGCACTGTACAAAGAAGCACAGTCGGTTTTGGAGCAGAACAAGGCAGAACGTCACATTCGTGGGGGTATGGCAACAAAGGAAAAATATTTGCTCGAAAAATTAAAATAAGAAAAACGGTGTTCAAGACGAACACCGTTTTAAATTATACAAACATCGAAACAAGAAATACGGCTGATATTATTATAAATACAATATGCAGCCAAAATATTAAATTAACCGCATTGTAGTTACCGTTTTCCATACATTGCTTTATTATTTTTATAAGCACAAGCGCCGCACCGAATATGATTGCCGGCAGAAAGAAAAATCCTAATAATCCGCCGCCGACAGATGTGTGTGACAGTATGAATTTTAATACTACAATATAATACGCACAACCGCTTAAAAGTGCAAATATGAGCATTCCCGCTGTGCTTTGCAATAATTGAATAATCTTGTTCTTCATAATCTAATCCTTTGTTAATGTTTGTGTTTAAAACCCGCAAATTTCAATTCAAGTTAGTTGGTATAGATGTACAGTTTTTCACTGCCGACGTATGTTTATACTTCAAGTTTAAAATACTGTGCAGATATGCTACCAATAACTCGAATTTTAATTCAAGCAAGTTTTAGTTTAGTTGTGCTTTTTTTAAGTCGCAGACGTATGTTTATACTTCAAGCTTTTGAAACCGTACAGATATGTCGAAAATTGCTTTAATTTTAATTCAAGTCAGTTGGGGTATAGGTGTGCAATATTTTAAACGCCGACGTATGTCTATACTTCAAGTTTAAAATATTGTGCAGATATGCCCCAAATCACTTGAATTAGTCCTCTGAAGGCATATCCCAGTTGTGGTATACATCCTGTACATCATCATTGTCTTCAAGCATATCAAGAAGCTTGGTCATTGCATTGATTTGACCTTCTTCTGTAAGTTCAGTCATTGTTTGAGGAACCATACTGACTTCGGCAGAAGAAATAGTATACTTTTCCGCAAGTGCGTCACGAACAGCACCCATATCAGACGGAGCAGTCACGATTTCCGCAACGCCGTCCTCTACTTCAATATCATCTGCACCGGCTTCAAGAGCGTCCATAGTGATTTCATCTTCGTCCATATCTTCATTTTCGATAATGATAATACCCTTTTGGTCAAACATAAAGCTTACGCAGCCTGTCTGTCCCATATTACCGCCGTTCTTATCGAATGCGTGACGTACGTCTGCGGCAGTTCTGTTTCTGTTATCTGTAAGTGCGTTTACGATTACCGCAACACCTGCAGGTCCATAACCTTCGTATGTGATACTTTCGTAGTTATCACCGTCTGTATCGCCTGCCGCCTTTTTAATTGTTCTGTTTATATTATCGTTAGGCATATTATTTGAACGAGCCTTTGCGATAGCGTCTTTAAGACTTGAGTTATTATCCGGATCCGGACCGCCTGCCTTTACGGCAACTATAATTTCACGAGCGATTTTTGTAAATATCTTAGCTCTTTGGGCATCGTTTGCGCCCTTTTTACGCTTAATTGTACTCCATTTTGAATGTCCTGACATAATTAAAACTCCTTTTAAATTTGTTCATACTAATTTATTTTATCACATTCTATGCGGTTTTTCAAGTTTTTTCTATAAATATTTTCTTTTTATTGACGTTTATACTGCACAGATGATATAATAAATTATAACCATTAAGGAGGCCGGAAATATGTGGGCATATGAAAGTGTATTTTATCAAATTTATCCGTTAGGATTTTGCGGTGCACCGTTTGAAAATGACGGTGTTTTAACGCACAGAATTTTAAAAGTAAACGATTGGATTGAGCATATAAAAAATCTCGGAGCGAATGCAATATATTTTTCACCTGTATTTGAATCGGACACACACGGTTACAATACTCGTGACTACAAAAAAATCGACTGTCGTCTTGGCACAAATGACGACTTTAAAGAAGTATGCGAAAATCTACACAAAAACAACATCAAAGTTGTTCTTGACGGCGTATTCAACCACGTTGGACGAGGATTTTGGGCATTTCAGGACGTTCTCCAAAACAGGGAGAACTCACGTTACCGCGATTGGTTTTTCATTGATTTCAACGGTAATTCAAATTACAATGACGGTCTTTGGTACGAAGGCTGGGAGGGTAATTTCGACCTTGTAAAAATCAACCTTCGCAATGAAGAAGTTATAAATCACATCTTTGAATGTATCAAACTATGGATTGACGAATTTGACATTGACGGTTTACGTCTTGACGTTGCATACTGTCTTGACAAGGATTTCCTAAAGAGATTGAGAAATTACACTGACGGTTTAAAAAATGATTTTCTTCTGCTCGGCGAACTTCTTCACGGTGACTACAATCAATTTGTCAATGACGATATGCTCCACAGTTGCACTAATTATGAATGTTACAAGGGTGTTTATTCAAGTTTCAACAGTATGAATATGTTTGAAATTGTACATTCATTGTTACGTCAATTCGGTCCCGAACAATGGACATTGTACCGCGGCAAGCACCTATTGAGTTTTGTTGACAACCACGATGTTTCAAGAATTGCAAGCATACTTACAAACGAAAAGCATATACCGCTTACTTACGGTATGATTTTCGGTATGCCTGGTATTCCTTGTGTATATTACGGCAGCGAATGGGGTGCAAAAGCACATAAAAACGAGGGTGATCCTGCACTTCGTGTATGCTTTGATGAGCCTTTGGACAATGAGCTTTCAGAATTTATATCAAAACTTGCTACGGCACACAAAAACAGTAAAGCATTATGCTATGGTGATTTCCGTTCGGTTGTTTTACAAAACAAGCACTGCATATTTGAAAGAAAATATGATGATGAACGTGTTCTTGTCGCTATCAATGCAGACGAAAATCCCGTTACAGTGCATTTTGACGCCGGTTGCGGTACGGCTGTTGACTTAATCAGCGGTAATATGCACGACTTCGGCGGCGGCAGTGAATTACCGCCTTACAGTGTACAGTATTGGAAAATGGAAAGATAATAAAAACATGTATAATACTTGACAATATCGTTATTTTATGATAATCTACTAATTGATAACGGAGTAACTGAACCCCTCGGCAGACTTTGTCTGGCAGGGAACTCCGTTATTTTTTTGTTTAGATGATATAAAGAGCACTAAAACGTTAAGTTTTAGTGCTCTTTTACTATTCAACCAAATATACATCTTTATACACAACGCCGAGTGCCACTGCCATTGAATGAGTCGGCACAGCCATATCAATATGATATTCACCTATACCGCTGCCGGTATCTTCGGCGTGTCTGTAACCATAGCCGTCAACATACACCCAACTTAATTTAGGAATAATTTTAGGGTTCACCGCAATGGTCTGACCGGGAATAAGCTCACCCGCCCAGGCGGTATACGCTCCCCAACCGCCGTTACAGATTGCACAAGGGCAATAATGCGTAATCTTAAACTTACCCAAATATGTACCGAGTTGCTGATCATTGTCAACAGGCACATCCTCAATATCTATACTCGGAATTGAGTTGTCGGCAAGATTATCTGCGCTGTATTTACCGTTTCCATGGTTCGGAATTATTGCAAGCCCTTCGGGAATATCTATTTCTTCGGGGATATTAACTTCCGCACAAAGCTCATCTTGATACCATTCAATATCAAGTCCGAACATTTCCATAGAATCACGTATCGGTATCATAAGTGTACCGTCCTCTATGAAAACAGCCTGCGAAACCATTTCATAATCCTTGCCAAACGGCACATTATCGCCGTCAGAATCGGTAAAGTTATACCTAATAACAGCGTTGCTGTCATTAAGTCTTAAAGCTGCCGTTATACTTGTCGGCGTCATATCCAACCCCAAGCCGTCAATTTTATTAATCGCCTCTGACGCAAAACGTTCTATCGGTCTGTCCGAATTTGCGTCTGCTTTAAGCGTCAAAAGTGCGGTCTGAGTCGGCTGGTCCCATTCAACCTCCATACCGGCAGCCTCCGCCATTGCCCTTGCGGGCGTCAATGTTCGGTTATCGATTTGTATAGGTTTCGTATCCGTAAAATTTATGTAACTGACGTCATTCGACACAATCCCATTCATTCTTACACTTATATCACCGTCAGCGAACACTGCGTTAATATTTCCTACCACCAATACCGTTGATAAAACTGCCAAAACAGCTTTTTTTAATTTTTTCATTTTTAATTTCCTCCTACTCTCTTTCTACAATTTTACAATCGTATAGGATTTGTTGAGTTACATTAATTGTTGAGCCTGTCTACAAAACCATAGAGGGTTTGCAGACAATCTGATTAATCATTATAATTTTCGTATACAACTATATCCGTTGCCGTTCCGTCAACCACTCTTACAAGTGCGTAATTATAGCTGTAATCGTTTGTGAAATCTATTGTATTGTCCTTATCGAAAGTGCTTTTCGGAATTGTTGAAGTTATATCGCCAACTGACGCAATTTCAACTTTATTCTTATTTGATACATCGCAAGTATAGACTATTGTATCTTTCTTTGTATCAACTTCGATAACATTGTCTGTACTGCCGCTCTTGTTTATCAAAGTAAGTGAATTTGAACCCACCTTACCGATAAGTCCGAATGCGTACTGATATCTGTCGCTTGACGCTTTTTCACCGTACTTCATAAGCTTCCATTGATTTGCAACACTTGAGCCATTTTCAGTAATTAACTTTTCAAAGTCAGTGCCGAAATCCTGACTGCCTGTAATTATATCTTCGTCCTGCGGTCTGTAAATAAAGTACATATGATTTATTCTTGTTCCGGCAACGTTTGATGTAAGGCTGATAACGTCACCCTCCTCAAGATTTCCTGCGTCTTTGCCTTTCATAAACGAATAAGCCTCCGAAGAAGTTTCAAATGTAACATCATTTTCAATCAACGTCTTTATTTCCTTGCCCTGTGCAAGCAAAGTAACGGCATACATATCTTCACCGTCTTTTGTAGTTGTTTCAACTTCCTTAACAACCGCCGGTGCATAAATTGCGTCTGTTACTTTTTCGTAAATTGACGGTGTGTCCGTTGACGGCTTAGTTGACGGCTTAGTTGTCGGTACTGTTGTTGCAGACGGCTTTTCTGTTGCAGACGGTGTGGCTGTCGGTGTTACAGACGGTGTGACTGTCGGCTGAACATCATCACTTACACTGACTTCTTTTATCTCTTTTGAATTTACAAAGTAAACCTTTGTTTTCATCCCCTTATACTCTTTAGGTATATCGGCACTGAAATTGCCGTTCTCAGACTTATACATATTGCTGTAGCAAAGCTTGCCGTTTTCGTCATAGCACGAAACAACGGCAATATTTTCGTCTGTCTGTTCAAATGACAATACATTATCCGTATAATTTGCATTAATGTTTTCGGCAAAAGCAACTGTTGACATCATTGCCGAAACTGCAAGTGTAATAGCTATAATTTTCTTTTTCATTATAAACTTCCTCTCTGAATTTATTTTGCAATATAAGACGTTACAAACTGTTTTGCACATCTTGCACTGCGGCCTCCGTAGTTCATCTGCCATACTACCGCCTCTTTTTCAATATCCGCATTCATTTGGATATTGTGCTTTTTAAGCATTTCGGAAACGATATTAAGATATTCTTTTTGGTTAGGTGCAGAGAATACAAGACTGATACCGAAACGTTCCGAAAGTGAAAGTGTTTCCTGCATTTGGTCGTTTACGTGGATTTCTCCGCCCTCTCTGTCTGACCAATTCTCTCTTATTAAATGTCTTCTGTTTGACGTTGCATATATAAGCACGTTTGTAGGATTAGCCTGAAGTTGTCCCTCCATTGCAACCTTTAACGCTCTGTACTCTGTTTCGTGTGATTCAAAAGTAAGGTCGTCAAGGAATATTATGTACTTATTCGGGCTTTCAGCCAACACCTTTGAAAGTGACGGTATATCCTTTATACAATGCTTAGGCATTTCGATAATACGAAGTCCGTCATCGCAGAACATATTTAAAAGTGCCTTTACAGATGATGATTTACCCGTACCTCTGTCACCGAACAACAATACGTTATTCGCCGCTTTACCGCTGACAAACGCCTTTGTATTATCAATCAACACTTGTTTTTGATACTCAATGCCGACAAGCGAATCAAAAGTAATATCATCGGTATTCGATACTCCGATAAGTTCGCCGTCATATCTAAACGCATTATACTTAGCCAAAATTCCGCTGCCGAACTTTCTGTAATGCTCGATAAGCAAATCAAGAAGTTCCTGTGCCGACTTTGACTCTGTTATTGCTCTGATTGACGCCACATATCCGTTACTGAATCCGATAGTATTGCCTGACGGTGCGTACTTAATTTGAGTTGAAAACAGCTTTTTATAAATCTGCTCAATATCAAACTTCGCAAGTCTGTAAAGGTCGTCTCCGATAAATTTACCCGCCTGTGCAAGACGTGATAAAATATTATCATCATTCGCAAGACGTGTTGCAACGTATTCTTTTATTGCACTGCTTGTAACGCCCTCTGTTTCGGAAAATTCGATAATGTTTCTTAAAACGATAACATTATCCTTTTCCAATATCCCCTTTATACATAGGTCATCTTCTATTTTATTAAATATACATAATTCCAACTATGTTCACCTTCCAAATATCTATATCTCGTTTGATTATAGCACATTATCAAAAGAATTGCAACATCCGAAGTTACCTCAAATTTGTTGGAAAAAATCTCTTTTTTATATTGCCAAACATAGATAAGTTGTTTATAATAATAGTTAAGAGTTTTATTCTTTAAATAAAAAAACAGAGGGAGAAAATTATGGAGCAGATTAAAAACGCAATTCAAAACGGCAAAACGGTACTCGGTATTGAGCTTGGCTCAACTCGTATAAAAGCAGTTTTGATTGACGAAAATAACAATCCTATTGCGTCCGGCAGTTACGAATGGGAAAACCGTTTGGAAAACGGTATTTGGACATACAGTCTTGAGGACGTTTGGACAGGTATTCAGACAAGCTACAAAAATATGGCTGACGACGTTAAAAATCAATACGGCGAAGAACTTACAAAAATCGGTGCAATAGGCTTCAGTGCTATGATGCACGGCTATATGGCATTTGACGAAAACAAGGAGCTTTTAGTTCCGTTCCGTACTTGGAGAAACAGCATAACAGGCAAAGCCGCCGCAGAACTTACAAGTCTTTTTGACTTCAATATTCCTGAAAGATGGAGCATTGCTCATCTTTATCAGGCGATTTTAAACGGAGAAGAACATATTTCAAAAATCAAGTATCTTACAACACTTGCCGGATATGTTCATTGGAAACTTACAGGTGAATTTGTACTCGGTATCGGCGAGGCATCGGGTATGTTCCCTATCGACAGTGCATCAAAAGATTATAATAAGGGTATGATTGAGAAATTCGATAAGTTGATTTCAAATAAAAATCTTCCTTATACAATTTCAGACTTACTTCCAAAAGTGCTTGTTGCAGGAGAAAATGCCGGTACGCTTTCAGAAGAGGGTGCAAAACTTCTTGACACAACAGGCAAACTCAGTGCAGGTATTCCGCTATGCCCTCCGGAGGGTGACGCCGGTACGGGTATGACCGCAACAAACAGCATTACAAAACGTACAGGAAACGTTTCAGCCGGTACGTCCGTATTTGCTATGGTTGTACTTGAAAAACCGCTTTCAAAGGCTTATCCCGAAATTGATATAGTTACAACACCGGTCGGTGACGACGTTGCAATGGTACACGTAAACAACTGTACATCTGACCTTAATGCTTGGGTAAATATATTCAGAGAATATTCAGCCGAACTCGGTATTGAAATAAGTACGGAAAAGCTATACGGCACACTTTACAGAAAAGCTCTTGAAGGTGACGCAGACTGCGGAGGACTTCTTTCTTACGGATATTTCTCGGGCGAAAATATTACAGGTCTTGAAGAAGGCCGTCAGCTTTTCGTTCGTACACCGGACAGTAAGTTTAACCTTGCAAATATGATGAGAACTCACCTTTATTCCGCACTCGGAACATTAAAGCTCGGTATGGATATTCTTCTTGACAAGGAAAATGTCAAGCTTGACAGAATGTTCGGTCACGGTGGATTGTTTAAAACAAAGGACGTTGGTCAGAAGTTTATGGCTGCCGCTATAAACACACCTGTTTCACTTATGGAAACAGCCGGCGAAGGCGGTGCTTGGGGTATCGCATTGCTTGCGTCATATATGCTTGCAAAATCAGAAAACGAAACACTTACCGATTTCCTTAACAACAAAGTATTCTCACAAAGTGAATCATACACACTTGAGCCGACAGACGAAGACGTTAAAGGATTTAACGAATTTGCTGTACGTTACAAGAACGGTCTGCCTATCGAAAAAGCGGCAGTTGAATATTTAAAATATTAGAGCCTGTCGACAAAATGTCGACAGCTCCAAAAATCACATCTTGCGATGTAATTTTTGAGTATTTTCAAAGAAAAAATCATAAAGTTCCTCCAAAGTCGAAACTTTAGATTTTAAGCCATTTCTGCCGCACATGTCGTCAGAAATGATTTTTAATGAGGTTGTACCTCATACTTCCAAGAATAAAGTAGACAAAACCATTACGGTTTTGTCTACAATATACTAATAAAAGGAGATATATAATATGTTAGAAGAATTAAAGCAAAGAGTTTACGAGGCTAATATGCAGTTACCAAAGCATGGACTTGTTACATTCACTTGGGGTAACGTAAGTGAAATTGACAGAGAAACAGGCTATTTTGCAATCAAGCCGTCAGGCGTTGATTACGATAAGCTAAAGCCTGAAGATATGGTTATTATGGACCTTGACGGTAACAAAATCGAAGGTAAATATAACCCATCATCAGACACAGCGACTCATATTGAGCTTTACAAAGCATTCCCTAATATCGGCGGTATCGTACATACACACTCACCTTGGGCAACAAGCTGGGCACAATCGGGACGCGGTATTCCTTGCTACGGTACAACTCACGCTGACTATATGTACGGCGAAATTCCATGCGTAAGAAATCTTACAAAGGAAGAAATCGACGAGGCATACGAAAAAAATACAGGCGTACTTATCGTTGACTTCTTCAAAGACAAAGATTACGTTGCAATGCCTGCCGTACTATGTAAAAATCACGGTCCTTTCACTTGGGGCAAAGACGGTATGGAGGCTGTTCACAATGCAGTCGTACTTGAAGAAGTTGCGAAAATGGCGGCGCGTACCGAAATGATTAATCCGAAAGTTCAAGAGGCACCTCAAGAATTAAAGGATAAACACTATTACAGAAAACACGGTGCAAACGCATATTACGGTCAAAACAATTAATTTTTTAAGGGGGTTTTTATTATGATTATAAGTAATATCTACAAAAGAGCTTTTAACGTATTGTCAAAAATGCCGTTTAAGCTATGGGGGCTTTCACTTTTGAGTTCACTTTTAACTATACTCGTTCTTGTATTCGGCGTATTACCGATAGTTATTGTGCCTGTTATAGCGGTTCTTTCCGCAGGTATGGCGGCAGTTTATCTTGACGGTTTCAACGGTAAGGAAGTTTATTCCGACCAGCTTTTCAAAGGTTTTAAAGATTTTTGGAGAACTGCCGGCGGTATGTGTTGGAAAAAGCTATGGATTTTCATTTGGTTCTTAGTTCCGATTGCAGGTCCGTTTATCGCTATTTCAAAGTATTATGCGTATTCATTCACACCGTATATACTTAATGAAGAAAAATCGGTAAACGCAACTGCGGCACTCAGAAAATCAATGCAGGATACAAACGGTTACAAACTTCAAATGTTCTGTGCCGAATTTATCCCTAACTTGCTGATTTATGCTGTTATGGCTATACTTGCATTGCTTTCAAAGATTCCGTTTGTCGGTATATTGTTTGCGGTTATCACTGTCATAGTTCAGCTTGTATATACATTGTTTGCACCGTTGTTCTTCGGTCTTGTACACGCAGGTTTCTATGAATATGCAAAGACTCCGGTAAAGTCAACAACATATTCGGCACCACAGGCACAATCAGTACCAGTTCAAACACCTGTTCAAACACCGGTTCAACCACAAACAACCGAACAAGCCGCTCCGACAGAAAATAACACACCTAAGCCGATTACTTGTCCCGTTTGCGACTCTGTAAACGCACCGAACACTCATTTCTGCTATAAGTGCGGTTCAAAATTAGACTAAAAATAATACTACAATTTATTGTCCTCTGAAAATGAGCTGTTTTTTCAACAGCTCATTTTTAGTTATATGCACATTCATGCATGGCACATAAAGCAATTTTGGCATTTTCATCATACACTTCATCAATCATACTCATCGGCAAAGGGTTTTGTCCCGTACCTATTTCCACCGTAAATCCCTCTTTTCCGAACTCCTTTATAAACCAATCCTTACAACCGCCGTATGACGCCGTACCTGTCGGAATACACACCGCATATCCGCTTTCCTCCGCCATTTTCTTTGCAATCTCAACCGAATTTTCACCTGTCATACCGTCAAAGTCATAATATATCTCACGGCCTTGACTGTGAAATGCCAACAACATATCAAACTGCTCTTTTCTCACAAATTCCGTAATTGCCCTTGTTTCAGGCTCGGACTCCGCATATTCACCGCCGTATTTTGACGGTGACGGTTTATCGACAACCATCTGCCACTTTGCGTCAAAATTATGGTTTATATCAACTCCCCTCGAATTTGCCTGCCAAACATGATTAAAACTATGTATTCCCACCATACTGATTAAATGCCTGTGATATTCGTTAGTAATATCAAGACCGTTAAGTGCAATATCTACGCCGTCAGGGTTGACCATAGGTACAACGTAAACCGTAATATCCGAATACAGCCTTTTTATGTCATACCCGAAATATTCCGTTTCCGTCATCAGCTTTACGGTGTAATTTGACACAAATTTTATCAAAAAAGCCGCCGTAAGATATTCAAGTCCGTGATACGCACCGCTTAAAAGCAGTTTTTTCTTTCCCTTTCCGATTTTCAAACACGGAATATCTTTCTGCATAACACTCTTTCCTATCGAAAATCTTTCTATAATGTTATAATTGTCCGTAAGCATTTCTATGTCTTTCAACATTCTCGCATAGTCATAACACAATTTTTCTCGCCTCCCAATATTTATTTATGTATATTAAATTATGTACATTCGGACAACTTTATGATGATTTTATTGACATTAACAATGAAATGTTATAAAATATCTAAAGTCGTTTATAAACGAAGGAATGGAGTTTTAGAATGAAAAGAATTGTGTCAATACAAGATATTTCGTGTTTCGGTAAATGTTCGCTTACCGTTGCGCTTCCTATAATTTCCGCAATGGGTATAGAAGCTTGTCCCGTACCTACGGCGGTACTTTCAACGCATACAGGCGGATTTACAGGCTATACATATCGCGATTTAACGAACGATATTCCGTCTATCGCAGACCATTGGAAAAGCCTTGATTTAAAATTTGACGCAGTTGCAACAGGTTATTTAGGCTCATTTGAGCAGATAAAAATAGTTTCGGACTTTTTCGATAAATTCAAGACCGATGATAACCTTATAATCGTTGACCCCGTAATGGGTGACAAGGGGCATTTTTATGCCGGTTTCACCGAAGATTTTGCTTTGGAAATGAAAAAACTTTGTTCAAAAGCCGACGTAATCGTGCCTAACCTTACCGAAGCGGCACAGCTGCTTGACGAGGACTATATCGACGGCGGATATAACGAAGAATATATAAAAAATCTGCTTATACGTCTTTCAAATCTCGGTTCAAAAATTGTCGTTCTTACAGGTGTAAGTTTTGACGATAATTCACAGGGCGTTATGTCCTACAACAGAGAAACAGGTGAATTTTCATCGTACTTTAACGAGAATATTCCCGGTTACTTCCACAGTACAGGCGATATTTTTTCAAGCACATTGTGCGGTGCATTGGTTAAAGGTTTTGATATGGGTAAGGCAGTTAAAATAGCCGTTGATTTCACTGTTGACTGTATCAAACATACCATAGGCAGTGAAAAAGAGCATTGGTACGCCGTTAAATTCGAGGAATGTATCCCCGATTTAATTGAAATGATAAAATAAATCAATATAAGAGGGACACTAAAATTTAGTGTCCCTATTGTTATGCTTATTGATTTGTTTTAGTGTCCCTTTTCTTTTGACATTTATCACAATAGCCGTATATTTCAAGTTTATGTCCCGTCACCGTAAAATTATCTATATGCGGTGAATGTACGGGGCATATATCGACGTAACGCATTTCCTTACAGCCAAGACATATTGCATAATGACGGTGTTCGCCGTTTATGAGTTCATAATAAAACTTATCACTGTCTTGAATTGTATGCTTACTAACTATACCCTTTTCACACAGCTTTTCCGCAATTCTGTAAGCGGTCGAAAGCGACATTCCGTCAACCTTGTCATATATATTTTCAACCGTAAGAGGTGCGTCTGCGTCCGACAGTACCTGCATAACGCTTATACGCTGTTTTGTACATTTCAAACCTACTTTTGAAAGTATGCTGTTTATATCCTCCATACTCTCACCTTCTCCTTTTACTTGTACAAGCCATTATTACAATCAAGAATACCACACCCAAAAGCACAATCGTACCTCCCGGTCTGAGGTCAAGATAGTACGATATGAATAGTCCGGCAACAGTGAAAAATTCCGCAAACGCGATTGACCACCATATTGTCTGCTTATAGCTTTTCGCAATCATCATTGCCGCCGCAACAGGTATAACAAGAAGTGACGAAATCATAAGCGCGCCGACAATTCTTGACGCAACCGAAACCGTAACCGCCGTTAATAACATAAGTACAAGATTAATACCGCCGACAGGCACTCCCGCAAGTTTTGCCGCCTCTTCGTCAAACGTAACGAAGAACAATTCTTTATACAATAATATTGAAGTTATAATAACCGCTATGCCGAGTCCAATCGTTAAGTACAATTCAAAATCGGTTATTGCAACTATCGAGCCGAACAAAAAGCTGTTTATATTGGTTGAGCCGTTAGTTATAAATCCCGACAACACCGCCGTAAGACCGATACCCGCCGACATAACAACCACCGTTGCAATTTCCGAATATTTGCCGAATGATTTTCTGAAAGCCTCTATTCCGATAACCGCAAAAATCGAAAACATCACCGCACCCAAAATCGGATTAATTCCGAGCAAAAGTCCGAATGCGATACCTGCCAGCGCCGAATGTGACGTTGCGTCACCTATCGCCGAAAGTCTTTTAAGTACAATCGAAACGCCTATACACGGTGCAATCACCGCAATTATTGCCGCAACTACAAATGCTCTTTGCATAAATGCGTACTGAAAAATATTATCCATGATGATGCACCCTCTTTCCTGCAAATATTTCGTTTATCTGTTGCATTGTAAGGTCGTTTCGGCTTACAAATTCGCCGTTGCCGTGTTCGCAGAATATCAGGAGTTTGTCCGATACTCTGACAAGTTCCGGAGTATCGTGGTTTGTCATAATAATCGTCATTCCTTGTTTGTTGAGTTCGCTTATTATGTCCATAATCTGTCTTACCGACTTTGCATCAACTCCGACTGTCGGCTCGTCCATAAGCAACAGTTCAGGCTCCGAAATCAACGCTCTTGCAATAAATATCCTCTGTTGCTGACCGCCCGACAAATTACCGATCAGTCGGTTTTCGTATCCCGACATTCCCACTTTTTCAAGCACTGTACTTAGTTTTTCGTAATCCTCTTTTCTGTAGCGTTTAAAAAGTCCGCGTCTGCTGTACAGATTTGCCATTACAACCTCTTTAACCGTTGCAGGGAAATCGCTGTTAAACGAATTTGCTTTTTGAGAAACATAACCGATTTTATAATTTTCTTTAAACTTCGATAAATCTTCTCCGAAAAGTGTTATTTTACCCTTGTTGTACGGCAAAATTTTTAAAATTATTTTTATCAGTGTACTTTTTCCCGCACCGTTTGCACCGATTATACCGAGAAAATCACCCTTATGTAATGTAAAATTCACATCACGCAATACAGATGTATCGGAATAATCAAAATACAAATTTTCAATTTTTAAAATTTCCTGTTCCATATTATCCTCAATCTTCCTTATTAATAAGCATAATCGAAAACGCCGTTATCAGCAATATACTGCTTACCAAAATAGCCTTTTCGCTGAACAATCTGACAGATACGTTACCCATAATCGCACCTATCGTAAATATTGCAATTATGCCGAAAAACAAAAATCCTTTTTCCATTGCGGTTTTGTCTTTCGTAAACCAATAATCACATATCGATTGCGTTGCCATACGCAAGTTACCTATGCACATTGTAGTCGCCATACCGCTGCCCTGTATCTTTCTGAAACTTTCAACCTGTGCACCGCACGCAAGCGATGTAAGGCTGTTTGCAAGCAAATTCAGTTCCTGCGGTATAAACATTACGCCGAATAATATCACCGCCTCGCAAAATACAATTATCTGTCGCCAGTGAACGTGTTTTCTGTTTGTAAACTTTCTTCTCACAAATTCCGCCGCCGCAATACCAATCGCAAATGCCAAAACAGGACACACATATTGGAGTGCCTTGCTCCAATGCCCCATTGACAAATTAACACCGAACAAAAGTATGTTACCCGTCTGCGCATTTGCAAAAACTTCACCTCTGCAAAGATAACTGTATGCGTCCATAAATCCGCCGGACAATGTGAGCAGTATCATAATCGGAAGTGATTCGGAAATCTGTTTTGACGCTTTCATTTTAAATCCCCTTCTTTAGTTCCTCAAGATTTGCTTTCATAACCGTTACATAGTCACGACTTTCGCTGTCACCCTCAAAAGTATAAAGCGGAAGTGCCTGAATATCAGCCTCATTCGCAACCGCCTGTGCCATTTTGTCACCCTCAAGCGGATCATAGAAAATACAGCTTACACCCTCGCTCTTTATTTGGTCAACAACCTTTGCCATTTGTGACGGTGACGGATCACTGTCACCTGTAACCCCCTCAAGCGCAACTTGTTTCATACCGTAATCGTTGCAAAGATAACTGTATGCACCGTGCGTTACAAATATTGTCTTACCGTCAAGTTCGGCATTTTTGTACTCAGTGTCCACCTCATCAATTTGAGTTAGATAACTGTCAAGTCTGTTTATATAGTTCTGTGCATTTTTGCTGTCCACCTCTGACAACGCATTGCATATTGCCTGCATTTGCAATTTTGCATTCTGCGGACTAAGCCAAATATGCGGATCGTTTCCGTCTGTCGGTATCTGTTCCGATGTGCATATAACTTTTACGCTCTGCGGAAGTGTTTCGATTATTTTGTCCGCCCAGCTTTCCATTCCGACGCCGTTATATATAAATACGTCAGCCTCCGAAAGTTTCGCCATATCAGACGCAGTCGGCTCAAAATCGTGTGGCTCTGTTCCTGTCGGTACTATGTTTGTTAGATCTATATCGTCACCTCCGATTGTTTTCGTAAAGTCATACATTGCATAAAATGATGTGTATACCTTTGGTTTGCCGCTGTTTTCAGCGTTTTTTTGACACGATGTCAATGCCAAAACAAGTATAAGCATTAACGGTATCAGCTTTATGATTTTTTTCATATTTTTATTTCCTTTCGTTGTTGTTTTGATGTAATAATCGCACATACGGGACGTCGTGGGTGTCGTCCCCTACGAATTTATCTATTATCTATACTTGCCACCCCTCAGTCGTTTCACGACAGCTCCCCTCAAGGGGCGCCTTTTATGCCTCTCCTTGAGGAGAGGTGTCACGAAGTGACGGAGTGGTGGCAAACTATTTCGCGTCATACCAGCTATGTCCTGTTGACATATCCACTTTAAGAGGCACATTAAGTTCCATTGCATTCTGCATTTCTTCACTCAAAATTTGTTTAACCTTATCCACTTCGTCCTTATGTGCCTCAACTATAAGTTCGTCGTGTACCTGCAATATAAGCTTTGACTTCAATCCCTCATTTATCAGTCTATTATCAACTCTCACCATTGCAAGCTTTATAATATCCGCCGCCGTACCTTGTATAGGTGTATTAAGTGCAACACGTTCGCCGAACTGACGTATATTATAATTCGGTGACTTCAATTCAGGGATATAACGTATTCTGTTAAGCATAGTTTTAACATAGCCGTCTTTTTTCGCCTGTTCCTTTATGCTCTCCATATAATTTCTTACGCCGTGATACTTTTCAAGATAGCTTTCAATATATGCCTTAGCCTCTTTAACCGATATATGCAAATCCTGTGCCAGTGAAAATTCACCTATGCCGTACACAATACCGAAGTTTACCGCCTTTGCACTTGAACGCTGTTCCTTTGTAACGTCTTCAAGCGGTATACCAAGCACCTGTGACGCGGTAACTGCGTGAATATCTTCATTATTTCTAAACGCATTTATCATTGTTTCATCATTTGCGATATGCGCAAGCACTCTAAGTTCAATCTGTGAATAGTCTGCATCCACAAGCACATAACCATCTTTCGCAACAAACATTTTTCTGATTTCTCTGCCAAGCTCCGTACGAGTCGGAATGTTCTGCAAATTCGGTTCTGTTGATGAAAGTCTGCCGGTAACGGTCACTGTCTGTGTAAACACCGAATGTATGCGGTGCGTATTCGGATTTACAACCGCCGTCAAACCGTCACAATATGTGCTTTTCAGCTTTGCAAGCTGACGGTATTCCATAATAAAATTAACTATAGGGTGCTTATCTCTGAGCTTTTCAAGCACATCTGCATTTGTCGCATATCCGGTCTTTGTTTTCTTTACAGGCTTTAATTCAAGTTTTTCAAAAAGAATTACACCAAGCTGTTTCGGTGAATTAATATTAAATTCTTCACCTGCAAGCATATATATTTCATTTGTAAGCGCATCAATTTTTTCACCGAGTTTATCGGCAAATTCCTTTAATTGATTGTCGTCTACGAGAAATCCGTTTATTTCAAGGTGTGCAAGCACCGTAACAAGCGGTAATTCCACCTCTTGATACAGCTTTTCCTGTCCGTTTTCCTTTATCTTATCGCCTATACGCTCATTAAGCACACCGAGTGCAACTGCACATTTTGCAAGGTATTCGCTCCTGTCGGTTTCCACATCGTCAAGTAATGATAACTGCTTGACTTCCGGCTTTTCTATAACCGTGCCGAAATATTCGCTCGCCAATTTTTCTATTGTGTATTCATTTTTTGCAGGATCTACAAGGTATGCGGCGATTGCGGTATCATCTGATATATTTTTTATGTCAATTCTGCCGTTTAATTTAACGATAGCCTCTTTGACGTCAAACATAACCTTTGCTATGCCGTCATCTTCAAGCAACTCTTTTATATCGTCTTGCTCATTTAATACTACCGCATTGTTCCCCACTCCGACTGCCGCCGATGAAATATTATCACCGTCAAAGTCAAGCACAACGGTCACTTTATCACCGCTAATCATATTCTTATCCCCGACTTGATAAGAAAAATCTTTAAAAATATCCTCGTTTTCCTTTACGTTATCCCCGCCTGACAAATCAAGCTTCTTTATAATACTGTTAAGTTCAAGTCGCTTTAATATTTCGTAAAGCTCACCGTTGTTTTCAAAACCGTCAAATACACATTCCTCCGCATTAAATTCAATCGGTGTATTTCTGTTGATAGTCGCAAGCTCCTTTGACATAAACGCCATTTCCCTGCCGTCTTTCATCTTTTGGAGCATAGCACCCTTTAGACCTATGCCGTCAATATTTTCATATATATATTCAATGCTGTGATGTTTTTCGATAAGGCTCATAGCCGTTTTTTCGCCGACCCCCTTAACACCTGGAATGTTATCGGACGGATCGCCCATAAGTGCCTTTACGTCAATAAATTCAGTCGGTGTGACGTGGTACTTTTCCTTAACACCCTTGTCATCATAAATAATCGTTTCATTATATCCCGACTTTGTAACCGTCAAAATGACCTTTGTTTTGTCACTCGCAAGTTGTAGATCGTCTTTATCGCCCGTTGCAATGAAACAGCTTATTTCACTTTCTTCACAAAGTCTTGCAACTGTTCCGATTATGTCATCAGCCTCGTAACCCTCTTTTTCAAGAATTGTTACGCCCATTGCACGAAGTACATCCTTTGCAAGAGGCATTTGTGCGGCAAGTCCCTCGGGCATAGGCTTACGCTGTGCCTTGTATCCCTCGTACTGCTTATGACGAAATGTCGGTGCTTTCACGTCAAAAGCCGCACAAATATAATCCGGCTCCTGCTCCTTTATCAGTTTCAATAATATATTAAGAAAACCATATATCGCATTTGTCGGAGTACCGTCCTTTGCGGACAAATAACGCACACCGTAAAACGCACGGTTTAAAATACTGTTTGAATCAAGTATAAGTAACTTCTTCATATAAAATCCTTTCTACTTTATAATATCTTTGCGTGTATATTTTGTTGCAAATAATTCGCATTTATACATATTCTAACCTTATTATCTCCATTTGTCAATACCTGTTCACACTTTGTTCATAAAATAAGTCATTTCTATTTACATTTAATTCATACCAGTGTCAAAAGTGTACTGTATCATATAACCATAGTCAAAGGAAAGCTATAAAGAGTATGAATTTAGATTGTTTTGATAATAATGATATAAGGAGGATGACGACCATGAAGAAATACCCTTATACAGAATCAACTGACTTGATTATTTACGACCAAAAGCCAAAGAAAGAGAAAAAACAAAAAGTATGGCTAACAGCTGTCTGTTCAGCTCTTGCAGCAAGCATATTTACAGCAGGTGTATTCGGAACAGGAATGTACTTTATGCAAAAGAATATGAACAACAACACTCAAAGCGCGGCAGTTGCAAGCGCAACAACACAATCGGATGATTCATCATCTTCGGATTCAGCTCAACTTGCAGCATACAAAAACGGTAAGAAAGTTCTTACAATTCCCGAAATTGCAGAACAAGTCGGACCAAGTGTTGTCGGTGTTATAAACAAGACTACAGTTCAACCGCAAAAATATTACGATCCGTTCAGCGGAAGATATTATTATTCAAGCGGCGACGGAAGCACAGACGGTCAAACCGTTGAACAAGGCAGCGGTTCGGGAATTATTTTCCAAGACGATGGTTACATTGTAACAAATCAGCACGTTATTGACGGTGCTTCGGAAATATCGGTAATACTTAATACAGGTGATGAATTCACCGCAAAACTTGTAGGTCAGGATACAAAAACAGACCTTGCGGTTTTGAAAATCGATCCGGGTTCAACAAAGCTTACAGCCGCAACACTCGGCGATTCGACAACAGTTCAAGTCGGTGAAACGGCAGTTGCAATCGGTAACCCGATGGGACAGGAATTTTCCGGTTCAGTTACGTCAGGTATAATCAGTGCCGTAAACAGAACAATGAATATAGATAACAGAACTTATAACCTATTGCAGACAGATGCCGCCATTAACTCAGGTAACTCGGGCGGTGCTTTAATAAACCAATACGGTGAGGTTATAGGTATTAACTCAGTTAAATTATCAACCACAGGCGTTGAAGGTATGGGATTTGCTATCGCAATATCAGAGGCAAAACCAATCATTGACGACTTGATGGCATCAGGATACGTGACAGGCAGACCGCTTGTCGGAATCGGTATCAAAGATACAGGCTACGGTTTGTTTATCGGAAGTGTTTCCGAGGGCAGCGGAGCGGCAGAGGCCGGACTTAAAGTCAACGATATGATTCTTGAAGTTGACGGTCAGAAGGTCTCATCTACCGAGGAGGTCAACGAAATCCGTGATAAGAAAAAAGCGGGCGATTATTTGACCTTTAAGATTTTAAGAGACGGTGAAACTATGGAAGTACAGGTTCGCTTGATGGAAGACTCGGCAGATAAAACTAAATAAGCTATCCAGTTTTAATTGATAGACTGTGTAAAAACAGTCGATACCATCCTTTTTTTCATATGCCCTTGCCTTCCCCAAAGGCAAGGGTCCCCCCAAAAGTTACAAATATCTTTGATATTTGTTTCATATATATATATTACATCTTTTATAGTTGTGATAACTCCCCCCATTTAAAACATTTACTCCCCCCAATATGTATATGTTTTTGACACCGCCGATACGGCGGTGTTTTTTTGTGCGTTTTTATATTTCGTAGGGGCGATCATCGGTCGCCCATTGCCTATTTTTCTATCACCACCCCTCAGTCGGTTTTGCCGACAGCTCCCCTCAATGTGAGCCTTACAAAATGCCTTTCCTTGAGGAGAGGTGGCACGCAGTGACGGAGTGGTGGCAAAAAAGGACGTCGTGGTGCTGTCCCTTTTCCCACACACACTAACTCATTAAGGGCGACCAATGGTCGCCCCTACGAAACACTTGCCGTATTGCAATACAAAACCACACAAAAAGGCGACCAACGGCCGCCCTACGAAATATTTATTATATAGCAAAAGGCGATCAATGACCGCCCTTTCTCATTTCAGCAATTTTCTTTTTCAGCACATCATATGCCGTATTCGGTTCATCTACTTCAAGCACTGCCTTTTCCATAGGACACATACCTGTTTTATCACGATTTATAATATACTCAACCAAATTACCGTAATATGTCTTAACCTTATATTTTTCAAAAACAGCAAGTGCATGAGAGCTTATAATATCGGCATAAACCTCTTTTACTCCGCCTTTTACCATAAGTAAAGCCGCCGCTTTACCGACAACTTTATCGGCAACAAACGAATTTTTTATGACATCATTTCCACCGTCAAGAATTTCCAAAAGCGGTGCAACGCCGTGTTTCGTTGAAGTATAAACATCATTTTCGCCTACAATCACAATAGAAAAATTATTATTATGCAACTGTTCCTTTGCAGATTCTAAAATGTCTGTCAATGTAACCGCTCCTTTCAAGTGCATATACAACAGGCGGAATTATCAAAACTTGAATTATAATTCCAGGTACACCGCTGACTGTTGCGGTAACTGCCGCAATAGGTCCGCCACACTGTATACCCATAAGATTTACCGCAACAAACAATGAAATTGCATACACAATTCTACCGCAAAGCATTGCAGTTAAAAGTGAAATATATGTACCCATTTTCTTCTTATTAAACTTAAATGTATTATACATCAAACCGCTTACCAATCCGTATACCGCAAGCTCAATCATCATAAACGGCAATCTGCCTACTGCCGGCATACCCGTCAAAACAGAGCTTATAATCGGTGAAAACAATCCTACAAAAAATCCAAACACAGGTCCTAAAACAAATCCTCCAAGTAATACAGGTATGTGCATAGGCAAAAATACTTGACCCGGTTGCGGTACTCCCGTTAAATGAAATGCCATAGGCAATACAAGTGCCAATGCGATAAGCAGTCCGCCGACTGTTATTTTCTTTACATTTTTCTTCATTCTAATCTCTCCCTTCTTTTAACTTACATATTATATCAAATATTATATGCAATGTCAAAATACAAAGCAAAAAATAAACGATTTCAAGCAAAATTTTGAAACATTTTATATTGTGATATGTTATAATAATATTAATAAAACAGACGGAGATTAGAATTATGATTATTTACGATATGAAAACAGAGGATTTAATAAATCCAATCGGAATTGACGAAAAGAAACCGCGATTTTCTTGGAAACTGCAATCGAAAATTAGCGGTACTGTTCAAACCGCTTACAGAATTATTGTTTGCTCCGACAATGATACGGTTTGGGACAGCGGTAAAGTTACGTCTGACCGCTCAATCTGCATTGAATACGACGGTCGGTCTTTATCGGCTATGACAAAGTATTTTTGGCAAGTAAGCGTATGGGACGAACAAGGCAATGAATACACAAGCGATACTGCCGATTTTGAAACAGGCTTAATGAATAATGAATTTAATGCCGATTGGATTGGCAGTCCGCAAGAAACCGTCAACACATATGCCGTTGATAACTATAAAATTTCTTGTACTTTCAAGTCGGACAATCTCGGCTTGGTTGCGAACGCAAGAAATAAAGATAACTATGTCCTATTTAACATCTGCAAAGACAGCGTTTCTGTTTACGAAATATCCGACAATGCTTGGAATGACAATGTTCCGTATAAAAAATTACTCGGTACATTCCACGTTACCGAACATTCCGATAGCCTTGAATTATCGGTAAACAAAACAAATGTACTTCTTTATCTGAACGGTCAAAAAGTAATTGATGAAGATATTCTTCCGAAAAATATCATAAATCAGCCACGCAAGGCATTTTTAATGTCTGTCGGCTTTAATCAGCTAAACAGCGTTGCCGAAATCAGTCACTTAAAAATCGAAACAAACAATCTTGTTTTGCAAGAGGATAATTTTGAAAACGGCTTACTTTCGGCACTCGGCACATACGAAAACGGAAAACTCACAATCAACAACGCATTTGAAATTGTCAATCCTGTACCGTCTGTAAATCTCCGCAAACGTTTCAATATAGAAAAAACAATCAAATCGGCACGTCTTTATGCGTCTGCACAAGGTTTTTACAATGCCTGCATAAACGACGAAAAAGTCAGTGACGATTTTTACAATCCCGGTTTTACCGACTACAGACTAAGAATTCAATACCAAACTTTTGACGTTACCGATATGCTTGCAGACGGTAAAAATGTCATAAGTGCAGTTCTTGGAAGAGGACATTATTCGGGCTTTTGCGGTTACAGCGGTGCTATGATATACGGCAAAGAGAGTTCATTTATTGCTATGCTGAATATTGTATACACTGACGGAACAAGCGAGGTTATCAAAACAGACAGTTCGTGGGAGTTTACTGATAAAGCACCGATAAGCGACTGTGATTATTTTGACGGCGAAAGCTATGACGCAAGGCTTGAATACAATCCCCTTGCGGACGATAAACGCTGGGTTAAATGCGGTATCAAACAACAACCTAAAAAGCCTGTCCCGACAAACGGCACACTATCCGATACTGATTTTAAATTAACCGCCCAAAAGGGTAATACTGCAAAAATTATAAAAAACTTTGTCGGTAAATTCGTGTGTGAAAATCCGAAAAATCATTTCGTTTATGATGTCGGTCAAAATATGGTCGGAACAATAAAATTGAAAGTTAAAGGTCAATGCGGTCAGTCGATTAAAATTCGTTACGGCGAAATGACGCATAAAGACGGCTGTATTTATATAAAAAATCTGCGTTCCGCCGCAAATACCGATATTTATACACTTTGCGGACGTGATACGGAGGAGTTTATTCCCACTTTCGCGTCACACGGTTTCAGATATGTGGAAATCAGCGGTAACGGTTGCGATATATCAAAAGATATGATTATCTCGGTTGACGGTCTTGCAATATCGAATATTGATATTGTTACAGGTGAATTTGAATGTTCAAATCCGCTTATTAACAGGCTTCAGCACAATATCCGTTGGGGTGAAATCGGTAATTTTCTGTTAATTCCCACTGATTGTCCGCAACGCAATGAGCGTATGGGTTGGACAGGTGATATGCAGGTTTTCGCAAAAACAGGTGCATATAATATGAACATAAAGTCGTTTATCGACAAATGGCTTGATGATTTGATTGACGCACAAACTATGTACAATAAAAACGGTGCCGTTCCAGATACCGCCCCGCTTGGCGGTGATAACCGCATTGACGGTTGCGGAGGTTGGGGCGACGCCGCAACGATTGTGCCGTGGGAAATGTATGAAACATACGGCGATATACGCATACTTAAAAGATGCTATGATATGATGAAAAAATGGGTTGAATATCAAAACAGCACCGACCGCCGTAATTACGGTGTACGAACGGTTGACGGCAAGGAAGTACCCGAACAATCCGACCTTGCGACAATTCCGTATATTCAAGTACAGCAATGCCGTGGCGACCACCTTACTTATGACAATTCCACGCCTTACATATATTCCGCAACGGCATATGCCGCACATTCTGCCGACATACTTCGCAGAACCGCATACATTCTCGGCAAAACTGATGATGAAAAACGATATAGTGAATTATTTGAAAATATAAAACGTGCATTCAATGACGCGTGGGTTAATGATGACGGCTCTGTTTCGTATTACGGCGAAGTGAGTTCACAAACCGCACATTGCGGCGAATCGGTCGCACTTGACGGAAGTGTTACGCGATATACATATTATGCCGAAAACACTCCGCACTGTCCGAGTCAAACAGCATATGCACTTGCAGTTGACTTTGACCTTATCCCCAAAGACAAGCTTAAAAATACAAGAGAATATTTCAAAAACTCAATATTGAGAAACAACGGCAAACTTACAGTCGGCTTTCTCGGTATATCACATCTTGCACCTGCACTTTCAAAAGTCGGTCTTGATGATCTTGCTTTTAAGTTGCTTGAGCAGGAAGACAATCCGTCTTGGCTTTACAGTGTCAAAAACGGTGCTACAACCATATGGGAGCGTTGGAATTCGTATATTGCCGAAACAGGCACTTTCGGCGATGTTTCAATGAATTCGTTTAACCATTATTCTTACGGTGCGATAGGTCAATGGTTCTTTACCGATATACTCGGTATTCGTCCTGTTGAATTTGGGTATAAATCATTTATGCTTGCACCGAAATTCGGAGGCGGTTTGACTTATGCCAAAGGCAGTTTTACGTCACCTTACGGTAAAATCAGTTCTGCATGGAAATTGCATGACGGTAAATTTACGTATGATTGCACCGTTCCGACTAATACAACCGCCACTTTGAAATTGCCTAACGATGATATTCATACACTTGTAGACGGTAGTTATCATTTTGAAATTAATGTGTAAGTGTGTTGAACAAGGGGCGACCGATGATCGCCCCTACGGAATTTATGTGGGAAAAGGAACGTCGTGGGCGCCGTCCCCTACTCTCTTAAGCACACAACATGGCGACCAATGGTCGCCCCTACGAATTGGTGGATGCCCCATACACAAAAAAGAGCGACCGATGGTCGCCCCTAATCTATCAACCGTCTATATTCCTCTTTCATATACCCGGACAAATCTTCCAAATCAAGTCTAAATTCCACGAATCCACGGGCATAGTATGACAAATCATACGGTTGAAAGAATATAACCAAATCATCGTCTTGAATATAAAAATCCGTCTGATGTTCCTGTTTTATTTCAGGCTTTGCCCACAAATCCTTATATTCCTCCGAATGTTTTTCCATTTCTTCATTAATCATTCTGTTAATCGTACTGACATACCCGTCATCAGCAAACAAATCTGCAAGTTTCACTTTCTTTTCGCCCGACACATCTATATTTACGGGAATATGCACCGTTGTACCTCTTGCACCGCCGGTATAAATATATCTTTCTTCAACCACGCTGATAAAATCATTTTTATTATAAGTTTCCTCCCAACTTATCTCCATAACACACTTATTCCCCATTTGCAAATTATCCTTACATTCCTGTGCTTTGGAATCAAAAGCAACAAGGTCACTGTCTATGGACTGTTGTATCTGCGCGTTGATATTTTTTTCAAACTCACTGTTTTTCATACCGCTGAATTTAACCGTTTCGGCATACACCGTTGAAAAATCGGTTTCATATTCCTTTATACTGCTTTCTGTGCGGATACGTTTCATATCGCACCCGCACAAACAAAGAATCACGAGGATTACAGCTATTATACGTTTCATTATCCAGCCCCTTATTACAGAATTATACAAATCAAGCCGTTGCTTCCGTCATTAATAATCCTCTGCAAAGTTTCTTTTAATTTCATTCTTGCCGATTCAGGCATTCTTGAAAGTTTATTATGAAGTCCCTCATTTACAAGCTCATAAAGCGACTTACCGAATATATTCGACTGCCAAATTTTTGTCGGATCTGTTTCAAATTCCGACAGCAGATAATGCACAAGCTCCTCCGACTGTTTTTCAGTACCGACAATCGGACTTACTTCCGTTTCAATATCCGCACGAATCATATGTATAGACGGTGCGGACGCTTTAAGTTTAACACCGAATCTACCGCCTTGTTTAACGATTTTCGGTTCGTCAAGAGTCAATTCTTCCGTTGACGGTGACACAATTCCGTAACCCTTTTCCATCACCTCGTGAAGTGCGAATGATACCTTATCATACTGTGCTTTCATCTGTGCCAGCTCCGACATAAGCGTCATAAGCTGATGTTCGCCGTCAATTTCAAAGCCGGACATTTCACCAAGCACACGATAGAAAAGCTCCTGCGGAAGTTCCATACACAGCTTAACCGTACCGTCACCCAAATCCATACCCTCGATATACGAACGCTGAACAAAACCGCACTCACCCATACCGTCCGACAATGCACGCACATCGCGAATACGGTTTACGTCCTCGATTTTTTCGATTATCGCACCGTATATCTCTTTTTTCAGCCAATGCTCACTGTCAAGTTCTTCAATCCAATCGGGAATTTTAATATTAATTTCTTTAAGCGGAAATTCAAACAACACCGTTTCAATAATATTATGTATATCCGCCGCATTAAGTTCTTCACAATTCACCGCCACAACAGGTACACCGTGCTTTGCCTCAAGTTCAGCCTTTAAATTCTGTGCACTCTGTGAATTAGGCGCTACCGAATTTAACAGTACGATAAACGGCTTATTAATCGCTTTCAATTCATTTATAACTCTGTTTTCGGCGTCAACATAATCGTTTCTGTCAATCTCCGTAATCGTACCGTCAGTCGTAACAACAAGACCGATAGTCGAATGTTCGCAAATAACTTTTTTCGTACCTATTTCCGCCGCCTCATTAAAAGCAATCGGGTGGTCAAACCACGGAGTTGTAACCATTCTCGGCTCGTTATCCTCCACATATCCAAGCGAACTGTCCACGATATAGCCGACGCAGTCAATCATTCTCACCTTTAAATGTGCATTATCGCCCAGGGATATTTCCACTGCCTCATTCGGTATAAACTTCGGCTCTGTCGTCATAATCGTTCTGCCGCCGGCGGACTGTGGCAATTCATCTCGTGTTCTCTCTGCCTGATACACATTTTCTATATTAGGTATTACAAGCAAATCCATAAACTTTTTTATAAATGTAGATTTACCTGTTCTGACCGGTCCGACTACACCTATATAAACATCTCCTTGACTCCTCTGTGCTATATCACTGTAAATATTGTATTCTTCCACTTTTTGTTTCCTCCTTTTGTCCAAAATATATGTTATATGTATATGCACGATAACTTATAATATGTATACCAAATATAAAGCAGATACCCCTTAAAGGTTTTGTCTGCAATATTTTTTTTATATTTTTAAATTTTTTGTTTGAACATTTGGACAATGTGGTATATAATATATGAGAGAGAGGATTTAAACAAAGGGGAATTTGAATGAAAAACATAAAAGCAATTATTTTAATGCTTTTAACATCTGTTATTTGCTTTACTTCTTTTTCGGTATATGCTGAAACGAATACGCTAAAAGCCGGTATTCTTGATGATTACAGCTTTGACGGCAACAGTATCAGTGAATATGCCGAAGATAGTGTAAATACTATTTTAGATACAACTGCAAGTACAAATTTTATAGCTAACGAAATAAACTTCGATGACACAACTTTTAATAAAGGTATTTCCGACCTTCAAAGCGGAAATATAGATTTTTTATGTATGGTTCCTATGAGTGATGCCTTTTTGGCGTATGTTGACTATACATCATCACCTATCGCAACAGGCTTTTTAGGACTTTATACCACCGATTACAAGCAATTATATTTCGAAGAATTTGATACATTTAATCAGATTAAAATCGGTTTACTTAAAAATTCGTATATAGAAAAAAATCTTTCTGATTTTGCGGCTGCAAATAATTTTACATATAGCCTTGTTTATTACGATACTGTGGACGATATGTTAAATGCCGTGAAAAACAATTTAATCGACGCAATTTTTACACCTACAACAAACAATCCCGACGGATTAAAGTTAATAGCCAAAGGCGGCAAATTGGACTACTACTGTGCCGTAAAAAAAGGCAATACCAATCTTCTTACAAAGCTAAACAGCGCTATAAATCAATACAAAATACAAAATCCGTTCTATCTGTCAATGGAATATACAAAGCTGTTTAAACGTCCTTACAGCAACTCAATAGGCTACACGAAAGAAGAACAGATAGCGAAGAAAAATCATCCTAAACTTCGCATACTTGCGCCAGACAACAATTATCCGTCATCATATTATGACAAGGACACGGGCGAATATAACGGTATATACGAAGATATTATCAAAAAAGTTGCCGACAATGCCGGCTTTGAAATTGAATTTATCTCATACGATCAATCCGAAATGTCAATGAACGGAATTGTTATGGGCAAAGCCGACATAATTCTTACGGTTTCAGGTTCAAAACAAGGTCTTACCACTGCAACAATGCCTTACACAAAGGTTTCGTACTTGCCGTTAGTGAAAAAAGACACGAACATTTTTGAGGACAGTGAAATTCATGTCGGCATATTGGCAGACGATTCGTGGATTACTGATTATCTTGACGACAAATACAAACAATGGTCTGTCGAAAAATATTCATCCATTGACTCACTTTTAACGGCAGTCGAAAACAACACTGTTTCAGCTGTACTTGTTTCGTCGACAGATTTACAGACAAAAATGAGTTTGATTGCACATCCCCAGCTTTCAATATTGCAAGACTTTGACGTTGAAGTTCCCGCAAGTATTGGTGTTTCCAACCTTACCTGCAATCAGCATATCGTAAGCCTTTTGAACAAGACAATCCAAAATGTAACACTTACAAATTCGGAACTTGAAAAAAAGGTCTACACATTAAATCATATATATGTTCCGACAGTAAAAGATATGTTGAAAACAAACAAGCAATGGATATTTATAATATTGCTTGTTATAATCGCGATAATCGTATTCATAAAATGGCGTGAATATTATTACAAAAAACTTCTGCATACGGACACACTTACGCAAATTCCGAATAAGCAGTATTTTATGAAAACGGCTGAAAAAATATTGGATAACAACAGTGATAAATCATACTTACTCACATCGCTTGACGCAAGGAACTTCAAACTTATAAACGAACGTTTCGGTCACATAGTCGGCGACCAGACGCTTATGAACATTGCCAAGAATATAAAATCAAAATTCCACAAAAACGGGCTTTACGCACGTTCGCAAGGTGACAGTTTCTTAATTCTCGTTGAAGACACCTCACAAAACCGCGAACTTTTAAAGAGCCTTGTGGACTTGGATATTTCAATACATAACACAACAAATTATAAAGTACCGCTAAAAATCGGTGTTTGCCCTATTCCGCGTTACAATCCCGCTTTGAGCCTGTCGCTTTACATTGACAGAGCAAATATTGCCAAAAAGTACACATCAGCGCGAAATACAAATTATATCTGCTATTTCACGGACGATATGAACAAAAAACTTAATATGAAAAATATGATTGAAAGCGAAATGGTTCGTGCATTGAGCAAAAGTGAATTTGTCGTTTACTATCAGCCGAAATACGAACTTGCAAACGATACAATCATCGGTGCGGAGGCGCTTGTGCGTTGGAATCACAAGGAAAAGGGCATTATTTCACCGGGCGTATTTATCCCTGTTTTTGAGCGCAACGGCTTTATTGTTGACCTTGATTTCTATGTATATGAACAGGTTTTGAAAATGCAAAAACATCGCCTTGATATGGGTAAAAAGGTTATTCCTATTTCAATGAACGTTTCAAGATGTCACCTTTCGGATACGAATTTTGTTGACAAGCTTGAGGCGGTTGTCGCAAAGTACAAAGTGCCTAAGCAGTATATTGAAATGGAAATTACAGAAAGTATATTCAGTCAAGAGGACAGCTCGGCAATCGCACTTATATACAATTTGAAAGAACACGGTTTTACAATATCAATGGACGACTTCGGAAGTGGTTATTCATCGCTTAACCTGCTTAGAAAAGTGCCGATTGATACACTTAAAATCGACAAGGTATTTATCGACAGTACCGAAGATGTTCAGCGAAGTCAAGTTATTGTTGAGGAAATTATTAATATGGCATCAAAAATTCACGTTAAAACAATCTGCGAGGGTGTCGAAACACAAAGTCAACGTGATTTCTTAAAAAATGCAGGCTGTAATATGGTTCAGGGTTATTTCTATTCTAAACCATTGCCGTATGAGGATTTTTCCGATTTACTTAATTCGTCAAAATGAACATTGACATAATTAAATATATATGCTAAGATAATAAACAGCAAGGGGGCTTTTTACAGTCCCTTTTTATCTATAATAAAAAGGAGTATAAGAAAATGGCAAAAATTCAGATGAAAACACCGCTTGTCGAAATGGACGGCGACGAAATGACAAGAATCATATGGAAGATGATTAAGGATATTCTTCTTACACCTTACATAGACTTAAAGACTGAATACTATGATTTGGGTCTTGAACACAGAAACGAAACTAACGACCAAGTTACAGTTGACAGTGCGAATGCAACAAAGAAATACGGTGTTGCGGTTAAGTGTGCGACAATCACACCTAACGCTGCAAGAATGACAGAATATGACCTAAAGGAAATGTGGAAATCGCCTAACGGTACTATCCGTGCCATGCTTGACGGTACAGTTTTCAGAACACCTATTCTTGTTAAGGGTATCACTCCTTACATTCCGACTTGGACAAAGCCTATAACAATCGCACGTCACGCATACGGCGATATTTATAAGAACGTCGAAATGCAGGTTAAAGCCGGCAGTAAGGCTGAGCTTGTTTGCACAGACAAGGACGGAAAAGAAACTCGTGAATTAATTTACGATTTCAGCAACGAGGACGGTATTATTCAAGGTGTTCATAACAGAGATGAATCTATTGCCAGCTTTGCAAAAGCATGTTTCAACTATGCTCTTGATATGAAGAAAGATATTTGGTTTGCAACAAAGGACACAATTTCAAAGAAATATGACCATCGTTTCAAGGATATATTCCAAGAAATCTATGATAACGAATATAAAGAAAAGTTTGAGGCAGCCGGTATCGAATACTTCTATACATTGATTGATGACGCGGTTGCAAGAGTTATCCGTTCAAACGGCGGATATATTTGGGCTTGTAAGAACTATGACGGTGACGTTATGTCGGATATGGTTGCGACCGCTTACGGCTCACTTGCTATGATGACATCAGTACTTGTATCACCTGACGGTGTTTATGAGTATGAGGCTGCTCACGGTACTGTTCAAAGACATTACTACAAGCATTTAAAGGGCGAAAAAACTTCAACAAACTCTGTTGCAACATTGTTTGCTTGGACAGGCGCACTTCGTAAGAGAGGCGAAATGGACGGTCTTGACGATCTAATCAAGTTCGCTGATAATCTTGAAAAAGCTACAATCCAAACAATCGAAGAAGGCGTTATGACAGGCGACCTTGCCGCACTTTCAACTCTTGAAAATAAGCAAAAGGTTGATACAGAAGAATTCTTGCTTGCAGTAAACGAAAGATTGCAAAAGTTAATGTAATTTAAGACAAACAAAAACGACTGTTTTGAAACAGTCGTTTTTTTATATCTTTATGTGACCCAACTTTACTGACGTAAACTGATTTGGTATTAAATATTCATTTCTATCGCAAAATTATTATATCACACTTTTCTATTTTTGCAAACACAAAAAAGACGGTTCATACGAACCGTCTTAATATACAATTAATTAGTCTACAAGCTCAAGAATTGCCATAGGTGCACTGTCACCGCGACGAGGACCTGTTTGGTAAATTCTTGTGTAACCGCCGTTTCTGTCAGCGTACTTAGGAGCTATTTCAGAGAAAACCTTTGTTACAACGTCTTCTTTTGTGATAAACTCCAATGCCTGACGACGAGAATGTAGTGTATTTGTCTTACCAAGAGTAATCATTTTCTCTGCCATGCTCTGAGTTTCTTTCGCTCTTGTTAAAGTAGTTTCAATTCTGCCATTTTCCAAGAAGCTTGTTACAAGGTTACGCAACATAGCTTTTCTTTGGTCTGTTGGGCGATTTAACTTTCTTGTTCCCGGCATTACTGTTACCTCCTATTAATCTTCTTCTTTTTTAAGGTAAAGACCTAAACCATTCAATTTGTTTATGACTTCTTCAAGCGACTTTCTACCAAGGTTTCTAACCTTCATCATATCTTCTTCAGATTTGTTTGTAAGGTCTTCAACCGTGTTAATACCAGCACGCTTTAAGCAGTTATATGAACGAACTGATAAATCAAGTTCCTCGATAGTCATTTCAAGAACCTTTTCCTTCTTGTTCTCTTCCTTTTCAACGATGATTTCAGTATTCTTAGCGTCATCTGAAAGGTCTACGAACAATGAAAGTAGGTCGTTCATTATCTTAGCAGCCAAAGACACAGCCTCATCAGGCTTAATTGTTCCGTTTGTCCATAGCTCAACTGCCAACTGTTCTCTATCTGTATATTGACCTACACGAGTGTTTTCTACTGTATAATTAACCTTTGTTACAGGAGTATAGATAGAATCCACAGGGATTACTCCGATTACCGGCTGCATTGCTTGCTTGTTCTTATCAGCACTTACATAGCCTCTGCCCTTTGATAGAGTAATCTCAATATAAAGATTTGCATCATCATTAAGTGTTGCGATATGAAGATCCGGATTAAAAATCTCAACATCATCGTCACGCTTTATGTCACCTGCTGTAATTTCCTGTGCGCCCTTTGCCTCGATGTAAACAGTCTTTGGAAGATCACCGTGAATCTTCAAAGCAAGCTTTTTAATGTTAAGTATAAGCTCTGTAACATCTTCTGTAACACCGGGTACAGTTGAAAATTCGTGCTGCACACCTTCAATTTTAATTGAAGTAGCAGCCGCACCAGGCAATGATGAAAGTAAAATTCTGCGTAGTGAGTTACCAAGAGTTGTGCCGTAACCGCGCTCAAGAGGAGATACAACGAATTTGCCGTATCTGCCGTCGTCACTCATTTCAACGCATTCTATATTAGGCTTTTCCATTTCTATCATTTCAGAACCCTCCTTCATAATTAGAGATGACTTCGGAGCAGTCTAAGCTCCGAAATCTCTCGAAAAAACATATATATATATCCACGTACCGAGGGTAACATATAATTATTTAGAATAAAGTTCGACGATAAGGTGTTCCTCAACTTCGTAGTCGATGTCATCTCTTGCAGCCAATGTGATAACCTTACCTGTAAGTGTATTCTTATCCATTGAAAGCCACTTTGGAACAACCCTGTTTGCGTTTGTTTCAACGATTTCCTTAATTCTAACAGAGTTCTTACTCTTTTCTCTAACTGCTATTACATCACCCGGCTTAACAAGGTATGACGGAATATCAACCTTTTGACCGTTTACTGTGATATGACCGTGATTAACAATTTGTCTTGCTTCACGTCTTGTATTAGCCAAACCTAATCTGAAAACAACATTGTCAAGTCTTGACTCAAGGATTTGAAGTAGCATTTCACCTGTGATGCCCTGTTTCTTTGTAGCCATTACATAGTACTTTCTGAATTGCTTCTCAAGTACACCGTATATAAACTTAACCTTTTGCTTTTCATTAAGCTGCAAGCCATATTCAGACTGCTTTTTTCTGCCTTGCTTTGGGTTTCTGTTTGATGACTTATCAATACCCATTGTTGCAGGGTTAATGCCCAAAGTCTTGCATCTCTTTAACACTGGTTGTCTGTTTATTGCCATGTTAATTTTTCCTCCTTTACAATAATATACAAATCAGACTCTTCTTCTCTTTGGTGGTCTACAACCGTTATGAGGAATAGGAGTTACGTCCTTAATCATTGTAACATCAAGACCTGTTGCTTGAAGTGCTCTGATTGCAGCTTCTCTACCTGCACCTGGGCCCTTAACGTAAACTTCTACTGTCTTCATTCCATGTTCCATAGCTGCCTTAGCTGCTGTTTCTGCAGCTGTTTGAGCAGCGAAAGGGGTG
>ENA-OROR01000012-OROR01000012.1-human-gut-metagenome-genome-assembly--contig:-NODE-12-length-176259-cov-10.644497_pt1 | contig 176259 bp, 160 predicted proteins | sample MGYA00242135_ERZ509060 | MGnify/ENA primary metagenome ERZ509060 (study PRJEB26280, sample SAMEA2338742) | human gut metagenome | biome: human gut; feature: human-associated habitat; material... | reverse complement strand
TGGAAAGAGTGCAAGTGCAACCATTCGTGGTACTGACAGCGATGCGGACTTAGCGGTTGTAGAAGTAGATACAAAGAACATGAAATCTTCTACCTTAAAGAAGATCGCAGTGATCACATTAGGAGATTCCTCAAAATTACAGACAGGAGAAAGAGCGATCGCAATTGGTAATGCATTAGGATATGGACAGTCTGTCACAGGTGGTTATATCAGTGCATTAAATCGTCAGGTACAGTTGACAGACAAGACAATGACACTGATCCAGACAGATGCAGCGATCAACCCTGGAAATAGTGGTGGTGCTTTATTAAATAGCAAAGGTGAATTAATTGGTATTAATACAGTTAAATATTCTTCAGAAGATGTAGAAGGAATGGGATATGCGATTCCGATCAATACAGCAAAACCGATCATCAATAAACTGATCAAGAATGAGGCAACAAGTGAGAGTGAACAGGCATATTTAGGTGTATCAGGTCAGACGATCGACAGCTCTATGGCAAGCCAGTTTGATATGCCATCTGGTGTTTATGTACAGCAGGTGATCAAGAGTTCCCCAGCCCAGAAAGCAGGCATCAGTGCAGGAGATGTGATAGTATCCTTTAATGGAAGCAACGTTTCTACAATGGATGGATTAAAAGAAAAGATTTCAAACCTGAAAGCAGGCAAGAAAGTTAAAGTTGTTGTAAAACGTCAGAATCAGATGGGTACTTATGAGAAGAAGACACTGACAGTTACTCTTGGAAAGAAATCAGATGCACCAAGCACAAGCAGTAACAGCAGCAATAGCAATAGTAATAACAGCAATAGTTACAACAATAATTATAATAATGAAAGTTCTAACAGCCAGTATTATAGTTTTGGACAGTAAAACCGGTTGAAAAAAGAACCAAAGAAAGATACAATAAAATGGAACCCTGTGAGTAGGCAGGGTTCCATTTTTTAGTCAGGAGAATATGCCTATGGTTATGATCGAAATTGAAAATATTAAGAAGTTTATGGCAGGTTTTTTAGGAGGAAATCTTTTTGATGATTTCTTGATGAGCGAAGGAAAACTGTCCATGAACATTTCGTATGAATTTGATGGAAAGATCTTAAAAGAATTTTATGATACAGAAGAATGGAAAGAGATGAAACAATATCCATATGTAACGTGGGAAGAAGAGAAAGAAAAAATATTTTCTCTCGTAAAAGGGAAGAAGACACCGCTGTCTTTTCAATTTGTGATGATGTTAAAACCAGATCTTTCTCCAGAGTTTCTTGCCAAATATAATCTTGCAGTCCGAGAAGATGAAATAGCAGGATTATTTATCAACATTTTATACGACCGACAGGGATTAAAGTGTACATCAGGAGTGTCCAGAAAGACATTTGTACTGGATAAGACTTTGGAAGAAGCGTGGGATCAGGAAGTGAAAGAAAGATTTTTAACAAAGTACCTGTAAAATTTTTCACAAACTTCGGGAACTTAAAAGAAACTTTGTTTGCATGTTTCTTTTTGCGTAGATATATGTTAGAATAAGTAGTAATGAATACCAGATAAGAAAGTTGTAAAAAGGAGATACGAATATGAGTTTTCATATTGTTTGTGACAGCTGTACGGATTTGACAGAAGAAGATTTAAAAAAAGGATGTTATACTTTAGTACCCCTGACATTATTAGTGGATGGAGAAGAAATCATAGATGATGAAACATTTGATCAGGCAGATTTCTTAGCAAAGGTTGCAGCAAGTAAAGAGTCTGTGAAGTCAGCATGCCCTGCACCAGAGAGTTATATGGAAGCATATTCCAAGGCAGATGATATATATGTGGTAACATTATCTGCAGAATTAAGTGGATCATACAACAGTGCAGTTTTAGGAAAGAATCTATATGAAGAAGAGAACGGAACAAAGAATATTCATGTAGTGAATTCCAGAGGAGCCGCTACGACTCAGGTTCTGATCGCACGTAAGCTCAACGAATATGCAAGTCAGGGAATGCCATTTGAAGAAGTGGTTGATAAGATTGAAGAGTATACAACAAGTCTTAGAACATATTTTGTTTTGGAGACACTAGAAGTACTAAGAAAGAACGGAAGATTATCAAGACTATCTGCAACGATCGCCGGTGCATTAAATATCAAACCAGTCATGATCGGTACAAGAGACGGCGTGATCCAGAAAGCAGCCCAGGCAAGAGGAATGAAGAAAGCACTCGCGAAGATGGTAGAACACATGGGAAGCGAAGGAAGAGATCTCACAAGAAGACAATTCGTCATTTCACACTGCAATTGCTACGAGAGAGCTGTTTACGTGAAAGAATTGATCAAGAAACACTTACACGCAGAAGACGTTGATATTGTAGATACTAAAGGAGTCAGCAGTTTGTATGCATGCGATGGAGGAATCATTGTATCATATTAGATTCTGGTTACTTGAATAGACGTGTATATAAGTGATAGAAATAAACATCCACTTAAATTTTCCAAGTTTGTAATTGTTTACACGATAGACTTCTGATATATGATAAAAAATAAATAAACGATCGGGAGAGCAACATTAGAATTTTGCTCTCCCGATCGTTTATTTATTTTTTATCATATATTCAAAATCTATAGTTGGCTAACTACAACTTAAAATTGTTACAAAATTAACGTGATTATACACAAAAATGAACCTAATTGTTACGAAATTAACGTACAAATTGCACAAAAAACACTTGAATTTGTCGAAGAATGTGCGTATAATGGGAGTCAATATACTGATATAGAGGAATTAAGGAGGATGAGTCATGAGTCGTTTGGAATTAAGGTCTCCGAACCAGGCACAGCTGGTTGTGGAAGGTCTTTATAAGGATTTGGAACGAAGAATCGAGTCAAGCCCGCCAGGGTTATGTCCGGTTGATATGTCCAGAGCATTTTTGGAGATCTGTCATGCACAGAGCTGTGGAAAGTGTGTTCCATGTCGTGTAGGACTTGGACAGTTAAAGAATCTGATCACAGATGTTTTAGATGGCAAAGCAACGATCCGAACTTTAACAGAGATACATGAAACAGCAAAATCCATTATGGAATCTGCAGATTGTGCGATTGGCTATGAGGCAGCCAATATGGTATACAAAGGAGCCATTGGATTTAAAGATGATTATGTAGAACATATCATGTATCATCGATGCTTAAGTACGTTAAAGCAGCCAGTGCCATGTGTATCCAGATGTCCTGCGAGAGTGGATATTCCGGGATATATTGCGTTGGTACGTGAAGGAAGATATGAGGATGCGATCCGTCTGATCAGAAAAGATAATCCATTTCCAACAACATGTGGATTTATCTGCGAGCATCCATGTGAAGCATTATGCCGTAGAAATATGATCGATGATGCGGTGAATATCCGTGGATTAAAACGTATGGCAGCAGATGCAGCAGGATACGTTGCACCGCCAGAATGTGCAGAATCTACAGGGAAGAATATTGCCGTTGTAGGTGGTGGACCAGGTGGATTAAGTGCAGCATATTTCTTACAGTTGATGGGGCATCAGGTAACCGTATATGAGATGCTTCCAAAACTTGGAGGAATGTTGCGTTATGGAATTCCAAACTACAGGCTGCCAAAAGAACGCTTAGATGATGATATTCAGGCAATCTTAGACACAGGAGTCAAAGTAGATTGTGGAAAAGCTATCGGCAAAGATTATTCCATTGTGGATTTAAAAGAAAAATACGATGCTGTACTGATCACGATTGGTGCAAGCACAGATAAGAAGTTAGGATTAGAAGGCGAAGATGCCAAAGGCGTTATTTCAGCGGTACAGTTCTTAAGAAATGTCGGACATGGAACACAGGAAAGCCTGGAAGGAAAAGAAGTTGCCGTGATCGGTGGTGGAAATGTTTCCATGGATGCAGTTCGTACATCTGTAAGATTAGGTGCGAAGAAAGTCAGCATCGTATATCGAAGAAGAGTTGCCGATATGACAGCACTTCCAGATGAGATTTCAGGAGCAGAAGCAGAAGGTGTTGAGATCAAGACATCGATGGCACCTTCAAGAATCGAGAAAGACGAAGAAGGTAATGTCAAAGGTATATGGGTAACACCACAGATGATCAGTAATATCAAAGGTGGAAGAGCATCTGTAAAGCCAACAGGGGAAGATGACGTATTTATCCCATGTCAGACACTGATCGTAGCGATTGGTCAGGATATCGAATATCAGCACTTCGAAGAAGCAGGAGTTCCCGTACAGAGAGGAAAGATCAACGTAGAGAAATTTGGTGGATTTGAAGAGATGCCAGGAGTATTTGCAGGTGGAGACTGTGCGACAGGTCCATCCACAGTTATTTCAGCGATCGCAGCAGGTAAAGTTATCGCAGCCAATATCGATGAATATCTGGGATATCATCATGAAATTACAGCAGATGTTGAGATTCCAGAACCTAAGTTAGAAGATAAACCAGCATGTGGAAGAGTTAATCTTACAGAGAGAGAAGCTGGAGAGAGAGTTAAAGACTTTGAAGGAGTCGAAAACTGTATGACAGAGAAAGAAGCATGCCAGGAGGCAGGAAGATGTCTTCGCTGTGACCACTTTGGTTATGGTATTTTCAAAGGAGGTAGGGATACAAAATGGTAAATATTACAATAGATAACCACACGATCGCTGTACCTTCTGGAACAACGATCATGGAAGCAGCAGCCTCCATTCATATACCGATTCCAAAGCTTTGTTATTTAAAAGATATCAATGAAATTGGAGCGTGCAGAGTCTGCGTTGTAGAAATTGAAGGACAGGATCATCTGGTAACATCCTGTAATAACGTGGTAGAAGAAGGAATGACGATCTATACCAACAGTCCGAAAGTACGCAGAAACCGAAAACATACGGTAGAGATGATCCTTTCCCAGCACGATGCACAATGTGCAACTTGTGTAAGAAGCGGAAATTGTACACTTCAGACGGTTGCTAATGATCTGAATATTGTAGATAGTCCTTATAAGAAGGAAATCTGTATCGAAGAATGGGATACAAGATATCCATTGGTACGTGATGCAAGCAAATGTGTCAAATGTATGCGTTGTATACAAGTATGCGACAAGATTCAGGGAATGCATATCTGGGATGTATCTGGAACTGGAGCAAGAACAACAGTTGGAGTTTCAGAAAACAGAGATATCAAAACAGCAGATTGTGCATTATGTGGACAGTGTATCACACATTGTCCAACAGGAGCATTACGTGAACGAGATGATACAGACAAATTATATCGTGCATTAGAAGATAAAGATACGATCGTGGTAGCACAGATCGCACCAGCAGTTCGTGCTGCATGGGGAGAAAGTCTTGGATTATCAAGAGAAGAAGCAACGGTAGAGAAGATCGTAGATGCACTTCGAAGGATCGGTGTAGATTATGTATTTGATACAACATTTTCAGCAGATCTTACGATCATGGAAGAAGGAACGGAATTTGTCGAGAGATTTACAAATGGAGATCTTGATATGTATCCAATGTTTACATCCTGTTGTCCAGGATGGGTACGTTTCATCAAATCTCAGTATCCACAGATGGTAAACAGATTATCTTCTGCCAAATCTCCACAGGAGATGTTTGGGGCAGTGATGAAGACTGCATTTGCAAAGAAGATGAACATCGACCCAGACCGTATTTTTGCATTATCCATTATGCCATGTGTTGCGAAGAAGGATGAAAGAGAGAAACCATTATTCCATGGTGAGTTTGCAGGACATGGAGTTGACTGTGTGTTAACAACAAGAGAATTGGACCGTCTGATCCGTGCTGACCATATTGATCCAAAGACATTAAAAGATGCAGCCTTTGATACTCCATTTACTGAGGGAACCGGAGCAGGAGTGATCTTTGGAGCAACTGGCGGAGTTATGGAAGCGGCACTGCGTTCTGCGTATTACCTGATCACAGGAAAGAATCCAGAAGTAGATGCATTTAAACAGATCCGTGGAGTGAACAAAAACGGATGGACAGAAGCTCAATTTGAGATTGCTGGCAATACGATAGATATCGCAGTTGTGAGTGGACTTCAGAATACAAGGAATCTGATGGAAGCAATCCAGAAGAGAGAAGTACACTATCATTTTGTAGAAGTCATGGCCTGTCCAGGCGGATGTGTAGGTGGAGGCGGACAGCCGATCCATGAAGGAAAAGAACTGGCATCTGACCGTGGATCCAACCTGTACTTCCTGGATAAGACAGCCCATTTGAGATTTTCACACGAGAATCCAGATATCAAACATCTGTATGATGAATACTTTGGATCACCGGGAAGTCATAAAGCACATCAGTTACTGCATGTGCAAAAATAGCTGTTAATACCTTTTAATAAAGAAAATCCAGACATTTAGAAGATACAAATTCTAAATGTCTGGATTTTCTCTCTTTTTAACATAATTACCATCTTGGATTGTCAAGTACAGTTACTTCGCCATTGATCTCACAAACAATATGGCGGTATCCTTTGGTTTCGATCGTTCCATAATCATGTCCTGCATCTGCATCAAATACATAAAAAGCAGTTAGGACTTCATCTCCAGTATTAATGGTGCGGTGAGCATATCCGCGGGGAACATACAATGCTTTCCCTTTTTCCATCCGTTCAACCCGCCAATCACCGTCAAGGTTTTCAAGCATCATATACCCTTCGCCTTTTAATGTATAATAAACTTCGGCAGTGTCTACGATCTGATGAAAATGTCCTTTCGTCATATAATATTCATTTCCAATCTTCCCAGGATGGATCATCGTTGTGCCGAATGCAAGATCACCGGCACGCTCTGGGCATCCAAGTTCATAAAACTCATAGATCAAAGGGTCTTCGTGTTTAAGAATTTCTTCAACAGCTTCTTGATCCTGATACATATTTTTCATCTGGGAAAGATAACGCTTTGTAGTATCTGCGTGCTTGGAAAATCCGTTATTTAGATCAAAATCCAAAGTAAAAGCCTGATCCCAGTTAAACTGATTCATAAAATACCTCCTAAAAAATTGCCCTAGATCTCAAGTGTGGAAACGCCTTGTTCTTTCATCATAGCTTCGAATTCCTTGATGATCGAGATACCAGCACTTGTTCCGATACGTTGGGCACCGCACTCTATCATTTTCATAAATGTCTTGGCATCACGGATTCCACCAGCAGCTTTTACCTTTACCGCATCGCCAACATGCTCTTTCATTAATTTCACATCATCAAAAGTAGCACCGCCAGTACCGAAACCAGTGGATGTTTTGATAAAATCAGGTTTCACCTCTTTGGCGATTTCACAAAGCTTGATCTTCTCCTCATCATTAAGATAACAGTTTTCAAAAATGACTTTACAAGTAACATCTTTTTCATGGCAGGCAGCAACGATCTGTGACATCTCATCCTTGATATAATCCCAGTTAGAAGCCTTGACCTCTGTCTGATTTACAACATAATCAATCTCATTTGCACCATTTGCAATAGCATCTTTTGTATCAAAGACTTTAGAAGCGATCGTTGTCTGACCTAATGGGAAAGAGATAGCAGCTCCTGTATGAATATCCGTTCCTTCCAGTAACTTTGCACATAATCCAGACTGCACCTGATTGATCGCTACCATGGCAAAATGATGTTCTTTCGCCTCATTACATAAGACCTCCATGTCTTTAGGAGAAGCATCCGTATGTAAATTTGTGTGATCGATCATTTTTGCAAGATCATCTAATGTATATGATTTCATAAAAAACCTCCTGTTTTTGCTGATATGTTTGTTTCATGTTAATTAAAATATAACATTATGTAATCATTATGTCAATATTATGTAAATGAAATAAAAGAAAATAAATTGACATAAAATAAAAAATCCGATAAAGTGAAAGAAAAAAGAAAGAGAGTATAAAATGGGAGCATTTTATTTAGATATAAAAAAAGATTTGTTAGATAAGATCTTAAGTGGAGTTTACCAGCAAGGAAGTATCATACCAAATGAATATGAATTAGCTGAGATCTACAACGTCAGCCGTCCGACGATCCGCAAGGCGGTACAGATTTTAGTGGATGAGGGATATTTAGAAAAACGTAAAAAACGAGGGACGATCGTATGTGATCCAACGATCCGGCAGGAATTTGCACAGGTGATTCAGACATTTGATAAAGAAGTAAAAGAAAAAGGACTGACTCCATCGACAAAAGTTCTGACATTCAAACAAGAAAAGGCAGAAGAAGAAGTCCGCCAGAAATTGAATCTCAAAGAAACAGAAAAAGTTTATAAACTGGTCAGATTGAGATACGTTGATGATCAGCCTAATGTTCTGGTTACAACGTATGTGCCATGCAGACTGTTTGAACATTTGTCAGAAGTTGATTTTGAAAAGGAGAGTTTATATCAGACATTTCATAAGGAAGGAAGAGATATCACATCCATACAGAGAAAGCTGGATGTGATCCTTGCAGATGAAACATGTGCGGATCTGTTAGATGTCAAAAATGGAGATCCTTTATTTTATTTTCATTCCACAGGATATGATGAAAGTCATACAGCGATTGAATATTCGATTGCGAAATATCGGGGAGATCGGAATAGCTTTGTTTTTCAACTTTCAAATAATGTGTATTATTCTTAATACATTTATTTACAAATATCAGTTTTTTCTGTATAATAAAGCACAATAAGCTGAAAACAGCGAATAAAACAATAAACAGCAACGCAGGAGGAATGACCATGAGCAAAATTCAGATGACTACTCCATTAGTAGAGATGGATGGAGATGAGATGACAAGAATTCTTTGGAAGATGATCAAAGATGAATTGTTATTACCATTTATTGATTTAAAAACAGAATATTATGACCTTGGGTTAGAACACAGAAACGAGACAAACGATCAGGTTACATTTGATTCCGCAGAAGCAACAAAGAAATATGGAGTTGCAGTCAAATGTGCAACGATCACTCCAAATGCAGCGCGTATGGATGAATATGATTTAAAAGAGATGTGGAAGAGTCCAAATGGAACAATCCGTGCGATCTTAGACGGAACAGTATTCCGTGCACCGATCACAGTCAAAGGAATCGAACCAACCGTCAGCAAATGGAAGAAACCGATCACGATCGCAAGACATGCCTATGGTGATGTATACAAAGGTGTGGAGATCAAAGTTCCAGGAGCAGGAAAAGCAGAATTAGTATTCACAGGAGAAGACGGAACAGAGATCAGAGAAACAATTCATGATTTTGACGGACCAGGAGTGATCCAGGGAATGCATAACATTGATGCATCTATTGCAAGTTTTGCAAGAAGCTGCTTTACATATGCATTAGACACAAAACAGGATCTGTGGTTTGCAACAAAAGACACGATCTCTAAGAAATACGATCACACATTCAAAGATATCTTCCAGGAAATCTTTGATGCAGAATACAAAGAGAAATTTGATGCAGCAGGAATCGAATATTTCTACACACTGATCGATGATGCAGTAGCCCGCGTTATGAAATCAGAAGGTGGATTTATCTGGGCATGTAAGAACTATGACGGAGATGTTATGAGTGATATGATCTCATCTGCATTCGGATCATTAGCAATGATGACATCTGTATTAGTATCACCACACGGATACTATGAATACGAAGCAGCTCATGGAACAGTACAGCGTCATTATTATAAACATCTGAAGGGTGAAGAGACATCTACAAACTCTGTCGCAACAATCTTCGCATGGACAGGAGCGTTAAGAAAACGTGGAGAATTAGATGGTAATGAAGAATTAATGGCATTTGCAGATAAACTTGAGAAAGCTACATTAGACACGATCGAGAGTGGTACAATGACAAAAGACTTGGCACTTATTACAACTCTTGAGAATGTGAATGCTGTGAATAGTGAAGAGTTTATTAAGGCAATTGCGGAACGTTTAAAATAGTGTTTAGTTTATGAGACAAAAATAAGGGACTGTAAAAAAGTCCCTTATTTTTGTCTCATAAAACTGAAGTCTATTCCAATCAGTATATAGAGGGTGTATTACATTTCAAGGTATTTTTTGAAATTATATCCGTTTCAGATAAATCAATGTGTTTTAGAACAAAATCATAAAGAGGTTTTGCAAAGTCAGCATCTAAATCTAATTCTTCTACAATAAAATAGAGACTATGAAATTACAATATATGTAAAAATCATAGCCTCCATTAGAATTCTTAAATTATGAATGATTTGGGTGATTAGCATCCGCTAGCTCAAGGGTTCCATAGTGGTTCCATCTTCTATCTTTTTTTGCATTATATGTACACCAATAAACAGTATCTCCAGAAGATAGTGTTTTACTATCATCATTATCGTCATAACCATAATAAGTACCACTGATCCATCCTTGTTGACCGTTATGTTCTTGAACCTTTTCAAAAACACCACCATTATCAGTGATTACACGATTGGCAGTTTTATCTCCGCATGTATGTGGAGTTCCTAATGGAGAATGATATATTCTGTGTCCGTATTCGCGTACACCACCCCACTTATCAGCGTTTCCAGTCCATTCTTTACTTCCACGCTTACAAGCTAAAAAATAACATGCTGCTACATATTCATCTGCCACAAATGCTTCTTCAAAAGCCATTGGCTTTTCATACATTTTCTTCATAACAACTTCCCCTTTTTAATATTATATGTCAATAAATCATCATTCTTAACCCCCAGAATTTAATCCTATTATAATCTTAAATTCTGAATTTTGCAATCGTTTGTAGAGAAAAATGATTGTTTTTAGCGTGATTTTCGAATTTCGGTATTTTTTTAAGCCTTGAAGAGCTGTTAGAAGATCAATAACTGTATATTGAAATAGCAGATTACGAAAAAAAGATGCCTTTTACAGATGGTTTATTGCATTAAATGGAAGATTCTAGTATAATATAGTCATGAAAAAAGATGTTGCAGAATGTGCAATATAAGATGAAGATAGAATTTGTATAGAAGGAAAGGGGAAAAGATTATGAAAAGAAGATATGAAAGACCAAGTGCTTATATAGAAGAATTTACACCGAATGAGTATGTGGCGGCTTGTGGAGATAAGAATAAGGTATATAAGTTTGAATGTGATGCGCCAAGAGGTAGTTTATACTATTATCCGTATGGAAGAAATTATAGAGCTAAGTGGTTAGGAAGTTATCATCCATGTCAGGCAAAACATGAGGCAAGTACTCAGGATGATTTTTATGATGGATATGTTGATTATAATGGGAATAGACAAGAAGATAAAGGAGAGGCTGTAATTGTTTGGAGAGGGCCTTGGCATAATAATGGTCATGCAACAACGAAGTTAAATAAGGATGAATGGGAAACAGCTAAATCATAAAAAATACAAAAAAGAACCGTACCTACCGGTTCTTTTTTATTACAGGGAGAGTGATCATGGACCTATTTGACACTAACACTACCTTCGAACGCCAACTTTTTGCAAAGGCAGCAAGGAACCGTATTCCGCTTTATGGAGTACTGGAGTTATTGCCTCTCTGCAACTTAAACTGTGACATGTGCTACGTCCATTTATCCAAACAAGAAATGCAGTCCCAAGGAAGATTGCGAAGTTTGGATGAATGGATTTCCCTTGCAAAGCAAATGAAAGATGCAGGGACATTGTTCTTGTTGTTAACGGGTGGAGAGCCTTTATTATTCCCTCAATTTAAAGAATTATACTGTGTATTAAAAGATATGGGTATGATCCTTACGCTCAATACCAATGGGACGTTGATCAATGAGGAATGGGCGGAATTTTTTGCGAAGAATAAGCCACGAAGGATAAATATAACTTTATATGGATCGAAGAATGAGACATACGAGAATCTATGCCATATGAAGGATGGATTTGACAAAACGATCAGAGGGATTGAATTATTAAAAAAATATGAGATTGATGTCAAGATCAATGGAAGTCTTGTGAAGAAGAATTTTCATGACAGGATGGAGATCATAGATATCGGAGAAAAGTATGATATCCCAGTTCGGATCGATACTTATATGTATCCATCCGTGCGTGAGCGGACAACTCCTTTTAATTTTCAGGAGAGATTAGACCCAGAGGATGCTGCAAAGGCAAGGGTTGAAATCTTACACCGGGAAATGGGAGATGAACTTTTTGAGCAATATGCGAAGCAGACTATTTATCTGGCAGAACATACAGAAGAAGGAGACTCCTGTCCGGGGCATATGACATGCCGGGCTGGGCAGAGTTCGTTTGTCGTTAATTGGCAAGGCATGATACGTTCATGTATCGTGTTAGATCAGCCAAGTTATGATGCCTTTGACACAACAGATGATTTTATGACATTATGGAATAAAATCGTGAGAGAAACAGAAGAGATTAAAACAAGCATGGAATGTAATCAATGCAAATTAAGACATGTATGTAATACATGTGCAGCGGCAGCGATTGCAGAATGTGGAGATTCTGAGGGCGTTTCAAAATATTTATGTGAATATACGAAGGAAACAGTTAGGAATTTAAAAGAGTTTTATTAAGAAACAAAATATGGAGAAAGAAGTTGCATAAAGGACTTCCTTCTCCATATTTTATACATAATAAGTTATTCAATATTCTCAAGATACTTCTGAACCATTTCATTTTCGCCCAAATTTATATGATTCAATACAAAATCATACAAAGGCTGTACAACATCCGCATCTTCTTCCAATTCATCTACAATTTGGTCAAAAGATTTATTTTTATGGATTTTTTTAATGATTAGTTTGAGTTTGGTTTTTAACTCACCTTCCTGGCGGCCTTTTTCCTCCAATTTCTCGAGAGCTTTACACATATTAACATTCCCTCCTTCTTGTTGAGCGTTTACAGCATCGTTGATCAATTTTTGTGATTCTGTAATACAGCCAATAACCATAGCTAATTCTGAAGATATATTTTCATCTTTAAATATATCAGTGATTTTATCATATTTTTCGTCGAAAATAAACCTACTGATATTGAATATTTTATCAACATCATCGTTATGAAACTTTAAATGTTCACTCTTCCTAAGTTCGATTAAGTTGAATTTATAATCGGAAATCAGAGGCTTAAAAGCATCAGGAATTTCTAACATATCAATTAAGGAACGAGGGCCATCCCATGGAGTTTCACCGTAATAGATGCAAATGGTAAGTACGCTATGCAATCGGTCAGTTTTCTTCATCTTAGATAAAAATTCGTCTGGTGTTCCATGAGGTTTTTCATCTTTATATTTTTTTGCAATTTCATTATATTCTTTGAGGTATGAAAAAGCATCTCCAAGCATATGCCGAAGTGGCATCGCATAGTGGATCTTTGCTTGATTTTCAATTCCAAGGATTACAAAATCAACGCCATAAGCAGATTTTTTGACAACATCAACAATCTTTTTTATAGTCTCAGCATAACCATGAAATTGTAATAAAGAAGAAATGTCAGTATCGACTTCTGTAAGATCATCTGGATTCAATTCTGGATTTCCATCAAAGAAACATGCATTGAAAAGATCTGCAAAGCGATTATTATCTTTCCAGAAGTTTTTCAGAATGGTATCGGGTGTTATTTTGCTCTTTACTTTTGTCATATGTGTATTGTGCCTCCTTTAAGTGATACAAATGGACAGGTATTGATCTGATTATGTGGAAATGAAAAATTAGAATTGCAATATAGAATATACATGCCCAATGATAGATAGTTTGTAAAATGATATTAACAAGAATAATCTGTAATGTCAATATATGGAAAACAAAAACGTAAATAAAAACTTTCTTTTTCTGCGATCTCATCATATAATAAAACAGAATGTACAAGAAAGAAGGGGAGCCAAATGAAAGACCTAGACGCAATGGATTCCATGGAAAAGATGCTGGTCCAGAAAGCATATCAAAGACAAGCTCCAGTGAACGGCAGTCTGGAATTATTACCACTTTGCAATATGAACTGCGATATGTGTTATGTTCGTTTATCCAAGGCAGAGATGGAACAAAAAGGCCGTTTAAGAACCAAAGAAGAATGGATCAGACTGGCTCATCAGATGAAGGATGCAGGAACGTTATTTCTGTTACTGACAGGAGGAGAGCCGTTATTATTTCCGGGATTTAAGGAATTATATATCGAACTGCAGAATATGGGAATGATTCTTACGATCAATACAAATGGAACGCTGATCAATGAAGAATGGGCAGATTTCTTTCAGAAATATAAGCCAAGAAGAATGAATATTACTTTATATGGAGCAGATGACCAGGCGTATGAGAAGTTATGTCATTATCCAGGTGGATTTCAGAAGACGGTCAATGCAGTCAGGCTGCTAAGGGACAGGGAGATTGATGTAAAGATCAATGGAAGCATTACTTCAAAGAATGAAGAGGATATCAGGAAGATTTTAGATATTGCAGATGATCTAGATGCAGCCGTGAATCTTGATACCTATATGTATCCGGCAAGCAGAGAAAGAAATAAACCATTTGATGAACAAAGCCGCATGAATCCAAAGGATGCAGCGATGGCGAAGAAGTTGATCTTTCAACATCAATGGGGAGAAGAAGCTCTTAGAGAATATCAAGATCATGTGATCAGCATGGTCAAAGATCATCCGCAAAATATGCAATATAGCAGGCACATTTCATGCCTGGCAGGCAATTGCTCTTTTACGGTCAATTGGCAGGGGATGATGCGTCCATGTGTGATGCAAAGTCAACCAGAAGTGAATGTATTTGCAGAAGGTTTTCAAAGAAGCTGGGAAATGATATCAGCACAGACGAAAGAGATCTTGATCAATGAAAGGTGTACAGAATGCAAATATCGTCCAATCTGTAATACATGTGCGGCGGCAGCTTTATTAGAAACAGGAGATTATGAAGGGATTCCGGAATATATCTGTGAGTATACAAAAGAATTTTACAAAATTATGAAAGAAAGAAGGTGATCATCACATGATGGACAATGAAAATCAAAATCAACCCAATCAGAAGATATCGTTTGAATCATTAGATATACTGATCGGGAAATGGAGAGATGGAACATTCTCCGAGATCATTGACGACTGGAAATGGATCTTTTCCTACAGCAAACGATATAAAGGAGCGATCGCTTTCTACACGATCCTTGGTATTTTCAGCACATCCATGGGATTGGTTGGAAGTGTGGCAAGTAAATATATGATCGATATCATCACAGGATATCAGATGAGTAAGTTGTGGATCATGGTCTTGATCACACTTGGAAGTGCATTTTTTAGTCTGACGATCGGAAATGTGATCGGACGTATTTCTACAAAGTTGAGTATCTATATCAATAATGACATTCAGGCAGATATTTTTGATAAGATCATCGATGCCGACTGGATGGAGATTAATCAATATAGTAATGGAGATGTTTTGAATCGTTTTAACAGCGATGTCAATACGATCAGTGGAAATGCGATCAGCTGGCTGCCGACGATCATCATAGCAGTTTACGACTTTGTCGCAACATTTGCGGTTATCTGGCATTACGATAAGATCATGTCATTACTGGCATTTGCAAGTGCACCATTTATGCTTTTGATGTCGAAGTTCCTTATTTCCAAGCAGAGAGAATATGGGAAGAAAGTGCGGGAAATGAGTAGTGAGATGATGACATTTGAAGTCGAGACATTCTATAATTTTGATACGATCAAGTCCTTTGGGATTTCTTCTTTATATGGAAAGAAGATGAGAAACTGGCAGGAGAAGTTTAAAGATATCAGTTTAAAGTATAACATGTTTACGATCAAGACGAATATCGTTATGTCGATCATAGGAATGGTTGTTCAGTATGCAGCATTTGGATATTGTCTGTTCCGGCTTTGGACAAGAGATATTTCTTATGGAACGATGACTTTATTTTTACAACAGAGAAGTAACTTAAATGGGGCATTTAACAATCTGGTATCGATCATACCAAACTTTTTGAACAGTTCGATCTCTGCACATCGTATCAGAGAGCTTGCACAGCTTAAGAAAGAAGTTCATATTCCAGAAAGCTCTGAGATGGATGCTTATGTGGAAGATGGGTTCGAGGTGAAGATGCGGGATGTGGATTTTTCTTATATCGAAGGAAACCGTGTTATTACAGATTCTGCATTTATGGCTAATCCGGGCGAGATCGTTGCGTTGGTTGGCCCTTCTGGAGAGGGAAAGACAACGATGATCCGTTTGATCTTAGGTTTGATCCATCCGGAAAAAGGAGAAGCATATTTAAGGGCTTCAAATGGAAAGCAGGTGGAGATGAATGCAGATACCAGATATTTATTTGCCTATGTACCACAGGGAAATACAATTCTTTCTGGTACGATCGCAGAAAATTTAAGAATGGTGAAACAAGATGCAACAGAGGAAGAGATGATCGAGGCATTGAAGATTTCCTGTGCATGGGATTTCGTAAAGAATATGGAAGAAACGATCTATACCAAGATCGGAGAGCGAGGACGAGGATTTTCGGAAGGACAGGCACAAAGAATTGCAATTGCAAGGGCTGTTTTAAGAGATGCACCGATCTTATTGTTAGATGAAGCAACATCGGCACTTGATGTAACAACGGAACGTAAAGTTTTAAGAAATATCATAAAACAACGCCCAAATAAAACATGCATCGTGACAACCCATCGTCCGAGTGTTTTAAATATGTGTCAGAGAGTTTATCGTGTTATGGAAACACAGGTTACAGAATTGTCAGAAGAAGAGTCAAGCAAAATGGCGATGGATTTTTAGGACACAGGTTGTCCGAAGATGCAGGATTCATTGACCGCAGATAGAAAAAAAGATATAATAAGACAAGAATAACGGCATAAGGGGGAAGCTGAATGAAGAAGAGTGGATGGAAGATCATTCTTGGAGTTGCAGTACTAGTCTGTGTGATCTGTCTTGGAAGATTCGGATGGGTCAAGTATCAGGACTATAAGACAGAACAGGCAAGAAAAGCAACATTAAAAGAGATCGCAAGCACAGAATTTACTGGTGAGAACGAAGGAAAAGAGCCGGAGAAAGTTCCAGCTGGAGTCAAACATGGACAGAAGATCAACTTTAAGAAGCTGATCAAGATCAACAGTGATATCTATGCATGGATCTACGTTCCAGGAACAAGAATTGATTATCCGGTAGCACAAAGTCAGGAATCAGACGATCATTATTTAAAATATAACTTTAAAAATGAGCCAGAGTTTGCAGGATGTATTTATACAGAGAAAGCGAATAAGAAGGATTTTTCAGATCCAAACACAGTATTTTATGGACATAATATGAGAAATGGATCGATGTTCCAGAATCTTCACAAGTTTGAAGATGAAGCATTTTTTAAGAAACACAAAGAAGTATATGTTTACACACCAAAGAAAACATACACATACACGATCTTTGCGGCATATAAGTTTGACGACAGGCATTTACTTAAGACATTTAATTTTAAGAATAAGAAGAAGTTTGAGAATTATTTAAGAAATGTCAAGAACATAAGAGACATGGGAAGTCATGTAAGGAAAGATCAGGAAGTTACAAGCAACGATAAGATTATCACGCTGAGTACCTGCGTAGGAGGCCAGCCCAATAATCGTTATTTAGTACAGGCGGTGTTGACGGATGAAAGAAGTACAAAATAAGAACCATACGGATGAGGCTAAGAGATTAAATGAAGAATTGGATCAGAATCTGAAGGATCTTCAGCCAGAATCCAAGGAAGCATTTCAAGGCTTTGAAGTAAAAGAAGAAAAGAACGAGAAAAAGAAGAAAGCAAAGAAGAAAAAGACACCAAAGCAGATCATAAAAAGAGTTATAATCGTATTAGCGGTGATCATTTTGCTTCCATGTGCAGCCATTGTTGGAATGTGGGCACTTGGAAAAGGCTCATTATTTGGAGGCAAGATGAAGATGTCAAAGAACGTAGATGGCGTAAAAGTCCAGAATCAGGGAGATTTGGTTATTTACAATGGACATAAATATCAGTATAATAAAGATATAACGAGTATCTTATTTATGGGTGTTGACCGAGATAAGATCAATACAGATGAAGAATACTTAAAGAAACACGGAGCAGGACAGTCAGATACCTTGTTTCTGGCAGCTGTGAATACTTCTACAGGGAAGATTTCACTGATCAATGTTCCTCGAGATATCATGGCGTACGTTAAGACATATGATGAGAATGGAAAGTATTCAGGAAGGAAACTTCGACAGTTATGTTTAGCCTATGCCTATGGGGATGGGAAAGCCAAGAGCTGTAAGAATGCTGTGGATGCAGTTTCCAAAGTGTTATATGGAATTCCTATCGATTCATATATGTCGATCAACCTCTCTGCAATCAGTGTATTGAATGATGCAGTAGGTGGAGTGAACGTTCAAGTGATCGGGGATCTGACAAGCGTTGATCCAACTCTGAAGGAAGGTGCGAATGTGACATTGCTGGGTGGTCAGGCAGAGACTTATGTAAGATCCAGAGAATTTGATCCACTGGATGCGAACATGGCACGTATGCAGAGACAACAGCAGTATATTACAGCATTTGCCCAGAAAGCATTACAGGAGATGAAGGGCGATCTTACATTGCCATTAGATCTTCTGAATCTTGTATCAGAGAATTCAGTAACGAATCTTTCAGCACCGAAGATCACATATCTTGCAACGAAAGTTTCAGGAAGCAGTTTTTCATCTGACAATATCTACAGCATTGACTGTGACATCAAAGAAGGTGAGACAGGATATGCAGAATATTATCCGGATGAGACAAAATTATTTGAGATGATATTGAAGGTATTTTATACACAAATCAGTTAGAATCCAGTAAGGGGGGATTTAGCATGAAAAAGTTGATTATGATGGCAGCAACATTGATTATGTGTTTTGCTTTTTCACTAAGTGTTATGGCAGCACCAAGTCCTGAAGATGAGTATGATAGAGAGTCTCCAGAACAGACTAATGTGGATAAGAAAACCCAGATTGATGATGATGAATTCGACAAGGATGAAAAACCAGCTAAGACGAACACAACAACGACATCAACATCATCAACATCTGCATCACCAAAGACTAGTGATCAGGGAGCGCCAGTTACATTAGTATATGTATCACTCGCTGCAGCAGCATTAGCTGTATATGCAGCAAAACACGTCAAAGAACAGTATTAATCAAAAAACAAGGTGGATTCCTCCAGTCTTGATGGACTGGAGGAATTCTTTTTGCATATGGGATTTCTGAAAGGAAAATAAAATAGATGATCGATATACATACGCATATTTTGCCAGGATTGGATGATGGAGCGAGAGATATGGAAGATTCTCTATCTATGGCAGCATTGGCATTGAAAAGTGGTGTTCATACATTAGTTGCAACATCGCATGCCAATACAGGGGGATTTTTCAAAGAATATTCGATCGAAGAATATCTGCAAAGATTAGAAGCGTTTAGAAAAGCACTGGATGAAGTAAAGCTGCCATTAAGAGTATTCTCTGGAATGGAAATTTATATGACAAGAGAAGTTCCTCGGATGATCCGTGAAGGCATATTGCTTTCATTGAATCAGACGGGATATTTTTTGACTGAATTTTCGTTTGGAATCGAGCAGGAAGAGATGGATGAGATGCTTCATGATCTGATGGAACTTGGAGTTACGCCAGTGATCGCACACCCAGAGAGATACCGGTGTGTACAGGAATCAGAAAGCGGTATCGCAAAGTGGAAAAACAGGGGATGTCTGTTGCAGGTAAACAGAGGGAGCATCTTTGGCAGATTTGGATCAGGAGCAAAACAATGTGTAGATCGTCTGCTGGATCAACATATGGTAACTTGTATCGCAAGTGATGCACACAAACCATATGAGCGGACAACCTATATGGCAGATATCAAAGAATATATGGAACAAGAATATTCTTTTGAATATTCAAAGAAATTGTTATATGATAATCCTAAGAGAATTCTTGAAGGAGAAAAGGTGGTACAATGAAGAAATTAAAATTGGTAAGTTTTGTGATATTTTGTATATCACTGGCAGCAAGTCTGATCTTCTGGTTTACACAGGTCAGAAAAGGAGATCGGATCGGACCGGTCATTACAATGGATCAGCAGGAATTGACAGTAGGGCTCAATGCTACCGATGAAGATTTTTTGCAAGGAGTAAAAGCAGTTGATGAGAATGATGGGGATGTTACGGATTCTCTTGTAGTAGAAAGTGTTTCAAACTTTCTGGGAGGTGGACGGCGTCTGGTTGTATATGCAGCAGTGGACAGACATAATAACGTCAGTCGTGCAAACCGTATTGTACAGTATGAGGGTTATACATCACCAAAGTTTTATTTGAAGGAACCATTATGTTTTGAATCTGGAGGAGCTTCTAAGAATGAAGAATTATTAAAGAATCTTACGGTGAAAGATAAGATTGATGGTGATTTATCAAATCAGATAAAGATTTTGACAAACTCAGTAGTTGATCTGTATACACCAGGAGAATATCCGGTCAAACTTCAGGTAAGCAATAGTGCAGGAGACACGGTATCATTTCAGGCAACGATACAGGTTTATGATGCAACGGACAGATCAGAGATTCCTTTTATTCATTTGAAGAAGTATCTGGTTTATACGAAGAAAGGTGACAAACTAGATGCAGCATCTTACATATCTAAAGTGTGCATGGGAGGAGATTATGACTCGGATGTACCAGGAGATATTGGTAAGAGCAAAGTGAAGATCAAAGATGAAGTAGATTACGATACCCCAGGTTCTTATGAGATCACTTATTCAGTAAAAAGTGGAAAGAGCCGTACAGGAACGGTAAGACTGATCGTGATCGTTACAGAATAGGAGGCCGGCAAATGAGCAGTGATAAACGAAATATATCAGTCAACGATTATGAAATGAATATTGATTTGTATAGTATCTTAAGAGATATCTGGAAATATGCAATAGTGATCCTGCTTCTGGCAGCATCTATGAGCTTGCTCTCTTATGTTTATGTCGGACGAAACTATCACAAACAGTATGAATCAACAAGTACATTTATCGTAAGCAGCAAAGGAAGTAACAATAGTGTATATTCAGATTTGAGTGCAACGTCTGAGATGGCGACAAAGTTTTCTGAGATTCTAAACAGTTCGATCTTACAAAAGAAAGTCGCAAAAGAGATGGATATGGATTATTTTCCAGGAAGTGCATCTGCAGAGGTAGTAAATGAAACCAATCTTTTAGTTTTGAAAGTTCAGGCAGATTCCCCAGAGATGGCGTTTCGTTTGAATAAGGCAATCATGAATAATTATTCTGTTGTGACAGATCAGCTGATCGGAAATGTTGTGCTGGATGTATTGCAGAAACCAACAGTGCCAAGTGGTCCGGTAAATAAATTTCAGCCAACAGCACTTATGAAGAAAACATTTTTTACGACGATCGTTGCGTTATGTGGATTGATCGCAATCTTGTCATTCTTAAAGGATACAGTGAGAAAACCAAAAGAAGTTTCAAGGAAACTTGATGCAAAGCTTTTGCAGACGTTATATCATGAGAAGATCTATAAGACATGGAAAGCAAGAATTCACCGCAAAAAGAGTCCGGTATTGTTGACAAATCCAGGAACAAGCTTTCAATATGTGGAGGATATGAAGAAACTTGCCCGCAAAGTCAGCAGTAAGATGAAAGAGAAGAATGCAAAAACACTTCTGGTTGCAAGTGTGGAAGAAAATGAAGGTAAATCAACAGTTGCAGCCAATTTAGCATTGGCACTTGCGGAAGAATCAGAGAAAGTATTGTTGATCGATGCGGATCTTCGCAAACCTTCACAATACAAGATTTTTGGATTGGATCAGGAAGAAATACAGCAGTTTGGAGAAGTATTGAATGGAAATGAACAGATAGATAATCTGGTAACAGATCTTCCAAAATCAGAATTGTTATTGATCGCAGGTTCTATGATCTATCCAAATTCTACAGAGATGATCGCATCACCGATCTTCCAGAAAATCGTAGAGTTCTTTAAGACAAAGCTGGATTACATTATTATTGATACACCGCCAATGTCACAGGCGGCCGATGCAGAAGAGTTAGTAGAACTTGCGGATGCATCAATTCTTGTTGTAAGACAGCATACAGCATTGGTAAAAGATATCAATGAGACGATCGGTATCCTGAATTCAGCAGAAGGAACGATGCTTGGATGCGTTTATAACGATGTATTCCATGGAGTTGCTCAGACAGCAAGAAATTACGGATACAAATATGCATATGGAAGCGGTTATGGTTACGGAAGTAAATACGGTTATGGAAACCATGGATATGGCTATGGTTACGGTTACGGCTATGGCTATGGTTATGGAAGCAGAACGAAAAAGGGCAATGAAGATAAAACACAAGAATCAAAAACAGAACGGCAGGTGAAGAAAGATCATGAGTAAAGAATATGAATCAAAAACAGAACATAAAGAGAATCTGATCGATATTGCTGGATTGTTTGATGACTTGATCAAAGGCATCATTCAAATGAAATGGAGATTTTTGATCATTCTTGTGATTTGTGGTGCAGTGTTCTGTGGATACAAGAGACTTACCTATTCCCCATACTATGTAGCATCTTCCACATTTACGATCAATTCCAGTATTACATCAGAGAATTCCAATTCATATATTGAGAATGCAACAGCCAACCAAATGGCAAAATCATTTCCGTATATTTTGAAAAGTGGAGCATTTAAAGAAGTATTGGCACAGGATCTTGGCCTTCAGTCTGTTCCTGGAACGATCGAAGCAGAAGTCATGGAGAATACAAACCTGTTTACGTTGAAAGTGACTGCAAATAATCCGAAGATGGCTGAGAAGATTTTAAAAGCAGTCGTTAAAAATTACCCATCGGTAGCAGAGTTTGTCATTGGAAGCTCACAGCTGACACTCATGGATGAAAGCGGGGTTCCGACTACACCTGCCAATCCATTTAGTTATAGACATGAGATACAGATTGGCGTTTTGATCGGAATCTTACTATGTATCTTGCTCGATGTCCTGTTAGCACTTGGTAAGAATACAGTTAAGAAAGAAGAAGATTTCAAACGACTCTTCCATGCAAAAAGTCTTGGAATCATGCCTCGTGCCAAATTCCATAAGAAACGTACGCAAACACAGGAATTGATCGTGCTAGATAATCCAAGAATTCCAAGAAGCTTCCTGGAAGCAGCAAGAACGGTACGACGCAGGATCGAGCGTGCACAAAAAGAGACAGGTATGAAATCTTTTCTTGTAACAAGTGCTATGCCAGGAGAAGGAAAATCAACAGTTTCAGCCAACATTGCAATATCACTTGCGATGAAAGGGTATAAAGTAATTCTGGTAGATGCGGATTTAAGAAACCCATCCACCGCCAAAGTACTTGGAATGAATGAACAAGAATTAGGAACTCTGGAAGTAATGAAAGGCGAAGTTAACATAGACGATGCAGTACAGCAGTACAAAAATACAAGCGTTAAAGTACTTGCAGGTTCTACACCAATCCAGGATACATCTACCGTTTTAAGTGGTAAGAATATGAGACAGTTTGTAAAAGAACTGGAGGCAGAAGCCGATTTCGTGATCATAGATACACCACCAAGTGGATTATTATCAGATGCAGCAATCGTCGCCCAGTATGTAGACGGAGCAGTATTTGTGATCCGTCAGGACTATACAGATGTAGATCGAATTCTGGAAGGTATGGAAATCCTTTCAGGATCAGGAGCTGAAATTACAGGATGCATCTTAAATGATGTGAATGTACGAACTAGTGAATCACAGCACTATATGAACAGCTATCGTACAAAAGGAGAGACACTATAGAATCCGATTTGAAAGTAGTGTTGGTCATGTATGAGTCAGAAAGAAGATAAGAAGAAATATTTATAATAAACATCTGTCTGTTATTACAAAAATTGAAAATTGATAACATTTAACATACAATCTTTTCAACGGAGAATTTAAAATTTTATACGAGAATGTCTTCAGGTATTCATAAAAACATAAAGAAAGATAGAGGTACGAAATGATAGAATGCCATAGGATTCTTTGCAAAATCGCAGCCAACACGGGCACTGTTTGAACGCAGTGAGTTGTGCAGGAGTGTTGGCGGATCAGCGTTTTGCAAAAAATCCGTCAATGGAATTCGTTTTTCGTATCTCTATCTTTCTTTATGTTTTTATGAATACTCGATACATTTCCGTGATACAACTCAAAACTTCGCCCTACCAGTGCTTTTTCGTTTCACGATAAATGGTTCAAATTCCAACTTTGTAACAAAGCTTCGAGGCTGGTTCTTGGTCTTTGAGTCGCGGATGCGTACAATGATATCAACGGCTTCTCTTCCTTTTGCTTCGATAGAATGTTCCACCGTAGTAAGTGAAATACGATTCATATTGGCCATTGGGATATTATCGAAACCACAGACAGAGAAGTCATTTGGTACTTTGTATTTTAATTCATATAATGCATCTAGGATTCCAAATGCAACCATATCATTGTATCCAACGAAGGCGGTAGAATCCGTTCCCTCTTCGAGAATCTGTTTTGTCAGATTGTATCCGGAAGAATATTCCAGCATATTTGGAGACAGCAGATTATACTCTCCGGGTGAGAGGGAACGAATACTGACGCAGTCATCTCCAAAGCCGTGTTCTTTGAAGGTTGCAACAAGTGCATCGTAACGTTTTGATCTGGAACGTTCAATATCACTGATCGGTGTTGATATGTAAGTGATCTTGCGGTGTCCAAGGGAGATCAAATGTTCTGCGACGAGTCTGGCAGGTTTGGAGCTGCTGACATGGATCGAGTCAAAAGTGATCTCGTCATTTTTATCCCCGATATTGACGATTGGAATCTGTTTTGACATATCATTAACTTCTGGAAGAAAAGAAGTTGGATACAGATAAACGATTCCAGCAGTATCCAGATTATTTTTCATAAGATCCAGATAATATTGTTCGGTGCTCGGGTTTCGCAGTGTTGGTGCAACAAAGGTAAGATATCCATAATCATGTGCTCGTTCTGTGATCGAATGAACCAGAGTTGTATAATAATGGTTAGATAAGAACGGACACATGATCAAAATGACTTTCGATAAAGGCTTCGATGTCTGCTCAATGGATTTTTTCTTTTTTTGATAGCCAAGTTCTTTTGCAGCGTCCAAAACTTTCTGTCTGGTGCTGTCTGAAAAAGAGACATTAGTCTTATTATTTAAGATCATGGAGACTGCAGACTGGGAAAGACCGACGTGATCTGCAATGTCTTTGGCCGTTACTTTCTTCTTTAAACCCATAAAATCCTCCTTAATCAAAATTATTTTAATTAATTAATAACAATTAATAAAAACAGAAATATTAGTAATAAAATAATAATTATTAATTAAAACTACATTTATCATAGCATATTTTTTTACGGAAAAACAAGGAAAAACGAGGTTTTTTTAATTGAAAAAAATTGAAGAAAGCATCTTGAAAAAAAACGAAAAACCATGTACTATTAATAAAGTTGAAAAATATTAATAAATTCAATGAATATTGCTGAAATCTGACAGTTTTTCGAGTTTGACAAGACATTTTATCCATGTTTAAATAAAGCCATAAACAAAACAACGAACAAAACAACAAACAATGTTTTAGGAGGAAGTAAGTTATGAGATTTTTCGTGGATACAGCAGATGTAGATCAGATTCGTAAAGCAAATGATATGGGAGTTATCTGTGGAGTTACAACAAACCCTTCACTGATCGCTAAATCAGGAAGACAGTTTGAAGATGTGATCAAAGAGATCACTTCTATTGTAGATGGAGCTATCAGTGGTGAAGTAAAAGCTACAACAACTGATGCAGAAGGAATGATCAAAGAAGGAAGAGAAATCGCTAAGATTCATCCAAACATGGTAGTTAAGATTCCTACAACGATCGAAGGATTAAAAGCTACAAAGGTATTATCTTCTGAAGGGATCAAAACAAATCTGACATTGATTTTCAATCCAAACCAGGCTTTATTAGCAGCAAGAGCTGGAGCAACATATGTATCTCCATTCTTAGGAAGACTGGATGACATTTCTCAGAACGGATTAGATTTAATTGCAGACATCAGAGAGATCTTTGATGCAGCAGGAGATATCGATACACAGATCATTTGTGCAAGTGTACGTAACCCAATCCACGTAACAGAATGTGCTAAGATGGGAGCAGACATTGCAACAGTACCTTACAACGTATTTGAACAGATGATGAAACACCCATTAACAGATCAGGGAATTGCTAAATTCCAGGCAGATTACAAAGCAGTATTCGGAGAATAAGAAAGGGTGGTAGATACAATGACAACCGCAGAATTAAAGAAAACAGCAAATGAGGTTCGCAAAGGTATCATTAAGTCAACACATGCTGCCAAATCCGGACATCCGGGTGGATCTTTATCAGCAGCTGATGTATTTACATATTTATATTTTGTTGAGTTAAACGTTGATCCTAAGAATCCAAAAGATGAAAACAGAGATCGTTTCGTATTATCTAAAGGACATGTAGCTCCTGGATATTACTCAACATTAGCAGAAAGAGGATTTTTCCCAAAAGAAGATCTGTTAACATTAAGACATGTAGGATCTTACTTACAGGGACATCCTGATATGAAGAAGATTCCAGGTGTAGATATGTCTAGTGGATCATTAGGACAGGGAATCTCTGCCGCAGTTGGTATGGCGCTTGCTGCAAGACTTCAGAATAAAGACTATCGTACATATACACTTCTTGGTGATGGTGAGATCCAGGAAGGACAGGTATGGGAAGCTGCAATGTTTGCAGGATCCAGAAAACTTGACAATTTAGTAGTTATCGTTGATAACAACGGATTACAGATTGATGGTAATATTGAAGATGTAAACTCTCCATATCCAATCGGAGCTAAATTCGAAGCATTTAACTTTAATGTGGTTGAAATTGATGGTCACGACTTTGATCAGATCGCTGATGCGTTCAAACAGGCAAAAGAATGCAAAGGAAAACCAACAGCGATCATTATGAAGACGATCAAAGGTAAAGGTGTATCCTTTATGGAGAATCAGGTTTCATGGCATGGTTCTGCACCAAATGATGAACAATGTAAACAGGCACTGGAAGAATTAGAAAAGGTGGGCGAGTAAGATGGCAGAAGTAAAGAAGATTGCGACAAGAGAAAGCTATGGTAATGCTTTAGTTGAATTAGGACAGGAAAACCCTAATGTTGTAGTTTTAGATGCTGACTTAGCCGCTGCAACAAAAACAGGAATGTTTAAGAAAGCTTTTCCAGAAAGACATATTGATTGTGGTATCGCAGAATGTAATATGATCGGTATCGCTGCTGGACTTGCAGCAGCAGGAATGACTCCATTTGCAAGTAGTTTTGCGATGTTTGCAGCAGGACGTGCATTCGAGCAGGTAAGAAACTCTGTTGGATATCCACATTTAAATGTTAAGATCGGAGCTACTCATGGTGGTATTTCCGTAGGTGAAGACGGAGCTACACATCAGTGTTGTGAAGATATTGCATTAATGCGTACAATCCCTGGAATGACAGTGATCGTTCCATCTGATGATATTGAAGCAAAAGCAGCAGTAAAAGCTGCAGCAGCGATGGAAGGACCTGTTTATATGAGATTCGGACGTCTGGCTGTACCAGTGATCAACGATGAAGATTACAAATTCGAGATCGGAAAAGGTAAAGTCTTAAGAGAAGGAACAGACGTAGCGATCATTGCTAATGGATTATGTGTTGCTGAATCCTTAGATGCAGCTGAGAAATTAGCAGCAGAAGGAATCAATGCTCAGGTGATCAATATGGCAACTGTAAAACCATTAGATACAGAACTTGTATTAGAAGCAGCGAAAGCAACTGGTAAAGTTGTTACAGTAGAAGAACATTCTGTGATCGGTGGATTAGGAAGTGCTGTATGTGATGTATTATCTGAACAACTTCCAACACCAGTATTAAAGATCGGTGTGAATGACGTATTCGGACATTCAGGACCAGCAGTAGAACTGATCAAAGAATTCGGATTAGATGGTGACAGTATCGCTGCCAAGGTAAAAGAATTTGTAAAATAGATTTTCTTTTAAGCATAATAAACCAAGAATAAAAAGCAGTACACTTGTTTTTGTAGCAGGTGTACTGCTTTTGTGTTATGATGAAAATGATTTTAGGATCAAAACAATTTACAAAAAGGAGAGGTGAATGAATATGTGGACAAGAAGTGAATTGAAGGAACGAGGGAAGGCAGCACTGCATCGCAATTATTGGATCGTTGTGCTTGCAACACTTGTAGTGACAGCATTAACGGGAGGAACTGGTAATGCAGCAGGGAATGGTTCCCTGCAGGAAGGAAGTAATATAGCAGCAGGAAATGGTGATGCGGCATCAAATTTGATACAAACATTATTTTCGTTTTTTGGAGTTGCAGGTGATATGATCTATAAAAATCTGATAGGTCCGATGTATAATGGAATGTATGTGTCATTTATTCTGATCTTGATCATAACAGCCTTTAGTGTAGGTTTGTTGTTTAAGATTTTTGTAGGAAACCTGTTTGAAGTTGGAGGCTGTCGTTTTTATGAGGAGAACAGCGAACATAAGACAAGAATCGCATTGATCGTTGATGGATTCCTCAATGGTGCATACTTAAGAAATGTTGCTACGATCTTTTGCAGGGATCTTTATACAGTGCTGTGGACGTTGTGTTTAATTATACCAGGAATCGTGAAAAGTTATGAATATAAAATGATCCCATACATTCTTGCGGAAAACCCTCGGATATCAAGGAAGAGAGCGTTTGAGATCAGTAAAAATATGATGGATGGAGAAAAATGGAATGCATTCGTACTTGATCTGTCATTTATCGGATGGAATCTGTTATCAACGATCACATTTGGGATTGTAGGAGTTTTATATGTGAATCCGTATGTGAATACAACATGGGCAGAATTTTATAAAGTTATGAGGAAAAATGCATTGGAAACAGGAAATGTAACAAGAGAAGAACTGATCGGGCTTAGAAAAGAAGCAGATATTTAAGAAAAACTTCATTGATTCTATATTTGATAGACGATCGTAATCATGGTATAATGTCAGGTGGTAAAAACAAAAACAATACGATGCAAGGAGTATTAAGATGGGAAAATATTTTGGAACAGATGGGTTCCGTGGAGAAGCAAATATAAATTTAACTGTAGAACATGCATATAAAGTCGGACGTTATATTGGATGGTATTTTAACCAGAAGTCAAGTAGCAGAGCAAAGATTGTCATCGGTAAGGATACAAGAAGAAGCAGCTATATGTTTGAGAATGCTTTAGTAGCAGGATTGACAGCATCTGGAGCAGATGCATATATGCTTTATGTAACAACGACACCAAGTGTGGCTTATGTCGTAAGAACAGAACAGTTTGACTGCGGGATCATGATCTCAGCAAGCCACAATCCATACTATGATAATGGGATCAAATTGATCAATGCCAAAGGGCATAAGATGGAAGCAGAAGTTGAAAATGAGATCGAAGCATATATTGATGGGGAAATCCATGAAATCCCATTTGCAACAAAGAAAGAGATTGGACGAGCAAAAGACTATGCAGCCGGAAGAAATCATTATATCGGATATCTGATCTCTACAGCAACAAGATCATTTAAAGGTGTCAAAGTCGGATTAGACTGCTCTAACGGAAGCTCATTTGCGATCGCAGAGAATGTATTTAAAGCACTTGGTGCAGAGACACATGTGATCAATAATGAACCAGATGGAACAAATATCAATACAAACTGTGGATCTACACATATCGAGATCTTACAGGGATATGTAAAAGAAAACCACTTAGATGTTGGATTTGCATATGATGGAGATGCAGACCGTTGTATCGCAGTCGATGAGAATGGACAGGTTGTCGATGGAGATCTGATCCTTTATGTATGTGGACAGTATCTGAAGAAACACGGAGACTTGAACAATAATACAGTTGTTACAACTGTAATGTCCAATCTTGGATTATATAAAGCGTTTGATGCAGCAGGAATTGCTTATGAGAAGACTGCTGTTGGAGACAAATATGTTAATGAGAATATGGTGAAGAATGGTCACGCATTAGGTGGAGAACAGTCTGGACATATCATTTTCAGCAAGTTTGCAACAACAGGAGATGGTATTTTAACATCCTTAAAGATCATGGAAGCAATGATCGAGCAGAAACAAAGCCTTGCACAGTTAGCAGAACCCGTTGAGATCTTCCCACAGATCCTTGAAAATGTCCGTGTATATGACAAAGCAGTTGCACAGGCAGATGAAGACGTACAGAAAGCAGTTAAGGAAGTAGAAGCAGAACTTGGAGATGAAGGAAGAATTCTTGTACGTGAGAGTGGAACAGAACCATTAGTACGTGTTATGGTTGAGGCAAGAAGCCATGAGATCTGCCGTGAGAAAGTAGATAAAGTGGTCAAAGTTTTAAGAGAGAAAGGTCACGTAATCAAATAATCTATGGAAAAATTATATGCGGATATAATTATTAATATTTCACATGAGGCACTGGATAAGGTGTTTGCCTATAAGGTGCCTTTTTCCATGATCAAGGATATTCGGGTGGGACAGCAAGTCGTTGTCCCATTTGGACGTTCTAATAAGGAACAGACGGGATATGTAGTCAACCTTTCACGGACAGTTGATTATGATGAGAGTAAAGTCAAAGAAATCTTAAGGATTGAGACGGATCATGTTGGTGTGGAGTCAAATATGATCGAGTTAGCTGCGTGGATTAGAGAGAATTATGGATCAACAATGATCCAGGCATTAAAAACCGTACTTCCAGTGCAGGAAAAAGTTGCACGAAAAGCGAGAAAATACATTGAGCTATGCATTGAGAAAGTGCATGGACCAGCGATGCTTGATGAATATTTCAGTAAGCATTATGTGGCGAAAGCAAGACTTCTTGCAGCTTTATTAGACCATGGGAAGATCTCATGGGAAATGGCATCGAAAGATCTAAAGATTTCAAAAAGTACAGTAGACAGCATGGAAAGAGAAGGAATTCTTCATGTTGTGACAGAATATTATTACCGGAATCCTGGAGAGTTCAGTATAGCAAAAGCAGGAGTGCATGTGTTAAATGAACAGCAACAGGAACTGATCGATGAATTTCGGGAAGATTTTTTAAGAGAAAACCACAAAACCTATCTTTTACATGGAATCACAGGAAGTGGGAAGACAGAAGTTTATCTCGCAGCGATCGAAGAAGTGATCAAACAAGGAAAACAGGCAATCGTCCTGATCCCAGAGATCGCACTGACTTATCAGACGGTTACAAGGTTTACCAAACGATTTGGAGAGCGTGTATCAATTCTGAATTCACGATTATCCAAAGGTGAGAGATACGATCAGTGGCTTCGTGCACAGAGGGGAGACGTGGATGTGATCATTGGACCACGATCTGCATTGTTTGTTCCATTTCCGAATCTTGGACTGATTGTGATCGATGAGGAACATGAAGGCAGTTACAAGAGTGAACAAACTCCCAAATACCATGCAAGAGAAGTTGCGATCAAGAAAGCACAGATGGAAGGTGCATCGGTGATCTTAGGTTCGGCAACACCATCAGTTGAGAGTTATAAACATGCACTGGATGGGACTTATCGGCTGTGGGAGTTGACAAAACGAGCCAAAGAAGCAGTGTTACCGCAAGTCTATATTGAAGATCTAAGAGAAGAATTAAAAGCGGGAAACCGCAGCATGTTCAGCCGAAGACTGAAAGAACTGATAAAGGATCGTTTGAATAAAGGCGAACAGATCATGTTGTTCTTAAACCGGCGTGGTTATGCGGGATTCGTTTCATGCAGAAGCTGTGGTCATGTCATGGAATGTCCTCATTGTGATATTTCTATGACATATCACAGAGATGGAAGACTGCGCTGCCATTATTGCGGATATGAACAGCCGATGCTGAAGGTTTGTCCAGAGTGTGGAAGCCCGTATATTGGAACATTCGGTCTTGGAACCCAGAAAGTGGAAGCTGCATTATACAAAGAATTTCCACAAGCAAAAGTGCTTCGTATGGATATGGATACAACGAAGAGAAAAAATAGTCATGAACAGATCTTATCGGCATTTTCTGATGGAGAAGCAGATATTTTAGTGGGAACACAGATGATCGTCAAAGGACATGATTTTGCGAATGTAACATTGGTAGGAGTTTTGGCAGCAGATCTTTCCCTGCATGCCAATGATTACCGGGCAGGAGAAAGAACATTCCAGTTATTGACACAGGCTGCGGGAAGAGCAGGAAGAGGCGACAAACCAGGAGAAGTAGTGATCCAGACATATTCCCCAGAACATTACAGTATCCAGACTGCAGCCAAACAGGATTATCACGCATTTTACAAAGAAGAGATCAGCTACCGAAGCTTGATGAGATATCCACCAGAATGGCAGATGTTGGTCGTATTTGCATCAGGAGAAGATAAAGCATGGCTTGATAAAGTAATGGATGCGATGGCAAATGTGGTAAAACATATGGATCTGATGGTGATCGGGCCGAGCGAGGCAGGATTTGGCAAGATCAATGATCAATACCGCAAAGTAATATATATTAAGAATAAAGATTACGAGACACTGGTGAAAGCAAAGAACCGTCTGGAACAGTGGATCGATTTAAATAAGATCAGGAAAAATTTACTGGTCAATTTTGATTTTAACCCAATGAACAGTTATTAAAAGAAAGGGAGAACAATTATGGCAATTCGACAGATTCGAGTATTAGGAGACGATGTTTTAAGAAAAAAATGTAAAGAAGTAAAAGAAATGACACCAAGAATGCATACATTAGTAGAAGATATGTATGATACAATGTATGAAGCAATGGGTGTTGGTCTTGCAGCACCGCAGGTGGGAATCTTAAAAAGAATCGTAGTTATTGATACTGGAGAAGAGGGAGAATGTGTAACTCTTGTCAATCCAGTGATCACACTGAAAGAAGGAGAGCAGGTAGGAGAAGAAGGATGTTTAAGCCTTCCAGGAAAAGTAGCAGTTGTGAAACGTCCAGATCATGTGATCTGTGAAGCATTTGATGAAGATATGAATCCGATCACAGTAGAAGGATTTGGATTATTTGCAAGAGCGCTCTGCCATGAAACAGACCATTTGGATGGAATTTTATATCCAGATGTAGCAGAAGAACCAGCAAGAGACGTCACGATGGAAGAGGTAGAATAAGATGAAAGCAGTATTTATGGGAACACCGGAGTTCGCAGTACCAACACTGCAGGCACTGATCGATCACCATGAAGTGCTTGCTGTTGTGACACAGCCGGATAAACAAAGAGGTAGAGGAAAGAAGATGCAGTTTCCTCCAGTCAAAGAAAAAGCAGTGGAATATGATATCCCAGTATATCAGCCACAGAGAGCCAGAGATGAGGAATTCATTGAAGAGTTAAAAAACCTCAACCCAGATGTGATCGTTGTTGTTGCTTATGGACAGATTTTACCAGAAAGTATCTTAAATATTCCAAAGTATGGATGTATCAATGTTCATGGATCACTCCTTCCAAAATACAGAGGAGCAGCACCGATCCAGTGGGCAGTCCTTGATGGAGAAGAAAAGACAGGAATCACAACCATGTATATGGAAAAAGGATTAGATACCGGAGATATGATCGATAAAGCAGAAGTTGTTTTAGATAAGAAAGAAACAGCTGGTTCTCTGCATGATAAATTGATGGTATTAGGAGCAAATTTATTATTAGAAACATTAAAGAAATTAGAAGATGGAACAGCCGTCAGAGAAAAACAAAATGACGAAGAAAGCTGTTATGCAAAAATGCTAAGTAAAGATATGGGACAGATTGATTTCACAAAATCAGCAAGAGAAATCGAATGTCTGATCCGTGGAATGAATCCATGGCCAAGTGCTTATACATCCTTAGATGGAAAGACAATGAAAGTCTGGGAAGCAGATGTGCTTGATGCACAGAGTAAAGAAGAACCAGGAACGATCGTAGAAGTCAACAAAAAAGAGATCATCGTAGCAACAGGAAGCAATGATCTTGCACTTCATGAGATTCAGCTGGCAGGAAAGAAACGTATGCAGGTACAGGCATTTTTACTTGGATATCAAGTAGAAGCCGGAACAAAATTAGGAGAATGATACGATGCAAAATCCGAGAGAATGTGCATTGGATGTACTGATCAAAGTAGATAAAAAAGAAGAATTATCACACATCGCAATTTCAAATGTATTAGAAAAATACCAGTTTTCTGAAAAAAGAGACCGCGCATTTTTTACAAGACTGGTGGAAGGAACTTTAGAGCGTCAGATCACGATCGACTATGTTGCAGATCAGTTCTCAAAGACGAAGATCAGAAAATGTAAACCACTGATCCGTGCATTGCTTCGTATGGGAATCTATCAGATTCTTTATATGGATCAGGTTCCAGATTCTGCTGCATGTAATGAGGCAGTGAAACTTGCAAAGAAACGAGGATTTTCTCGATTATCAGGTTTTGTGAACGGTGTACTTCGTAATATTTCAAGGAAGAAAGATGAGATCCAATATCCATCAAGAGAGAAGAATCTTGAGACATATTTATCAGTTGCTTATTCTATTCCAGAATGGATCATAAAATTCTTTCAGAAGACATATGATAACGAAACAGTAGAGAAGATCATAGCTTCTTATCTGGAAGAGAGAAAAACAACATTATGTTGTCTGATCTCCAAGGGTGGGAAAGAAGCTGTCAGAAAAGAACTGGAAGCAGAAGGCGTTACAGTAGAAGATGGAAGTTTGATCGAAAATGCAGTGCAGATTTCAGATTATGATTTTTTGTATCGTTTGAAAGTATTTCGTGAAGGAAGTTGTTATGTACAGGATGAAAGTTCCATGTTGTGTGCCAAACTTGCCAGTGTCCAGAAAGAGCAGTTTGTGATGGATCTTTGCAGTGCACCAGGTGGTAAGTCCTTATATGTTGCAGATCAGCTGAAGGGAAGCGGGCGAGTGTTATCAAGGGATCTAACGGAATACAAGACAGATCTGATCGAAGATAACATCGACCGTGTTGGGTTTACGAATATGGAATCCGAAGTATTTGATGCGAGAGTGTTGGATGAAGAACATATTGAGGCTGCGGATGTTGTGATCGCAGATGTACCATGTTCAGGACTTGGAATCATGGGAAAGAAAAATGATATTAAATACCACATTTCAGAAGAAGGCATGAAGGATCTTGTGAAGTTGCAGCGAGAGATTCTTGCGAATGCAGTGCAATATGTCAAGCATGGAGGTACATTGATCTATAGTACCTGCACGATCAATCCAGCAGAGAATGAAGAAAATTTCCGATGGATTCTTGATCACTTTGATTTTGAAGCAGTTGATATTACAAAAGAACTGCCAAAGGATCTAAAGATTGAAACTGCCCAAGAAGGATTTATTCAGTTGTTGCCAGGAATACATCCATGTGATGGATTCTTTATTGGTAAATTAAGGAGAAAATAAAGTTATGGATTTAAAATCAATGACACTTCAAGAGATGCAGGAATATATGGAATCCATTGGTGAGAAGAAATTCCGTGCAAAACAGATTTATGAATGGTTTCACAAACATCTTGCTCTGTCTCTTGATGAGATGAATAATGTACCAAAAAAATTAAAAGAAAAGATCGAACAGACGCAGGAGATTTATGGTGTAAAACCTGTAGACTGCTTTATTTCAAAAATCGATGGTACAAGAAAATACTTATTTGAGTTATATGATGGGAATATTATCGAAAGTGTTTTGATGAAGTATAAACATGGAAATTCTGTCTGTATTTCATCTCAGGCAGGGTGCCGTATGGGATGTAAGTTTTGTGCATCTACGCTTGGAGGATTAGATCGTAATCTGACGCCATCTGAAATGCTTTCACAGATTTATTATATTCAAAGAGATACAGAAGAAAGAGTATCCAATGTTGTCATGATGGGAACAGGGGAACCGATGGATAATTATGATAACGTATTGAGATTTTTAGAACTGATCACATCAGAGGATGGATTAAATATCAGTCAGAGAAATATTACGATCTCAACGTGCGGAATCGTGCCAAAGATCAAAGAACTTGCTCAGAAACATTTACAGATCACATTGGCCATTTCTCTTCACTCACCAAATGATGAGATGAGAAGAGGACTGATGCCGATCGCAATGAAATATTCAATCGATGAGCTGCTAGATGCATGTCATTATTATTTTAAAGAGACAAACCGTAGGATGACATTTGAATACAGCCTTGTGGCAGGGGTTAATGACCAGCCAGTTCATGCAGAAGAATTAGCAGGCAGATTGAAAGGGTTTCCATGTCATGTAAACCTGATTCCAGTTAATCCGATCAAAGAGCGTGATTTTAAGCAATCTATGCCGAAATCCGTTATGGAATTTAAAAAGATACTTGAAAAAAATCGTGTAAATGTTACCATAAGAAGAGAAATGGGCGCAGATATCAATGCGGCCTGTGGACAGCTTAGAAGAAAAAAACTGCAGTCAAGATTGTAAAGGAGAACGATATGCGATCCGTAGGAGCTTCACATATAGGCAAGGTAAGGACAGAGAATCAGGATAGGATTTTCTTTCATGACCAGCCTGTTGGAAACTTAAAAAATCTTTATATCGTGGCAGATGGAATGGGAGGACACCGTGCCGGTGGGCATGCCTCCTCTTTTGCAGTGGAACGATTTGTACAGCTGATCGAGGAATCGAAACAGACCGATCCGATCGAATTAATGAAATCATCCATTGCGTCTGTGAATCAGGAAATGATCGCAGAAAGCCAGAGTAATGAAGAATATAGGGGAATGGGAACAACATTCGTTGCAGCAACCATCTCTGATGGCAAAGTAACGGTTATGAATATTGGTGATAGTAGATTATATTATGGAAATCAAGAATTAACACAGATTACAGTGGATCATTCTTATGTGGAAGAACTGATTCATGCAGGAATCATGGAAAGAGAGGAAGGAAGATTCCATCCAAAGAAGAATGTCATCACAAGAGCACTAGGTACCGTAATGGCGACACCAGATTTCTTTGAGTTTGATGCCAAAGATGGATATTTGCTTTTGTGCAGTGATGGACTTTCCAATATGATATCCGACGAAGAATTGAAGGAACTTCTTCTTGAGCACAGTCAGATTGCCAATAAGGTCAACCAGATGATCACCCGTGCGAACGAGTACGGAGGAAAAGACAATATTTCATTGGTAATTGTGGATTTAAAGAGATGAGGTGAATGATAGATGTTAGAGATTGGCACGATGCTGTCAGGCCGTTATGAAGTGCTAAAGCGCGTTGGAAGCGGTGGAATGGCAGACGTTTATATGGCGAAAGATCATAAATTAAACCGGAACGTCGCAGTGAAGGTTTTAAAAAGTGAATACGTAGAAGATGAGAAATTTTTAAAGAAATTCGAGACAGAGGCACAGGCAGTTGCAAGGCTGTCTCATCCTAATATCGTGAATGTATACGATGTTGGAATTGAAGATGGGATCAATTATATTGTTATGGAGCTTGCAGAAGGGATGACTCTGAAAGAATATATCCGAAGAAAAGGGTATTTATCTCCGAAGGAGACGGTAGAGATTTCCCTGCAGATCGCGTCAGCGATCTCACATGCCCATAAGAATCATATTATTCATAGAGATATTAAACCACAGAATATTTTAGTTTCAGAGATTGGAAATGTAAAGGTCACAGACTTTGGAATTGCGAAGGCAACAAGCAGCAATACCGTTACATCAACAGCAACAGCGATGGGATCTGTGCATTACATTTCTCCAGAACAAGCAAAAGGAAGATTCTGTGATGAAAAAAGTGATATTTATTCTTTAGGTATCACGATGTATGAGATGGTAACAGGACATGTGCCATTTGATCATGAAAATGGTGTAACGATCGCATTGATGCATCTGCAGAATGAGATCACACCGCCAAGTCAGGTCAGAGATGGAATTCCAGACAGTTTAGAGAAGATCATTTTAAAATGTACAATGAAGAAGCCAGAAGACCGCTATCAGACAGCAGATGAATTGATCGCAGATCTGAAACTCGTGTTTGAAGATACTTCTGGTGAATATGTGGGAATTGTTCCAACGATCGATGATTCTCCAACGATCATGATCGATCAGAACGAACTGAAACAGAGAATCCAGACAAATGATGACACACAGCCTGTGGAAGATTCAGATAGCAATGCATATCTGGAAGAGGATGATGAGGAAGAAGAAACAGGAATGAACTCAAAGATCGAGAAACTTGTCATTGTTCTTGCAGCAGTGGTAGGTGCGATCATTTTGATTTCTATTGTCGTATTTGTTGTCAAAAGTTCTGGATTATTCAAATCAGGAAAATCAACAACACAAAGTACGATCGCAGCAACAACAGAAGCCAAACATCACAATACTACAGAAAAATACACAGTTGATAATTATATCGGATTGTCTTTAGAAGCAGCTAGAGAGGCGATTGATAACAAGTTCAAGATCAACGTGACAGAAGAATATTCCGATACGTATGCAAAAGGACTGGTCATGCAGCAAGATCCAGAAAGCGATACGGAATTAGAAGAAGGAAAAACGATCAAGTTAGTTGTGAGCAAAGGACAGAAGATCGAAGATAAAGTTTCAGTACCTGATGTGCGAAGTAAGACGAAGTCTGGTGCACAGAGTGAATTAAAAGCAGCAGGACTCAAAGTCTCAATAAAAGAAGCTTACAGTGATGATGTTGCGAAAGGAGAAGTTATCTCTCAGACTCCATCACATGGAAGTAAAGTTTCGAAAAATACAACTGTTGTGATCACAGTCAGCAAAGGCAAGAAGGAAGATCAGACGGTCAGCGTTCCAAATCTTCGTTATTACACGGAATCTGAAGCAAGTCAGGAACTGCAAAGATTCGGATTATCATTGGGAAGTGTTTTAACAGAATATAGTGACAGTGTGGAAAAAGGACTTGTCATTCGTCAGAGGATCAGTTCTGGAAGCAAGGTTAAGAAGGGAACAGCCGTTGGGATCTATGTCAGTCTTGGACCTCGTCAGACAGCGACAACAGCGGATGAAGAATCAACAACAACAGATGAAGAATAAAGGAAAAGCAGGTGCAGGAGATATTTCATGCAAGGAAAGATCATAAAAGGAATCGCAGGATTTTATTACGTACAGACAGAAGATAAATTATATGAATGTAAGGCAAAAGGAATCTTCCGAAACAAGAAGATGAAACCGTTAGTCGGAGACAATGTAGAAATCGATATTTTAGATGAGGCAGAGCAGGAAGGAAATATTACAAAGATCTATGAGAGACATAACGAGCTGATCCGTCCAGCTGTGTCAAATGTAGATCAGGCACTGATCATATTTGCAGCAAAGAATCCAAAGCCAAATTATAATCTGTTAGATCGTTTTCTGATGATGATGGAGAAACAGGATGTTCCTGTGATCGTCTGCTTTAACAAGGTAGATCTTGCAAAAGAAAAAGAACTGAAATTATTAGAGAAAGTCTACGAAAACTGTGGACATATCGTTCGTTTTATCAGCGTTAAGGAAGAAGAAGGAATTGATGAGATCAGGGAACTGATCCACGGTAAGACGACGGTTCTTGCTGGACCATCGGGGGTCGGAAAATCATCTTTGATGAACCTTCTGCAGCCAGAGGCACAGATGGAAACAGGGGAAGTCAGTGAGAAGATCAAGCGAGGGCGTCATACAACAAGACATTCAGAGCTGATACGTATCGAGAAAGATACGTATGTCCTAGACACCCCAGGGTTTAGTTCTTTATTCATTCATATGTTTGAAGAAGATGAGATCAAAGACTATTTTCAGGAATTCGCACCATATGAAGATGAATGCCGATTCCAGGGATGCAGTCATACACATGAACCAGACTGTGGAGTGAAAAAGGCATTGGAAGAAGGAAAGATCTCAAAGATCCGTTATGATAATTATGTAAATATTTATACAGAACTAAAAGAAAAGAGAAAATGGTAATGCGAGTATTGATTTTAACAGGCGGAACAGTCGAAGAAAATTTCGCGAAAGACTATATCAGTAAATGGAACCCAGATCAGGTTATTACAGCTGATAAAGGACTGCTTTATGCTAAGAGACTGAATATAAAACCAGATATTATTTTAGGTGATTTTGACAGTTGCAGTAAGGATATAATGCAAGAATTTTCAACAGACAAGAAGATTATCGTACCATGTGAAAAAGACGATACTGATACAGGACTTGCAATACAAAAAGCAATTGAGACAGGTGCAGATGAAATCCTTATGATAGGTGGAACTGGAACAAGACTCGATCATGTTATGGGCAATTTCGGACAGTTGTTTTACGCACACAGCAAAGGTGTGAAGGCAGAACTTGTTGATGCAAACAATCGTATCAGGGTTTTAAATCATGAAGATACAATATCAAAGAAAGACCAGTTTGGTAAATATGTATCCTTGATACCAATATATGAGGCACGAGGTGTCACACTAACAGGATTTAAATATCCATTAAAAGACCATACATTAGTGTTTGAGCAATCGCTCGCGATCAGTAATGAATTAGAAGCAGAAGAAGGAATCATTTCATTTAGTGAAGGAAAACTGCTTCTGATAGAAAGTAGAGATTGAGGTTATACAAGATGAAGAAAGAAAAAGTAACAACAAACAAAGTAACAAGTAAGCTTGAAAAGGTTCTCTGGGCTGTTCTGATCCTGATGTTTATCGTATCATTGATCGGAATGTTTTTAGGACAATATATGGATGGTAACGTATTCTATAAAATGTGTGTGATCATGACAGTATTAGCTGCCGCCATTTTATCAGCAGAACGTTTTTATTTTGGAAAAGAAATGGGAAGAGATATGCCAGAAGCATTTAAGATCGGTTACTGGCTGATCATCGCATGGGCAGTGATCTTACTGATCCACGCAGCAGGACTGGCATTTTTACCATTTTTAATGGAACTTGAATACAGAGTATTATGGGTAGTGGTTCCAACGGTCAGCTTATTATGGATGACAAGATATATCTTCGGAGACAACCTAGACTGGGATAAGACAGACAAGAAGGGTTGGAAAGAAGGAAGAATGAACTACTCTCAGAAGAGCAATAAGAAGAATATCGGGAGATAGAACATGAATTACAAACAGGCAAAGATCGCTGATTCAGCAAAAGTAGCAAAAGAAACTGTTTTAGTTGGGAATATTACTATAGGAGAAGAATCTACGGTACTGTTCTTTACAGCAATGCGCTGTGAAGGAGAAGAGTCTATTGTGATCGGAAATCAGAGTAATATACAGGAAAATTGTACGATCCATGTAGATGAAGGGAATAGTGTAAAAATCGGCGATGGAGTGACAGTTGGACATAACAGCGTGATCCATGGATGCCAGATCGGAGATAATTCCATGATCGGGATGGGATCTGTTGTTATGAATGGAGCAAAGATCGGTAATCACTGCTTGATCGGGGCAGGAAGTCTTGTAACACAAAATACAGTGATCCCAGATAGATCTTTAGTTATGGGAAGTCCAGCAAGAGTCAAACGTACATTGACAGAGGACGAGATCAAATATCTTGAGGGAAGCAGAGAAGAATATGTAGAAGTAGGAAAGCTGCTTCGAGAAGATGGGATACTTTAAGAATAAGTTAGAAATGGAAGGTATGGAATGAAACCTGGAATAAAAGATGTGGCAAAAGTAGCGGGAGTTTCTCCCACAACAGTATCCAGGGTATTAAATAACCGAGGATACATCAGCGAAGAAACAAGAAAAAAAGTATATGATGCTATGGAAGAGATCAATTATTATCCAAATGAGATTGCCAGAGCGTTGTTAAATAACAGAACGTATTTTGTCGGGGTTATCGTTCCTACTGTAACATCACCATTTCATGGAGAAGTTGTAGAACAGATAGAATATTATTTATCACAGAAAAATTATAAGATGCTTCTGTGTAACAGCAAAAATCAGATGGATACAGAGAAAGCCTATATTGATATGCTAAGACGCAATCAGGTAGATGGAATGATCGTTGGAACACATAACGCAGTCGTAGAGACATACTCCAAGTTAAAGATGCCAGTCGTAGGAATTGACCGTTATCTTGGAGAACATATTCCAGTCGTTTCATGTGATAACTATGCAGCAGGGCAGATGGCAACTAGACATTTGATCGATAAAGGATGTCAGCACATTTTATGTATCCGAGGAAACAGTAAATTAAAGATGCCAGGTAACAATCGAAGTCAGGCTTATATTCAAGAGATGGAGAAAGTAGGGCTTCCTCAGATGATTTTAGAAGTACCGTTCATCATGGAGAATGTGGAGAAGCAAAAACTTATTTATGATATGTTAAATGCACACCCTGAGATTGACGGTATTTTTGCAGGAGATGATTCGCTTGCAGTGATTGCACTTCATGTCGCAAGGCAAAAAGGAATCAATATTCCGAAAGATCTAAAGATCATCGGAGTAGATGGAACAAAGCAGATTTTAGGATTTGTTCCAGAACTGACAACGATCCAGCAGCCAGTTAAACAGATTGCAAAGGTAGCGGTGGATAAGCTGATCGATCTGATTGAAGGAAAAACAGCAGAAAGCTGCATGGATCTTCCAGTAAAATTACTGGAAGGACAGACAACATAACAGAGAATAAAAAAGGAAGAGAAAATACTACTCTTCCTTTTTTGATGCCTAAAAATATGCTAGAACGTACAAAATAAGATAAGTTTTATGCAAAACTACCAAAAATCACCCAAATATTTTGTGCAAAAATTAATATGGTAACGATTGACATATGAAAACGTTTGACATATAATAAAGCCATAGAAAGCAACAAGGTAAATCAAAGAAAGGATTAAATTATGTATCAGTTATATTATCAGCCAGAAGGTATTTGGGTAGGAGATATTATGCCTTATGGAAAAGAAGGTCAGTTTTATGTATATCATCAGAGAGATACAAGAAATCCAGGACCTTTTGGAGAACCATTCGGTTGGGCATTAGCAACAACAAAAGATTTTGTAGATTACAAAGACTATGGAGAAAGCTTAAAGCGTGGAACGGATGAAGAAGCAGATCAGTTCATCTATGCAGGAAGTGTTTTTGAAACAGAGGCAGGATTTCATGCATTTTATACAGGATATAATAGAGAATTCTTAAAGGCAGGAAAGACATCACAGACATTGCTTCACGCTACAAGCAAAGATGGGATCACATGGGAGAAATCGAAAGAAGCATTAGAGATTCCTCCACAGGAAGGATATGATAAGAGAAACTGGAGAGATCCATTTGTCCTATGGGATGAGGAAAGAGAAGAATATCTGTTGATCCTTGGAGCAAGAAAGGGAGAAGATAAGAGAAAACAGACAGGACGTCTCGTACATTTCACATCAAAAGATTTAAAGAAATGGGAATTTAAAGGAGATTTCTGGGCACCAGGAATCTACACAATGTTTGAGATGCCAGAGATCTTTAAGATGGGAGACTGGTGGTATCTTGTATTCTCAGAATACAGTGAGGGTAATAAAATCCATTACAGAAGAAGCAAGAACCTATACGGGCCTTGGGAAGCACCATTTGATGATGCATTTGACGGTAGAGCATACTATGCAGGACGTACAGCATTTGATGGAGAACGAAGAGTACTTTTTGGATGGGTGCCAACAAGAATCGATAACGATGACAAGAACGCATACTTGTGGGGAGGAACTTTCGTGCCACACGAAGTATTCCAGAAAGAAGATGGAACACTTGGGGTAAAACCGGTAGACCAGATGATGGAAGCATTCGATGGTTGGAAAGATTTATTTAACCCTTGTATGAAAACGATTGACACAAAAGAAGAAACACTTCTTTGTGAAGATACAGGAAGCATCGCAGCATTCAAAACAACTGTAAAATTTGAAGAAGGAACGAAAGAATTTTCTATCAGATTTTACAAAGATGAAGAAACAGAAGTTTCATATGAATACAGATTCTTTGTGGAAGAAAATAAAGTTGTCTTTAACAAATGTCCAAATTATCCATGGTATCAGTGCTTTAACATTGGACTTGAGCGTCCGATCAAATTGGAAGCAGACAAAGAATATGAAATCTGTCTGATCATAGACCAGGATATTTCAACATTATATATTAATGGAACGGCATTAAATGCAAGATTATGTGATCATCCAGGAAATGGATTGGCACTGACAGTGACAGATGGTACACTAGAAGCGAAAAACACAAAAATAGCAACAAAAATAAACAAATAAAAAGAGAGAAATAAAGGAGACAAGTATAGATGGATTACAAAAAAATATCACAAGATGTGGTAGATCACGTTGGTGGGATCAGTAACATCAAAGGTGCGACACATTGTGTGACAAGACTTCGACTGATTTTAAATGATGAAACAAAATATGACCGTAAAGCATTAGAGAATATCGAAGGTGTTAAAGGTGTCTTATTTAATAGTGGGCAGCTGATGATCATTTTCGGAACAGGAACAGTTAACAATGTCTATGATGCATTTATTGAATTAACAGGTGTCAAAGAAATGTCTCAGTCTGATGCCAAGGCAGAAGGAATGAGCAAGATGGGAAAATTACAGCAGGGATTCAAAGTATTCTCTGATATATTTATTCCGATCATTCCAGCATTTGTTGCAGCAGCGATCCTGACTGGTGTCAAAGCATTATTGACAGCCAATGGATTATTTGGATTAGAGGGATCCTTAGCAGATCAGAGCAAACTTGTTGCAGATATTGCAGAATTCTTAGCGATCATGGCAACAACATTTAATTATCTGCCAATCCTTGTAATGTATAGTGCTGTCAAACGATTCGGTGGGAATCCGATTCTTGGTATCTTAGTCGGAATCGTTATGGTACATCCAGATCTTGTAAACCGTAATACATTCGTATTAGACCCATCTGCCGCAAGTTACTGGCATTTTGGACCATTAGCAATTGCAAAAGTTGCATTCCAGGGTGGAGTATTCCCAGCAATCTTAACCGCATGGTTTATGTCTAAAGTAGAAAAGATTGCACAGAAATATGTACCAGCTGTGGTATCATTTGTATTCGTACCAACAATTACTATTTTCTTTGCAAACGTAGCATTATTTACAGTATTCGGACCAGTTGGAAATATGATCGGTAACGGATTAGCAGCAGTGATCGATGTTTTATACAACAGTTTCGGAGCATTTGGAGCATTTGTCTTTGCAGCGTTATTACAGCCATTAGTAGTTACAGGAACACATCAGGCGATTCAGGGAATTGAAGCAAATCTGATCGCTACGACAGGATTTAACTACATTCAGGGAATCTGGTCTGTATCAATCATTGCACAGGGTGGTGGAGCCATCGGAATGTACTTGTTAGCAAAGAAACATTCTAAAGATAGAGATATCGCAATGTCAAGTTTCATTCCAACATTAGTAGGAATTTCAGAACCAGCCATCTTTGCTGCAAACTTAAAATATTCCGTGATTCCATTTGTATGTTCTTGCTTAGGAGCTGGATGTGGAGGAGCATTCATGAAACTTGCAGGCGTAAGAGCCATTGGACAGGGATTAACAGGAATATTAGGACTTCTGATCGTAGTACCAAATAAATTAGTATTTTATGTCATTGGAAACCTGATCGCATTTATCGTACCAATCGTACTGATCGTTATTTATAATAAAACAAAAGGTGTTCCACATGGTGAAGAAGAGGAAGAAGCTGAATCTGCATTAACAATTGATGAGACAGCGAAAGTACCAGTCAAAGCAGTTGTTGACGGAAAAGTTATTGCGATTGAAGATGTAAAAGATGGAATCTTCTCTGAAAAAGTATTAGGAGACGGGGTGGGGATCATCCCAACAAGTGAAACAGTCTTAGCGCCGGCAGAAGGTGAAATCTGTACAGTGATGGAAGCTTCAAAACATGCCATCGGTGTCCGAACAACAAACAATAGTGTATTTCTGATCCATGTAGGAATCGAAACAGTATCCATGAATGGAGAAGGATTTGAATATCTTGTAAAGAAAGGACAACACGTGAAGGAAGGTCAGCCAATTCTCAAATTTGACAAAGCAAAGATTGAAGCAAAAGGATTAAATCCAGTCGTCGTATTTGTCAAAACGGATGAAGGTAACCAGACACCTGTGGCATTTAAGACAGGAATCAATGTCAAAGCAGGAAAAGACGTGATCGGGGAATAATATGAAATTTTTAGATGTAGAAAAATATACACCGATCCAAAAAAGCCATGAAGCATATTTAAAGGAGCTTATGGAGTATTGTAAAGATACTCCACGGCATCCATCCTATCATATTCATCCCCCATGTGGACTAGTGAACGATCCAAATGGACTGGCGTATTTTGGAGGAAAATACCATGTGTTTTATCAGTGGTTTCCATTTGGACCAGAACACGGAATGAAACACTGGGCACATGTGATCTCGAAAGATCTCGTAAAATGGGAATGGTCTGATCAGATGCTCATTCCAGATCAGGAATATGAGAAAAATGGATGTTATTCAGGAAATTCCATAGAAGCAGATGGTAAGCTTTATCTTTATTACACAGCAAACTATAAGACAGAACAGGGAAAGATCCCAAAACAGGCAATGGCAGTTATGAACAGTGATGGTACAATTCTTAAATCTCCAAACAATCCGATCATCGATGAACAGCCAGAAGGACTGATCGGGGAGATCAGAGACCCATTTGTCTTTGAAAAAGAAGGAGCATACTGGATGCTTTTAGGTGGTGGAAGCACCGATGGGCAGGCAAGATTGATTTTGTATAAGAGTACAGATCTTGAAAACTGGGTATATCAGGGAAATATTGAACTGACAGGAATTGACCTGGAGCTTGGTTATATGTATGAATGTCCATCTTACATTGAAATAGATGGAAAAGATGTTTTATTCTTATCATTAATGGGACGTACACCAATGGGAGAACGTTTTCACAATGAGTTTTCCAGTGTATATTTTATCGGAGAGTTAAATCTTGAAGATAAAACATTTCATGTGGAATCATTTGATGAGATCGACAAAGGATTTGATTTTTATGCACCACAGGTATTCTATGGAAAAGACAGACAACCAATGATGTTTGCGTGGCTTGGGTGTGGGGCACAGGAACTCCCATATGCAAAAGAAGATATGTGGATCCATAGTCTGACAATGCCAAGGTTCTTAACGATCAAAGAAGGAAAGTTATGCCAGGAAGTGCCAGAAAATATTAAGAATGAATATGCACATCTTGATATAGACAGTAAAAGAATTAAACCAGAAGAAGATACATGGTATATCAATCTGACAGATAAACAGATCTCAGAAATTCAGATCGGAGATCAAGAAGATCATCTAAGTATTAAGATTGACTGGGCAGCAGGACATATAGTTGCAGACCGAAGTACGCTTAAGCATCAGTTTAGTACAGAATACGGAATTCAAAGAGAAGTTTCCATGTCAGAAGAACTCAAAAACATTGAGATATATTATGATAATACATTTATTGAAATTTATCTAAATGATGGAAAAGATACAATGACCCTTCGTGCATTTCCAGAAAATGTGGAAATTAATTTAATTTAGAAAAGATATGGTGGAGAAATCTGCCATATTTTTTTGTTGATATATAACAGATAAAGTCGAGCAATTCTTGAAAACACTAAGATTATATGATACCATTTCCATAAGATAAAAACGAATCAGTAAGAAAGCAGGGCCTATGAAATACGAGAAATGTCCAATCTGTGAAGAAAAGTTAAGAAATGGTGTCTGCCCAATGTGTGGTTATGATTTTAATCGCTTAGGTCGGTCAAGAATATTAAAAGATGGTCATTGGGATATATTAACGACTGACAAAAAGACTTCTCAGCCAAAATATATTCATGATGAAAAACGACATCCAGATTTTAAAAATATCAAGAATACAAAGACGCAGTCAATGAAGACACAGAGGAAAACATCAACCTATAAAAATAAAAAAGAAAAGAAGAGATCAAAAAAAGGAAAGTGGGCGGTGATTGTCTTTATTCTTTATCTGTTGTCATTTTTAGCAGATCTTGTACCAGAGACATTCACTCACATAGAAGATTTTATAAATCAGATCCTGAATGGATTAAATTTTTAAAAAAAGTAAGCAAAAGTCTGTCATTTTTAAGAAAAAACGGCAGACTTTTGTTCATTTTTATATTTTAAAAAGATAAAAATTATGGTAACATTAACTCTATAGGCAATTTAACAGGAGGAAGACTTATGGCAAATCATATTGATGATGCAACGATTGAATATGTCGGAATTTTAGCAAAGCTTGAATTATCTGGCGAAGAAAAAGAACAGGCCAAGAAAGATATGGAAAGTATGCTCGACTATGTAGATAAATTAAACGAACTAGATACAAGCAGTGTAGAACCAATGTCTCACGTATTTCCAGTGAAGAATGTATTCAGAGAAGACGTGGTAACGAATGGAGACGGAAGCGAAGACACATTAAAGAACGCACCAGAAGCGCAGGACAACGCCTTTGTCGTGCCAAAGACAATCATATAGGAGGCAGAAGATGAGCATTTTAGAATTAACTGCCGTAGAATTAGGCAAGAAGATCAAAGACAAAGAGATCACAGTTGTAGAAGCAACAAAGGCAGCACTTGAACAGATCAAGGCAGTCGAAAGTGATGTACATGGATATGTCTCTTACGATGAAGAAAGTGCATTAAAGAGAGCTGAAGAAGTACAGAAAGGAATCGATGATGGGACTTACACAGGACCATTAGCTGGAGTTCCAATGGCAATTAAGGATAATATCTGTACAAAGGGATATATAACAACATGCAGTTCTAAGATCTTAGAGAACTTTGTACCAACATACTCCGCACAGGCAGTTGAGAACCTGATCAAAGAAGGAGTTGTATTTTTAGGAAAGACAAACATGGATGAGTTCGCCATGGGAAGTACAACAGAGACTTCTGCATATGGTGTGACAAAGAACCCATGGGATTTAGAGAAAGTACCAGGTGGATCATCAGGTGGTTCAGCAGCAGCTGTTGCAGCTAACGAATGTTTCATGGCGTTAGGATCTGATACCGGTGGATCTATCAGACAGCCAGCATCTTACTGTGGTGTTACAGGGATCAAACCAACCTATGGAACAGTATCTCGTTACGGACTGATCGCTTACGGATCATCCTTGGATCAGATCGGACCATTAGCAAAAGATGTGACAGACTGTGCAACATTATTAGAAGCGATCGCATCTCACGACGAGAAAGATTCTACATCTGTCAGATTAGAATCTTATGATTTTACATCAGCATTAAAAGACGATGTCAAAGGAATGAAGATCGGTATTCCAAAGGATTACTTTGGAGAAGGTCTTGATGAAGAAGTCAAAGAAGCCGTTTTAGCAGCAGCAAAAACATTAGAAGAAAAGGGAGCAATCGTAGAAGAATTCGACCTTGGATTAGTTGAATATGCAATTCCAGCATATTATGTTATCGCAGCAGCAGAAGCAAGTTCTAACTTATCTCGTTTTGATGGAGTCAAATACGGATACAGAGCCAAAGACTACGAAGGACTTCACAACATGTACAAGAAGACTCGTTCCGAAGGATTTGGAGCCGAAGTGAAACGTCGTATTATGTTAGGATCATTCGTATTAAGTTCAGGATATTACGATGCATACTACTTAAAAGCATTAAGAACAAAAGCACTGATCAAGAAAGAATTTGACAAAGCATTTGAGAAATACGATGTGATCTTAGGACCAGTCGCACCAACAACAGCTCCAAAATTAGGAGACAGCTTAAGTGATCCGATCAAGATGTATTTAGGAGATATCTATACGATCTCTGTCAACCTTGCAGGACTTCCAGGAATCTCTCTTCCATGTGGTAAGGATAAGAATGGAATGCCGATCGGACTTCAGCTGATCGGAGACTGCTTCAATGAGAAGAAGATCATTCAGGCAGCATATACATTTGAGCAGACAAGAGCATATGAAGCTCCAGCAATTGCTAAAGGAGGGGCTAAATAGATGAGCAAGAATTACGAAACAGTCATCGGACTTGAAGTCCATGTAGAATTAGCAACAAAGACAAAGATCTTCTGTGGATGCAGCACAGCATTCGGAGGAGCACCAAATACACACACATGTCCTGTATGTACAGGTATGCCAGGATCATTACCAGTGTTAAATAAACAGGTGGTAGAATATGCGATGGCAGTTGGACTTGCAACAAACTGTGATATCACACAGAACTGTAAATTCGACCGTAAGAACTATTTTTATCCAGATAATCCACAGAACTATCAGATCTCTCAGTTATATTTACCAATCTGTCGAAATGGTAAAGTAGAGATCGATGTAGATGGAGAGAAGAAAGATATCAGAATCCATGAGATCCATATGGAAGAAGATGCAGGAAAATTAGTGCATGATCCATGGACAGGAGATTCTTTAGTAGACTTTAACCGTTCTGGAGTGCCACTGATCGAGATCGTATCAGAACCAGATATGCGTTCTGCAGATGAGGTTATCGCATATCTTGAGAAGTTACGTCTGATCATTCAGTACTTAGGAGCATCAGATTGTAAATTACAGGAAGGTTCCATGAGAGCTGACGTGAACTTATCTGTCCGTGAAGTGGGAGCGGAGGAATTTGGAACACGTACAGAGATGAAGAACTTAAACTCTTTCAAAGCTATCAAGAGAGCCATTGAAGGAGAGATGGAACGTCAGATCGACCTGATCGAAGCAGGTGAGAAAGTCGTACAGGAAACAAGACGTTGGGATGACACGAAGGGAGCATCTTATGCAATGCGTTCCAAAGAAGACGCACAGGATTATCGTTATTTCCCAGATCCAGACTTAGTACCGATTGAGATCAGTGATGAATGGATGGACAAAGTAAGAGATGCCCAGCCAGAGTTCAGAGATGAGAAGAAAGTCCGTTATAAAGAAGAATACGATCTTCCAGATTATGATATCGACATAATCACAGGATCAAAACACCTTGCAGATATCTTCGAAGCAACGATCGCACTTGGATCAGAGCCAAAAGAAGTCTCTAACTGGTTAATGGGAGAGACGATCCGTCTGGTCAATGAATCAGAGATGGATATCGATGATGTATCATTTAAGCCAGAACATCTTGCGAAACTGATCGAGATGATTAAGAACAATGAGATCAACCGAAGCGTAGGAAAAGAAGTCTTCGAGAAAGTATTCAAAGAAGATATTGATCCTGCAGCATACGTAGAAGAACATGGATTAAAATCCATGAATGATGAAGGAGCATTAAAAGCAACGATCGAAGAGATCGTAGCAAACAATCCAAAATCTGTCGAAGACTACAAAGCTGGTAAGAAGAAAGCTATCGGATTCTTAGTAGGACAGACAATGAAAGCAACACAGGGAAAAGCAAACCCTGGAATCGTTAATAAGATCTTAACCGAGATTTTAGATAATATGTAACCATAGCATTCCAAGAGGTCTTAAAGTCCTTGAGAATTGCATAGTAGTGAAAAAGATACTTTTATCAAGAGAAGATAGAAGTGTCTTTTTCTGATTTATGCATTTTTTTTCAAACATACACACACCTGGTATTTTTTATTGGTAAAATCTTGAAATTAAAAGCTGTAGAAAGTAAAATAAAGTGTGTATTCTATATAGAGAAAATAAGAAATGAATAAAATGGGAGAAAATAAAATTATGAAAAAGTACAAAGGTGTCGTATTTTTTGACTATGATGGAACAACAGTTGATGAAGTAGATGAGATTAAAACAGCAACACCAACAACTGTAGAATCATTGAATAAATTAAAAGAAAATGGATATCTGACAATGTTATGCTCAGGAAGAACACAGCGATTTTTAGAGATGGATATTGATAAATTTATGGGAGCGATCACATGTAATGGTTCACATACAGAAGTTGAGGGAGAAGTGATCAGAGACATCTGTATTCCAGATGAATTGGTATTTCAGGTAGTCAACGAATACTTCCCAAGAGATACGATCATTCATTTTGAGACAAGAGATATCAGTTATTATCTACATATGGATGAAGAGTTTTTCAAAAATCACTGCAAACTTTTTAATCTGCCACAACGATGGTATGCGCCATGGAAATTCCGCACAAAAAACACTCACATCAGCAAACTTGTTATGAATTACAAGGATATTCAGGTGAAGAAGGATTTTGAAGAAGAATTTAAAGATGTATTTACTTGCGCTAAACATGTTCGCGAAAATTTCATTGATATCACATTGAAAGGTGTAACAAAAGGAGATGCGATCACAGAACTGATCGAGAAACTTGGAATTGACAAGAAAGACACATATGCATTTGGAGATGCAGATAACGATGTAGAAATGATGCAGGCAGTTGGAACAGGAATCGCGATGGGACGTCATAGTGAGAAAGTAGGAGAAGTCGCATCTATGGTAACAGGAACTGTCAAAGAAGAAGGAATTACAATGGCACTTAAGAAGCTAGGATTGATCTAAGATGAAGAATATTATTTTTGATGTAGATGATACATTATATAATTTAATGGAACCATTTGAAAAAGCCCACAAAGAACTGATGGCAGCCCGCACAGATGCAGACTGTGAGGAATTATTTGAAGCATCAAGAACTTACAGTGATGAAGCATTCTGTATGTCAAGAGAAGGAAAAATCTCTGAAGACGAAGAATTTGCATATCGTGTCCAGAAAACATATGCAGATGTTGGAGTAGAAGTCAGCAAAGAAGAGGCAAAACAATTCGAAGAACGATACCGTTATTACCAAAAGCATATTCAGGTACCAGAAATTACAAAACAGATCCTTGATCATTGCAAAGAAAATTACAGAATTGGAATTTTAACGAATGGAACAACAAAGAATCAGGGAAAGAAATTAGAGACATTAGGATTAGACCACTGGTTCAACCCTAAAACAATGTTCATCTCAGACAGCATCGGAGCTGCAAAACCAGATGTTAAAGCATTCCATACTGTTCAAAAAGAAATGAAGATTGATTCTGAGGAAACATGGTTTATCGGAGACACCTTTGAAATAGATGTCGTAGGAGCCAAGAATTCTGGCTGGCATGTCATCTGGTTCAACCACAGAAACCGCCCAATGCCAGAAGGAGATATCGTTCCGGACGTAGAAGTAACAAGTAGACAGGAATTATTTGAATATATAAAAAAATTATAATTTAACACCGTCTAACATACACACATGTGGTGGTTTGAATAGCTGTCCATGTATATGAGAAAAACGAAATAATAGGATAAAAGATTTAGAACTTTTATCCTATTATTTCGTTTTTTTATATGCATTGAACAACGCATTCAAATTACAACTTGGTTACATTAGATGCCTGTTTTCCGCGAGGTCCTTCTTCAATCTCAAAACTAACACTCTGTCCTTCTTCCAAAGTCTTAAATCCTTTTCCCTGAATTGCAGAAAAATGAACAAATACATCATCTCCGGATTCCTGTGAAATAAATCCATAACCTTTTTCTGCGTTAAACCATTTTACTGTACCATTACTCATCTGGGTACCTCTACTTTCTTAAATAAAAAATACATGTAACTGTTAATGACAGGTGTTTCAATAAAAATCTTTATAAAAAAGAAAAAGTCCACGAACCGTTACTTGCTTTATGCATTCATAGAAATAAATGAATGCATCCGTATCGGTCGTGAACATTAAAATCTATCAATAACAAGATTAATCATAGCACAACAACTTAACGATTACAAATACTTTTTTAAATCCTGAATACTTTTTTCGTGGAGAGAAATAAGTTTGTCACCGAAATGTTTTGCTTCTTTGGAGGCATCACAGTAAAGATGATTTTTCTGGATTGCTTTGATCATTCCCATCGTATATCCCTGAATACACATTTCAGAAAGATGACTGACATTTTTATCAGACATAGCCTTTAATTTGGTCATCCATTCAGAATATGTTTTCAAAAGATCATTTAATTCTTCTGTAGAATCACCATTGGAAGTGATCGTATCTTTTATAGAATCTGATAAATTTTGATATTCTTCTTCCTGGCTGATGATCAAAGCCTTAAAATCACAGTCTATCGTGATCTTTCGAATCTCAGGAATGGTTTCTAAAACCATTGCAATGTTTTGATAAATACTGTTTAATAAATTTTCATTATCCATAATTGTAAAACTCCTTTTGTTTATAGGATGTTCCATATAACAGTTTCTATACATAAAAGTGGAAATATGATAAAATGGCAGACATAAAATGAAATTTACATCGATTTAAGCATGAAAAGAGATAATAAGCAGGAGCAAGAAAAAGATGAGCAAAGAAAATTTTGAGAAGCAGATCCGAAAAAGAATGGAACAGTTAGATGAGATCAACGAACATGGAATATTTAAAGAATTAAAAGGAACTGTCACAGATTTTAATTATGATACCAAAAGTTTAACCATGACGTTCGAGGCCACAAAGTTTCATGAAAATGCATTTGGAATCATGTTTGGAGGTTCTCTGGCAGGGATGTTTGATATTGCATTTGGAACATTGACTGCTGGATTGGGCGATTATAGTGTAGCCCCAACGGTGCAGCTTTCTACAACATTTTTAAAAGGAATACCAACAGGAGCAACCGTAAGAACAGAGGTAGAAGCAGTGTCCACAGGAAAAACGATCATGAATTTTGTTGGAAAAGCCTATGTAGGAGAAGAACTCGTCGGAAGCGCCAGCGGGACATTTATGACACCGCGGCCATTTAAGAAATTTAATACAGAAAAATAAAGAAAAAGGATATTGATCGTGACACCAATATCCTTTTTATATCATAGGAAATTTCAAGGGAATCCCCTTGATAAAGTTATTTTATAAAGCAACTTGCTCGATCTCTTTTACAGCATCAAGGATCATATCAGGAGTTACTTCATAAGGCCATACACGTACATCAATTCCAGATAAAGCCTTTGTGATCACAGCATCCATATCATCAATCGTCGCATGAATATCCGCAAGTTTCACAGGAAATCCCATATTCTTGGAGAATTCATAGATTTTCTTAAATTCCTCTTCCTGATGATCAACTTTTAATAAGATCAGGATACAATAAGCAACGATCTCACCATGCAGATGTCCATGTTCTTCGGTAGATTTACATACAGTAAATCCGTTATAGCAGGCATGTGCAAGTCCGGTATTTAAATCAATTCCGACAAGATTTGATACAAAACCAGTAGAAACGATAATTCCAAGAATGACTTCTTCCAGAGCTTTTCCAGGAGTATGATTTCGACATTCTTCTAAGGCTTCTACACCGTATTTTACTAATGGTCTGGCACAAAGATTACTGATCTGGACGCCCATGGAAGTGCTATGGTCTAGATCATTATCACCACGGGCACTGGTTGTACATTCATAAAATTTAGCCATTGTATCACCAATTCCAGCCCACAGGTACTTTTCAGGAGCATTGGCGATCACTTGTGTATTGATAAAGATCCATTCAGAAGGTTTCTCCTGGAAAGAATATTCACGAAGGGAACCATCTGGATGATAGATGATACCAAGTGATGTACAAGAAGCACAAGTAGAAGCAATCGTTGGAAATGTAAAGAATGGTCGGTTGCTTTCCTGTGACAATACTTTACAAGTATCAATCGCTTTTCCGCCACCACATGCAAAGATCATATCAGCATCAATAACTTCTTGATGAGAATTTAATTCATCTATGTGTTCACGACTGGCTTCACCACCGTATTCAAAGACACCGGTGATCATGATATTGCTGTCAGCAACAGCTTCTTTGATCAGATCGGCAGCGGCAGCCAAGGCATGTGTTCCTCCGATGATCACAGCTTTTGTTCCGTATTTTTCACATACCATAGGGATGTCGGCATATGCGTCGGTTCCAATGGAGTAATTTGGGTAGTATTTTCTCATAAGTCATATAACTCCTTCTGTTTTGTTAATTTTTTTCATTATACTCTTGAAAGAATGTTTTGACAAATATTATGGAAGTAGTAAAATATATTTGTTCCCTAACCTCAAGTTTTCTGCTTTTTTCAAAAGTAAAAAAACGGAAAGTCTAAGGTGACAGGAAAGATAAGAATAGAACATAAAGGAAGGTAATATAAAATGGCAAAGATTGATATCATATCAGGATTTTTAGGAGCAGGTAAAACAACTCTGATCCAGAAATTATTAAAAGAAGCATTAAAAGGAGAGAAAGTCGTACTGATCGAGAATGAATTTGGCGAGATTGGTATCGATGGAGGATTCCTTAAGGACGCAGGGATTGAAGTAACAGAGATGAATTCTGGATGTATTTGTTGTTCTTTAGTTGGAGACTTCGGAAGTGCATTAAAAGAAGTAGTTACACAGTACAACCCAGACCGTATCATCATTGAACCATCAGGAGTTGGTAAATTATCAGACGTTATCAAAGCTGTACAAGGTGTTGCGGAAGATGTTGAACTAGACTTAAACAGCTTTGTGACAGTTGCAGATGCAAAGAAATGCAAGATGTATATAAAGAACTTCGGTGAATTCTATAATAATCAGGTAGAATATGCAGGATCCATCATCTTAAGCCGTACAGGAGATGTAGCAGAAGATAAATTAAATGAAAGTGTAGCACTGCTTCGTGAACATAACGAAAAAGCTGCGATCATCACAACACCATGGGATGAGCTTTCTGGAGAACAGATCTTAAAAGTTATGGAAGATGGAAATGATATGGTCAAAGAATTATTAGAAGAAGAGGAAATCTGCCCTGTGTGCGGTGGACACCATGATCACGACCATGATCACGAACATCATCACGACCACGACCATGAACATCATCACCATGATCACGATGAAGAATGTGGTTGCGGATGTGGACACGATCACGACCATGATCATGAACATCATCATCACGATCACGATGAAGAATGCAGCTGTGGATGCGGACATGACCACGATCATCACCACCATCATCATGCAGATGAAGTGTTTACAAGCTGGGGCAAAGAAACACCTAAGAAATATAATAAGGAAGAACTGGATACGATCTTACAGAAATTATCCAAAGATGACAGCTATGGTATGATCTTAAGATCCAAAGGTATTTTACAGACAGAAGATGGATCATGGGTTCAGTTTGATCTTGTTCCAGGAGAATATGAAATCCGTGAAGGAAGTGCAGACTACACAGGAAGAATCTGTGTGATCGGATCAAAATTAAAAGAAGATGAATTAGAAGGTTTATTCTTCTAAATAACAGGAGGAAAAAGAATGTACGAATTACCGGCATACCTGGTATGGGGATTTTTAGAAAGTGGAAAATCAACACTGATCAAAGAAACATTAAACCAGGATTATTTTAATGACGGCGAGAAAACAATGATCCTTACGTTTGAAGAAGGAGAAGTCGAATACGATAAAGAAATGCTAGAGAAGACAAATTCATTCGTGGTGAATATTGAAAATATGGAAGATTTCACAAAAGAATTTGTCAGAGGATGTCAGAGAAATTATTATCCAGACCGTGTCATGATCGAATACAATGGAATGTACTCCATTGACGATCTGATGGATGTAGTAGATGAGACAGATCTTGAGTTATATCAGGTGATCGTAACAGTTGATGCATCTACAGCAGATTTGTATTTGAAAAATATGAAATCTATGTTTATGGAAATGTTTAAGATGGCAGATCTTGTCATTTTTAACCGCTGTGATGACAATACGAATATGGGAAGTTTCCGAAGAAGCATCAAAGCAGTCAATCCAAGAGCACAGGTAGGTTTCGAACGTGCCGATGGAAAAGAGATGGCACAGGATGAACTGCTGCCATATGATGTGAATGCAGATGTGATCAAAGTCGAAGACGAAGATTATGGAATCTGGTATATCGATGCGATGGAACGTCCAGAGGTTTACGAAGGAAAGACTGTGGAAATGCGTGTTCAGGTCCAGCGCAGTCCAAAGATGCCACCGGGAATGATCATTCCTGGACGTAAAGCAATGACATGTTGTGAAGATGATATGACATTTATTGGATATCTGTGCAGATTAAACCAGACGAAATCCAAGACATTAAAGAGAATTCTCAATAACGAATGGGTAACATTAACAGCACAGATTCATTCAGAATACAATGAAGCATATGATAAGACAATGCCAATCTTAACAGCGATCAGAATCGAAAAATCAGAACCGCCAAAAGAACAATTGGTATATTTCTAGATTTTAAGGACATAGCAACCCTGCCCCAAGCATACACTGTAAAAACAACATTTACAGGGGGCTTTTCCATTGAAGAAATACATGGAAGAAAGAGTCATTGAAAGTGCGATCTACATCATTGAACATAATGCTACAGTACGCCAGACAGCCAAGCAGTTCGGCGTCAGCAAAAGCACAGTACATAAAGATGTGACAGAACGGTTAGAAACGATCAACAAAACACTTGCTAGACAAGCAAGAAAGGTACTAGACATCAATAAATCTGAACGTCACATCAGGGGTGGACTTGCAACGAAAGAGAAATATCTTCATAGATAGAATCAAAGGGAAATTATGAAATGCCAGGTTACACATGCAAAATTGTAATAGAAGATACACATCCGCCGGTATGGAGAAGAGTTATCATACCAGATCAGATCACTTTTTTTGAATTGCACAAGATCATACAGATATTATTTGACTGGGACGACGCTCATCTTCATGGATTTCATATACCATCGGATGACATTGTGATAGATGATGAAGGAGGATTTGATCCGTGGGGAAATCATTACAATGATTTCGATACGAATATTGATTTCTTCTTTAAAAATTACAAATGGATCCGCTACATCTATGATTTTGGAGATGATTGGCGTCACAAGATCAATATAGAAAAATATGAGTCGGATTATGAAGAACGATCTCCCAAACTGGTAAAATATAAAGGTGATAATTTCATGGAAGACAGCGGAGGGGTCTGGAACTGGGAAATGAATGAAGAAGTTTCTCCTTTTGACAGAAAATTTGTGGAAAGCCAGTTCCGTCAGATGGTATTTCCAAAGCATAAACAAAAAGATGAGATCAAAATACTCAACGAACAGGATAAGATAGATATATTAAACGGATTTTTTGACGAAATAAGTAAGATGCCAGAAAATGACCTGGAAGATGTGTTGAAAAATGCATGGCAGGATATGTATTTGGAAGAAACAAAGGGCAATTTAGATAACAGATCAGAAGAGTGGGAAGATCATATAAAGAAAAACGGTAAGATCAAGCTTTGTGTTTCATCAAAAACACAAAAAGAATTACAGGAAAATCTAAGCGAAGATCAATCCAGTGATTATTGTAAATATCTAAGGATTCCAAAAAACAGATCAAAATCACATATGGAAAGGATCAGCAGTATTTCGGATACATTAAGAGAACATCCAGAATATGTATTATATGTTATGAACCAAGATGAGTATGATGGTTTGAAACAATGGATGGATCACTCGAATAATAATATAATAGATATATCATATGATGAAGCTGATATTTGCGCCAAAGCATTTGTTTTAGGATTTGGGGAATATGAAATTAAAGATGATATAGCAGAAGTGCATCTTGCCTCTGATCTGAAAGAGTATATAGATGTTTTGGATCAGAAAACAGAAGACGAAATCTATACAAAGATAGAAACATTTGATGACAGAGTAGGAAGATTGATGCAGCTATACTGTGTGATCGAATTAGAAGAATTATACAAAATATACAAAAAAACGTATGATCCGAAACAAGGAAAAAGAGAATTCTTTCGATATGTTTACTGGCGAGGAAGAATGAATGATCTATTAAATACATACCAAGAACCAGATGGAACAGCATATGTTGCGATGCATGGAATGGATATCCACAAGATCATAGAAAAGAGAGAGATTTATGCAAAAGATCTTCCATTGAATGAATTTCCAGAATGGGAGATTAATGAACTAACAGATAATATTGCAAACAGAGCAGAAGCAATCAATATTCTGTTTGTGATGTTGCAAGAGCAATTTCGTATGCCAGAGCAGGGAACATCAGAAATATTATTTAATACGATAAGTTCAGTCATGAGTGGAGATACGCTGGATGTAATTATAGAAAATATAAAAACCAGAGTGAATAAAACATGGACTCCAGACATTTATGCAGAAATGTGGAATATGATCAGTGATCTTATGATAGAATTGGAATTGCCGATATTAAAGGCAAGAAGTCGTGATAAATATGCAATGGAACAAAACATGTCTCCATGGAGTATAGGAATGCTGTCTGACAAAGAAAATTTCAAAAACACAAAACAGCAACATTTATACGAATTTCCACGCAGTATACAGGAGCGTTTGTACAACATCGAAAGTAAGGGAATGAAAGAAGATATAGACAAGCTTTTTGCATACAAAGAAGAAAATCGCATCTGCTCCGAAGAATTCCTTTATATGTTGTCAAGTAGTTGTATCGTTTATGGATATATAAAAGAAGCAAGATCTTTGATCAAAGAATTAAAGAATAGTTCTACAGCCGGAAAGAAGATAGCAAAACTATTAGAAATAGAAATTGATCAATATGATAATGTAATGGATATGGGGGATTATTAATATCTGTGATGTTAATAAGAAAATTCCGATAACAATCATCTAAAGTTGAAATTCAGTACAGTTTAACATACACACTCTGTAATGGTTTGAATCACGTAAATTATTTGAATATTATAAAAAGAGATTATGTGTCTGCAACCGTACGAACACGTCTGCAGACACATAATCTCTTTTTATAATATTCCACCAATAATTTCCGTCATTCCACCATATTTACATTAGAGAATTCTGATAATTCAACAATTCACTCATAGGCTTCGACATATTCAGATACTGTCTGGTATTTCGTCGTAATCCATTATTATTACCACCCTTAAGTATCGTCTCATGCTTTGCAAAGAAATCCTGATCTTCTTCAAAAGGTGTTCTCACGATATGAATATCCACGATCTCATCTAAGAAACGATTCTGATGAAAGATCTTTCTCGTACATTCCTTTCGATACAAAGGATGCAGCTGATTTACCGTAAACTGAAAATAAAGAGAATTAAGTAATGGTTCATCACTGTCTAATAAAAATTGATAATCACCATCCAAAATCTTCTGTCCTTGTTCTTTGGTCAAAGGAATCTTTGTTTTATCTACCACAGATCCGTCTCGTTTCCTCTGCATCAGATAGAGATCTTCATCATTCTCCATATAGAAATAATATGTAAATGGAGAACTGTCCTTTGCTCCTTCAAACATTAATACCTTGACCGGAAGACTGATCATATATTTATCAGGAGATTTGGACAGGATATATTCTTCCTGTGTCTGGTTATATTCAGCTTGACTGATATTTTTCGTAACTTCGGTATAAGAAAGTTTTTCAATTGCTGTATTTTTCATGATAACTCCTAACCCGTGCTTTGTTATTAACTTCTTCCATTATAGCAAAGGAATATGATAAATTCATGTCTTATTTATAAAAAATGTATGAATAATTCATAGATTTTCTCAATACCCTGTGCTAAGATAAAATCTGGAGGAAAACTATGGATTTATTTGAATATGCAAGAGAATTAAATAAAGATAAAGAGTCGCCATTAGCAGGGAGAATGAGACCTGCAACACTCGATGAAGTGGTAGGTCAGGAACATATTATTGGAAAAGATAAATTACTATATAGAGCGATCAAAGCGGATAAGATCAGCTCGATCATTTTCTATGGTCCACCAGGAACAGGAAAGACAACCTTAGCAAAAGTCATTGCCAATACGACCAAAGCAAATTTTGTACAGATGAATGCAACAACATCTGGGAAGAAAGATATGCAGGAAGCGGTGGCAGATGCGAAAGAATCTCTTGGAATGTATCAGAAGAAGACGATCTTGTTTATCGATGAGATCCACAGATTCAATAAAGCACAACAAGATTACCTGCTGCCATTTGTAGAAGATGGAACGATCATTTTGATCGGAGCAACGACAGAGAATCCGTATTTTGAAGTAAATCAGGCGTTGATCTCAAGATCCAATGTATTTGAACTACATTCATTAGATAAAGAAGATATTAAGAAATTGATCGTAAGAGCTATTACAGATGACGAAAAAGGAATGGGGATCTATGGAGCAACGATTACCGATGATGCACTGGATTTTCTCTCAGATATGGCAGAAGGAGATGCAAGAAGTGCTTTAAATGCGATCGAACTTGGAATATTAACAACAGAACCTGCTGAAGATGGAAAGATTCATATCGATATCGACGTAGCACAGGAATGTATTCAAAGAAGAGTGACAAAATATGACAAAGACGGGGATAATCACTATGATGTGATTTCTGCATTTATCAAAAGTATGCGAGGATCAGATCCAGATGCAGCTATTTATTATCTGGCAAGAATGATCGATGCCGGAGAAAGTGTTACATTTATTGCAAGAAGAATCATGATCTGTGCATCCGAAGATGTTGGAAATGCTGATCCGCAGGCATTACAGGTAGCAGTTGCAGCGTCACAGGCAGTGGAACGGATCGGAATGCCAGAAGCAAGGATCATACTGGCACAGGCAGTCACTTATGTAGCCAGTGCACCAAAGAGCAATGCAGCATATATGGCAGTTGATCAGGCATTAGAATCTGTCAGAAATCATAAGATCGGAGCAGTTCCTAATCATTTAAGAGATGCTCATTACAAAGGCGCAGCGAAACTAGGACATGGAATCGGATATAAATATGCGCATGATTATCCAGATCATTATGTAAAACAACAGTATCTTCCAGATGAGCTTCTTGGAACAACGTTTTATGAACCAACGGAAAATGGATATGAGAAAAATATCAAAGAATATTTGGAAAGAATCAGAAAGTAAAATAAAAATGAGCACTGAAAATGAAACATCAGTGCTCGTTCTTATTTTTACTCCATTTATACAAAAATGACATTGCCCATAAAAAGATCGGAAAGAAAAACATCAAAAACAGTGACATCCAGAATAACTGGCTTCCGCTCACTGCAAAATAGATAGTAGATCCGATGATGGCAAGCAATATCACGATCAGCAGGATCGCTGTGATTTGCTTCATACGCTTTTGTTTTTTCATCATAACATCCTTTCGTAAATATGTATACCTATGAGGTATCCTAGCATAGATTATTGTGTTTTGAAAGAGTAAAATATTTTATAAAAGAAAATGAATAAGAAGCAAAAGAGAGGACATAATAAGAATATCCAGTTAATAAAAGAACTGGATAGAGAAATACTTATCCTCCCCTTAAGTATTCCCCCACTCTGCGAAGCCGTGGAATGGGGGATTTTTATGTAAAATTGCTGTCGATTGTTGAAAAAGAGCCAGAGATTTGTTATAGTATCAAAGGAAAATAACATTTTTAAAAGAAAAGGATGGAATGAATATGGCTTTATTACAGGAATGGCGTGATTACGCATATAAATTTGACGATAGAACAGCAGAAGGACAGCAGTTCTGGTTAAATTATTTCAACATTGAAAAAGGAATCTACGAACAATTATTAGCTGACAAAGATACAGTTGTATCTGGAACAGTGAAAGAATTAGCAGACAAATACGAGACAGAATTACAGATGTTTGTAGGATTCTTAGATGGGATCAACGACAGCTTAAAAGAAGCAAACCCAATCGAAGAGATGGATGAAAATACACAGGTAAGCTTAGACATCGACTTCGAGAAATTATATTACAACATGGTTGGATGTCGTGCAGAATGGCTTTACAACTTAAAAGAATGGGATGACATTCTTACAGAAGAAAGAAGAAAAGAGTTATACAAAGAATCCAGAAATTCAACAACAGTTGTAAAAGGAAAGAAGATCGGAAGAAACGATCCATGCCCATGCGGAAGCGGTAAAAAATACAAAAAATGCTGCGGAAAAAACGCTTAATTCGTTAAAAGAAATAGTCGAATATGTAAATGAAACAAGGAAGAACCTTTTGGCTTATGTGATAGCTGAAGGGTTCTTTTATTTTAGAAAATTTTACTAAAATCCCATATGAGATAAAAATACAGAAATTATTGACATTTTGTATACATGATGTTAGAATTTCAATTAGTCGTCTAATGATTAGTTATCTAATTAAAATACTCAAAGTAAAGAAAGGAGCATACATGAAGAAGTGTGAAGGAATTTACAGTTTGATCGGCAAAGTGAATCATAAGAGTGCGATTTATGGATTTGAGCTTTTGAAAGAAGAAAATATACATCCGAGACAGATGCCTCTGATCATTCATTTAAAAAAATGCGAAGGCTGTACACAAAAAGAGTTAGCCGAGAAGATGCAGGTCAAGCCGTCTACGCTAAATGTAATGATTGGACGAATGGAAAAGAATGGATATATAGAGAAAAAACAAGACGAAAAAGATTCAAGAAAAAGCAGAATTTATTTTACTGAGAAGGGAAGAAGTATCTGTGAAGACGGTCATAAAAAATTTGTCATGATACAAGAAAAACTTCAAGAGTATTTTACAAAAGAGGAGCAGGAAGAACTCAAGAGACTGTTAAATAAATTTTGTGATTGTCTGGATGAACAGACAGAGATACTAAAAAAAGAAAGAAAGGAAAAATCAGATGCTTAAATTATTTCGATATTTGAAAAAAGCATATGTACCTGTCATTGCGATCGTGTTATTGCTGATCCTACAGGCGAGTTGTGACCTGACATTACCAACATTTACATCCAATATCGTCAATGTAGGTATTCAGCAAAAGGGTATTGAAGACGCAGTTCCTGATGTAATGAGAGAAGAAACATTTCTGGCATTGAAATCTCTTATGAAACAAGATGATGCAGATGATATGGAAGATGCTTATAAACTTTATACAAAAGATCAGGTAAAAGATTCAAAATATAAAGATTATAAAGACGGACGTTTATATGTCAGAAGATATATCTCCAAAAAAGACAGAGAACATCTTGATACGAGTATGTCAAAGGCAATGCTTAAGTTGTCAGCGCAGATGGCAAAACAGATTCAGGCCAATCCACAGGCAGCAGCTTCTTTAAGCAAGAGTCAGAAAAAAATGATGGCGCAGATGAAGAACATGGATACAAAAGACATGCCAGATACGATCATCAGTCAGGCAGCGATTTCTTTTGTGACTTCAGAATACAAAGCAATCGGACTTGATATTGACCAGATGCAGACACATTATCTGTTAGTGACAGGAGCAAAGATGATCGGGCTTGCGTTCTTGATCATGGCAGCAGCAGTGAGTGTTACTTTATTGTCAGCACGTTTAGCTGCGAAATTAAGTCGTATTCTGAGAGAGAAAGTATTTGAGAAAGTTATGTCGTTTACAAACTCTGAGTTTGATAAATTCTCAACAGCCTCATTGATCACAAGAAGTACGAATGATATCCAGCAGATTCAGATGTTTATGACGATGGTATTCCGTATCGTCGTATACGCACCATTAATGGGAATCGGAGGTATTTTCAAAGTATTAACAACCAATGCGAAGATGACATGGACGATCGCTATCGGTGTGATCGCGATCATGTTAGTGATCTTTGTATTATTTAAGGTAGCGATGCCAAAATTTAAGATCTTACAGAAACTGATCGACCGATTAAACTTAGTAACAAGGGAAATTCTTACTGGACTTTCCGTAATCCGTGCATTCAGTACAGAAAAACATGAAGAAGAACGTTTTGATAAAGCCAATATGGATCTGATGAAGACAAATTTATTTGTAAACAGAGCTATGACATTTATGATGCCAACAATGATGCTGATCATGAATGGTTTAACTGTTCTGATCGTATATGTTGGAGCATCCAATATTGATGCAGGAAAGATGCAGGTTGGAGATCTGATGGCATTTATCCAGTATGCAATGCAGATCATTATGGCATTCTTATTTATCTCCATGGTATCTATTATGATGCCTCGTGCACAGGTTGCAGCAGAACGTGTCAATGAGATCTTAGATATGGAAGTCATGATCAAAGATCCAGAAGAACCAAAAGAATTTTTACCAGAGAAAAAAGGTGAAGTTGAATTTAAAAATGTATATTTCTGCTATCCTGATGCAGATGAAGCAGTGCTTCATAATATCAGCTTTACAGCACCAGCTGGTAAAACAACCGCATTTATTGGAAGTACAGGTAGTGGTAAATCAACATTGATCAACCTGATTCCTAGATTCTTTGATGTCAGCCGTGGAAGTATTTTGGTTGATGGGGTGGATATCCGTGATGTAAAACAGCATGATTTATGTGAAAAGATCGGATACGTACCACAGAAAGGAGTATTGTTCTCAGGAACGATCGAATCCAACTTAAAATATGGAAAAGAAGATGCAACGATCGATGAAGTGAAACGTGCAGCAAGAATCGCACAGGCAACAGATTTCATTGAGGAGAAAGAGGAAAAGTATGATTCACCGATCGCACAGGGCGGTTCCAACGTATCTGGTGGACAGAAACAGAGATTATCAATTGCAAGAGCTATTGCAAAAGATCCTGAAATCTATATTTTTGATGACAGTTTCTCAGCACTTGATTATAAGACAGATGTGAAACTTCGTTCTGAACTTCAGAAAGAAACAAATGGAAGTACAACATTGATCGTAGCACAGAGGATCAGTACGATCCTTCATGCAGACCAGATCATCGTCTTAGATGAAGGAAATATCGTAGGAAAAGGAACTCATGAAGAGTTATTAAATACTTGTCCGGTTTATCAACAGATTGCCAAATCGCAATTATCAGAAGATGATCTTAAGAAAGCAAGGGAGGTGTCTGACCATGAGTAATAATCGAAGAAGAGGTCCGATGGGTGGACCAGGCAGAGGAATGGCACCAGGCGAGAAAGCCAAAGATTTAAAAGGAACAATGGTCAAACTGATCAAATACATGAGACGTTTCTATGTTCCGATCGTTATGGTAATCATTTTTGCCATTGCAAGTACCGTGTTTAACATTGTTGGACCAACGATCTTAGGAGATGCAACAACTGAGATCTTCAAAGGACTGGTTCACAAAGTATCTGGTGGAAGTGGAATTGATTTTGATAAAGTTACACATATTTTATTGATGTTGTTAAGCTTATATGTAGCAAGTGCGATTTTCTCATTTATTCAGGGACTGATCATGACACATGTATCAAATAATGTCAGTTACCAGATGAGAAAAGATATTTCAGAGAAGATTCATCGTATGCCAATGAAATATTTTGAAAGCAGAACCTATGGTGAAGTATTGTCAAGAGTTACAAATGATGTTGATACATTAGGGCAGAGCTTAAACCAGAGTATGACACAGATCATCACATCAACGACACAGATCGTCGGTGTATTTATTATGATGATCCGTATCAGTATTCCGATGACGATCGCAGTTTTATTGACACTTCCATTATCTATGGGATTGATCGGATTGATCATGTCAAAATCTCAGCCATATTTCAAGGCACAGCAGAAACATCTTGGAGAGTTAAATGGACAGGTAGAAGAAATCTATAGTGGACATAACATTGTCAAAGCATTTAACAAAGAAGAAAGCGTGATCGAAGAATTTAAAGAAGTAAATGGAAAACTTTACAATTCTGCATGGAGATCACAATTCTTCTCAGGAGCAATGATGCCGCTGATGCAGTTTGTTGGGAATTTAGGTTATGTAGCAGTAACAATATTAGGTGGATATTTAGCAATCAAGAAGACAATCGAGGTAGGTCAGATCCAGTCATTCTTACAGTATGTAAGAAACTTCAGCCAACCGATCACACAGTTAGCACAGGTAGGTAACATGATGCAGACGACCGCAGCATCTGCAGAACGTGTCTTTGAATTTCTGGAAGAAGAGGAGGAGATCGAAGTTGAAAAAGACGCAGTACCTGTTGATACACTTGCTGGAAATGTAACATTTGAACATGTAAACTTCGGATACAACAAAGATCAAACGATCATCAATGACTTCTCCGTCGATGTCAAAGAAGGACAAAAAGTTGCGATCGTAGGACCAACTGGAGCTGGAAAGACAACGTTGATCAAACTTCTGATGCGTTTCTATGATGTGAATGGAGGCTGCATTAAAGTAGATGGCCATGATATCAGAGAATTCAAGAGAAGTAACCTAAGAGAAATGTTTGGTATGGTGCTTCAGGATACATGGCTTTACAATGCAAGTATCCGTGACAATATCCGCTATGGTAAATTAGATGCAAGCGAAGAAGAAATCCAAGGAGCAGCAAGAGCTGCATACGCACATCATTTCATTGAAACACAGCCAGGTGGATATGATATGGAGATCAACGAAGAAAGCAATAATATCTCCCAAGGACAGAAACAGTTATTAACGATCGCAAGAGCAATCTTAGCAGATCCAAAGATTTTGATCCTTGATGAAGCAACAAGTTCGGTCGATACAAGAACAGAAGAACGAATTCAGATGGCAATGGATAATCTGATGCAGGGAAGAACAAGTTTTGTGATTGCCCACCGCTTATCAACGATCAAAGACGCCGATGTGATCTTAGTTATGAATCACGGAGACATTGTGGAACAGGGAAATCATGAAGAATTGCTGGCCAAGGGTGGATTCTATGCGGATCTTTATAATAGCCAGTTTGAAAACGCTTAAGAATAATAAAACATTGTGAAAAAAGGGAAAACGAAAGTTTTCTCTTTTTTATTCTAATATAGAAAAGATTTTCACGGGATTAAATAGACGGATATAGCAAATTTTGGTATAGTTAAATAGAACAAAAATATATCCAGATATAGAATCAAGGAGAATCAAAGTTATGAAGAAGAATCAGACACAGATTAAAAAATATGCGGCTGTGATCAGTATATTCTTAGCGGCAGTCATCGTAGGACTTTTTGTTTTCTTCTTTTGCATAAAACGTTCTGTTGAACAAAGATCAAAAAACACGATGAGGAACAACGTGGTCAGACAGAGTGAGCATTTAAGAACAATATTAGATATTCAATATGATTACTTAAATGCATTAGCAGAAGAGATTGGCAAGACAGACCATCTGTTAGCAAAGAAGAATATGGATTTGATCAAGTCGATCACAAAACATACAGATTTTGGTGGGACTGCATTGATCGAGCCAAATGGGGATGCTCATTATGACAATGGATTGATAAAGAATTTATCGCATCGAAAATATTTTAAAGAAGTGATCAGTGGAAAAAGAACATTAAGTGATCCATTAGATAGTAGTATTTCTGGATCAACAAGAGTTGTGTTAGGAGTTCCTATATATAACAGCAAACACAAAGTGATCGGAGCTCTTGGAGGTTCTTATGACGTAACAGCTCTAAGTCGTATGCTGTTTGAAGATCTTTTTAATGGACAAGGATGCAGTATGATCATTGCGCAAAACGGAGAAATCATTGCATTTGAAGGAGATACATCTTACTGGAATCTTGATTATAGAGATAATTTCTATAAATGTTGTTGCAAATGGATCATCAAAGACAAAGTAACAGTGAAGAAGATCAAACAGGATTTTAAAGAAGGAAAAGAAAATCTTGTAACGGCAGACAGCAAGAAAGAAGGGACAAGAAGACATTACTTTGCATATATGCCAATGGGGGTCAATGGTTGGATACTCTGTTATGCATTACCAGAACAGGCAGCACAACAGTCATATAACTTCATTGAAGACTACGAAATAAGCTTTATGATCGTATTTATTGTTTTGGTGACCTTATTGATCCTGTATATTGTTTATGAGAATCATACAAGGAACAAAGAATTACTGAAATATGCACAAACTGACGCATTGACAGGATTATATAACAAAGAAACAACCGAGCAGTTAACGGATGAACTTTTATCAGAAGATGAGAATAAGTACCATGCATTTTTGATTTTGGATGTGGACTGTTTTAAGCAGATCAACGATATCTATGGACATGCAGTCGGGGATATCGTGTTACAGAAATTCGGGAAACTTCTAAAAGGCACTTTCCGTGAAGGAGATATATTAGGAAGGATCGGTGGGGATGAATTCGGAGTCATTATGAAGAATATCCAGACAAAGGATATAGCAATGAAGAAAGCAGAAGAATTGCTGGCTAAAACACAAGCATACAAGATTGACGAATTGAAAGGAAATAATATCTCCATCAGTATCGGGATCAGCACAGCCCCACAAGACGGGGACTGCTACATGGATCTCTATAAACGCGCCGATCAGGCACTTTACCAGGCAAAACGAAGTGGAAAAGCAAGAGTGTGCAACTATTTCTCATGAAAATAGTCTTTTACTAATTTTACCACAGTTCCAGATAGAAGGAATAAAGCAATCAAGTTCGGAATCGCCATCAGACCGTTGAATGTTTCTGCGATACTCCAAAGCATTCCAAGGTCTACAGTAGCACCAATGATCGCAACTAACGAATATACTAACATAAAAGGTTTGATAACCTTAGAAGAGAATAGAAACTCAATACAACGAGCTCCATATAATCCCCATCCGATAATGGTTGAAAATGCAAAGCAACATAACGCAACCGCAGTAAAGATGGAGATCCAGTTTCCATAAGTAGCAGTGAATCCACTGATCGTAAGTTCAGCACCAGCATCGGCACCAAATCCAATTGGAATTCCACTGCAGAGGATGACCAAAGCTGTCAATGTACAGATTAAGATCGTATCAGTAAATACTTCAAAGATACCAAGAAGTCCTTGCTTTACAGGCTCTTTCGTATCAGCACAGGCATGAGCGATCGAACCTGTACCAAGTCCGGCTTCATTTGAGAAGATGCCTCGTGCGACACCTTTTTTCATACTCATAAAGAAACTTCCAACAATACCACCAGTCACAGAAGCAGGATGGAAAGCTCCGTTAATGATAGAACCAAAAACAGCAGGCAGCTGATCGATATTTAAAACAACAACACCTAAGGCAAAGAAGATATAAATAAATGCCATAAAAGGTACTAATCTTTCAGCTACCTGTCCGATTCTTTTGATTCCGCCAAGTAAGATCAATGCCACAAGAATTGCAACAATGATACCAATGATCAGATTCGCAGTTCCAACAGAAGACTGACTGATTACGTGGAAATTCAACAAAGCAGAATTGATTGCTGTTGTGATCGTATTTACCTGAGTAGCATTTCCAGTTCCGAATACTGTTAAAACTCCGAAAGCAGAGAATAGTACAGCAAGAAAATGCCAGTTTTTGCTAAGACCATTCTTGATATAGTACATAGGACCACCAACATAATCCCCTTCTTGGTTACGTTCTCTGAAGTGAACTGCAAGTGTTACTTCGGAAAATTTCGTACACATTCCAAGAATAGCAGAAATCCACATCCAGAAAACAGCACCAGGACCACCGATTGCGATCGCACCGGCAACTCCGGCAATATTTCCAGTTCCGACTGTGGAAGCGAGTGCAGTACAGACTGCCTGAAATGGAGTCATAGATCCGTCGGATGCATCTTGCTTCTTAAAGACACGACCAAGCGTTTCCTTCATTGCATAAGGGAATTTACGGATCTGTAAAAATTTTGTTTTGATCGTTAACAGTAATCCGACACCAATGATGCAGATCATGGCTGGAACACCCCAGATAAAGTTGTTCACGGCACTGTTAACTGATTGTATAAGCTCTAACATAAATCAAACCTCTTTCAAATTTCTTTTATTAATTTGTATCTGTTCTTATATAATAGATATTTACTCATTAAGATCCATGTTGCCTTAAGGTGACATGGAACATGAACAGACACAAATGCAATCATATCATATTTACAGAAAAAAGTACAGAATCTAATCTTGACAGAGAATTAATAGAAATCTTCTATAGATTTATGAAAAAAATCTAACTTGTAAAATATGTAAATAAGGACTAAACTTATATTCATAATTACGTGTAGACTTGGAGGATGAAAGATGGAGAATGAAAAACCAATACTAAGAGGAGAGCTTGCATTGATGGCAGCAATCGTGATCAATAGTTTTAGTGTAGTACTGATGCTGTATTCAGGTTCTGGAATTTCGGCAATCTCAAGTGTACCTTATGCATTTTCGGAAGTATTTAAGGAGTTATCACTAGGTACATGGACATATATATTTCAGGGAGCATTAGTGTTAAGTCTGATGATCCTAAGAAGAAAGTTTGTACCATCTTATTTATTTAGCTTCGTTGCAGGATTTGCGTTTAGTGAATTATTAGATGTCAATGAATTATGGATTGGGATCCTGCCACAGACGATCTCATGCAGGATTGCGTATTTCCTGATCAGTTATTTCTTGTTAAGTATAGGAATTGCTTTAGAAAACAGATGCCAGCTTCCGATCATTCCAACGGATTTATTTCCAAGAGAATTATCAGAAATCATTGACAAACCATATGCAAGGGTTAAGATCATATTTGATGTTTTATGTCTTGCCACAACGGGGCTTTTAACATGTCTGATGCTTGGATATTTAGATGGATTAGGTATTGGAACGATCGTTGCTGCATTTACGATGGGTAAAATGGTTTCGATCACAGGCAGTTGGATCGATCAGAGAGTTACTTTTGCATCGGTCTTAAGTAAACAGACGATATAGGGAATTAAGAGAATAGAAATAAGAAAGATGATAAAATAAGATAGAACGGGTGATATTTTTGAAACAATATATTTTGAATGATTATATTACAGACGATGCCAGAATGGTAAATCCAATGATGGAAATTAATGGTTTTAAAGTAAGACCAGGATTTTTTGATTTAAATGGAGCATCAGAATTTTCATGTGGGGTGAATTTTACAGTGCATACAAGCAATGGAACATCATGTGATCTGCTATTATTTCATCCAGGAGAAGAAGAACCATATGCAATCATTCCATTTCCAGAATCATATAAGATCGGAGATGTCTATTCTATGATCGTTTATGATCTGAAATCTGAAGATTTTGAATATGCTTATCGTGTGGATGGACCATATGATGAACAAAAAGGATTATTGTTTGATAAAACAAAAATTTTGTTGGATCCATATGCTCAGGCTGTTGCAGGACAGGAAGTCTGGGGACATAAAAGAACCAGAACGTATCATGCAAGAGTTGTAAGAGATAGTTTTGACTGGGGTGTACAGCCACAGTCAACCAGAGAGATGAGTGATCTGATCATTTATGAGTTACATGTCAGAGGATTTACAAATCATTCATCCTCAGGAGTCAAACATCCAGGAACTTTTGCAGGATTAAAAGAAAAGATCCCATATTTAAAAGAATTAGGGATCAATGCGGTAGAATTGATGCCGATCTTTGAATTTGACGAGATGATCAACGCAAGAGAAGTGGATGGGAAACAACTTGTTGAATATTGGGGATATAATACGGTTGGATTTTTTTCACCAAATGCCAGTTATACAGCTGCTGAGGAAGTCAATAATGAAGGACAGGAATTAAAAGAATTGATCCGTGAACTTCATGAAAACGGAATCGAAGTTATTCTGGATGTTGTATTTAATCACACTGCGGAAGGAAATGAAAATGGACCATTCTTCAGTTTTAAGGGATTTGACAACAATATCTACTATTTATTAACTCCAGAAGGTAATTATTATAATTTTAGTGGATGTGGGAATTCTCTAAATTGCAACCATCCAGTAGTACAGCAGATGATCCTTGAATGTTTAAGACATTGGACGGTTCATTATCGTGTAGATGGATTCCGATTTGATCTTGCAAGCATTCTTGGACGAGATGAAGATGGAATGCCAATGAATAATCCACCATTACTAAAAAGTCTGGCCTATGATCCACTTTTAAGGAATGTAAAACTGATCGCAGAAGCATGGGATGCAGGTGGATTATATCAGGTAGGAAACTTTCCAGCCAGCAAACGATGGGCAGAATGGAACGGACAGTACCGTGATACGATGCGAGGCTATCTAAAAGGTGATTTCTGGGAAGCTAATAGTGCTGCGTGGAGAATTTGCGGTTCAGGTGACTTGTATGGAGGATATTACTCTGATGGCAACAGTAATTACGCTGGATACAATTCCTGCATCAACTTCCTCACATGTCACGATGGATTTACAATGTATGATCTCTATTCTTACAATAATAAACACAATGAGGCAAATGGATGGAACAATACCGATGGGGCAAATGACAATCGAAGCTGGAATTGTGGTATGGAAGGAGATACAAAAGATCCGGAAGTACTCAAATTACGTTACCGCATGATCAGAAATGCTTGTGCTATCTTAATGTGCAGCCGTGGAACGCCAATGTTCTTCTCAGGCGATGAATTCGGAAATACGAAGTTTGGAAATAATAACAGCTACTGTCAGGATAATGAAATCTCATGGATTGATTGGAGCTTATTAGAGAAGAATAAAGACTTATTTGAATTCTTTAAATTTATGATCGATTACCGAAAAAAACATCCAGTTATCCGCAAGAAACTGGACAATGCAGTTTGCGGAATGGAAGCAATGCATGCACACGATGTTAATGCAGAACGTATGGAAGTACCACAAAATGCAAAAACACTGGCAGTAAGCTTTGCAGGATATGACCGCCAAAAAGGAAAAGACGATCTTGTATATGTAGCAGTCAATGCTTATTGGGAAGAAGTAAAGATCACACTTCCAAACCTTGCAAATCATGGAGCATGGTACTTAAGTGTGGATACTTATGGAGATGAGAAAGGAAAGTACTTCTATCAAGAAGGAGAAGAGATTCGCATTGATCGTGAATATGTGATGAAACCTCGGTCTATTGTGGTGTTTACTGGACGAGAAATTTTAAGATAAATTTTAATTTTAAATTTGTAGTTGGCTAACTGTAGATTTTGAGTATATGATAAAAACTAAAGAAGCAACCGAAAGCGCAGCGGTGGAATTTTGCTCACATTTTGAACAAATCGCTGATTCGCCCAATTTCCTACGAAAACTCGCGTTGAAAGTTACTGAACCCAGTAGTCTTTGACGCTCAGACATTCGTCCAATTGGGCTGCGAATTTGTTCAAAATATGGCAAAATTCCAATGCTGCGCTTTCGGTTGCTTCTTTAGTTTTTATCATATACCAGAAGTCTAAAGTGTGGACAATTATAAGATTGGAAAACTTATGTAGGTGTGTATGTTGAATGTTATTGTTTTCAATTTATGTAGTGGCAGACAGATATTATTATTGTCAATACAGTAAAACATACATTCTCTATGTGGAGGTTTGAATAGTGTTCTGTTGTATGGGATATAAATAAAAGAAAAAGAAAGATCATGAATAAGCAAAAGTGGCAACATGAGCACTTTTTGAATGCGTTTTTTACAAATTCGCAGCGTCCTGTGGTCGATTGTTTGAACGTAGCTGCGGGCATTTTGGCTCGCAGCCAGTGAGTTATCGAAGGAACAGGCGCGGACCAGCGATTTGTAAAAAACGCTTTCAAAAATGCGGAGTGCCACTTTGCTTATTCATGATCTTTCTTTTTCTTTTATTTATATCCCATACAACAAAATACTACTTACAAATCTTTCCCAGTAAGCATCTCATAAGCCTGGAAATATTTATCGATTGTCTTATCAACAATGTCCTGAGGCAGTTTCCAGTCATGTTCGTTGCTCTTTAACCAGTCGCGGGCGAACTGTTTGTCGAAGGATGGCTGTCCATGACCTGGTTCATATTCGTCTGCTGGCCAGAAACGAGAGCTGTCTGGTGTTAACATTTCATCTCCGATGACGATGTTACCGTTTTCATCAAGACCAAATTCAAATTTCGTATCTGCGATGATGATTCCGTGTTCTAATGCATAATCAGCACATTTCTTATAAAGAGCGATCGTTTTATCACGTAACTGTTCAGCGTATTCCTGTCCTTTACCTGGGAATTCTTTCTCAAGAACTTCAATACTTCTTTCAAAAGAAATGTTCTCATCATGATCACCGATTTCTGCTTTTGTAGATGGTGTGTAGATTGGTTCAGGAAGTTTATCAGATTCTTTTAATCCTTCAGGAAGTTTGATTCCGCAGACGGTTCCATTCTCCTGATAGCTTGCCCAACCACTACCTGTAATATATCCACGAACGATACATTCAATAGGAAGCATAGTAAGTTTCTTACACATCATGCTGTTACCATCATATTTCTCCTGTTGGAAGAATTCAGGCATGTCTTTGACATCAACAGAGATCATGTGATTTGGAACGATATCTTTTGTAAGATCAAACCAGAATTTAGACATCTGTGTTAAAACAGTTCCTTTCTTTGTGACATCATTCTTTAAGATGACATCAAAGCAGCTGATACGATCAGTTGCAACCATGATCAGGCTATCACCATTGTCATAAATCTCACGAACTTTTCCTTCTTTGATCGGTTTCATTTCTTTCATTATTTATACCTCGCTGATAAATTGTTTCAATGTTTCTCAATTTTTCACTCTTTGTCTAATAATATAACATCAAATGTCAGAAAAATAAAGTAGGGATTCAAATTGTAAGGATAGGAGATAGGAAGAAAAGTAGAAATTTTTTTGTGCAAATTAACCAAAAAAAATTATAATTATTGAGCACAATCATGAAAAGGCAATGTTTGATTGACAGAAATGAAATAATATGTTAAATTCAAATAAAGATATATCTTTTGCAACACAAAACATATCCTATATATGAACTAAGGAGGATTTAGATATGGGAGGAAACAACAAGTTTATTGATAAGTTTTCCAATGTCGCGATGCGAGTTGGAGGGCAGATTCATCTAAAGGCACTGCGAGACACATTCGCAACGATCATGCCACTTTATATCCTGGCAGGTGTGGCGGTATTGATCAACAACGTCGTATTACCGTTCATTTTAAAAGGAAATGCACTAGTAAATGCACAGTATTGGGGTACTGTCATTACAAATGGTACATTAAATATCTCAGGATTACTTGTGGCACCAATCGTCGCTTATATGTTATCACAAAGTAAACGATTTGAAAACCCATTGGCAGCAGCGATCATCGCACTATCAAGTTTGATCGTTATGATGCCAAACGTATTAGAAGTCACACCAGTTGGAGCAGAAAAAGGAGTTCAGGTATCAGGAATCTTAGGATTTAGCAATATCGGAACAACAGGACTTTTCGCAGGAATCATCATTGGTCTGATCACATGTGAGTTATTTATCACGATCTCACATATTGACAAATTACAGATTAAATTAGGAGACAATATTCCACCAGCAGTTGCAAACTCATTTAATGTATTAATTCCAGTTATCTTAGTATTAGCATTCTGGGGAATCATTTCTACTGTGCTGTTTGTATGTTTTGATACAAACCTTGTAGCATTGATCTCCAAGTTTATTCAGGAACCATTAAGAAAAGTAAATACAAGTTTATTCGGAGTTATCTTCTTATACAGCTTAGGAAACTTCCTATTTACACTTGGCATTCATCAGACAGTTATTTACGGAACATTACTAGAACCATTACTAATTGCAAATATCAACGAAAACATGCTTGCTTATGCAAATCATCATACAATTCCACATATCATGAACGTAGCATTTGTACCTACATTTGGAATGATCGGTGGATCAGGAAGTACGATCGTATTACTGATCGTTACATTCTTATTCAGTAAGAACAAAGCATCCAAGAGTATTGCAAAATTAGGATTAGCACCAGGAATCTTCAATATCAACGAACCAGTTATTTTTGGATATCCAGTTGTATATAACATGGCACTGATGATCCCATTCGTAGCATTACCAGCTATCGGAATCGCGATCGCTTATGCAGCAACAGCACTTGGATTTATGAGTAAATGCGTGGTCTACATCCCATGGACAACACCACCACTAGTGAATGCATACCTTGCAACAGCCGGTGACTTCAGAGCAGTCATTGTACAGTTGATCATTATCGCCATTGGAGTATTATTATATCTTCCATTTGTAAAAATTAATGATAAGATCATGGAAAAACAGATGGAACAGTCAAACGAAGAAGCATAAAAAGTTTAAGAATTAAGAAACTATTATAAATTTTAAAGCATATTTCATGCACAGGAGGGCAAATCATGAAGAATATTTTATTAGTATGTAACGCAGGAATGTCAACAAGCATGTTAGTTCAGAAAATGCAGGCAGCAGCTAAAGAACAGGGAATCGAAGCTACAATTCAGGCAAAATCAGTGACAGATGCAGCAAACGAGATTGATAAAGCAGATGTTTTATTACTTGGACCACAGGTTGGGTATCAGAAATCTGAAATGGAAAAACTTGCAGATGGAAGAATTCCAGTGGAAGTAATCGATATGAGAGATTATGGAACAATGAACGGGAAAAAAGTATTGGCACATGCATTAGAGCTGATTGGAGAGTAAGATATGGAAGGTTTAGAATTAGCTTGTTTTGAGATCATCTCAAATGTAGGAACAGCAAAATCATGTTATATTAATGCGATTCATAAAGCAAAAGAAGGCGACTATGAAGAAGCAAAGAAACTGATCGAAGAAGGAAATAAAATGTATGCAGAAGGTCATAAAGCACATGTGGAAATGATCCAGAAAGAAGCTTCTGGAGAATCTGTAGAAACATGTCTGTTACTGATCCATGCAGAAGATCAGATGATGTCCGCTGAGACATTCCAGGTATTAGCAGGTGAATTTATCGACCTGTGCAAGATGATCAACAAATAGACACAAGAGAATAAAGGAGTGTCAAAGATTATGAAATATGCAGTAGGAATCGATGTTGGAGGGACCAACACAAGAGTTGCACTGATCAATGAAGAATATAAGATTTTAGAGCGCATCAAGTTTTCTACAGATAGCAAAGATCCAGAAGTTACACTGCAAAAGATCGGAGAGATCATCAAAGGATTTGCAAAAGAGATCGAAGGAATTGGGATTTCATGCCCAGGACCACTAGATCTGATCGGAGGTGTTGTTTTAACACCTCCAAACCTTCCTGGATGGCATTACCTCCCATTAAGCAAACGCTTAGAAGAGATCACAGGTGTTAAAGTTGCACTTGAAAATGATGCAAATCTTGCAGCCTTGGCAGAAGCTCTAGTAGGTGCAGGTGCAGGAAAACATTTTGTGCAATTCTTAACTATTTCTACAGGTGTTGGAGCAGGACTTTGTGTTAACGGAAAGATTTATCATGGAGCCAAAGGTTTTGGACAGGAAGTTGCCAATAGTATTGTGTGGAGAGATGGTCCAAGTCAAGGAGATTTAAAAAAAGGATCCATTGAATCCATTGCAAGTGGAACAGCGATCACAAAACGTGCAAATGATGCAGGCATCAGTGCGGCTCATGCAGGAGAAGTCTATGAAGCAGCGAAAGCAGGAAATGAAACTGCCAAAGAGATCATGGAAGATACGTATGAATATCTGTCTAATTTCCTAGGAACTTTATATGGAGTCTTAGATCCTGAAATCTTTATCTTAAGCGGAAGTGTAGCATTAAAAATTCCTGGATTTATCAAAGAAGTAGAAAAAAGAACAAAAGAAAAGGTATATGATGCCTTAAAAGAAAATGTAAAAATCATACCGGCGGCATTGGGAGAGGATTGTGGTCTGATCGGGGCCGCATGCTTGATCCTTCATGATCCGTCATAAGGAAGGACATAACAATGAGTCAGAAAGTAACATTTCCAGAAGATTTCTGGTGGGGAGCAGCTATGAGTGGACCTCAGATGGAAGGAACATTTGAGAAACCCCACGAGAATGTGATGGATTATTGGTATAAAACAAGTAAGGAAGAATTTTTTAATGGAGTAGGACCAACTGTAGCGACAGATTTCTTCCATCATTATAAAGAAGATATCAAAATGATGAAAAGCATCGGAATGAACTCTTTCCGTACTTCTATTCAGTGGTCAAGACTGATCAAAGATCTAGAAACTGGAGAACCAGACGAAAATGCAGTGAAATTTTATCAAGATGTGATCGATGAATGTAAGAAAAACGATATCATTTTAGTGTTAAATCTTCACCATTTTGATCTGCCTATCGAATTGTTCCAAAAATACGGTGGATGGGAAAGCAAACATGTCGTAGATCTCTATGCAAAATTTGCTAAGACAGCATTTGAATTATTCGGAGATCAGGTTCATTACTGGACGACATTTAATGAACCAATGGTTATTCCAGAAGCAGGATATCTATGCGGATTCCACTATCCAAAGTATGTAAATAAAGGAAAAGAAGCTATGCAGGTAATCTATAATCTTAACCTTGCAAGTGCCAAAGCAATCGCATTATGCCATGAGATCTGCGATGCAAAAATTGGAAATATCCTAAATCTTACACCAGCTTATCCAGCAACAGACTCCAAAGAAGATCAGGAAACATCAAAGATCGTCGATGCATTTTATAACAGAAGTTTTCTTGAACCAGCTGTTCATGGAGTATTTCCACAGGAAATGATCGATATCATGAAAGAAAATGACGTTCTATGGGATCAAAACGAAGAAGAATTAGAAATCATCAAGAACAACACAATTGATTTCTTAGGAGTTAATTATTATCATCCAAAACGTGTGAAAACAAGAACAACACCACTAGATTGTGATTATTGGTCTCCAGAGCAGTATTATGAAGAATATGATATGCCTGGAAAACGAGTGAATCCATACAGAGGATGGGAAATCTATCCAAAAGCAATCTATGACATTGCCAAAAATGTACAAGAAAATTACAACAATATTCCATGGTTTATCTCTGAAAATGGTATGGGTGTGGAAGGCGAAGAACGCTATATCAATGAAGAAGGTAAGATCGAAGATGATTATCGAATTGATTTCTATGAAGAACATTTACAGTTACTAGCAAAAGCGATGGAAGAAGGCAGCAATTGCTTTGGATATCATGCATGGACAGGAATTGATTGCTGGTCATGGAACAATGCATATAAGAACCGTTATGGATTTATCGCTCTAGATTTAGAAACACAGAAACGTACTGTGAAAAAATCTGGCGAGTGGCTGAAAAAGGTTACAGAGGAACACGGTTATATCGCAAAAGATTCTTATCAATAAGAGTGGCTTAATTATTTGCAATATTATTTTGCCCTCTTTATATAAATCGTGTATAATAAAAACAGAAGTATGCTCTGGTATACTTGAATGGAGGGAACAATAAATTGACAAAATACGAACGTATTGCAAATGATATGAAAGAAAAGATAGAAAGCGGTGTCTACAAGCCAAATGATCAGTTGCCATTTGAGGCAGAGATGTGCGATCATTATGGAGTAAGTCGAATCACCGTTAAGAAGGCGATGGATCTTCTTGTGAATGAAGGACTCGTTGTGAAACGACGTGGAGCAGGTACTTTCGTAAAGAATATCACATTAAAGACAGATTCAGAATATCCATATTCTACATCAAATCAGTTCTCAGGATTTGCAAATACAGAAGGACACACACACGTAACATCTATGGTACACGATTTTCAGGTAGTACCTGCAAATAAAGAAGTAGCAGCAAGGCTAAAGATCGAAGAAGGCGATTTTGTTTATTATATTGAACGTACAAGATGTTCCGAAGGGGAACCATACGTTGTAGAATACACATATATGCCAATTGATGTAATTCCAGGAGTTAAGAGAGAAGTGCTAGAAAACTCCATTTATGAACACATTTCTAAAGATCTGGGATTAAAGATCAAGAGTGCCCATAGAACTGTCCGTGCAACCTTGCCGACAGAGAAAGAAGAAGAATATCTAAAGATCGATCATTGCTTCCCAATCCTTGAAGTAGAACAGGTAGCATTTTTAGATGATGGAAGAATCTTTGAATATTCCAAGTCAAGACACAGAGGAGACAGATTTGAATTAAAGACTGTCAGTGTACAGTAATCAAAATTAAGCCAGAAAAGGAGAAGCCTGAGACAGGTAACGATCTTCTATTTTATGATCGTTATCTGTTTCAGGCTGATTGTATTATTATGAAATTTTACTTTGCCCCGATGGAAAGCATCACGATTTATCTATACCGAAACATTTATGAACAACTCTTTGGAGAAATCGATAAATATTATACACCATTTATCATGCCAAATGGAAAAAGAACCTTCAAGACAAGAGAATTTCAGGATGTCCTTCCAGAACACAATGAAGGATTAAACATCGTCCCACAGATTATTACGAAAAATGCACAGGATTTTATTCGGACAGCCAAAGAATTAAAAGAACTAGGATATAATGAAGTGAATTTAAATCTAGGCTGCCCATCAAGAACAGTGGTAGCAAAACAAAAAGGATCAGGTTTCTTGCGAGAACCAGAAGTTCTCGATGATTTTTTGACCGAGATCTATGAAGCACTTGATATGAAAATTTCAATCAAGACAAGGATTGGACTTAGAGAACCAGAAGAATTCGAAGAAATTCTAAGTATCTACAACCGCCATCCAGTCTATGAACTAACGATCCATCCAAGACTGCAGCAGGAATTCTATAAAGGAAAACCACACTTAGATATCTTCGAATACGCAACAAAACATAGCGGAAATCCACTTTGCTACAACGGAGATATCGTAACAAAACAAGATTATGATCATATCACTGATCGATTCAAAGATATCAATGCTGTGATGATCGGAAGAGGCCTATTAAGGAATCCAGCCTTGGTAAGAGAAATCAAATACGGACAGAAATTAACAAAAAGAGAACTCCTAAAAATGCATGATACTCTATATGTAGCATACCAAGAATATCTAAGTGGAGACAAAAACGTCCTTTATAAGATGAAAGAATTCTGGAACAATGCAGCGGTCATGTTTACAAACCACGAAAAATACGCAAAGAAGATCAGAAAAGTCCAGAATCTAAAAAACTATGAAAAAGCAGTCGAAGCATTATTTAGCGACCAGGAATTGATCAATGAGGCATAAGGAGGATTGAAACGTGAAATATTACACAAGTTATGAAAAAAACACACATCAGACTCCAAAAGAGAAAAAACAAGAATACTGGAAAACAGCGATCGGACTACAACAAGTAGACCAATTAAAACCATCAAACTACTTATTAGAATTATCACAGAAGAATATAGAAGAAAACCTATCAAACCAAGAGATTGAGAAACTTTTATATTCGCATTACACAAATGAATCTAAAGAAGAAGAAATCGAGCGAAAAATGGAATGCGATATCGTAGCAAATCGAATCGTACAACTATTACAAGACGATTCCTTCACATTTAGTCCGGCTGCATTAAAATCCATTCATAGATATCTATTTCATGGAATCTATGACTTTGCAGGAAAATTCAGGACATACAATATCTCCAAAAAAGAACCAATTCTAAATGGAGAATCTGTAAAATATGCCAATTACTTCATGATCACAGACACATTCCAATACGATTTTGAAGAAGAAAAAGAATACGATTATTTATCCTGCGATGAATTTGAACTAATAAACCATATCGCAAAATTTACATCCGCGATCTGGCAGGTACACGCCTTCGGAGAAGGAAACACAAGAACAACTGCAGTATTCATCGAGCGCTACCTAAACAGCATAGGCTTTCCAATCAACAACGACATGTTTCAACAACATGCCCAGTATTTTAGAAATGCCCTCGTAAGATCAAATTATGCAGATTACCCCAAAGGAATCAGCACTGAATTTAAATACTTAGAACATTTTTTCTACAATCTACTGATCGAAGAAAAATACGAATTAAAGAATAGAGAACTGATCGTAAAAGAACTATTTTAACTTAGAAAAAGAAGAAATCTGCAAACTCAAATACACAAAGACTAAATAAAAGCATTGACAATTATTAAATCTCTATATTATAATGACTCAATGGGCAATGACGGAGAAAAGTACCATAAATTATCGTTCCCAGTGAGCAGGCGATAGTGAGAATCCTGCAAAGTGAATTTATGCGAAGAACACTCCCGAGCATCAATCTGAACGCAGAACATGAATAGAACAAGATTCAGATCCTGTCAGTAGGTGCGACGTAAGCTGGGCGTTAACCGGCACACAAGAGAGACTGCAAGACAGTAAATCAGGTGGTACCGCGGACTAGATCATACAGTTCGTCCTGAAGTAACAATTTCAGGACGGACTTTTTTTGTATTTATTTTTACAAAACCGCCTGAACATAAGAATAGAAAATACAAGAAAAAGGAGAAAAAGAAAATGTCAGACATGTACCGTACCAGAACCATGGACCAGATTTCTGAAGGTGACATCGGAGCACAATTAAAGATCGCTGGATGGGTAGAGAATATCCGCGACCACGGTGGAGTATCATTTATCGACTTACGCGACATGTATGGAGTAATGCAGGTCGTATTAAGAGATACAAGTTTATTAGATCATGTAAGAAAAGAAGAATGTTTATCTGTAGAAGGTGTGATCCAGCACAGAGACGAAGAAACATTTAACCCTAAGATTCCTACAGGAACAATCGAATTAGAAGCACACAAGATCGATATCTTAGGAAAAGTATACAGAGATCTTCCATTCGAGATCGCAACAAGTAAAGAGATCCGTGAAGATGTTCGTTTAAAATATCGTTACCTTGATATGAGAAACAGAAAGGTAAAAGATAACATTTTATTCCGTTCCAAAGTCATCCGTTTCTTAAGAGAAAAGATGGAAGACATGGGATTCGTAGAAGTTCAGACACCGATCCTTTGTGCATCATCACCAGAAGGAGCTCGTGACTACGTAGTACCTTCAAGAAAATACAAAGGTAAATTTTACGCATTACCACAGGCACCACAGCAGTATAAACAGTTACTGATGGTATCTGGAATCGATAAATACTATCAGATCGCACCATGCTTCAGAGATGAAGATGCTCGTGCAGACCGTTCTCCAGGAGAATTCTATCAGTTAGACTTCGAGATGGCATTTGCAACACAGGAAGATGTCTTCAAGATCGGAGAAGAAGTATTAACAGAGACATTTAAGAAATTTGCACCAGAAGGAAGTGTGATCACAGAAGCACCATATCCAATCTTTAGTTATAAAGAAGCAATGCTTCAGTTTGGAAGTGATAAACCAGACCTTCGTAACCCATTAAGAATCATCGACGTGACAGATTTCTTCCAGAGATGTACATTCAAACCATTCCATGGACAGACAGTACGTGCGATCAATGTTCATGCAAAACTTTCTAAAGGACAGCATGAAAAACTGTTAAAATTCGCTCAGTCTATCGGTATGGGTGGACTTGGATACTTAGAAGTCAAAGAAGAACTGAAATACAAAGGGCCGATCGATAAATTTATTCCAGATGATATGAAGATGGAATTAGCTGAAATGGCTGGATTACAGGAAGGAGATACAATCTTCTTCATCGCAGCACCAGAAAAAGCTGCTTGCATCTATGCAGGACAGATCCGTAACGAATTAGGAAGCAGATTAGACCTGTTAGAAAAAGACGCATACCGTTTCTGCTACATCAATGATTTCCCAATGTATGAAATTGATGAAGAAACAGGTAAATTAGGATTTACACATAATCCATTCTCTATGCCACAGGGTGGATTAGAAGCATTAAATGAAAAAGATCCATTAGATATCTTAGCATACCAGTATGATATCGTATGTAACGGAGTAGAATTATCATCAGGAGCCGTTCGTAACCATGACATGGAGATCATGGAAAAAGCATTCGACATCGCAGGATATGACAAAGAAACATTAAAAGACAAATTTGGAGCATTATACAATGCATTCCAGTTCGGTGCACCACCACATGCAGGAATGGCACCAGGAGTAGACCGTATGATCATGTTACTTCGCAACGAAGAAAACATCCGAGAGATCATCGCTTTCCCAATGAGCGGAACAGCACAGGATCTGATGTGCGGAGCACCAAACGAGATTACAGAACAGCAGCTTCGTGAAGTGCATATTAAGGTTAGAGATTAATTAGAGATCATAAGATTAAAAAAAAGACAGGAAACAGACCAAAGAAGGTCAGTTTCCTGTCTTTTTGTTTACCAGAAAAATTTTGCATGCTACAATAATAAAAAACAGACATCAAAGGAGGACACCAACATGAAGATCAAAAATGCAACAATCAAAGATTTTGACACAGCCTATGAATACATCAAAAAACTCTGGGACTACAACACCTACGACTATGAAACAACTAAAGAAGTCTACGAAAAAGTACTACAAGACGAAAACAGTTTTGCATTTTTTGCAATAGAAGAGGATGGAACTTTTCATGGATTCTGCCATGGAGACTATTTTCAGACCTTCTGGATGTCAGGGCTTACCTGCTATGTATCAAGTTTGATTACAAACGAAGAAGACCGAGGTAAAGGATATGGTGTAAAATTATTAGATCATGCAAAGAAATTGGCAAAAGAACGAGGATGTAAAGCAATCACTTTAGACTCCGGACTGCCAAGAGTACAAGCTCATGGATTTTATGAACATTACGGATTCGAGAAAAGCTGCTATGGATTTGAATTAGCACTGTAGAAGAAAGGAAAAATAATGAAAATATTAGTCAGTGCCTGCCTGTTAGGAATCGATTGCAAATATAACGGAAAAAATAACAAAAATGATAAAATTATAGAATTACTAAAAGACCATGAACTAATTCCAGTCTGTCCAGAGATCATGGGAGGACTGCCAACACCAAGAATTCCGGCAGAAATACATCAAAACAAAGTTATCGCAAAAGATGGCAAAGATGTTACAAAACAATACCAAAAAGGTGCCGAAGAGACACTAAAAATTGCAAAGTTATATAACTGTCACACGGCGATCCTAAAAGAAAAAAGTCCATCTTGTGGCTGTGGCAAAGTCTATGATGGAACATTTACAGGCACGCTGATCAATGGGGACGGAATCACAGCTAGATTATTAAAAGAACATGGAATCAAAATCACAGGGGAAACAACCTTAGATATCACAGAATAAAACAGTGAACAGTAAAATGAGGATCCAAATATGAACAACAAACAAAAACTATTAACCGCAACAGCGATCACAGGAACTATTGTCAGTGCATCTGCATTTACTGTCTTCGATTATGCGATCTGTCGAAGAAAAAAACAGCCAGATGTCCGTAAAAAAGAAAAATGGAAACCATATCTTGATTACGTTTTAAAAGAACAAGAATGGCTAAAAGAACACCAAGAACAGGAATTAAAAGAAATCAGATCAAAAGACGGACTAACACTACGGGCAGCCTACATACCAAGAGAAAATGCCAAAGGAACTATTATCTGCATGCACGGTTACCATTCAACAAACAATATCGAATTCGTACCGGAAGTCCGATTTCTATGGAATCTTGGATACAGCATTCTTCTTCCATGGCAGAGAAGCCACGGAAAAAGCGAAGGACGCTATATTACTTATGGAGTGAAAGAACGCCATGATCTCAAACGATGGATTTTGTATACCAATCGGCATCTGGAAGCCAAGAACAAAGATATTTTTCTATGTGGAATTTCTATGGGATGTGCCACAACCTTAATGGCAGCAGGTCTGGACCTTCCAGACAATGTAAAAGGAATTATTGCTGACTGCGGATTCACTTCTCCATGGGATATCATCAAACACGTAGCCAAAGAAAGATTCCATCTTCCACCATTTCCATTAATGTACATGGTAGATTTGATCAGTGAAATAGTAGCAGGATTTGGATTGAAAGAAGTCAGCATTCCAGAAATCATGAAGCGAAACAAGATTCCAGTGTTGTTTATTCATGGAGATGCAGATGATTACGTTCCGATGTGGATGACGATCAAAAATTATGAAGCCTGTGCAGCACCGAAAGAACTCTATATTGTTTCAGGAGCAGGACACGCACTAGCATTTTCAAAAGATATGGAAGAGGGAAAACGAAGAATCAAAAATTTCATACATAAATATAAGACGATCTAAAATAAGAAGAACCACTCTGTATAAATGATTTTACAGAATGGTTCTTGTATTATAATTGTCTAAAAAACAAAAAACTATTTTAAGATCATAAGATAACTTTCCGGTCGCTGTGTGATCTTGGTCTCTTTCAGAATTCTGAAATTGGACTTTCCAGCGAACTGTTTTACATGATCACGGTTTCTTGTATACATAATGATCGTTCCTTCAGGTCCAAGAACTCTTTTGGCGAATGGAAAGAACTTCTCATAAACCTCACGAATCTCCGCTTCTGTCTTCTGACCAGTCGCATAAGGCATCTCCGTAAAGATCTCATCAAAAGGATAATCATGTGTAAATGTAAAACAATCCTTATTAATATAATGAACAATCTGATCTGCAAGATTTGTGTTATAGATCGCTTTCTCAATGGCTTCTGGAGAATGATCGATACCATAAGAAGTATTCCCTTTTACAACCTTCTGGCGTTCGATCAGCATTGTACCAACGCCACAGAAAGGATCAAGAATCTGCGCATCCGGGATCATGTAATCTTTGGCAAGTTCCACAAGTAAAGCAGCATTGACTGGTTTGATACTTGTCGGAATGAACTCCTCGCGGTAATTAAAACGACGATCAACGATCGTATTTAATTTCACTAATAAATAATAATCCCCAGATTTACCTTCTATCATACGGATCTCAAATTCATAATGAGACGTAGAATTTCTTAATTTATGTGCCGTCAGCTCTTCTAAATTCGAAGCAACTTTCTTCGCAAATTTGGAACGTTCAGAAAGTGCCATACGGCTTTTCACTCCGATTCGGAAATAAAAAGGGAAATCCCCTTCATGAGTATTTTCTAATAATGCCATTAAATTCGAACCAGCGATCACGGATGCAGCAACATCAGCATCAGGTTTACATGAAACCATGCCTGGAATTTGAAATAACAATTCATTGTATGTGCGGATTGGTAATAAACGATTCAGATGATTTGTCTTTACACGCACGCCCATTTTTGAAGAAGCAGCTGAAGATTCTTCCATCAAGGCAGCAGTAATTTCCGGGTGTAATGGGTTAGTGCGGAAAATACAATGAAATGTCTGGCGGCCGCCTAAAAATCTATGCTTCTTAAATGGTTCGATCGTATTGATCAGTTCAGAAAGTGCATGAAGTTCATGTTCTACATGCTTTTTCTCATCGTCAGAAGCTTCATAAAGAGATAATTCTTCATAACGTTTTCGGAAAACATCCACATAAGGAGTCGCATTTAAAGATTTTAAAGCAGTTAAATAAGCCTCTTTTACAAAACGTGTATCTTCTGTCTGATAAGCATGAAATACAGCATCGCTTTCAGAAGAAAGTGCCAGATCACCGATCAAAAGAGCAGCATTTTTTCTTGTTTTTGCATCTTCATTTTCTAAAAATACGGATAAGTCCAGATCACCATCATGGATCCAAGACAACAAAAGTTCTCTTTTAGAAGAATCCTTGATCTCCTGACGCAGGGAACTTAAAGACTGACGTACTTCGATATTTTGATTTAATCTTTTACATAAACGATTGATCATATATACATTCCTTTTCTAAATAATGTGTATAAGGAAAAGTCCTTAAAAACAGTATACCTTATTGAAATAATTTTTGCAAAAAAAGTGAAAATCATGCTATAATAATATGTAAACAAGAGAATAATAGGTAAGGAAGTATATGAAACATATAACGATCAATAGAGCAGAGCAGGCAGATGTCGATGCGATCATGCAATTGATGCAAGAAGCAGTGGATACTGTGAAGGTTTCCGATTGGTTTCTGCCAGATAACAGACAATATATAGAAGAACACATAAGCGACCGGGGATTTACATTGAAGGCTTTATCAAGTAACAATGAGATCTTGGGCTTTTTTATTGTCGATCTTCCGGGAGAGTCAAAACATAATCTTGGATATGATCTGAATTATGACGATCATAAGATACACAAAGTTGCACATATGGACTACGCAGTTGTGACAAGTAAAGCAAGAGGTTTGGGGCTTCAGAGAAGATTTTTCAAAGAGGCAGAGAAACAATTAGAAGACACGATATATGAATACTTCCTTGGAACCGTTCATCCGGATAATATCTACAGCCGAACAAACTTTGTCAAAGCAGGTTACAGGGAAGCAAGACAAATGTCAAAATATGGTGGTATGCAACGTATCATCATGGAAAAGGAGAAATGACTATGAGTGATCAGTATGATGTTATTATGATCGGAGCAGGACCTTCTGCTATATTTTGTGCTTATGAATTAAAGAGAAATAAGCCGGACATGAAAGTTCTTATGATCGAGAAAGGTCGAAGAATTGAAAAAAGAGCATGTCCAAAACGTAACACTAAAGTATGTGTTGGATGTAAACCATGTTCTATTACAACAGGATTTGCCGGAGCAGGAGCATTCTCAGATGGTAAATTATCCTTATCCCCAGATGTAGGTGGAAATCTTCCAGAGATTCTAGGATATGATAGAACGATCGAATTATTAAAAGAATCCGATGACATTTATTTAAAATTCGGAGCAGATGAGAAAGTATACGGAATCGACGAAGAAGAGATCGCAAGCATCCGTAAGAAAGCAATCCAGGCAAACTTAAAACTGATCGAATGTCCGATCAGACATTTAGGAACAGAAGAAGGATATAAAATCTATTCAAGACTTCAGGAACATTTATTAAATGAAGGTGTTGATATGATCTTTGATACAATGGTCAAAGATATCATCATCGAAGACGGAGTTGCGAAAGGAGTCGTTACAGACAAAGGCGAGACATACACAGCCGATGAAATCGTAGCAGCTGTAGGACGTGAAGGATCCGAATGGTTAAGCGGAATCTGCAGAAAATATGACATTGAAACACAGGTAGGAACAGTCGATGTCGGAGTTCGTGTAGAAGTTCGTGACGAGATCATGGAAGAATTAAACAAGAGCCTTTACGAAGCAAAACTTGTTTATTACACACCAACATTTGATGATAAAGTTCGTGTATTCTGCAGCAATCCATCAGGAGAAGTGGCAACAGAATATTATGAAAATGGCCTTGCAGTCGTTAATGGTCATGCATACAAAGCAGAAGAATATAAAACAAACAATACAAACTTCGCATTGTTAGTATCTAAGAACTTTACCAAACCATTTAAAGAGCCAATTCAGTATGGCAAACATATTGCACAGTTAAGTAACATGCTTTGCGATGGTAAGATCTTAGTACAGCGTTTTGGAGATTTCGTAAGAGGAAGAAGAACAACAGAAGAACGTCTGGTTCGAAACAATATTACACCTACTTTAAAAGATGCAGTTCCAGGAGATCTTTCATTGGTATTCCCATATCGAATCATGAAAGATATCGAAGAAATGATCTATGCATTAGATGAAGTAACACCAGGTATGGCAAGTGATGAGACACTTCTTTACGGTGTAGAAGTGAAATTCTATTCTAATAAGATCTTAACAAACAAAGACTTTGAAACAAATATCAAAGGACTTCGTGCGATCGGTGACGGAGCTTCTGTAACAAGAGGATTACAGCAGGCATCTGCCAATGGATTAAGCGTTGCTAAGAGTATCTTAAATAAATAAAATATCAAATAAAAATATTAAAACAAAAATCCCTGACAGGTTTCTAAACCATTAGGGATTTTTCTGTTTGAGAATCCTGCAAAGAATGATTCTTCCTTATAAAAAAATTATTTTTTGAATTTAGGATGTTTTTCATAGAAAGCTTTGTTCGCCTGCTCTCCTGCAAGGATCAATCGATGAAGTCCTTCTTTAGGACATAAGAAACTTCCCAAAGGATAAGGTGTTTTGGTGTATAATCCATGAAAATCTGTTCCACCAGTCATGAAAAGATCATGTTCCTTACAAAGAGATGTAATATGCTCTCTTGTTTTTTCATCATTTCTTGGATGATTTAATTCAATTCCATCAAGCATATGTTCTTCGATCATCATCTCCATCACATTGTCAGCTTTATACTGCCCAGGATGTGCAAGCACGACAACGCCTCCGCAGGAATGAAGAAGATCCGTGACCGTTTTTGCATCCATATAGCGGTATGGAAATTTATGAGGGCCGCCAGCACGGAATAATTCGTTATGTAATTGACCGATCGGAGTTCCAGTATATCCCATCATGGAAAGAACCTGCATGATATGTGTGTAGTATACACCAGTACTTTCTTTGGATACTTCATAAAGCTGATCCATCGTGATCGGATATTCATCCATCAATGACTGATAAGATTTTGTGACAGCATCGGATAATTTCTTTAAGTCTTTGCTTAAAGAATGCTGAAGCCGGTCAGTGTCAATCGGATAATAACATAAAATATGAACATTCGTCTGTGTCTCCTCATGCCATGCGTTTGCCTCGACGGCAGGAATCGCATGAACACCAAGCTCTTTCCCAAGTCTTACAGCTTCCGGAATGGAATGTGTTGATTCGTGGTCAGAGATTGCAATATAATCAAGGCCGATACGTTTCGCATAAGGAATGATCTGGTCAACACGCATAGCACCATCAGATAAAACGGTGTGACAATGTAAGTCTGCTTTCATATAAAAATACCTCCAAAATATTTATTCCATTTTCTTTAAGATCGTTAAAATATTAGATAATGACTGATGAAATAATTCCTGATCTTCTTTTGACAGTGATTCAAAACGTTTGGAAAGGTATTCTTTGACAAGCGCTTTTTCCTGAAGGATCAGCTGGTTTCCTTTCTCTGTGAGTTTTACATAAACCATTTTTCTGTTTTCATCACTTCTAAAACGTGTGACATACTCATCCTTCACAAGTGGAGAAACGGCTCTTGTAGCCTGTTCCTTAGATGATGCCAGATAAGAAGATAACTGTGACATATTCAATGAACGACCTCCAGACAGTGCAAATAAGATAAGAATCTGTGTTTTGGTAAGATCCATGGAAGGTATGTCGATCGTGTTTAAAAGAAATTTCTGACAGATTGGAAAAATTTCAAAAAGTGCAGAAACATCATTCAATGTAAATCCCTCTCTTTCGATGTTTTTCTAACTAAAAGTATACCACTTTATGAATAAAAATCAATAATCAACAAAAATCAATATTTGACAAAAGTCAAATAAAAAGATAAAATAGGAGAAACACTATAAAATGACCTTGATCAAAGGAGGTAACCTATGAGTGAAACAACAACACAGATGCAGGATTTTTTGACACGCCAGGCGAAAGTCTGCCATGATAATTGTGAGATAGAGAAAGATCTGTACAAAGAGCTGGGAGTGAAACGAGGACTCAGAGATGTCGATGGAGTCGGCGTTCTTGCAGGTCTTACGAATATATCCTGTATTCAATCCAGTGAGATGATCAATGGAGAGAAAGTACCTTGTGAAGGAAAGTTATTTTATAGAGGATATAATATATATGAATTAGTCGATGGATTTATGAAGAGAGGCGAATTTGGATTTGAAGAAATCACCTATCTTTTACTATTTGGAAAACTGCCGGATGAAAAACAATTGAAAGAATTCAGAGAAATTTTGGCACAGAGTATGACACTTCCAAAGAATTTCACAAGAGATGTTATTTTAAAGGCACCATCGAAAGACATTATGAACACGTTGACAAAGAGCATTTTAACACTGGCATCGTATGATGATAAAGCATCTGATATTTCTATGGAAAATGTATTAAGACAATGTCTGATGTTGATCAGTGTTTTGCCGATGATGGCAGTTTATGGATATCATGGTTACAATCATTACGTCAATGATGACAGCCTGTACATCCATCGTCCAGATCCAAACTGTTCCATGGCAGAAAATATTTTAAGAATGCTGCGTCCAGACAAATCTTATACAGAATTGGAAGCCAGAGTGTTAGATATTGCACTCGTTCTTCATATGGAACATGGAGGAGGAAATAACTCAACATTTACAACCCATGTCGTGACATCTTCAGGATCAGATACATATTCAGTGATCGCAGCTGCACTTTCATCATTGAAAGGTCCCAAACATGGAGGAGCGAATATCAAAGTTGTTGAGATGATGCAGGATTTAAGAAAAAATGTGGATGATATCAGTGATGAAAGTCAGGTAGAAGAATACTTAAGAAAACTGCTGCACAAAGAAGCATTTGACCAAAAAGGACTGATCTATGGAATGGGGCATGCAGTATATAGTATTTCAGATCCAAGAGCGCAGATTTTCAAAGCTTTTGTAAAGAAACTGGCCCTTGCAAAAGAAAGAGAAAAAGATTTCGAACTCTATTCTATGATTGAAACATTGGCACCAAAAGTAATCGCAGATGAACGAAAAATCTACAAAGGGGTCAGTGCAAATGTCGATTTCTACAGTGGATTTGTGTATAGTATGTTAGATATCCCATTGGAATTGTTCACACCGATCTTTGCGATGGCAAGAATCGTTGGATGGAGTGCCCATCGTTTGGAAGAATTAACAAATGTGGATAAGATCATTCGTCCTGCGTATCAGAGTGTACAAGATGAGAAAGAATATATTGAGATGGAAGATCGATAAAAAAGAGGGATTCCCTCTTTTTTTATGCAAAAATATAAGCTTATAAAATGAGGAAAACCGGAGACGAGGAGGGTCTCCGGTATTATGAAAAAGTATGAAAAAAAGTTTTAGCTAAGTAAGTTTGTTTGTTACTTGCTATGGTTTTAGTATACTCAGTAAATGTGAAAGAATTGTGTCTAAAAAATGATGAATTTATGTTTTTTGGTCATATTTTGAGAAATTCAGTGATTCCATATGCAACTCCGTCCTTGTCATGATGTTTTGTGATAAAGGTCGCAGCATCCTTACATTTTGAAGAAGCATTTTCCATGGCAATTCCGATACCAGCTTCTTTTAACAGATCAATGTCATTATCACCATCACCAAAGGCAGCGGTTTCTTCAGGTTTTAGATTCAAATATTCCCGAATAAAACGAAGTCCGGAATGTTTTCCGGCATCTTTATGAGAAATCTCGATCAGCTGCGAAACAGAAGAAGTAATATAGATCTCATCACAATTATATTTAAGTTCATTCCAAATGAGCTGCTTTTGCTGCTCGCCAGAGACAACAATATCCATACTGTCAATATGATCAATATGTTCTCGAATAAAAGAAATAATATCATCAATAGGAATTCTTGTAGATTGGATGTAAGGAATTGCTTGTGGAGTTGTACCATAGGAAACAGGATCTTCCACATAAGCTTTCAGGGCATAAGCTTTGCCATCAATAAAAACTTCAAGGGCAGTCTCATGCTGTTTAGCAATCTGAATTATACATTCAACGGAAGCAGGTGTCATCTTATATTCATGAAGACAGGTGCTTGTAGGAATATGGTAAATGGCAGCACCATTAGAAGTAATTGCATATTCAATTCCAGGCACAGCAAGAACATCTTTAGGCAGCGTATCAAAAGAACGTCCACTTGCGATCACAATTTGAACACCATTTTCAATTGCATGACATAAAGCATTATAATTTCCGTCAGAAAGCCGTCCACTTGCATTTAATGTTGTACGGTCAAGATCAAGTGCAATACATTTTATATTCATAAGAAACCTCCAGATTTCGCATTTGTTATACATAGTCGATATTGTGTAATATATTTTACACATATGAAAATATTGTATCTTTTCTTTGAAACAATTACAATATACGAAAGGAGGAAAAATAAAAATGGGAATGACAACATTATGCTATATAGAAAAAGATAACAAATATCTGATGCTGCATCGCATCAAGAAAGAACATGATATCAATAAAGATAAATGGATCGGAGTCGGTGGTCATTTTGAACATGGAGAAAGCCCGGAAGACTGCATGTTTCGTGAAGTTATGGAGGAAACAGGACTAACCCCATTGTCATATAGATTTTGTGGGATCGTCACATTTTTGTCCGATATGGGAACTGAAAAAGAAGCATGGGAATATATGTGTTTATACCATATCGAAGAATTCAAAGGCGAGATCAAAGAATGTGATGAAGGAGTACTAGAATGGGTAGACAAAGAAAAAATATTAGACCTTGATCTGTGGGAAGGTGACAGGTTATTTTTACGCTATATGCAAGAAAGAAGATCATTTTTTTCGTTGAAATTGGTATATGAAGAAGGAAATCTGGTGCAAGCAGTCGTAGATGGAAAAGACTTGGAATTTTTTGATATCTTAGATGAAAATGGAAACAAAACAGGAAAGATCAAAGAGAGATCTTTGGTCCATGAAGATGGAGATATCCATGGAACTGTGCATATCTGGATCAGAAGAAAAACAGAAAAAGGATATGACTTGTTGTTACAAAAACGAAGCAAAGAAAAAGACTCCTTCCCAGGCTGCTACGACATCTCATCCGCAGGACACATCAGTGCAGGTGATGAGCCATTAGAAACCGCATTAAGAGAACTAGAAGAAGAACTAGGGATCAAAGCAGAACCAGAACAACTTAAAAAAGTATGTATGCATGAAGGAAGCATGAATGGAAACTTCTACGGAAGAGAATTTAAGAATCATGAGATCAGCACGGTTTATATGTATGAAGAAACAGTGGATATTACAAAACTTAAACTACAGAAAGAAGAAGTCGAAGAGGTTATGTGGATGGATCAAGAAGAACTGATTCAGAAAGTGAGAGATGGTGGGATTCCAAATTGTATATACTTGGATGAAGTAGAGAAGTTTTAAGTTGTAGTTGGCCAACTGTAGATTTTGAGTATATGATAAAAAATAAAGAAGCAACCGACAGCGCAGCGGTGGAATTTTGCTTATATTTTGAACAAATCGCTGATTCGCCCAATTTCCTACGAAAACTCGCTCTGAAGTTTTGTTCAGGTCAATAGACTTTGAAGCTCAGACATTCGTCCAATTGGGCTGCGAATTTATTCAAAATATGGCAAAATTCCAATGCTGCGCTGTCGGTTGCTTCTTTATTTTTTATCATATACCAGAAGTCTAAAGTGTGGACAATTACAAGATTGAAAAACTTAAGTGGGTGGATGTATGTTAAACATTATCGTTTTTTATTTTGACAGTGGCAGACAGATACTATTATTGCCAATACAGTAAAACATACACACTGTGTAGTGGTTTGAATAGTGTTTTGGTGTATGAGTCAGAAAGAAGATAAGAAGAACTATTTATAAGGATCCAAGGTGACAACATGAGCACTTTTTGAATGCGTTTTTTACAAATTCGCAGCGCCCTGTGGTTGATTGTCTGACCGTAGCTGCGGGCATTTTGGCTCGCAGCGAGGGAGTTATCAAAGGAACAGGCGCGGATCGGCGATTTGTAAAAAACGCTTTCAAAAATGCGGAGTGTCACCTTGGATCCTTATAAATAGTTCTTCTTATCTTCTTTCTGACTCATACATGACCAACACTACCACTTCAAATCAGGATTGTATAAAAACGAATAATCTATAGAATTCTTACTAAATTATGCTATAATATACAAGATTAATCAAACAGTTTCAAAATGAAAGAGGGAGTATCAAATGAAAAGGTTATTATTAGTTTTAATGCTGATTCTAGGAGCAGTAATGATCACAAGCCGTCCGGTGGCGACTTATGCATATACAGATGAAGAAAAGCAGCAGGCGAAATCATGGCTGTCTTCGCATGGTTATCCACCAACAAGAGCAGGGGCAGAACAGGCATATCAGGATTACATGGATGGAAAGATTGATGTTCCAGAAGCAGATGCATATATGGGGAAGAACCAGAAAAATGACATAGAAGAAAAGAAAAATTCAACTGTGAAGACAGAAACAAAAAAAGATAAACAATCTAAAAATACCAATAAAAATAGTACAACAAAACAAGAAAATTCATCTACAGAACAGACAAACAACAGTACAACATCTGCAAAAGAATCAACAACACAAGGAACAACAGAAACAACAACGACCAAAGTGACAACAGAAACAAAAGAACAGAAACAACAAAAAGAAGAAAAAAAGAAAAAAGAGCAGAAAGAAACAAAGAAAAAACACACAACAGGGATTGCAATCGGAGTAGCTGCAGTTGTGATTTTTGCTTTACTTGTAGTATTTATGCGAAAGAGAATGTAAAAAACGCTATGCTGAAGTGATAGAAAATTCACTTGACACAACAGTTAGCGAGTGCTATTCTATAAATAAATTACATAACGTCTTCAGGGCAGGGTGCAAGTCCCTACCGGCGGTTATAGCCCGCGAGCCTTATATGGCATGACTTGGTGAGATTCCAAGGCCGACAGTACAGTCTGGATGGAAGAAGATTTAAGAAGTGATATTGATCATCATGTCCTGGAATTTTTATAATTCCAGGATTTTTTTATTTCAAAAAGAAATATCAAGATATCAAAAAGGAGTTCCTGAAGAATTAGAACAAAGATCAGGAACTCCTTTTTATATTTCCGATTTCAATACCAATCAAAATCCAACCTCCCAAAATCAAAGAACCTGAAGGGAAGGGAGAAAAATATTTGAAAGAAGAATATATGCGGCGTGCGATCGAACTTGCCAAGAAAGGCTGTGGATATACCAATCCAAATCCTTTGGTCGGAGCAGTGATCGTAAAAGATCAAAGGGTTATTGGGGAAGGATATCATGAGAAGATCGGCGGATTACATGCAGAGAGAAATGCCTTAAAAAACTGCATAGAAGATCCTGAGGGAGCTGAGATTTATGTAACATTGGAGCCATGCTGCCATTATGGAAAAACACCACCATGCACGGAAGCATTGATTGAAGCAGGAATCAAGAAAGTATATGTCGGGAATTTAGATCCCAATCCGAAAGTGGCAGGGGGCGGGATTAAAATCCTGAATGATCATGGAATAGAAACTGAGACAGGAATTCTTGAAGAAGAGTGCAGACAGTTAAACGATATATTTTTTCATTATATTCAGAATGATATTCCATATACAGCACTAAAATACGCAATGACATTGGATGGAAAGATCGCAACGGCAACTGGTGAATCCAAGTGGATCACAGGAGAAGAAGCCAGAAGACATGTACATACATTACGACATCAGTATGCAGCGATCATGGCAGGGATCGGTACGGTTTTAGCAGATGATCCGATGTTAAATGCACGAATCGAACATGGGAATGATCCAATTCGTGTGATATGTGATTCAAACTTAAGGATTTCGGAAGGATCAAATATCGTAAAAACAGCCAGAGAAATTCCAACGATCATCGCTACCATAAGTAAGGATCAAGAAAAAATAGCAAAATTAGAACAAAAAGGATGCAAGATCTTAAAAACGTCAGAGCAAGATGGAAAGGTCAATGTCAAAGAAGTTTTAAAAGAGTTAAGAAATATGGAAATTGACAGTGTTTTAGTTGAGGGTGGTGGAATCTTGAATGAATCCTTGATCAAAAACGACTGTGTTCACAAAGTTTACGCCTATATTGCTCCAAAATTATTTGGAGGAGAAAAGGCCAAAACACCTGTAGAAGGCAAAGGGATCGAAAGGATCCAAGAAGCTTTGGTATTTGATGAATTAAAGGCAACACCACTTGGAAATGACATATTACTGGAAGGGAAGGTGAGATCATGTTTACCGGAATCGTAGAAGAATTAGGAACAGTCATATCCCTGAAGCGAGGAAGCAAAGCAGCAGTCCTTACGATCAAAGCAAATGTTATTTTTGAAGATCTTAAATTGGGAGACAGCGTAGCAGTTAATGGTGTCTGCCTGACAGCGACTCACATTAGCGGCAATACATTTCAGGCAGACGTGATGAATGAGACATTCAACCGAAGCAGTCTTGGAAGTTTAAAAAAGGGATCTGTCGTCAACTTAGAGCGAGCGATGGCAGCCAATGGAAGGTTCGGAGGTCATATGGTAGCAGGCCATGTGGACGATACAGGGGAACTTGTTAGTGTAAAACAAGATGATAATGCTGTATGGTTTACGATCAAAGCCCCAGAAAATATCATGAAATACTGTATTGAAAAAGGATCGATCGCACTCGATGGAATCAGCCTGACGATCGCTAAGTTAAGCGATGATACCATTTCCGTATCCATGATTCCACATACCATAAAAAATACCAATTTTGGATATAAAAAACCAGGAGATAAGATCAATCTGGAGAATGACATGGTTGGGAAATATATAGATAAACTGCTGCATTTTGATCAGCAGGAAACAAACGACAAACATACAAACAGCACCTTAACAATGGAAATGTTAAGAAATGCTGGATTTTAATAAAAAACGAGGAGGGAAAAGACAAGATGAGCGATGTAGTATGCGAAGTAATCGCACAGCTTCCAACAAAATATGGAACATTTGAGGCACATGGGTATGTAGACCAGAGAAGTGGGGAACATCATGTAGCACTGGTCAAAGGAGATATCGCAGACGGAGAACCAGTTTTATGCCGTGTGCATTCTGAGTGCCTGACTGGGGATACTTTTGGATCTCTACGCTGTGATTGTGGAGAACAGCGAAGCCGTGCAATGCGTCAGATTGAGAAAGAAGGACGAGGGGTTTTCTTATATATGCGTCAAGAAGGACGAGGAATCGGATTGATCAATAAACTGAAAGCTTATGTATTACAGGAACAGGGAATGGATACAGTCGAGGCCAACTTAGCTCTTGGATTTAAAGATGATGAACGAGATTACAGTGCAGGAGCCATGATCTTACAGGATCTAGGAATCAAAAAACTGCGACTGATGACAAACAATCCAACCAAAATAGATGGATTAAATGAATATGGACTCGAGATCGTAGAACGAGTACCGATCCAGATGCCGATCAATCCATTTGATAAATATTATATGCAGACAAAGCAAAAGAAAATGGGACACATGACAACATACGAAGTTTAAATTAACAGAAAAATTAAAAAAATTAAGGTCCCAGGGACCTTAAGATTAACGAAATTAACGAAAAAAAAAGGAGTAATTAAAATGAGAGTATTAGAAGGTAAATTAGTAGCAAGCGGATTAAAAGTAGGAATCGTAGCAGCCAGATTTAATGAATTTATCGTATCCAAATTAGTATCCGGAGCTTTAGACGGATTGAAAAGACATGATGTGAAAGAGGAAGATATTGATATCGCATGGGTACCAGGAGCTTTTGAGATTCCACTGATCGCAGACAAGATGGCAAAAAGCAAAAAATACGATGCAGTGATCTGTCTTGGAACAGTGATCCGTGGAGCAACAAGCCATTATGATTATGTATGTAACGAGGTATCCAAAGGAATCGCACAGGTATCATTAAATACAGGAATTCCAGTTTTATTCGGAGTTGTTACAACAGAAAATATCGAGCAGGCGATTGAACGTGCTGGAACAAAAGCAGGAAACAAAGGATATGACTGTGCATTATCTGCAATCGAAATGGTACAGCTGATCAAAGAAGTAGAAGCATAAAAAGAATCAGAAATTAAAGCAGGAAGTTAATATGGAACAATATTATTTAGGATTTGACGCAGGAACACAAAGTGTAAAAACAGCAGTTTATGATATTGATATGAACCTGATCGTGCAGGATACCAATGCAACAATCTTAAATTATCCACATCCGGGATGGGTGGAAATGGATGCAGACCAGTATCTTCATGCAACGGTTACAGGGATCAGGAACTGCGTCACAAAAATGAAAGAAAAGAATCTGGATCCAGACAACATCCGCTCTATTTTTGGAGATGGGATCATCTGCGGGATTGTCGGTGTTGATAAGGATTGTCATGCGATCACACCTTACATCAATTATCTGGATTCCAGAACAAAAGAAGATGTTGAGGAACTAGCATCCCATCATTATGAGATCTGGGCAAAAGAGACTGGAAATCCTCAGCCAAACTGTATGTTTCCAGCGATGTTTGCACGTTGGATGATGAACAATTGTGAGGGCTTTAAAGAAAAAGGCAGAAAATTCATGCACAATGCCCCATATATCCTGGCCAATCTTGCAGGACTGTCTGCAGAAGATGCATTTATCGACTGGGGAACAATGTCTGGATGGGGACTAGGATACCGTGTAACAGAGAAAAAATGGTCCAAGGAACAATTAGAGATCCTTGGAATTCCAATGGAAATGATGCCAAAGATTCAAAAACCATGGGATATCATTGGAACATTATCAGAGACATTTGCAAAAGAAACCGGATTGAAACCAGGAATCCCAATCTGTGCGGGAGCCGGAGATACGATGCAGTCCATGATCGGATGCGGAGTGATCAAACCAGATCAGGCAGCCGACGTAGCAGGAACATGTGCGATGTTTTGTATCGCAACCGATGGGATCAATGAAGAATTAAGCAAACCAGAAAATGAACTGATCTTTAACAGCGGAACTTTAGAAAATACATACTTTTATTGGGGATTCATAAGAACCGGTGGATTAGCACTTCGTTGGTATCGAGATAATGTATGCAACGAAGCAGGAAATGGAGCATATTTTGATGAATTAAATGAGAAAGCACAAAATGTGCCATGCGGATCCAAAGGAGTCCTGTTCCTTCCATATTTAACAGGAGGATTTGGAGAAACATCCAATGCAAGTGCCTGTTTCCTGAATATGACGATGGACACAGATCAGGGAGTACAGTGGCGTGCAGTTTTAGAAGCGATCGGTTACGATTATATGAGTGTGACAGATATTTATAAAAAAGCAGGCGTGCCACTTGAATTTATGACGATCACAGAAGGTGGAAGTAATTCAGAAGTCTGGAATCAGATCAAAGCAGACATGTTAGGATGTAAGAGTGCCACATTAGAAAATGCACAAGGAGCAGTTCTTACAGATGCAGTGATCGCAGCATATGCGGTAGGAGATCTGGAAGATCCAAGTCAGGTATTTGAAAAAACAAGAAAGATCAAGAAAATTTATGAACCTGATCCAATAAGAACAAAATACTATCGCAGTATTTATGAACAACAAAGAAAACTGATCAAAGACGATATGGCAGCAGTTTTTGAGACTTTACACCAGATCAGTAAGATTCAAGAACAAAGCAATGATTAAAAAAATGAAAAGGCTTCTTTACAAGAGGCCTTTTTTTCTTGTACAATAAAAGATAAAGTATATAAAAATAAGTTATAAGCAACTAACTTTGCAGATGATTTTTGATCAATTAGATTTCAAGGAGGAAAAAGTCATGGATAACGAAAAGATTGAAAAATTACAACAGATGATCGATGAAAGTAATCATATCGTATTCTTTGGTGGCGCAGGTGTTTCAACAGAGAGTCATATTCCAGACTTTCGAAGCACGGATGGTTTGTATCACCAGACTTATAAATATCCACCCGAGGTTATGGTAAGCCATACATTTTATACACAGCATACGGAAGAATTTTATGATTTTTATAAGAATAAGATGATCTTCTTGGATGCAAAACCGAATAAGGCACATTTAAAACTTGCAGAGATGGAACAGGCGGGAAAACTGTCTGCGATCGTTACGCAAAATATCGACGGGCTTCATCAGGCAGCAGGAAGTAAAAATGTCTTTGAACTGCACGGCAGTGTTCACAGAAATTATTGCCAGAAATGCGGCAAGTTCTTCGATGTGAATTATGTCGTGAATGCCAAAGGAGTCCCATATTGTGATGAATGTGGGGGAATCATCAAACCAGATGTTGTATTATATGAAGAAGGTTTAGATTCTCAGACGATCAACGGGGCAGTCAGAGCCATTTCCAAGGCAGATATGCTGATCATTGGAGGAACATCACTGGTTGTCTACCCAGCCGCTGGAATGATCGATTATTTTAAAGGAAAATATCTTGTAGTACTGAATCGTGATGCGACAAGCAGAGACAAACAGGCAGATCTGTGCATTACAGACCCAATTGGAGAAGTACTGGGAAGAATCAGGGTATAAAGATGAAGAAAAAAGATATAATCTTGATCGCAGCAGTACTGGCAATTTCACTGATCAGTTTGGCAGCGATCAAGATGACACAAAAAGACGGAAAAGAAGTGATCGTGACAGTTGACGGAAAAGAAGTGTACAAAACATCCATCAAGAAAGATCAAATTTATCAGATTCCAGAGAAAAATGGCACGAACGTCATGCAGATCAAAGATGGAAAAGTTACAATGAAAAAAGCAGACTGTAAAGACCAGATCTGTGCAGACCATAAAGCAATCGAGAAATCAGGAGAAACGATCGTATGTCTGCCACATAAAGTAGTGATCGAGATTCAATCAGAAGATGGCAAAGAACAGGAATTAGACGGGGTAACACAATAAACATCAGATGAGATAGTAAACAACAGGAGAAATAAAATATATGTCAACAAAAAGATTAGCGACAGATGCGATGTTTTTAACATTGGCACTTGTTGTATCCTATATAGAAGTATTGATTCCGGTACCAGTTGGAATTCCCGGAGTGAAATTAGGACTTGCCAATGGAGTGATCATGGTTTTGTTATTCTTTACAACATGGACAAGAACACTTGAGATCTCAGTGATCCGAGTTGTACTGGCAGGATTCTTGTTTGGAAATCCAATGACGATCGCTTACAGTCTGGCAGGAGGGATCTTAAGTCTGGTCATCATGGGACTTCTAAAGAAGATCGAAGGATTCTCACCCATTGGAATCAGCGTTGGAGGCGGAGTAGCGCATAATATCGGGCAGCTCAGTGTTGCTGTTTTTTTAATGGAGAATACAAAGATTTATTATTATGCACCAGTATTACTGATCACAGGAACGATCGCAGGGATCATCATCGGAGTGTTAAGTGGAGTGCTAGTTAAGAAGATCCCGCCACAACTATTTCGATAAAAGATTTGAAATTTCTACAAAATCGTGGTACTACTATATGTATACACTTTCTAATAGGCAATGATTTTGAAGAAAGGAGTCACAATTGAGAACAAAATTAAATGAGATCATAAAAAATGGGCATCTTGGTATGATTGCAGTATTTTTTATAGTTTATATGATCACATTTTCCTACATTGAAGATCGAGATGTGCATCATTACATCATACATACAACGATAGATGATCAGATACCATTCTGTGAATATTTCATCGTACCATATCTATTATGGTTCTTATTTGTAGCAGTTACAGTTTTTTATTTTATGTTTTTTAATAAGAATCAATGGAAAGAATATTATCAGCTGATCATAACACTTGGAACAGGCATGACCCTGTTTTTGATCATCTCATTAGTATTTCCGAATGGACAGGATCTAAGACCAGTTCTTACTGGAGACAGCATTTTTATCAAAGCAGTACAGATGATCTATCACACGGATACTCCGACGAATGTACTTCCAAGTATCCATGTATTTAACTCTCTGGCATGCTGTGTTGCGATTTTGAAGAATCAGAGAAAATATAAGAAAAGCACCGATACAGCATGTGTTGTCTTAACGATATTAATTATCATGTCGACGATGTTCTTAAAACAACACAGTGTGGTGGACGTAGTGCTCGCAGCCCTGATGTATACTGGATGTTACAGGATCATCTATGGGAATGAATTATGGTCACAGAATGCATTTCGCACGTCTATTTTCAGCGATCATTCGTAAACCACGCTTGACACGACCAAGAAAGATTTGCTATAAATACCAGAGAGAAACCGCAGAAATTGGAGTAGAGAAGAATGAGAAAAAAGATTTGGATGATCCTGGTATGCATCATATCCATGAGTTTTTGCATGGCAGGATGTACTGGCAATACAAGCAAGAAGAAATCGAATGGCAAGATAAGAATTACAACAAGTTTTTACACCATGTATGATTTTGCAAAGAAGATCGGTGGAGACAAAGTAGAAGTGATCAATTTAGTACCAACAGGAACAGAACCTCATGACTGGGAACCATCAACGAAGGATCTGATCGAGATGGAGAAATCAGACATCTTCATTTATAATGGAGCCGGCATGGAACAATGGGTAGATGACGTTTTGGAAAGCCTTGATACGGAAGAACTTACAAGCGTTGAAGCATCCAAAGGGATCAAGTTACTAAAAGATCAGGATGCACATGAACACGATCACGAACACAACAGTGAGAATGATCCCCATGTCTGGTTAGATCCACAGAATGCAAAGTATGAGATGAACAAGATCAAGAAAGCATTGATCAAAGTGGATGCAGAGAATAAAGATTATTACGAAGCGAATTATAAGAGATACGCAAAAGAATGTGACAAATTAGATACATTATATAAGGAAGAAACATCCAAACTTACAAAGAAAGAACTTGTTGTGGCACATGAAGCATTTGGCTATTTATGTCACGCATATGGGTTAGAACAGATGGGAATTGAGGGATTATCCGCAGATGATGAACCAGATCCCAAACAGATGAGCGAAGTGATCCGCTTTGCAAAAGAACATCAGGTAAAAACAATCTTTTTTGAAGAACTGGTGAGTCCGAAAGTAGCGAAAACCATTGCAAAAGAGACCGGAGCCAATGCAAAGATGTTAAACCCCCTGGAAGGACTAAGTAACAAAAAAATCAAAGCAGGAGAAGATTATTTTTCCGTAATGAAACAAAATCTCGCTGCGATCAAAGAGGCATTAAGCGAATGAGTGAATCAAACACAAAACAGATGATACAATTAAATCATGTAAAATTCGGATACAGTGATACGGAAGTCTTAGAAGAGATCAATCTGACGATCCATGAAGGCGAATATGTTGTTCTGACTGGTGAAAATGGAAGCGGAAAAAGTACACTTATGCGTCTGATCTTAGGTGAAATGAAACCAGATGAAGGAGAGATCATCCTGATGAACAACGATCCAAGATTAAAGAAACGGATCGGTTACGTGTCACAGAATGGGATCAGTAAGAACCAGAGCTTCCCAGCAACGGTAGAAGAGATCATGATCACAGGGCTTTATCAGGAACTTGGCTTGTTTCATCTGCCACATAAAAAACATAAGAATAAGATCAAAGAGACACTAAGGGATTTTGGAATGGAAGAATTCCTTAAGAGACGGATCGGTGAATTATCTGGTGGACAGCAGCAGCGAGTGATGATCGCAAGAGCAATGATCGGAGATCCGAAACTTCTGATCTTAGATGAACCAACAACGGGAGTAGATGCAAGATCAACAAAGATCTTGTACGATATGCTCTATGAGATCAATACAAAATACAATACGACCATTTTTATGATCACACACGGAAGACTGCAGGACTGTAAAGGATGTGATCGTATTTTAAGAATGGATGAAGGGAGGATCGTGGAAGAATGATCGAGATGTTACAATACGGATTTATGCAGCGTGCATTTATTACAGGAATCTTACTGGCCGTGATCGCACCATTGATCGGAATCACGATCGTCTTAAAGAGAATGTCCATGATCGGAGATGCACTCTCTCATGCATCCCTGGCAGGTGTTGCTCTGGGATTGTTATTAGGGATCAATCCGATCTTAGGAGCAATGGGAATCTGCCTGTTTGCAGCCATGGGAGTTGAAGCGATCCGAAGAAAGATCCCAAGATATTCTGAGATGGCGATATCGATCATTATGTCAACAGGGATCGGACTTGCCGGTATCCTATCTGGATTCGTAAAAAACGGAACGAACTTTAACAGTTTCTTATTTGGAAGTATCATATCCATCAGCAAAGACGAACTGAAGATCGTATGTGTGATCAGTGTGTTAGTATTGCTCTGTGTATTGCTTCTATATAAAGAACTATTCTATATCGGATTTGATGAAAATGCAGCAAGGATCAGCGGTGTACCTGTCAAGACGATCAATTTTATCTTTACTTTATTGACCGCATTGACGGTATCGATCGCATCAAGAACGGTTGGAACACTGATCGTCTCATCCATGCTTGTGATCCCGATCGCATGCGGAATGCAGGTAGGACGAAGCTACAAAGCAGTCATGATCATCGGTGTGATCACAGCATTGGTCACAACAGTGATCGGATTAACACTGTCTTATTATGTAGGTCTTAAGCCAGGAGGAACGATCGTACTGCTCGAGGTGGTATGTTTCTTGATCCTTGCACTGATAAGCAGGTATACGAAGTAAATTTTTTGACATTTATCAGAAAATTTTATATAATAAAAAGAAGGCATGCATAACAGAATAAAACTGCATGCCTTCTTTTTTGGAAAAAACAATGAAAGGAAAGGCAAGTCAATGATTGTTCAGCTAATAGAAAATATATATCAGTTTTTATGGGGAGAATGGATTCATGTTCCGTTACCAGGAGGTGGAAGCCTGGGACTTTCGCTGCTCATTATATTGCTGCTTCCAGCAGGTATCGTTTTTACGATCAAAACAAAATTTTTACCAATCCGTCTGTTCCCGGATATGGTCAAAGCACTAACAGCAAACAATAAGAATGGAAAAGATGAAAAAAGCAGTCTTTCTTCTTTACAGACTTTGATCGTATCAACAGCAACACGTGTCGGAATGGGGAATCTGACAGGAGTTGTCGCAGCAATATCCGCAGGTGGAGCAGGGGCCGTATTCTGGATGTGGATCACAGCATTGCTTGGATCATCGACAGCCTTTATCGAAGCAACTCTTGCACAGTTACATAAAGAAAAAGACCCCCTGTATGGTGGATATCGAGGAGGACCAGCCTATTATATACACCACTTTATGGAAGAAAAACAAGGAAAGAAGAAAAAACACACGCTGATCGCTGCCTTATTTGCGATTTCAGGATTGATCTGCTGGTGTGGGATCAGTCAGGTGGTAAGTAATTCCGTGGCAGAATCATTCCACAATGCCTTCCATATTCCAACACTTTATACAACGATCGTGCTTGTTATTGTGGCAGCAGTGATCGTACTAAGGAAGAATGCAACTGTCAAAGTATTAGATATCGTGGTACCGATCATGGCAGTCATTTACTTCGGGATTACGATTTTTGTGATCCTCACGAATTTGCCAAGCATTCCAGGGGTTTTTGCAAGAATCTTCAAAGAAGCCTTTGGAATCCGTCAGGTCGCAGCCGGAGGATTTGGAGCAGTTCTTATGAACGGAGTGAAACGAGGATTATTCTCCAACGAAGCAGGATCAGGATCCGCACCATGTGCAGCCGCAGCAGCAGACTGTGAACGCCCAGCACAGATGGGATTGGTACAGGCATTAGGAGTCTTCATCGACACGATCGTGATCTGCAGCTGTACGGCAATGTTAATGTTATTAGCACCACAGAATCTGACCGATGGATTAACTGGTATGAACTTGTTACAGACAGCAATGAACTACCATTTAGGAGGATTCGGAGTTGTATTTATCGCAGTGATCCTCTGGATGTTCAGCTTCTCGACATTCCTTGGAATCTTATTCTATGCAAGATCCAACGTCGCCTACCTGTTCGGTGACAAATGGGGATGGCAGACAGCCTATAAAGTATTAGCACTTGTGATGTTATTTATCGGAGGAATCCAGACCTATACATTCGTATGGGATTTAGGAGATGTCGGAATTGGGTTAATGACGATCTTTAATATCTTCATCCTGTATGCAATGTCAGGACAGGCGATCAAAGAGTTAAAGAACTATGAAGAAACAAAGAAGAAATCGATCGAAGAAAGAGCATATGCATTGCAGGAAGATGAATAGGAAGTAAATAAGTGAAAATGTCCAATGAAGCGATTATAAAATAAATTGCTGCATTGGACATTTTTAACATAAAATAAATTGTCAGTTATAGATTACACAAACAGCTTCTTACGTGTCCTAAAATAAGCCACCAGAACCATCGTTCCAGTCAATACCCAAGAGATCGGATAGATCGCCATCAAAAGTTTATAATCATGGAACCAGTTACAGACCGTTGCAAGCCAGATCAAACGTAATACACAAGATCCAAACACTGTCAGGATCGCAGGAGTCATGGAACGTCCAAATCCACGCAGACATCCACCACTGATTTCATAAGAACTTGTCAGATACTCGAATGTTAGAACGATCAAAAAACGAAGCTGGGCATAATGATAGACAGATGGATCACTTGTAAATAATCCAATAAAGAACGTACGGAATACAACAAAGATTGTACTAAGGATTCCGCAAGAGATCACACTGCACAACATCCCAAGACGAAAAATCTTCTTACAACGCCCCTCATCCTTCGCGCCATAATTCTGTCCGGTAAATGTAACCACCGTCTGAGCAAAGGCATTGACCAGATAATAAGCAAAATACTCATAATTTAATTCCACCGCAGAACCCGCGATCCCGCCAGCTCCAAAACTGTTGATCCCAGACTGGATACAGACATTGGCAAGAGAGAAAACCATTCCCTGAAGTCCCGCAGGAACCCCAATCTTCAGGATCTTAGAAACGGCATCCTGATCGATCGTCAAAGACTTAAAAGACAAGCGGATCGGAAGTTCTTCATGCGTCAGAAAATAAAGAATCTGAACCGCACTTGTTACATTCGCACCAACCGTCGCAAGTCCGGCACCCGCAACACCCATATGAAATACAACGACAAATAGAAGATTCAAGATCACATTCACAACACCAGACACGATCAAAGCATACATCGGACGACGTGTATCTCCGATACTGCGAAGAATGGAAGCACCGAAATCATATAACATAAAAAATGGCATTCCAAGAAAATAAATCCGCAGATATAACGTTGCAAGATGAATGATATCCTTCGGTGCACCCATCAGCAAAAGGATTGGATGAGCCACAAACTGTCCAAGAATCAGCAAAAACACACCACTAAGCAGTGCAAGAGACACAGCGGTATGTACCACACGAGGGATCCGCTTCGTATCATTCTGTCCGATATAATTGGCGATCACAACATTAGAACCAAGAGAAATCCCAGAAAACAATGTAACCATCAAAGCGATCACAGAACTATTACTACCAACCGCCGCCAAAGCCTCGCTGCTCGCAAACCGTCCGACAACGGCAGTACCGACCGAATTAAAAAGCTGCTGTAAGATACTACAGGCAGCAAGCGGCATAGCAAACATTAACATCTTATCGAATAAACTTCCATGAAGCATATCCATCTTCACGGACTGTTTCGAAGAATTCTTCATATACAATACCCTCTTTCAAAAAACTATACAGATTCTAATACTTTTTGGGAAGATTATCAAGATGATTCCAGGAAAAACAACGAAGAAAGATGTATCAAATTCGAAACATTTCTTGTATAAAAAAAGCAGAATGATATACTAGGATGAGATATCAAGAAAACATACAAAAGAAAGAAGGAAAACACCATGCAAATCAGTATTCTGCTGCTAAAACAGATCGTACAACTATTCCTGATGATCCTCATGGGTTAAATTACAAGTAAAATATTAACAAAACGCTAGAAAGTTGATTAAAATATAAATAATATGATAATATGAAGAAAGAAGTATGAATAAAATTAGAAATTGTAAGGTAATTTAATTGTGGAAAGTAAGGTATTATCATGAATATGAAATATATAGACGACCAAAAAGATTTAGAAGATTATAATACAGTTGATATAAATATTGAAGCAGAGGAAAAAGAACAAGATGAAAATACTGATAATTATCCTAATTTAAGTATAAAAATAGAACAAGCACAGTATTCTATTTTTGAATTGAAAAGAAAGTATGATAAGGATAGGATTTGTATAGATCCAGATTTTCAGCGAAATTTAGTATGGACCAATAAACAAAAATCAGAATTGATTGAATCAGTGATTATGCAAATACCATTGCCATTAATTTATTTGGCAGAGAATGAAGACGGAAAACTTGTGGTGGTAGATGGAAGACAGCGGTTAACAACATTTTTTCAGTTTTTGGATAATGAATTTCGTTTAAAAGATTTAAAAATATTACCACAAATTAATGGAATGAATTTTAATGAGCTAGAAGAAAGTCATTTATATTCAAGATATGTTACAATAATTGAGGATACACAGTTAGTAGTACAGATTATTAAATATCCTACAAAAGATAGAGTAAGGTTTGATATATTTGATAGAGTAAATCGTGGTGGAACACCATTGAATAAACAGGAAATGCGTAATGCGTTGTATCAAGGAAATGCAACGAAATTGTTGGATGAATTATCAAAGATGAAGAGTTTTAAAGATGCTACAGGAGGAGCAATTTCCCCAAAACATATGAAAGATAAATATGTTATTTTGAGAGCATTGTGTTTCTATTTGTTATGGCGTGGAAATATTTTGGATAAAAATAAGAAAAGAATGGAATATCGAAGTGATATGGAAGAATTACTTGGGGCAGGGATGAACTTGTTTAATAAAATGGATCTTAATTCTATATTTTTATTGAAGCAATTATTTGACAGGACAATGACAAGAGCGTATCAATGTTTAGGAAAAGATGGATTTCGTATTCCGTCAAATGGAAAAATAAGAAGACCAATTAGTATGACTTTGTTCGAAACATTATTTTATTATTTTACATGTTTTGATAAGACATCAGTAAGTAATTTAGAAATGAAAAAAGGAGTGGTAGAGTTATTACAAGATGAAGAGTATTTAAGGAGTTTGCAACATTCAGTTGATAGTTCAGTTAATGTGAAAAAAAGATTTGGAAAAGTGAAGGAGAAATATAAGGAGATTATAAATAGATGGTAAAGGAACTGAGAATAGCAGGATTTAAGTGTTTTAAAGATATAAAATTGGAACTAAATAATCTGACATTATTTACAGGAGTGAATTCTGCGGGAAAATCATCGGCGATTCAGGCAATATTATTATTACTGCAACAAAGACAAAGTAAAAATGGATTATTAAATGGAAAATATATTAAATTAGGTAGATTTCAAGAAGTCAGAAATACAATCATAAATGCCAGAAAAATAGATATAGGAATGACAGTAAAAAATGCAGATGATGAATTTGAGTGTAGTATAGCAATTAATTCAGAAGAGAAGATCACAAAAAACAATTTTGAAAAAATAAAAGGACTTGATTTTGTATATCTTTGTGCTGAGAGAATTGGTGTTGAGGATGTGTATAAACAAAATTTAGAAAAAGAATATAGAATTGGAATTCACGGAGAATATGCTTTTGATTACTTGAGTAAAGAACGTATGAATTCTATTGCAGAGCAGGATTTCCGAAATATGGAAGAAGAAACGGGGAGCAATTTTGGAAATCAAGTAGACTATTGGTTGAATTATATTATGGGATATTCAATTACAGCAGAAAGAATTCCAGGGACTGAAATAGTAAAAGTATCTTACAGAAAAAATGCAGATGGAAGTATGGATGTTAAGCCACAGCATGTGGGAACTGGAATTAGTTATATTTCGAATGTGATTATAGCAGCATTATCTTGTAAAAAAGGTAGTTTATTTGTAGTTGAGAATCCAGAAATTCATTTACATCCAAGTGCTCAATCGCGTTTACTTGATTTTTTTAGTTTTCTTGCTTCAAAAGGTTTGCAAGTTATTATAGAAACACATAGTGACCATATTTTTAATGGATTAAGAAAGAATATAAATTCTAAACGAATTCAGGCAGAAGATACAAGTGTATATTTCTTTAAACAAAATAAAGAGTTATTAAGTACACCTGTAAAAATTCTAATTGATGAAAATGGAGTGATAAAAAATCAAGAAAAAGGATTGTTTGACCAATTTGATGAAGATTTAGATGAATTACTGGGGTTGTGATAAGATGGAAAAAGTATACTTAAATGAATTATCTTTAGAGGGTCAATTCCGAGATATTGATCAGTTTTTAGATGATTCAATGCCTGTGATAAAATGTTTAAAATATATGAATGAACAGGGAATAGGAGTAAGTAAACAATCAAATTTTTATGATCAAAGAATAACAAAAGATAAAAAATTTAATGATCTAAGAGGGGTGAAAAATGATAAGGCGAGAAGATTAAAAAGATTGTTATTAAGTATGGCAGATAATCCCCCATTTTGGGATCAAGAAGAGTTTTTTAAACAAGATATTTCATCAAAATATTTTTTAGGGACAATAGATGTTACAGCAACATCTATTGCAGAAGCATCAGAAGATGAAAAAGTAATATTGTCATTTTTACATAAGGATTATGAAAATAAAGAATTAGAAATAATTAAAAATAAAGAAGAATGTTTAAGTGTAATATCAGTGTATTCGTATGATTATTTGGAAGAGTATTTATGGAAGAACAAAGAAACGGATATATACGATTACTTGAAAGCCAGATACATTGATAGAAGATTGGATTTTTCAAAGTTTGAAAAAGAATATGGATTTTTAGACTTTTCACAATCTGAAATAGAAGATTGTATTGAAGCGTTTGATAGATTTGAAGAAGCAGAAGGATGGGACGAAATTGTTAGAGATAGAACTTTAAATTTCAAACGATATTCGCCAGCTTCTAATAAAGATGATTGGTTTCGAAAATCTGAATTTAAAGATAAGAAAATTTATAAATTTCGCTGTAAAAAACCTAAAAGATGTTTTGGATATAGAGAAGGCGAAAAATTTTATGTTTTACGAATGGAGAGGGATCATAAGATTAGTGATAATGGATAAGGGAGGGGCTTGAATTGCCGCTCTCTTCTTTAAATAAAAGGTAATAATAAACAAAAGAAAGAAGGAACACAACCCATGCAAATGAGCATATTACTACTAAAACAGATTGCCCAGCTATTCTTAATGATCCTAATGGGCTACATCATCGTCAAAACAAAGTTACTAAAAGGAGAAGACAGCAAAGTCCTCTCAAAGATCATCCTATACCTGATCATCCCAGCAGTCATCATCAACGCATTTCAGGTAGACTACAGCCCAAACGTAACCAAAGGACTGATCACAGCCTGCATAGCATCCATTATCCTGCAGTTTTTACTACTCTTCGTAACCTACATCATGCAAAAAATGTTCCACCTAGACTCTGTAGAATTCACATCCGCCTACTACTCAAACTCCGGAAACCTGATCGTACCATTAGTTACCTATATATTAGGAGGAAAATGGGTCGTATACGGCTGTGTATTCATGAGTATCCAGCTATTCTTCATCTGGAGCCAGGGCAAAAACATGATCAGCAGGGAAAAAGGGATCAACCTAAAGAAGATCCTGTTAAACATCAATATGATCTCCGTATTCCTAGGAGTCATCCTATTCTTCACAAAAATAAGATTCCCAGAGATCATCAACAATACGCTCTCATCTGTAGGAGGCATGATCGGCCCACTAAGCATGATCGTCACAGGAATGCTGATCGCAGAAGTAAACCTAAAAGATATCTTTACAAACAAGAGAGTCTATCTGGTAACAGTACTAAGACTAATCATTCAACCATTGATTGCATTAGCAGTCATTAATCTCTTAGGAATGAGAGGATGGCATCCACAAGGAGATAAGATAATTCTCATCACATACCTCGCAGCGATCACACCATGCGCATCGACTGTTACACAGATGTGTCAGGTGTATGGGAATGATTCGAAATATGCAAGTGCGATTAATGTTATGACGACACTATTGTCGATCATTACAATGCCGGTGTTTGTTTATTTGTATCAGATGTAAAAAATAATATGAATAAATGTGAAAAAAACACATAGAATACATGTAAAATATGCGAATAAACATTGTCAAATATTGACGTAAGTGAGGAAATCACGTAAACTATGAATATAGGAGGTGCTAAAATGTTAATTAGATTTAATGTAAAGAATTTTCTTTCGTTTTTTGAAAATGAATCAGGGCAATCAGAAGAATTTTCTATGATAGCTGGAAAAGTTAGAAGTAAGAGAGAGCACATATACGATAATGATAAAATTAAATTGTTAAAATTTGCAGCTGTTTATGGAGCGAATGCATCTGGAAAATCCAATTTAGTAAAAGCATTGAATTTTATGAAAAAAACAATTGTAGATGGACTTCCTAAAGGGCACACTGATATGTATTGTAAAACTGACAGAGCAAATAAGGAAAAGAAAAGCTATTTTGAATTAGAAATTATGCTAGATGATAAATATTATGCATATGGATTTGAAGTGATTTTAAGTCAAAGCAAGTTTGTTTCAGAATGGCTTGTTGAACTTAAAAGTGATGGCAGTGAAAAAAATATTTTTACTAGAGATATTGAAAATGGTGAAACCGAGTTTAGCAGTGAATTAAAACGAGATAAAAAGTCATATGAAAAATTAAAAAATTATGCCGAAGATATTCAAGAGGATTCAGAAGTATTATTATTATCAATAATGAATAAAAATAAGAAAACTCTATATGAAAAATATAATAATCTTAAAGTATTTCGAAATGTATATATGTGGATAGAACGAAAATTAGATATTAATTATCCAGATCGACCAATTTCGGACTATTCATATATGGCAAAAACGGAAAAAATAGATGAAGTTTGTAAAATTATTAAAGCATTTGGAACAGGTATCACAGGATTTCAGATGGTAGATGTAGATCCAGAAGAAATATTTAGAATGATTCCAAATAGAATTAAAGAAGAAATATTAAAGGATGTAGAGAATAAAAAAGTAACAGTAAATCGTATGAAATTAAAAGAAATTGGAATTGTGATGAGATCCAATAAAGACTTTTTTATTTTAAATATTGCTAGTAACGGAAAAGTAGAAGGAAAGACAATTAAATTCTTGCATGGGGAAGAGAATATTTTGTTTAATTTATCAGAAGAATCAGATGGTACGGTTAGAATATTAGATTTAATAGAAGTATTACTTTCGGGAGCAAATAAAACATATGTGATTGATGAACTGGATAGATGTTTACATCCAAGTTTAACTTGTAAATTTGTAGAAACATATTTACAATTGGCAGCAGAAAGGAATATTCAGTTAATTGTGACAACACATGAATCAAGATTGTTAGATTTTGATATTCTTCGAAGAGACGAAGTGTGGTTTGTTAATAAAAGAATTACAGGAGAAAGTGATATTTATTCTTTGGAAGAATATAATACAAGATTTGACCAGAAGATAGATAAGGCCTATTTAGATGGACGGTATGGGGGAGTTCCAAAATTCAGTACTGTATTTCCTGTGAAAGGGGATGAGTAATGGATGAGAGAAAGAAAAGGTTCTGGTTTTGGTAGACGTTCAGTTGCATCAGAATCAAAGCAAGCTATAAAAAAGTATTTTTTACTATATGAAGGCTCAGATACTGAAGTATTATATTTTGATGCAATAGAAGATATGCGAAAAGAAATAGAGCTTAATTCATTAATAGAACTAGTGCCTATTATTAGATGTTTTAGTGAAGAAGGATGGAGTAATCCTCGAAAAATATTGGATAGAGTTATTCAAGATTTAAAGGAAAGAGATACAGGAACTATATCTTTCAAAACCCTGTTTGATAAAATTATTGACTATTTTCATGAAAAACAGATTATAATTAATAGTAAAGTGTTGAAAAGGGCTATCTGGAAAACAATGAAACAAATATGTGAAGAAGAATTTGAAAAAACATTAGAAGATATTATTGATGATCCTGAATTTGTTTGTAATAAAGTTTTGACAGAATTAGGACAAAAATATAAGATTGACAACATTATTCAATATATTCCAGAAATCATCAAGTTTGAAGACTTAACATATGAAGAAAATTATGATGAAATTTGCTTAATTGTAGACAGAGATAAAGAAAGTTTTATAGAATCACAGTATGACTATGTAAAACAAAAATGTGAAGAACAAGGATTTCGTTTCTGTGTAACCAATCCATGTTTTGAATTTTGGCTACTGATGCATTCAGAAAAAGTTTTCGACTTAGATCAAGAAAAACTATCAGAAAATCCAAAGGTAACATCTAAAAAAAGATATGCAGAATATGAATTACATAAAATTTATCCTAGCTATAAGAAAAGCAATTACAAAGCGGAAGAATTTGTAGGGAATATTGATACAGCAATCAAAAATGAAAAAGAATTCTGCGAAGATATAGAAGGATTAAAACATTCTATTGGGAGTAATATAGGGCTTTTGATAGAGGATATGAGGAAATAGTAGTATTTTAGATAAATGTATAACTTGAGCGTTTCTTGTATTTTATAACCAACAGTTTCCTTTCCAATACCTTTCGCTATATATCACATATCTTAAAAATAGTTATTGCCGCAAAACGATTAGCATTTTATCAGTATTTTTGACGGGTTCGCAGCTGGCATGGGCATTGTCTGAACGATGGTGCGGCCATTTTTGGTCGCACCAAGAGAGTTATGCAGGAATGCCAGCGAATCAGCGACCTGTCAAAAATGCTGAATAAAATGTGTGTTTTGCGGCAATAACTATTTTTTGAATATGTGATATATATGAAAGACTATGGCAAACAAACTTTACTGTCTATAATACTCCAAAAATTCCCCGAGTTTCCCCATAGCATCTTCCAAAACTTCAATACGAGGCAGATAAACCACTCTGAAATGATCCGGATCCTTCCAGTTAAATCCACTACCATGCACGATCAAAAGCTTCTTCTCACGTAAAAGATCCAAAGCAAACTGCTCATCATTCGTGATATTAAACTTCTTCGTATCAATCTTAGGAAAGATATAAAACGCAGCCTTCGGTTTCACAGCAGAAATACCAGGAATATCACAAAGTGCCTTATAAACATATTCCCTCTGCTCATAAATACGTCCACCAGGAACAATATAATCATTAACACTCTGATGACCACCAAGCGCCGTCTGGACAACCGCCTGCGCAGGCACATTTGAACAAAGTCTCATATTAGAAAGCATATTAAGTCCCTCGATATAATCCTTTGCAACCGCCTTATTACCACTTAAGATCATCCAGCCAATACGGAAACCAGCGATCATATGAGATTTAGACAATCCGGAAAATGTCACACAAAATAGATCAGGAGCAAGAGAAGCAATGGATACATGCTCCTCTCCATCCATCACAAGACGATCATAAATCTCATCAGAGAAGATAATAAGCTGATGTTCTCTCGCAATATCAACGATCTGCTGTAAGACCTCTCTAGGATACAAAGCCCCAGTTGGGTTATTCGGATTGATCAAAACGATCGCTTTCGTTCTATGATTGATCTTCTTCTTAATATCTTCCATATCAGGATACCACTCTGACTGCTCATCACAGATATAATGAACTGCTTTCCCTCCAGCAAGCGTTGCACAAGCCGTCCATAAAGGATAATCCGGAGAAGGGATCAAGATCTCATCCCCATCATCTAATAAAGCAGACATTGACAGATTGATCAGCTCACTGACACCATTTCCAGTATAAATGTCGTCGATATCAACATTTGGGATTTTCTTAAGCTGCGCATACTGCATGATCGCCTTTCTTGCAGCAAATAATCCCTGAGAAGCAGAATATCCCTGGCAGTCAGCTAACTGATGTCTCATATCATAGATGACTTCATCCGGGGTTCTGAAACCAAATGGGGCAGGATTCCCGATATTTAATTTCAGGATATGAGTTCCGTTACGTTCCATGCGGTTCGCTTCATCTACGACAGGGCCACGTACATCGTAAAGTACATTATCTAATTTAGTAGATTTGCTAAATGTTCTCCTTGGAGAAGTTTCCAGATTCACAGCATTCCCTCCATTTCCAGAAAGCCAGTCAGCATCGACATCAAGAGTTTCAGATAAGAAATGAAGAATCTCCGCACGAGGAACCGTCTTGCCACTGACATACTGGCTGATATGACTTTTCCCGACCTTGACTCCGGCAGTCTCTGCTGCATGAATAAGATCAACCTGTTTCATATGTTTTTGTTCCATTGCAGACTTTAAACGATCTGCAAAGGTAAATGTCTGATTCATAACACCCTCCGATAAAAGTTCAAAATAAAATTCAAAGTTCAAATAATTTTGTTTAATATAGCACAAAAACAAGAAAAGTTCAATGAAAAGTTCAAAATAAAAGCTAAAAGTTCAAAGAAACAATATACGAAATAAGAAAAAAATTTAAAGTTCGACAAAAAGTACAAAGATTTGTATTGAAATTTAGAAAATATATGCTATACTTTGGAAAGTATAAATAATTAACACAAAGTGTAAAAATAAATGGGGATGAAATAGAATATGGAAGTAACAAGATTACAGATGCAGAACTTCCTAATCTTTTTATTAGATCTGGTGGGAGTTACTGTTGGTTATTTTGCAGCAGTATGGCTGCGGTTTGGAAATATTGAAACAGGGTATACCGTGATGGGGAATGATACATATTATCGTTGGCTCATTGCGATCGTAGTACTTATGATGATCTACTTTCTGTTTCGTCCGAATCGTAGTTTTTTTAAGCGCAAATTTATAGAAGAAATGAGAATGAATCTGCAGACGGTCGTCCTGATGGCAGCAGGAATGGCGATGATCGCATTCCTGATCCAGGATGCAAAAGATTACTCCAGATTTATTTATATCTTTACTTCTGGATTTGGCTTTGTATGGATGCAGATCACACATCGAGTTTATCGGAAGTATTGGCTATCAAGAAGAAAGGATCATTCTTATGCAAGAAAGATGATGATCATCACAACGAGTGATCATGCAGAAGAAGTGATCGGAAACATCATGGAAGAGAAGAACTGGGACCTGTGGATCACAAGTGTTGCAGTTGTGGACAAAGACATGACAGGATGGCTTATCAACGAGATTCCGGTTGTAGCACATTCATATCGAAGTATTTTTGAATATGCGATGCGGTCGGTTGTAGATGAAGTATTCTTATATATACCGATGGATGACGAATTTCCAATCGCGATGACGGTACAGAACCTTGAGGACATGGGAATTAAGACGAATCTTAACATTTCTCAGTTCCAGATCAATGAGAATCTGGAACGATCACTGGAGAAGATTGGACCTTATGAGAGTGTAAGTTTCTCTGGTCATAATGTATCATTTGTCATGCTGATGATGAAGAGAGCAATGGACATTGCCGGGGGATTGGTTGGAATGCTGATCACAGCGATCGCAGTGATCATTGTTGGACCGCTGGTGAAGTTAGAATCACCGGGGCCGCTATTCTTCTCACAGAAGAGAGTTGGGAAGAATGGAAGGATCTTCAAGATCTATAAGATCCGTTCGATGTATCAGGATGCAGAAGAGCGCAAGAAAGAGCTTATGGCGCAGAATGAGATGGACGGCTTGATGTTTAAGATGAAAGACGATCCGAGAATCACCAAGGTTGGAAAGTTTATCAGGAAGACTAGTATTGATGAACTTCCACAGTTTTGGAATGTACTGAAGGGGGATATGAGTCTGGTAGGGACAAGACCTCCTACAGTGGATGAGTTTGAACAGTATAGTGCTTACCATAAGAAGAGACTTTGTCAGAAGCCTGGACTGACTGGGGTTTGGCAGGTGAGTGGAAGAAGCACGATCACGGACTTTGAGGAGATTGTTCAGATGGATGTTGATTATATTGATCATTGGTCTATCTGGAGGGATATTGGGATATTGTTTAAGACAGTGTGGCTTGTTGTTTGTGGGGATGATGGGGCACAGTAGGTAGATTTGAGAGTGTGGAGTTGTGGATTAGTTGATTGTTGATTGAATGAAGGGGACTATCAAATTGAAAAAAAGAGGTAACAAGAATTTAAGAATTGCGATGATCGGTCATAAGGTTGTTCCATCTAGAAGAGGTGGAATTGAGCGTGTATTGACGATTATGTGTCCATTAATGATAAAAAAAGGCCACCAAGTAACATGCTTTAACCGATCTGGCGATAAAGTGGAAAATGAATATGTAAAAACTGTAAAAAGGAAAAAGTATAGGGGAGTTCAGTTAAAGAAAGTAATAACGATCAATAAAAGAGGATTAGCAGCGATGACATCCTCTTTTTCTGCTGCAATCTGTGCAGCATTTGGAAAATATGATGTTGTACATTTTCATGCAGAAGGACCAAGTGCATTTCTATGGATTCCGAAACTGTTTGGAAAACGCTGTATTGTAACGATTCATGGAATTGACTGGGCGAGAGATAAATGGAAACACGGATTTGGTTCCAGATATATTAAGTTTGGGGAATATATTGCAGCAAAGTATGCAGATGAAGTGATTGTATTAAGTGAAAAAGTACAGAAGTATTTTAAGAAGTTTTATGACAGAGATACTGTTTTGATTCCGAATGGGGTTATGACACATGAGAATCGGAAAGCAAATTTGATCACTCAGAAGTTTGGACTTCATAAGGATGAGTATATTTGTGCATTATCACGATTGACAGAAGAAAAGGGAATACATTTTCTGATTGAGGCTTATAAGGAGCTTAAGACAGATAAGAAACTGGTGATCGCTGGGGCTGCAAGTGATACGGATGGGTACGTGAAGATGCTGAAAGAGATGGCTGGAGATGATCCGAATATTATCTTTACTGGATTTGTTTCAGGGAAGTTGCTGGAAGAGATTTATAGTAATGCTTATGTTTATGTGCTGCCTTCTAAGTTGGAGGGAATGCCACTTAGTCTGCTTGAGGCTATGAGTTATGGGAACTGTGTGATCGGGTCAGATATTGCTGAGATTGCTGATGTTGTGGAGGATAAGGCGATTTTGTTTAAGAAGGCTAATGTGGAAGACCTTAAGGAAAAGCTGCAGATGGTTTGTGATGATGAAGGGCTTGTAAGGAAGTATAAGAGTGAGGCATCTGAGTATATCTGCAATAGATATAATTGGGAAGATGTTGTTAGTCGGACATTGGATGTCTATAGAAGAAAAAAGAATTGTAAGGAAAATGTTATTGGTTAAAATATAGAAAATATGAGGAAGAAGAATGAAGATGCCGAATAAGGAAAAGCCGTTAATAAGTGTTATTGTTCCTATATATAAAGTTGAAAAATATTTAAATAAGTGTGTGAAAAGTATAATAAATCAAACTTATAAAAATTTAGAAATTATTTTGGTAGATGATGGATCACCAGATAATTGTGGGAAAATTTGTGATAAATTAGCTGAACGAGATGATAGAATTCGGATAATACATAAAAAAAATGGAGGGTTATCTTCAGCAAGAAATGCAGGGATTGAGATAGCTAATGGAGAATATATAGGATTTGTTGATAGTGATGATTATATAGAAGAGTTTATGTATGAATTGTTGTTAAAATCAATTAAAGAAAATAATACAATGTTATCGGTATGTGCAATTTATTATACTTTCGAAAATGGAGAAAGGATTACGAAAATCAAAGATGAGAAAGATAGAGTGTTTGATTTTAAAAATGCAATTTTAGAAATGAATACATATCGACTCTTTGATATGGGTGCGTGGAGTAAATTATATCATAGAGATTTATTTGAAAGTATTAGATTCCCAGAAGGAAAATTAAGTGAAGACTTTTATATTATGTATAAAATTTTTGATAAAGCACAGAGAGTTGGTTATGTAGCAACGCCATGTTACAATTATTTGCAGCGCCAAAATAGTATTTCGAGAAATACTAAAATTAATCACGATTTTGAGGATGCAGCTAAGTGTCAAATGGAATATCTAGATAAAAAATATCCAGATATGAGGATTATAGGACATACAGCATACGCTTCTTCAGCATTAACAGTGTATGATTTTTATTTAAAAAATAAGGTGAAATGTCCTAAAGATAGAGTTAAGCATTTCAAAAAGATTGTGAAACAAAATATTGAATATGTCAATCAGGCAGAGTTTTTGTCTAAGAGTAAAAAAATACAATTTAAACTATTTTTAGCTAATAAAGCAATATATGATATAGTGTTTAAGATGTACAGAAAAATCAAGAGGGTTTAGTATGAACGAATTAGTAAGTGTTATTATTCCAGTCTATAATGTAGGAGAAATCTTAAAAGAGAGTGTTAATAGTCTGCTACTAGGAGAATATCAAAAAATTGAAATATTGATTGTTGATGATGGATCAGATGAGCAAACAGCAAGAATGTGTGATGATATTTCTACAAAAGATGAAAGAATAAAGGTAATTCATCAACAAAATATGGGAGTGAGCGGAGCAAGAAATACGGGAATTGATTGTGCCAAAGGAGATTATGTTGTATTTGTTGATGCAGATGATCAAGCAGAAAAACAGTTAATTAGTACATTGTTAGATGATTGTAAAAAGAATGATGCAGATATTTCAATAAGTGGATATAGAGAATGGTATGAAGTTGATAATTATGAAGAAGTAAATTGCTCAAAAGAAATTTTTGTAAAGAAGGAAAAAGAAGTTTTAAGAGAGTTTTTCTTATCTAATAAAATTGGATGGAATGTATGGGCAAAACTTTATAAAAAGGATGTTATTGGAAATATAAGGTTTGTTGAAGGAAAAAAAACAGCAGAAGATATGTTTTTTGTTTTTGAAGCTTTGAAGAATGCAAAGAAAATAGTGATTCATGAAGAACCATTATATAATTATATAAAACAAGAAAATTCAGCAATGGCAGATACTAATTGTAAAAAATTTTTTGATACATTTTATTTGATTAACGAGGTGTATAAAGACAATAGTATTGATTCAGAATTAGAACAAGAAAAATTAAGCTTTTATTTGAAAAGTGGATTATGGTTTTTTAGATTTATTATTGCTAAAGATAAGAAACATGAATATCAAGAATTAATTTTGAATGCAAGAGTAGAGTTTCTAAATAATATAAAAGGTAAAAAAATTAATTGTGGCATAAGATCTAAGATAGAAGTGTTTATGCTAAAATATGTATATTTTGTGTTTAAAATGTTTGCATGTTACTGGGGGGGGCAAAAAAAGGAGCAAAAGTGTAAGAATCGAAATAGTTATAGAATGCTTCGAGAACAATTAAAACGTGAAAAATCCAATTATCCTAATAGTTGGTTTGACAATATAAGTTGTAATCAAAGAGTATATAATTGGCGTTTTATTAAGTTATTGAGAAAATGTGAATATTATCGAGAAAAATCTAATAAATCGATAAATCCCATTTGGAAGGGGTTATATTGGATTTCTAGAACTAGGAAAAATCGTTTAGGAGTGTTTATTGGTGTTGAAATACCTGAGAATGTATTTGATGAAGGGTTAATTATACATCATAATGGTAATATAGTAGTTAACGGAAGTGCTAAGGTAGGGAAAAATTGTCAATTACATGGAGATAATTGTATTGGAAATGTAGGAAAAGAAAATTCACTAACAGATTGTCCTAGAATTGGAAATAATGTTGAAATAGGAGTAGGAGCTAAAGTAATAGGAGGCATTACTTTAGCAGATAATATTAAAATAGGAGCTAACGCTGTAGTGACACAATCTTTTTATGAGGATGGAATTACACTTGTTGGAATTCCAGCACGTAAATTAGAAAGGTAAAATATTATTATGAAAATATTGTTGCTTATAAACTGGAAAATAAAATATTGCGATGAAATTCCAGATGGAATACAACCATCAGATTATAGTTGTCCTAAGGAAACTTTTTGGTTTTTTAAATACTTTAATGAAGAACCTCAGGTTGATGTTGTAGATATAAGTGCACCAGAAATTATTGAAAAAATAGAAAATAAAGTTCGATTTCATTTTTATCAAACATTTAAGGTGTTAAAGCAAATGAATGACTATGATTTGATTTTTGTGCATGGATCTAATAGTGCAATGCTTTTATGTGCATTAAAAAGAATTTTGCATATAAAAACTCCACCTATATTAGACGTGGATATCAGTTCATTTCATCAAGCATATACATCAGGGATAATTCACAGATTATCACAGTTTTCAAGTAAGGCATTTGATTATATGGTATATCATACAAGTTCTCAAATTGACTATTATAAGGATCAGTTTCCATGGTTAGTGCATAAGAGTAAATTTATTCATGTAGGAGTTGACTATGATTACTGGAAATTAAAAAGTTATCCAGAGATAAAAGAAAAAGACTCATATATTGTTTGTGTTGGATATAGAAAACGAGATTGGGATACTTTATTGAAAGCTTATGATGAAGCTAAGCTAAAAGAAAAATTATATTTGATAGGAAATCCAGATATAAAATGTGAGAATAAAAATGTAGTTGTTTTGCCATTTATTCCAATAGATAAATTAATGACATATATTGTTAATGCAAAGTATTCAGTAATACCATTGGATGATTTTAATTATTCATTTGGTCAATTAACGATATTACAGCAGATGGCATTTGGAGTTCCAATTTTAGCAGCTGATGTTCCAGCAATTAGAGACTACATAAGTTGTAGTGATGGAATTATTTCGTATAAACCATATAATATAGATGATTTAAAGGAAAAGTTAGTAAAATTCTCTAAATTCAATAAAGATGATATGGAACAGATGAAGAAAAAGAATATTATAGCTGTAAAAACTTTATTAAGTGAAAAGAGAATGGCATTAGAATTTGAAAAAATATGTAAAATGCTTAATGAGCAGTAATATTTGCATAATGTGAGGTGAAAACGTGAAGGGAATAAAAGTAAGTACAATATTTTCAGTGTTGTGGTTTATATTGCTGTTGAGTAGAATTTATGTAATTTCAGGAGTATATTCGTTTCCAATTGATCCAACATTGATTCAGATTATTTATGTCATGGGAATTATAACTTTAAGTTTAGTAGTCCAAAAAGAAATATTTATGTCAAAAAAAAATGATATAATGAGAGCAGTTATAGTTTTGTTTGTAATTTATTGGGTTTTGTTTGGTTTTATTTTTGTTAATCCAGTAATGAAAGAATATACAAATGGAATGGTACAGAGACAAGGATTATTTTTGGCGGTTGTAATAGTAACGGTTTCATTTATAAAAAAACAAAATTTATTTAATAATTTTGTTAGAACAAGTTTTTCAACCGTGTCACTGGTATTGATTTTTCAATTTTTTACTAATATATCAGATGTAACAAAAATAAATATTTTTAATCTCTTTAACACAGAAACACGATCAAGAGTTAATTTTGGTTTGGGGCATTATAATAATTTGGGTGCAATATGTGTATGTGGTTTGATTTTAGGAAGTTTAATTGTTAGATTAAAAGTTGCAAAGAAAAAGGAAAAAAGTATTATTTATTGTCTTATGTTTTTGATGCTTTTAATGCTTTTAGGAAGTGCTTCAAGAAATTCAGTTACTGGAATATTAATTTTTGTGCTGGTAGAAATATATTTGAATTTAGAAAAATATGCATTAGGAAAAATATATAAAAATTTTATTAAAATTATAATTGTGATGGCAGTATTTATAATCGGTTTCTGGGGGATGAGTGGAATATCTATTGAAAATCTATTAATAGAATCAAATAGAATGACTCTTTTTTCTGTAGCATTACCAACATTTTTTAAAAGTGGACGAACATGGATTGGTTTGGGACTTGCATCAGGAGAAATTTATGGGCAAAATTTAACTTCATATAAAACATATTGGATGGATAATGGATATATATATACATTAATTACAAGCGGATACATAGGTGCTATTATTTATACATTAGCGGCTGTTTTGCTGCTTTGGGGAATATATAAAATGAGTAAAGAAAACCAACTTGGAAAAATAATAATGGGAATTTATATAATGTATTTGTTTGGTGCATTATTTGAAACAACATTGTTTAATGGAGGGGTTGTACAAAATTATATTTATATACCTATTTTTTTGATGTGTACAAGTAATAAGTTTATTAAAAAAATGAAAAATATACCTATACGCAAATAAGAAAGGAAAAAACTATAATGAAACAAGAAGAAAAAAGAATAAAAAAACGAGTTGGATTGATAACATTTCATGCATCACATAATAATGGATCAATGTTACAAGCATTAGCATTACAGAATATGTTGAAAAAATATGGGTGTGAAGTTGAAATTATTGATTTTTCAAATGAAGGACAGAGAAATTTATATGCACCACTTCCGAAGGCGCACAATTGGAAACAAGTAATAAAGAGAGCAATATGGAGAACAAATTATAAAGAATTATTAAAACAATATGAATCATATGAAGCATTTTCGAAAAAATATTTTTATTTAACAGAAAAGAAATATTATAATTCGTCTGAATTGTATGAATTAAATGAAAAATATGATGCATTTATTGTGGGAAGTGATCAGGTTTGGAATATTAAATGTATAGACGCAGATGAAGCATATTTTTTGACATTTGTAAAAGATAAACCAGTTTTTGCATATGCAGTAAGTTTTGGTGCCAATAATGCTTTTGCGCCTGAAGAAAATGGAAAATATGTAAAATATTTTGAAAAATTTTGCAAAGTCTCTGTGAGAGAAAAAAATGCACAAAAATGGACATTAGAGGCAACAGGGAAAAAAGTTCCAATTTGTCTAGATCCTACAATGTTATATTCAGAATCAGAGTGGGAACAAATGGTAGATATAGGAAATGAACCTATAATAAATGGAAAATATATTTTTTATTATTGTTTTGGAATCAATGAAGAAATTCAGAAATTTTTACAATGGCTTTCTCATAAAACAGGATTGCCAGTTTATTTTATTGAAGCTAAAGAGTGGACTTTAAAAATGTGTTGGAGACATGGAATTAAATTAGTAAAACATTATGGTCCTGATGTTTATATGAATCTTGTTAAATATGCAGATTTGTTTATTACAAGTTCATTTCATGGCACTGCATTTGCAACTATCTATAAGAAAACTTTTTGGTATATAAGAAGTAAAGACAGTGAAAGTTCAAAAGATGATCGTGCAATAACATTTTTGTCCCAACTTGGTTTAATGTCAAGATATAAAACAGTTGATGAATTGAAACAATTGGATTTATATGAAAAAACAAATTTTATTGATGTGGAAACTAATTTAGAAAAATTACAAGTAAAATCAAAAGAATATTTAAAGTCAGTAGTAGAGGAAATATAAAATTATGGCAAAACATGCATATCTTATCATGGCACATAATCAACCCAAATTACTGGAAATTTTGATACAGTGTCTTGATTATCATGAAAATGATATATATGTTCATTTGGATCAAAAATGGACTGATTTCGATGGAACGGATCTTTATAAATATGTAAAAAAATCGAAACTTTATATATTAAAAGATAGATATGATGTTAGATGGGGGTCATATTCGCAAATTTTATGCGAAGTTAGATTATTAGAAGAAGCTGTGAAAAAGCATTATAGCTATTATCATTTAATGTCTGGTATGGATTTACCATTAAAACCGCAGAAAGAAATTCATGAAATTTTTGATAAATCAAATAATATAGAGTATATTCATTTTGATGCACCAGAAATAGATTCAGAAGTTTATAAAAGAGTATCAAAATATAATTTTTTTGCATCTAAATCAAAAAAAATTTGGGAAAAAATAGCCTATCATTTAATAATGGCACTTCAATTTAAAGTTGATTTAGGAAAAAAATATGGTTTAACTTTCCAGAAAGGAGCAAATTGGTTTAGTATTACAGATGAATTGGTACAATATGTAATAGATAACAAAAATCTTATAGAAAAGGTTTTCAAACATACCAGATGTGCAGATGAAGTTTTTTTACAGACTTTAGTTGTGAATTCAAAGTTTAAAAATCATATTTCACCAAATAATTTTTGTGACAATTATGAAAGTATTTTGTATTGTATAGATTGGAAAAGAGGAAATCCTTATGTATACAGGGATGATGATTATGATGAGTTGATAGGTTCAAATATGTGTTTTGCACGAAAATTTGATATTAATGTGGATGCTAAAATTGTGGAAAAAATAAAAAATCATGTTTTATATGAATGATTTTAGATAATTAAAATTTGTAATAAGTAGATAGGATAATTATAATGACAAGTTTAAAGAAAAATTTTATATATAATGTGGTTTATCAAATGTTGCTAATTATATTGCCATTGATTACTGCACCATATATTGCTAGAACATTAGGAGCGGAAGGAGTTGGAATTTATTCTTATACATATTCTGTTGCGCAATATTTTTTATTATTCGCTATGCTAGGAATTTCAAACCATGGAAATCGCAGTATTGCAGCAGTACGAGAGGATGATTGTAAATTATCTAGAACATTTTGGTCGATATATTCGATTCAAGCATTTATGTATGTATTAGCAATAATAGCATACTTGATTTATTTATTTGCATTTAATGTCGATAATAAAACAATTGTAGCAATTCAATTTATTTATGTGGTATCAGGAGCATTAGATATAAGCTGGTATTTTTTTGGAACAGAGCAATTTAAAATAACAGTAACAAGAAATATGATTATTAAAATTGCAACAGTAATTTTGATGTTTATATTTGTTCATAATCCAGGAGATTTAGCAAAATATACGGTGATTATGGCAGGTGGGACTTTTCTAAGTCAGGCATATTTGTGGACATATATTTTTAGACAGGTTGATGTGGTAAAGGTAAATTGGATAGATATAAAAAAACACATCAAAGAAGTTATTATTTTGTTTATACCGGTTATAGCATATAGTATTTATAAATTAATGGATAAAATTATGCTTGGAAATATGACAACTTATATGCAAGTTGGCTATTATGAAAATGCAGGAAAAATAATAAATATACCAATGGGAATTATTACAGCATTGGGAACAGTTATGCTTCCACGTATGTCTAATATGATAGCAAAAGGTGAAATGCGAAAATCAGTTGAATATATTAGGATATCAATAAAACTTGTTACAGTAATAGGTTCAGCAATTGCATTTGGTTTGATAGGTATAAGCAATGTTTTGGTGCCGGTATATTTTGGATATGAATATATGCCATGTATTATGTTAATAAATTTGTTATCAATAACTGTGTTTTTTATATCATGGGCAAATGTTGTTAGAACACAGTATTTGATGCCACTACATCATGATAAAATTTACGTTGAATCAATGATTATTGGAGCTGTAGCAAATTTTATTATTAATTCAATGCTAATTCCTAAATTTGCAGGAGTTGGAGCAGCAATTGGAACTATAGTAGCAGAATTTACAGTTATGATTGTTCAGATGATAGGAATTCGCAAGGAACTTCCAATATTTTTGTTTTGTGGAAAATCAATACCGTATTTAGTGATAGGGGTTATAATGCAAATTATTGTTAAAAAATATGGAATGATTTTTGAAATTTCTATTACAACTTTGATAGGACAAGTGGTAGTTGGTGGAGTTGTATATTGCTTATTATGCGGATGTTATTTTAAGTTATTTAAAGACGAACTTGGAACTATGATAATAAGTGAAATAAATAAGAAAATAAAAAGAAAATAATAGATTATATTAAAAAATCCTGTTATGGAGTGTTTGAGAACTGAAGTTTTTGCAAATCAAAGTAAATTATTGAATTGAATAAAAAATACGAAAAAATTTCGAAAATTAGATTCACTTTTTGTAAAAAAGAGACTTCTATATTACGAGGGAGAAAATACGAATGAATACAACACTAATCATCATGGCAGCCGGAATCGGCTCCAGATTTGGAGAAGGAATTAAACAGTTAGCACAGATGGGACCGAATGGAGAGATCATCATGGATTATTCCATTCATGATGCAAAAGAAGCAGGATTTAATAAAGTAGTCTTTATTATCCGCAAAGACATTTTCAAGGAGTTCGAAGAAATCATTGGAAACAGGATCAAAGAACAGATCGATGTTGAATATGTATTTCAGGAGCTTGATGATCTGCCAGAAGGTTTTGAAGTACCAGAAGGAAGAACAAAACCATGGGGAACAGGACAGGCAGTCTTATGCTGCAAAGATGTAGTGAAAGAACCATTTGTGATCATCAATGCAGATGATTATTATGGAAAAGAAGCATTTGTGAAACTGCATGATTTCTTAGTATCTGGAGAAGACCTTGGAAGAGAATTTACCATGGGAATGGGCGGATTCATTTTAAAGAACACATTAAGCGACAATGGAACAGTGACCAGAGGAGTCAGTGTTGTTGATGAGAATGGTTTATTAAGCCAGGTACATGAGACAACAGGAATCGAAATGGGAGAAGACGGACAGATCAAATGCGACAGCGAAGAAGTACAGAAATGGATCAGTCCAGAAGATAAGGTATCCATGAACATGTGGGCAGGATATCCAGAATTTTTAGATTTCTTAGCAGAGGATTTCAAAGATTTCCTTGTGAATGTGGAAGAAGGAGATTTAAAGAGCGAATATCTGTTACCGAACATCGTGGACAAACTTTTGAAAGAAGAAAGAGCGAACGTGAAGGTGTTGGAGACACAGGATCGTTGGTTTGGAGTTACATATAAGGAAGATAAGGAGACTGTGCAGGAAGCTTTTAAGGAATTGATCGCTGATGGGGTTTATGCGGAGATGCTTTGGGAGTAGATGAAATTTAAAAACTTAGCCAATACAATTTGATTGTATTGGCTAAGTTTAGTTAAGAAAGAAATTTGGAGAAAATGCAAATGAATATAAATATATTAAAAAATTTAGAACATTTAAAATTATTTGAATATTATTATGTATATCAAGATTGTATTTTAGGCACAGCAAGTTTAATTTTGATAATAAGTTTATTGATAATAATAGTTTTAAAATTAAATTATAAGAATTTATGGGAGTCTGTAAATAGAAAAATTTTTTTTAAAGATATAATTATAATCATGAGCATTTTATTAGGAGGAATGCTACTAAATATATTAGGAATAGAATCAAACTTAAAATTAAGCCATGTACCAATACTGCTATTTTTTTATGGTTCCATTTTGATATTATTTATTCAGTTAATAGAAGCTGTTCAATATAAAAACACATATAAACAAATTATAAAAAGAACATTGAATATTTATATAGGAGCAATTGAAGGTATGATATTCTTGTTAACGATAATAGGTAGTTTTTATGTTTTACAATTAATGGTGTCTATATTAAGTATTATTTTGTTAAGAATATTGAGTTATATTATTGATGATAATAAAAAAAATAATATTGAAGATGATAATACATTAAGAGAAGATTATCCAATAGAAAAAGTAGAAAAATTATTCGAATCAAGGAAAAGACAATTAAATAGTATTTGTGAAGAGTTAAAGAAATTCCATGGAGAAAGAGAATCATTTGCAGTTGCAATTTCAGGGAAATGGGGAATTGGAAAAACAAGCTTTGTTAATGCATTAGAAAAGAAAATTGAACGTGCAGAATTTGTGCATATAGAATGTGCGATAGGATATGATGTTAAAGAAATCTTGAATGAAATGTCATTACAATTAATGGACATATTTAGAGATAATAAAATATATGTTTTACAAAATGGAATTATAGAAAAATATTTTAGAAAAATATCTGAATTTGCAAATAACATGGGATATGATAAATTTGCAAAAATAATAGATGGGTTTAGACAAAATGAAGAAAAAAGTTATTCAAAAATGAAAGACTTAATGAATGAAGAATTAGAAAAGTTCCATCAAATTACGAAAAAAAATATTTATTTTATCGTAGATGATATGGATCGAATTATAGATGAGAATATGAAAATATTATTATTTCAAGCAGTTAGAGAATGTGTGCAATTAAATCATTGTGTAACATTATTTGTGATGGATTATGATCAATTAGTTAATCATAATATGAGTCGAGAATTTTTTGAAAAATACATTAATTATCAAATCGAATTATGTGAGGTAAAATATGCGGAAATGATAGAGAATTATCTAAATAGTTATTTTACCAGAGACTTTTTTGCTGATAAAACTGAATATTAAAAAAGTAAGGAAAAGCTTATAAAAAATTATATTTTAGAATATGGAGAAAAAGTTACATATAAGGTCAGAAAAAATATACAAAAGTTAGAAAGTGTTGTGAATTATATAAAAAACAGAAATAAACAAATAAGTTGGTTATTAGAAATAGAAAAGAAACTACACAGTGGAATGCATAACCCAAGAAAGGTTAAAAGATATCTAAAAGAAATAGAAATAAATTTGTTTATTGCTGACTTATTATGGTTTCAAAATAAAAATTGTCAATATAATGAGTATTCTAAAGAACCATGGGAAAAATATATAATTGAGATTTGTTTTTTTAAGACATTTTTACAAGAATCATATATGCAGATGATTAAAGCAAAAGATTTTTATCTTTTAAAAAAGGACGAAAAGAATAGTTTTATTGCTAATTTAGTTATTGAAGATTTGAATTTAGAAGCTAAAAAGTACAATGAATTAATAGAAATATTAGTTTATAGGTTGTATGTGGTTGATAGTAATATAGATAAATCTGAACATCAAAAGTTATTAGATGAAATTGATAAGGATAGAATAAAAGAGGAAAATATTTTATCATATCTTAATGAATGTATGGGGATTAGAATAGATTTTGATAGACTGGATAAAATTATATATTTTTTGTTGGAAAATGAACTATCTAATGCAGATTATCAATCGGAAGTTATAATTAAAATAGTTGAAGCTCTTGATTTTAGTGAATATAACTTGAGACAGACAAGATTTTACGAAATGATAAAAAAAATAAAAAGACTTGTTGATGAAAAAACGATAGAAGAAGATAGGATGCAGATGGATTTAATTTTAGAAGAGATTCAAGAAAAGTTTATTTCAATTAATTTATGTGGCATAGTTGATTTGCTAAAAATTATATATGGAGATTTGAACCAAAAAGAGTTTGAAAATGTAAGAAGAATTTCACAATTGTTGGTTGTAATAAAAAAAATAAATGAAGTAGCGGATAATAAAATTAAAATTCATCAAGTTAATAAAGATGTGGAAAATATAGCAAATTATTTTTGTAATTTAGAAAAAGAATTTTGTAAAGAAGATTTTTTAGAGATAAAAGAAGAATGTTTATATTTTTTACAACCTATTAAGAATATGTTTAAAATATTAGAACTTTTATATAAGGAAGCGGAAGAAGTTTATAATATAGGTTTAGAAAAAGTTAATATTAGAAATGTACAAAGTATAATACAAAAAGTCGAAAGACGAGAGAGAAAACAGTTAGCAAATGATGAAAAAGATCTATTTGCTGAAGAATTTATGCAATTGGCATATGAAATAAAACAAAAGCTACATATTTATACAGAAGATGAAAAGAAAAAAATGTTGAGGATGTTAAATGAGACATATAATAAATTAGATAAAGAAACAAATATAAGAAAAAGAGCTGAAAAAGAATGGAGATGGTTGAGGATAGATTTATTTAAACTAAATAAAAGATATAATTTTACGAGTTAGTGAAGAACTTAAGCATTCCTGAGACATTAAGAAATCGTAAGCGCTGAGACTGTTTCAAGTTTTGTGTTTACACAAAACTTGAAACAGTCTCATTAAAAGAGCAAATAGAAAAATTGAAGATTCAGATATCAAACTATGAGAATATTTAGATTCCAGAAACTTTAATAAATCAGTCCAAACTTAAGCTCCCAGGGACCTTAATGTTAAGTAATCAGTCTACAAAATAAATTGTAACATTAAACACAATTATTAAAAATATTCCAAACAAAATACGCATTTAACATATAGAACAGGAGAAGGCACAAGAATGAAGACTATCATAGGAAAAATCACAATAGACATTCTAACATCGATCTATCAGCCGTTTTGGTTTGCAATTTTGTTATCAATAATGACAATGTTCTTTTATTTGTATGTAAAATGTCCAGAGGGAGCAGGCAAGGGATGGAAAGCAGCTATCCGGACATGGATCGATCATTTTAAAAGAGATAGAGAATTTCGTAAAAAATATATATTGTTTTTCTATATTACCATGGTATTATTTAAGACATTGATCAACCGAGATATGTGGATGAATCCATTATGTGATGTGTGGGGAGTATGGGGAATATACAGATATAATACAGTGACAGGCCAGCGCATTTTAACATCAGAGTGTATAGAAAATTTTTTCCTGCTTATGCCGTATATAGTATTAATGTTTTGGAATTTTGAAGAAAAAATATTTGGTAAGAAAGTGTATATAGGGAAAATCATATTAAAAAGTATTCAAATAGCGTTTCTGTCATCTCTGACAATTGAGCTGTTGCAGTTGTTTTTAAGATTAGGAACATTTCAAATATCAGATTTATTTTTTAATACAATTGGCGGGTTAGCAGGAGGAATTATTTATTTTCTAGTGAATGCCGTGGCAGAACGGATTAGACGAATGAGAAATTAAATACGACCAAACACAAACACCCCATTCAGAAATTGGTACTACAAATTGCACAAAAACAATAACAAAGACAGATTTATTACTGAAAATTTTGCTAACAGCAGAGGGAAAATGCAAATGAAATGTTGTAATTTCCTAGAAAATAATGCTACATATTGATTCTCCGAAAGTAATTTGATAAAATATAAAGCATAAATACAGGATACATAATACAACACGATATAAAGAGGAGAATAACAATGCATTTATTAGGAACAATTGCAATGATTTTAGTGTTAAGCTTAATGATCGCAGGGCTTTTAAAATTAAATTACAAAGATTTATGGGTATCAGAAGATAAGACATCCAGAGAGCCAGAGGCAAGAAGATTAAGAAGTTGTTAAGTATAAGATCAATAAGATAAAAGAGCAGGTACGAAACAGAGTACCTGCTCTTTTTGGCCTTACAATAAGAAAGAACTGCTGATTCCGCCATCTACAACAAGGTCGATTCCACTAATGAATCGTGCGGCATCAGAGCAAAGGAAAGCAGCTGCCATTCCAAGGTCTTTTTCTTTTGCGAAACCACGAAGAGGTGTGCGATTTTGGATTTCTTCTAATCGTTCTGGTGTTTTTAAGTTTGTTTTTGCGAGCATATCTGTGTATACGAATCCAGGATTTAAGCTGTTGACACGGATGCCATATGGACCAAGATCGCGGGAAAGGCTTCTTGTAAGACCTTTTACGCCGCTTTTACATAAAGTATAGGCCTGAATATCGTGCATTCCGAGGATTGAAGCAAGGGAAGAGATAAAGAGAATGCAGCCGGATTTTCGTTTCTTCATATTCGCAGCAACAGCCTGTGAGAATAAAAATGGTGCTTTAGCCTGAGTGGCGATGATGGTATCTAATTCTTCTTCGGTAAAGTCAAAATAATCTTTTTTGTTATTGATCCCAGCATTGTTAACCAGAATGTCGATAGGTGTAGTTTCTTCGATTTTGGAAATGAGTTCGTCATAGTGTGCGGTATCTGTGACGTCGAATACGTAATAAGAACAATGTTCCCCGAGCTTGTTGGCGGCTTCTTTTAACTTTCCTTCTCGACGTCCAAGAATAATAACGTTAGCATCCGCATCCAGAAGTTCGCTTGCAATGGCGAACCCAATCCCGGTAGCTCCTCCAGTGACGATGGCAGTTTTCCCTTTTAAGGAGATTTCTTTTTTCATAATGCTTTCCTTTCGTGAAAATGTTAAAAAACAACAAAAAATATTTAAAATAAAGAAAAAATCTTTATAACAAAGATTATAATACAAATAACAAAAATGTCCATATGAAAATACAATAAAATAAGGAAGTATTTAAGGAAAGGATAGCCAGAATCTATTGACATTATAGAGAATAATATTTATAATAAAAAGTATATGTGAAGACAAATATATAGAACGTTTTACACAGGATATAACAGGTATACAGGTAACAAAACAGGTCAGATGACTGAAGGGGAGATTTATGGATACTACATTAATAATTATGGCAGCCGGAATCGGATCAAGATACGGTGCAGGAATCAAACAGCTTGCGAAGATGGGACCGAATGGTGAGATCATTATGGATTATTCAATTCGTGATGCGAAAGAAGCTGGATTTAATAAGGTTGTATTTATTATCCGTAAGGACATCTTTGAAGAATTTGAAGAGATAATTGGCAGCCGAATTAAAGATCAGATTGATGTAGAATATGTATTTCAGGAATTAGATGACCTTCCAGAAGGATTTGAAGTACCAGAAGGACGTACAAAGCCTTGGGGAACAGGACAGGCTGTTCTTTGCTGCAAGGATATCGTCAAGGAACCATTTGTGATCATCAACGCAGATGATTACTATGGAAAGGAAGCTTTTGTGAAGCTTCATGATTTCTTAGTATCTGGAGAAGATCTTGGAAGAGAATTCACAATGGGAATGGCAGGATTTATCCTGAAGAATACATTAAGTGACAATGGAACTGTCACACGAGGAGTTAGTGTTGTAGATGAGAATGGATTATTAAGCCAGGTTCATGAGACAACAGGAATTATGATGGGGGAAGATGGTAAGATCAAGTGTGATCTTCCAGATGTTCAGGAATGGATCAGTCCAGAGGATAAGGTTTCTATGAATATGTGGGCTGCATATCCAGAATTTTTAGAGTTCCTTGCAGAAGACTTCAAGACTTTCTTAAGTGAAGTAGAAGAAGGAGATCTGAAGAAAGAATATTTATTACCAAACATCGTAGACAAATTATTGAAAGAAGGACGTGCAAACGTCAAAGTATTAGAGACACAGGATCGATGGTTCGGTGTAACTTATCAGGAAGATAAGGAAGCTGTACAGAAAGCATTTGCCGGATTGATCAAAGAAGGTGTCTACCCAGCGAATTTATGGGGCTAAGATATATGGCATAATTTAGGGGCAGTCAGTGTTGAACTGGCTGCCTGTTTTATTTCAGAGGAAGTTTTGGTGAGGTCCGCTTTGGAATAGAATAAGGAGGATCAAAATGAAATATAGCAAAACAATTGCGGGAATTACGATAGAGATTTGTGAAAAAGCAATAGGAGAAGATCTTGTTTTAACTCTAAGCGGTGGTGAGAAACCGCATATTGGCTGTGTTGTTCAGGCAGTTCCACGCCCTTCGTTGAGTGGTGACGGAACGATCAGTGTCACTTCATCTGTGATCAACCTGACAGGTCACAAAGACGAATTTCTATGCCGCAGACTGGCTGAGAATCGATGCAGGGAAACAGGAAAAGTAGTGGTATGCACAGGCGGGGTGCACATGGATCATATAACGGGAGAACAGATCGAAGAATTATTAAAGAATATCAATCGTATGATGACAGAATAAGATCATAGAAGATGATCAGAAAGCAGGTGATTTTTTGAAATTTATTCATATTGCGGATGTTCATTGGGGAGCCAGACCAGAGAGAGAGCAGACATTTGGAAGGATCAGAGAACAAGAGATCAAAGAGACATTTCAAAGAGTCATTGATCATGCGAATAAGCAACAGGTAGATCTGTTATTGATCGCAGGGGATCTGTTTGATCAGCCGCCAACGCAGCAGGAGCTGAGAGAAGTGGATTATCTGTTGTCTAGACTGAATCATACAAGAACGGTTTTGATCGCAGGGAATCACGATCATCTGGAACCGCATGATGCATTTTCCCAGTATAAATGGAATTCGGAAGTTTATCTTCTGGATGGAAAACAAAGAGATCATATTTCTTTTGAAGATCTTGAAACGACCATTTATGGCTTTAGTTATTGGAAGAATCAGATCACGAAACCATTGTATGATCACATGAAACCAGATGAGAGCGAAGGCAGTGATTTTTCAATCCTGCTGGCACATGGAGGGGATGAAAGTCATATCCCGATTCAGAGAGAAGCGTTAAAATGGTCTGGATTCGACTATATCGCTCTTGGACATATCCATAAACCAGAGATCATTTTCGAAGATCTGATGGCATATGCAGGATCGCTGGAACCATTGGATCACACAGAGACGGGATATCATGGGCTGATCGAAGGGGAGATTAGCGAAGAAAAGAAACAAATAACCTTCGTTCCCTTTGCAAAGAGAATGTATACACAAGTGGAAGTCATGATATCCGATGAGATGTCAGCGTTAGAGATCATAGATCGGGTGGAAACAGAACTTTCATATCGTGGAAGAGAGAATATATATGAAATTATACTGACAGGAAGTATTGATCCACAGATCCATCTGGACTTTTATGAGATCACGAGCCAATATATGGTCACAGATATCATTTATGAAACGAAGAATCAATGGGAATACGAACAGCTATCAGAGGAAGATGATTTTATCATCCAGAAGGTTGCAGATATTTTAAAAGATGAACCAGAGGCTTTGCGTTATGCGATGGAAGCTTTAACATATGCCAGGGAGAAGTAAAAGATGAAGATTGAGGAGATCAATATTGATGGATTTGGAAAATTTCATAAATATCATTGCCAGACATCTGGGAAGTTAGAAGTTTTCTATGGCAAGAATGAATCTGGCAAGACAACACTTCGTAAGTTTATGATCGCAATGCTGTTTGGGCTGGAGAAATCAAGAGGACTTGCTGCAAGATATGATGATTTCACCAGATATCAGCCAGTAAATGGCGGCATTTACGGTGGCTCCATGGTCTTTGAAAAGGACGGGATCAGATATAAGATCATGCGAAACTTCGCACAAGGGCAGACAGAGTATCGCATATTTGATGCGGATACGATGGAGGAACTTAAGGGGAAGGAATACTTATTCGAATCCGATCAACAGGCATTTGAGAATACGGTTTCGATGACACAGGCAGAGATTCGTACAGGCAGAGAGATGAAGGAAGTTTTGCAAAATTCCATGGCGAATCTGCGAAGCAGCAAGGATGCCGCGATCGACCTTCGAAAAGCGGTCGATCATTTGAAAGCCAGACGAAGACAAATGCGAAAAGATCCTGTGTTTGCACAGATTGACAATTTGCGAAGACAGCAGGGGTCATGGCAGTATGATGCACAAACGTTGAATGAATATGAACAGGAAGAGAGAGAGATTCGGAAACGTTTAAGACAAAAGAGAAAGTTGACGCTGCTTCAGAAGATTTTGCTGTGGTTTCGAAAGTTATTTGGTGGGGAAGATGAAGAACGAATTCGCAAAATAGAACTAAGACATCGCTTAGAGATCATAGAGATCGAGAAAGCACAGCTTATGCAGCAAAAGGAAGAGGCAGATAAGAAAAAGCAGGAATACGAGATTTTGCTGGGGCAGAAAAGGAAGAAAGAACTTGAAATTCACGAGATAGAACTTGCAATGAAAGCGATCAAGGAAGCTGCAAGCCAGGTACAAAAGACTTTTGGACAGGAACTAAATGAGAAGATCTCAGAGATTTTTTGTGATATGACGAATGGAAAATATACGCAGGCAGTCATGGATGAGAATCTTTCGATGATGGTTTATGATGGATTTGATCATGTCGATATGAAGTATTTAAGCAATGCCACGGTAGAACAATTATACTTTGCGCTGCGTCTTGCATCGGCCGATCTTTTATATGAAAATGATGCATTTCCGTTGTTTTTAGACGATGTGTTCGGTAATTATGATGACGAAAGACTGGCACAGACGATGCAGTATTTAAGTCACCATACAGACCGTCAGATCTTTTTATTTACGGGCAGGAAAGAAATACTTCGTTTATTGGATGAGAAAGAAATTTTATATCATCTTATTTCTTTATAGCTTTTTCTGTGCTAAGATAATGAGAGATAAAGTAACAAAGGAGATCAAAATATATGGCAAAGAAGATGACCATGGCAGACATCGCGAATTTATCAGGAGTTGGAAAAAGCACAGTATCCCGCTATTTTAACGGGGGATATGTAAAGGATGAGACGAGAGCGAAGATTCAGAAGGTCATTGAAGAATACAACTATACACCGAATGCATTTGCAAGATTGAATGCGAAACAAAGCAACGTGATCGGTGTAGTTGTGCCGACATTAAATTCTAAGATCACAAGCCGTGTGATCACAAGTATCGATCGGTATTTAAGAGAAAAGGGGTATACAACCCTTATTCAGAACTCAGACCACGATATTGATCAGGAATTACAGAATATCCAGCGCCTGATCCAGTTAAATGTGGATGGGATCTTGATCAGTTCCATAGCGATCACAAAGGACCACAAAGAGCTGTTAAAGAAAGCGGGAATTCCAGTGGTTGTTTTAACACAGGATTATGAAGATGGAATTTCCATTATTTATGATGATTATCATGCAGGGAAAACGATCGGAGAGTATATCGGGAAGAAAGGACATCAAAAGGTTGGATATATTGGTGTCTATGAGACAGACCAGGCAGTTGGGATCGAGCGTAGAAATGGTGTGTTAGATGGATTGAAAGAATATGGGATCACACCGGTGACAGGGAAGAGTGATTATAGTTTTATTGGTGGACAGACAGTTACAAGAGAATTACTTGAGAGGGAATCAGATTTAGATGCGATCATCTGTGCAACAGATCGGCTTGCGTTTGGTGCATATAAGATTTTACACGAACATAAGAAGAGGATTCCAGAAGAAGTGTCTGTGGCAGCGTTTGGAGGATATGATGAAAGTACCCTCCTGACGCCAGAGCTTACAACGCTAAAGTTTGATTCCTATGGAATGGGATACCTTGGAGCGGAAACGATCCTTAAGATGATCACAGGAGAACCAGTATCCAAGAAACAGATTGTGGGATATGAATTTATTGAAGGCGGAAGTGTCAGATCATAAATTCTTCATATGTGCTTATAATATCGCCCTCCTTCCGTATTATTCGGAACGGAGGGTTTTGCCGTTTACCTGTTGCTTTGTTAAGTCGTCTCACATAAAACACAAATAAAAGTAATAAAATAAAAAATGTGGTATCGATTCCATAAATACTATTGACAAATAGAAGAGAAAGTTATAAGATACAGATATGGAACCGATACCATAATAAGTTTCGCAATAAAAAAGGAGAGAAGATATGGATTACGCAAAAATCGCCAGCCAGGTCATCGAGCATGTTGGTGGCAAACAAAACATTAAGTCAGTTCAGCATTGTGCAACAAGACTTCGTTTACAGTTAAAAGACAACGATCTTCGCAATGAAGAAGCAGTCAGCGACATTGAAGGAGTTAAGGGAGTGTTCTTAACACAGTCACAGTTCCAGATCATTTTCGGATCAGGACTTGTAAACTTAGTGTGCGACGAAGTACAGAAGCAGTTAGGAATCTCAGTCGATACACCAGCAGATGCTGAGAAAGAAGAGAAGAAAGGAAATGTTCTTCAGAGATTAGTAAAGTTATTAAGTGATATTTTCGTACCGATCATTCCAGCCATCGTAGCAGGTGGTCTGTTAATGGGAGTGAACAATATCCTGACAGCAGCGATGTTTAGTGGCAAGTCCGTCATTGATCTGTACCCACAGTTTAAGGGTCTGGCAACAGCGATCAACATGTTTGCAAGTGCTCCATTTGCATTTTTGCCAGTATTGATCGGATTTAGCGCAACGAAGAAGTTTGGCGGGAATCCATATCTTGGAGCAGCCATGGGTATGATCATGGTTCATCCAGATCTGTTAAGTGCATACAGCATCGGTATCGCCAAAGCACCAGTATGGGATATCTTTGGATTTAAGATCCAGGCGATCGGATATCAGGGAACTGTACTTCCAGTATTAGCAGTTGCATTTATTTTAGCAACGATCGAGAAAAAGTTACATAAAGTAACACCAACATGGTTAGATAACCTGACAACACCATTGATCTCTATCATGGTAACATCATTTTTAACATTCATCTGCGTAGGACCAGTGTTAAGAGAAGCAGGTAACTTATTAGCAGATGGAATCACATGGGTATATAACACACTTGGATTTGTCGGTGGAGGATTATTCGGACTTGCATATGCACCGATCTGTCTAACAGGAATGCATCACAGCTTTATCGCGATCGAGACACAGCTGATCGCAGCCAAAGCAACAACAGGTGGAAGTTTTATCTTCACAACAGCAAGTATGAACAACGTAGCACAGGGAGCAGCCGTATTAGCAGTTTTATTCTTAACAAAGAATGAGAAGATGAAATCAATCTGTTCTGCATCAGGTGTTTCTGCATTACTTGGAATCACAGAACCAGCAATGTTCGGTGTAACACTGAAATTAAAATATCCATTCTACGCTGCCATCATCGGTTCAGCCGTAGGTAATGCATATTGTGCAGCAACAGGAGTTTTGGCACAGGCATTAGGAGCAGCAGGACTTCCGGGATTCCTGTCCATGCTTCCAAAAGATTACTTAAACTTCGTGATCGGACTGCTCTTATCCATGGGAGTATCCGCAGTTTTAACTGCAGTCTTCTGGAAGAAGTTTAACGTCGAAGGAGAAGATCACAAAGCAGAGACTCCGGTTAAAGAAGAAGTAAAAGAAATCGAAGTACAGGAACCAGCAGATACAACAGAAGAAACAAATGAATTATATGCACCAATGAAAGGTGAAGTTTTAGATGTAGCAAAGTCCGCAGACCCAGCATTTGCAAGTAAGGCAATGGGAGAAGGTGTAGCGATCAACCCAAGCGAAGGCATCGTATATGCACCAGCCGATGGAACGATCAGTCTGATCTTCCCTACAAAACATGCAATGGGGATCACATTAAACTCAGGAGTAGAACTTCTGATCCATGCAGGAATCGATACAGTTAAGATGAATGGCGAAGGTTTTGAGACTTTCGTAGAAACAGGAGCCAAAGTAAAGAAAGGTGATAAATTATTATCTTTTGACATGGATCTTGTGAAAGAAAAAGGATACAAGACACAGACGATGTTCTTAGTTGCAGATGCGAAAGGAAAAGAAGTCGAAGTGGTTGAAGCAGCGGATGCAGATAATAATACGAAGATCATGAATTTAAAATAATCATTATTCGAAGAAGGAAAGGAAACCAGGGCAGATGTTTGAAAAATACAAGAAAGTCTATAAGGCAGATTATGAAAAATGGTATAAAGAAAATGAAGCTTACAGACAACGTGTGGCAGCAGATCAAGACCGATTAAAATTCCATTTAATGCCAAAGACAGGATGGTTAAATGATCCAAATGGTTTATGCCAGTTTAATGGGACATACCATATTTACTACCAGTACACTCCATTTGAACCAACTGGTGAGTTAAAGACATGGGGACATTATACGACAAAAGATTTTATTCATTATGAAGATTTTGGACCAGTCGTATTCCCAGATGAAGACATTGATGCCCATGGTGTCTATTCCGGCTCTGCATTTATTGAAGATGATACGATCCACTATTTCTACACAGGAAATTTAAAATATTTTGACAGAGATGATTATGACTATATCAACAGTGGACGTGGAAGTAATACGATCACATTTACAAGTAAAGACGGCTATGAGTTTACCAAAAAGGAATTGTTAATGACAACCGACGATTATCCGGCTGACATGAGCAACCATGTGCGTGATCCAAAAATCTTTAAGAAAAATGAGAAATATTACATGGTTCTTGGAGCAAGGGATGTCGAAGGTGTGGGTATGATCCTTCTATATGAATCTACAGATCTTAAGAACTGGACATACAAGAATCGTATCACAACTCCACAGAAGTTTGGTTATATGTGGGAATGTCCGGATTTGTTTGAGATGGACGGACAGTTATACATCATCTGCTGCCCACAGGGAGTAGAAACACAAGGCATTGATTACGAAAATGTTCATCAGGTCACAGCAATGAAATTAGACTATGATTTTGATACTGATAAATATGAGATCACAGATATCAAACTTTTTGACCGCGGATTTGATTTCTATGCACCACAAAGTTTTGAGGATGAAAGTGGAAGAAGGATTCTGATCGGATGGATGGGAATCCCAGACGCAGACTATACGAATCCAACCGAAGAAGCAGGATGGCAGCATGCACTGACGATCCCAAGAGAATTATCCGTAAGGGACGGAAAACTGATTCAGGAACCAATCGAAGAATTAAAACAACTTCGAAGTGAGGACAAAGCAGTTTGTACATTTTGTTATGGACAGACGATCATCATGCAAAATGCAATCTATGAAGCTGTTGTAGATTTTAAACGATGCAGAGAAATGGTAATGACACTGCGCGAAGGGATCACTCTTTCCTATAAAGACAATATCCTGACCTTAAATCTTGGGGTCTATGGAAGTGGAAGATCAACAAGAAAAGTCAGATTAGAAAAATTAGAGCATCTTCAGATTTTTGCGGACACTTCATCTTTAGAAATCTTTGTAAACCACGGAGAAGAAGTTTTTACAACAAGAATCTACAATCATCATGGAAGACTACTGATTAATGGAGAATGTTCTGGTATAATGACTGTATATCCATTAAAATCATTCGAAATTGAAGGAGGAAGACATGAAGAATAAATTATGTGGGATCGGAGAAGCACTGATCGATTTTATTCCAGAAGTTAAGGGACAGAGACTAAAAGATGTACCTTCATTTAAAAGAGTCGCAGGAGGAGCACCTGCCAATGTAGTCGGGGCAGTTACGAAGCTTGGTATTCCATCCAAATTTTTAACAAAGCTTGGAGATGATCCATTTGGAGATTATATCGTGGAAGTATTAGATGAAGCAGGAATCGACACTTCGAATATCGCAAGAGACAAAGAAGGGGAAACAGCCTTAGCATTCGTATCCCTTGCCTCTGACGGAAATCGTGATTTTAAATTTTATAGAAAAAACAGTGCAGATTTACGCTACAGTGTAGAAGATATCCCGGCAGATATCTTAAACGATTGTGGAATGATTCATTTTTGCAGTGTAGATCTTGTGGAATCTCCAATGAAGGAAGCTCACAAGAAACTGATCGATATGGCGATCGCGCAGAATGTGAAAGTATCTTTTGATCCAAACTTAAGATTTTCATTATGGGACGATCTTGATCAATTAAAAGAGACAGTCAATGATTTCTTAAAATACGCAGATATCATCAAGATTTCTGACGAAGAACTGGAATTTATCACAGGACATACAGATATCAAAGATGCTCTGGACGGTTTATTTGCTGATCGTGCAAAATACGTTATCTACACAAAAGGAGCTGACGGAGCAGAAGTGTATACAAGAAATGGAATGGTAGAAGCTTCTGGATATAAGATCGATGTCCGAGATACGACAGGTGCTGGAGATTCGTTTATCGGAGCATTCCTATACTGTCTGTTAAATGATGAAGTAGAAGATTTGGAGTCAGTAAGTGATGACACATTAAGAAACTACCTTGATTTTGCCAATGCTTATGCAGCGAACACAACAACAAAAGAAGGTGCATTAGCAGCCATGGCAGATCGAGCTGAGATGGATGAATGGATGAAGACATTAAAGAAATAAATCCTTATATATCATAGAAGAAAGAAGAGCTGAATGTAGTATTTGGCTCTTTTTTTCTCCTTTTGTGGAAAGTAAAAATGCTTGACGAAGGATTGTTAAAATATTACAATTTGAAACATAATTATCGTGCAAAATATTTACAAAATAAACAAAAAAGGAGAAACGAAATGAGATTTGCTGTGATTTTAAAACAAATTCCAGATGATTCGATCAAAGATGAATATCAGGATGTGGATCAGTTAAATGACAGTGATAAGAACGTAATAAAAGAAGCACTGGATTTAAGAGACCGCTATGGTGGAACTGTAGACGTGATCGGATTTGGACCATTATCTGCAGAAGATGTTATGAAAGAGACGCTTACTTATGGAATTGATGATGCCTTCCTGATCAGTGATCCCCAATTCGCAGATATGGATGTATCACAGGTAGCCAAGATCGTCGCAGCGGTGATCAAAAAGCTTGAGCCATATGATCTGGTCTTATGCGGACGGCAGGCAATTGATGGAGACAGTGCCCATATGGCTTCTATGACCTCTTGTGCGTTGGAGATCCCATTGATCGCGTATTCTGACGAGATCACAGAGATGAAAGATGGAAGTGTTTTCGCAACATGTATGGGTGATCAAATGGCATATAAGGTAGAAGCAAAAACTCCAGCAATGATACTTTCTATCAGAGAGAAGAACAAGAACCGTTTTCCATCCGTACCAGATATCATGAAAACATATGATGGAACATATAAGACAAAGATATTGACGAATGAAGACCTGAGTCTTTTTGTGACCAAGAGAAAAGTAACGCAACTTAGAAAATATGAAGTCAAAAGCAGCAAACAGCAAAAACTTGTTATGATCGGTGGAAAAGATGAAGAAGAAAAGGCGGCACAGATTCTTCAGTTGTTAAAGCAAAAGAGCGTGATCTAGGAGGTGTTTGGATATGAATTGGGGGAAAAAAGAAGGAATCGTTGTTGTTGGAGAGATTCAAAAGAGAGAGATCATGCCGCTGACGTTGGAATTGATCGGGGCAGCAGGAAAACTTTCGAAGGAAAGAGATCTTTCATTGTCAGTTATTCTATCAGGATGTGGGATCAAAGAAGAGGCAAAGAAGCTTTACAATTACGGAGTTGATGAAATTCTTTGTATCGAAGATGAAAGATTAATAGAAGGACATATGCAGCTGCATCATGATGCGGTCATAGAAGTTTTAAAAGAAAAGGATCCGAAAGTGATTCTGATCGGAGGAACGGCATCAGGAAGAGTCCTTGCAGGAAAGACAGCTTATGCATTTGATACAGAATTAGTCTGTGATGCATCGAAACTTACATACGATGAGAAACAGGAACAACTTATCATCACAAGACCGGCATTCGATGGAAAAAATATGGCAGACTTTTTGATCGATCCATCCTTGACATCGGTGATCACGATCCGTACAGGAGTGATGGGAAAAGCAGAATACAAGGAAGACAAACAAGGTGAGATGTTATATGTGCATCCAGAATGTCTGAAGGAAGAACAACAAAATCTGATCTATCATGGAGCAGCAGGAAAAAGTGGAAAAGAAGTCCATCTGGATACAGCAAGGATCATAGTTTCTGGTGGCCGTGGGATGAAGGGAGAAGAAGGATTTGCGCTTCTTGAGAGACTTGCAGAGAAGATCGGAGGGGAAGTTGCATGTACAAGACCGTGTGTAGATGCAGGATGGATGCTTCCAACACAGCAGGTAGGACAGTCAGGAATCTCCGTAAAACCGAAACTCTATCTTGCATTCGGTATTGCCGGGGCAATTCAGCATATGACAGGAATTGATGCAGATTGTATCATTTCAGTCAATAATAATCCGAGGGCTGCGATCTTTGCATACAGTGATTATGGTGTGGTTTCAGATGCAAAGAAATTACTGGAGAGTATGTTAAAACAGGTGGAAGAAGGGAGAGAATTCTTATAAAAATAGAAAAATATGCTGTGTATTCGATTTTGATACACAGCATAAAGTTTTTCAGAAGATGAGTTCCAGACTAGAGAATTTTGGTTGATATTGAAAATGATCAGCCAGCTAATCGTGAATTAACATTCTGAAAAAGTGGTTTTTCAAAGTTATAATTTGCCCGATTTACACGAAGATAGCCATATTTCTTCCCATATTTAAACTGTAGATAAATCTTTTTCTTAGAATAAGTTAATTTCTTTAAAATTACTGCTTTACCTTTTGGGACACGAAAAGCAACTTTTTTGCTGCCAGCTTTTTTATAAAAAGTTACTTTTTTGGCAGTGATAAACTTATTTTTTGCAAAATATCTGGAATATTTATCTTTTCTGTTTTGTCCGAGTTCGCTTCGTACAGTTTTTGTAGAAGATGCAGTTCTAATGAATTTTTGCTTACTGTATTTATAAGGCAATGTCCAATTGATCCATCCGGTTTCCATAGGTTGTAAACGATATTTAACGGTAATCCCTTTTTTATTGGCAGTAACGATTTCTTCAGCGTAAGATGAGCGGTCATTAAAAGATTTTACAACACGAAATTGGTTGGATTTTTTGTTATAAGTAAAGATTTCATTATAAGTAACGTAGTCATTTTCACCACGGCCAATGATCTGGATAAATGCATGTTGTTTGCTCATTTTTGCATATTTTACAGCAAGATAATAACAGTCGTGACTGCGGAGAGATATCTCTGTGATTCCTTTTCCATTTAGATAGATCGTAAAACGGTTGATATACCAGCCTTCTTGATCGGGCGTTGTACGGATGATTACAGAATCAGCATTTCCGTCTCCAGTGATGTCAACATTACCAGCATAAGTTCCAGAAGTTTTTGTTTGAGGTATGTTTTTAACAGAAGCTTTTACAAATGATGGTGTCATAATGCATAATGTAAAAGCAAAAAGAAAACAACCTAAAATCCTGTATACATTTCTTTTCATAAGAAAATCCCTCCTTAAAATTATGAAAGCTAATTGTTTCTGATTATATTTTAACATATTTTATTGTAGAAAATGCACAAAAATATGATATGTATAATAATTAAATTAAAGAATGTGACGAAATTAAAAAAAGTGCTTATACAAGACATAAAAAGTGTGTATAATAATGCATTGACAAGAAATAAGCAGGAAAGAACGCAGTGAAGATTGCACACAATAGAAAGTGGAGATCCGCAACGAGTTTGGTTGAGGATTCCCACTATTTTTTTGCATTATTTCTTGAAGAAAAGCAACAATTTATCACAACAAGAAGAGGAGAAAAGAAAATGCCACAGAATAAAAGAGAAAGCCTTATCTATACATTCATCATGTGTTTCATGATGGTATTTTGGATGAGCATATACAACGTATCATTACATATGGGAGGATTATCAATGGAATCCATCAAAGCCGGATGGTTAGGGTTCCCGATCGCATATATTTTTGCAATGTGCTGCGACTGGTTCTTTGTATCTAAGATCGCAAAAGGATTTGCATTTAAATATCTTGTAAAACCAGACAGCTCTGTTTTAAGAAAAGTTATTTCAGTATCTTGCTGTATGGTTGTTCCTATGGTGATCATTATGTCACTTTATGGAGCAGTCGAAGTTAGTATCGAGATGGGAAATTTCTCAAACTTACTGATGATATGGCTTACAAATATTCCAAAGAATTTTGTAATGGCACTTCCATATCAGTTGATCATTGCAGGACCTGTTGTACGCTTTGTGTTTAGAGCTGCATTTCCTGAAGGAAAAGTGCTTGCATAATACAAAAATAGAATTTTATAGTTGAATAAGTTTTAAAAGGTTTTGAATCATAGTTTTGTAACAAAATGATACTGTGATTCGAAGCCTTTTTTTCTTTATTTATTTTTAAGAATCTATAAAATACTTTCATTTGCTTTTATTAAATTTCAAAAGCGCATTGACAAATGAAATGAAATGATGTAATATAACAGCATAAATAACAGAAAACAAAATAAAACAAACAAAAATGAAAGTGAAGGTATGAAGTATGATTACAGTAGAACAGTTAGCAAACATGGTAGATCACACGAATTTAAAAGCATTTGCAGATGATGCAGCATTTACGAAATTATGTGATGAAGCGAGAAAATATAATTTCAAGATGGTAGCGATCAATCCGGCACAGACAGTACGTTGTAAAGAGAAATTAAAAGATTCTCTAGTTCATGTAGGAGCAGCGATTGGATTTCCTTTGGGGCAGACAACATTAGAATGTAAGATCTTTGAAACAAAAGATGCTATTAAAAAAGGAGCTGATGAGATTGATTATGTGATTAATGTAGCAGAATTGAAAAATAAAAATTATGACTATATTAAAAAAGAGATGGAAGAGATCGTAAAAATCTGTAAGGAAGCAGGAAAGATATCAAAAGTTATTTTTGAAAACTGCTATTTAACTGATGACGAGAAAGTCAAGGTAGCAGAAATTGCGAAAGAAGTAAAACCAGATTTTATTAAGACATCCACCGGATTTGGAACTGGCGGAGCAACTGTGGAAGATGTAAAATTAATGAAATCTGTTGTTGGAGATGAAGTAAAAGTAAAAGCAGCAGGAGGAATCAGAGATCTAAAAACAGCTTTAGCAATGATTGAGGCAGGAGCAGAAAGACTTGGGACAAGTGCTGGAGTAGCAATTGTTGAAGAATACATGAAGCAGAAATAAAAGGAGTTGATTCCATATGAAAGAAGTAAAAGTTTGTCTGGTCGGTTCTGGACGTGCAGGAATGATTCATGGGCATAATTTAGCAGGAAGTGTTCCAGGAGGAAAGATCATTGCTGTTTGTGATCCGGTAGGAAATGTCGCAGAAAATGCAGCGAAGGAGCTTGGAATCGATCTTTTTTATAAAGATTATCACGATGTGATGAAAAATGAAGAAATTGATGCTGTGATTATAGCGTGTCCAACAAAATTCCATAAAGAGATTACGGTAGCAGCAGCCAATGCAGGAAAACATGTTTTCTGTGAAAAACCAATGGCAATGAATGAAGATGAATGCGATGAGATGATCAACGCAGCTAAGGAAAATAATGTAAAGCTTCAGATTGGATTTATGAGAAGATTTGATGAAAGTTTCCAGGAAGCTAAGAGGATGATCGAAGCAGGAGAAATCGGAGAAGTTGTTTCTGTAAAATCTCATACCAGAGGTCCAAGCAAACCAAAAGAATGGATGTATGATATTTCTATCAGTAACGGACCATTAGGAGAAGTGTGTAGTCATGACATAGACACAGTGCGTTGGTTTAGTGGAAGTGAGATCAGCAGTTTGTATGCAGTTGGTGGTAATTATAGAAATAAAGAAATTGCAGACAAATACCCAGATTTCTATGATAACGTGATTATGAGTGTAGAATTTGAAAATGGAATGCAGGGTGTTGTCGAGGGGGCACAGTATGTACAGTATGGATATGATGCAAGAGTCGAGATTCTTGGAACAGAAGGAGTGATTTCTCTTGGAGATATTCATGAGAAGAAAGTGATCACATGTACGAAGAATCATGATGTAAAACGGCCAACAATGCATAGCTGGACATATTTATTTAAAGATGCCTATGTTGCAGAAGATACGGCTTTTGTCAGAGCAATTCTGGATGATACAGAAGTAAAAGCAACAGGACATGATGGAAAAATGGCAGTGAAGATTGTAAGGATCGGAAATGAATCACTGAAAGAGAAGATGATTAAAAAACTATAGGAGGAAAAACTATGGGAAATAATAATACAGGATTTCGAGCAAAAATTCAGAAATTTGGTGGCGTTTTAAGTGGAATGGTTATGCCGAATATCGGAGCATTTATCACGTGGGGATTAATCACAGCAATCTTTCTTGAAACAGGCTGGCATCCAAATGCACATATTGCAAAACTGATCAGCCCAATGCTTTCCTACTTGCTTCCAATTTTAATTGGATATACAGGAGGTAAGAACTTTTATGGAGACCGAGGTGGGGTTATCGGTGCAGCTGCTACCATGGGAGTCATTGTAGGTGCGGATATTCCAATGTTTATGGGAGCCATGATTATGGGACCGGTTGCAGCACTTTGTATGAAACAGGTAGATAAGCTGTTTGAAGGAAAAATAAAACCTGGATTTGAGATGATTGTAAATAACTTTTCAATGGGTATTCTTGGTATTTTCCTTGTCTTAGCCGCATATTTTGCAATTGGACCATTTGTACAGGCAATTAACGTAGTATTATCTGGTGGTGTTAACTGGATTATTAATCATAAATTAATTCCATTTGCAAGTATCTTTATTGAACCTGCAAAAGTATTATTCTTAAATAATGCGATCAACCATGGAATTTTATCACCAATTGGAATTACACAGGCAGCAAAAGCGGGAAAATCTATTCTATTTATTCTGGAGCCAAACCCAGGGCCTGGAGTTGGAGTATTATTAGCATACACATTCTTTGGAACAGGTACAGCAAAAAGAACTGCCCCTGGTGTAGCAATCATTCATGCATTTGGTGGAATTCATGAACCATATTTTCCATTTATCTTAATGAAACCTCAGATGATCATTGCATCTATCTGTGGAGCTGTATCAGGAAACTTTGTGTTTGAATTCTTTAATTGTGGTTTAGTCGCAACTGCATCTCCAGGAAGTTATTTTTCAGTATTAGCAGTTGCTCCAAAATCTGATTATCTGCCAATTATTGCAGGTATGTTATTATCAACAGCTGTATCTTTCGTTGTAGGATCCTTAATCTTAAAACTATCTAAAGGCGGAGACGATTACGATGATGCATTAGAGAAAAAAGATGCAATGAAAGCCGAAGGAAAAGGCGAAGCTGTAAAAGAAGCAATTGTTGATTTGACAGGAAAAGTAATCAAAAAAGTATATGTAGCATGTGATGCAGGAATGGGATCTTCAGCAATGGGGGCTTCTATTTTGAAAAAGAAAATGAAAGAAGCAGGATTTGATGACATTGAAGTGAAGAATGTATCAATTCCAGATCTTCCAGAAGATATTGATATTGTAGTGACACATGAATCACTGACTGATCGTGCCAAAGCAGTTCGTCCAAATGCAGTTCATTATTCTGTAAGTAATTTCCTTGAGGGAGAACAATATGATGCAATTATAGAGAAAATCAGGGAAACAAGACAAGGATGATCTTTGCTGGAAAGGAAATAATATGGCATGTATATTTGATGAAGATAACATTCAATTAAATATTCAATTTGATAATAAATATGATGCAATCAAAGAAGCAGGAAAAATTTTACTAAACAGAGATTGTATAGAACCTGAATATATTGATGCGATGATAGAAAGAGAAGATAAAGTATCGGTATATATAGGAAATGGGGTTGCAATTCCACACGGTGTAGGAGGATCTGAAAAATATATAAAAAAATCAGGATTATCGTTCTTGCAGATTCCAGAAGGAATTGACTTTGGTGATGGAAAGATTGCATATCTTGTAATAGGGATTGCAGGTGTAGATGGGGAACATTTAGATATTCTTGCTAATATAGCAGTTACGTGTTCAGATGTAGAAAAAGTAGAACAACTAAAAAAAGCAACAACAAAAGAATCCGTTTTAAGTATTCTTGATATGTAATGAAAAAGAAAAGGATATATTTTTGCAGAAATAGTAAAAATGTATCCTTTTCTGGAATATAAAATTATTTTCATAGAAGTTTCAAATGGAATATGATAAAATTTAAATAAATACGCAGTCAGATTTAGGAAAGGAGTTGTCAAACATGTTTGCGGAAGAACGACAAGAACAGATTTTAGAGTTGCTTAAGAGAAATAAGCGCGTAAGTAATACAGAGCTGATCAAGAAATTTGGAGTTAGTGGAACAACCATTCGAATTGATTTGACAGAATTAGAACAAAAGGGGCTTCTTTCACGAACACATGGTGGCGCGATTTTAAAAGAAGATCCAGTCTATGGAGAAGATTCTATCTCTTCAAGACGTGAAAAGAATAAAGAAGCCAAAGAATGTATTGCAAGAAAAGCAAGAGAACAAATTGAAGATGGAGATACTATTTTATTAGACAGCGGAACAACTGCTTTGGACCTTGCGGCATTACTAAATGAACTACATAATCTGACTGTCATTACAAATGATCTTCAGATTGCCCTAAAATTACAGAAATGTCCAGAGATTCATTTGATTTTATTAGGTGGAAGAGTTAGAACATCTTTTGAATGTACCGTGGGTGGAATGGGAATTAGAGCGCTAGAAGAATTATCTGTAGATAAAGTATTTATGACAACCAATGCCCTTTCTTTACAAAAAGGAGCAACGACACCGAATCTTGATAATGCAGAGATCAAACGTGCGATGATGAAAATAGGGAATCAAAGATATTTGTTATGTGATAGTAGCAAGATTGGAACAAAAACTGTCTGTTCATTTGCAAAAATCGAGGAGTTTGATGTTCTCATTACTGATAATAAAATTTCGCAGGAGATGAAAGAAAAAATAGAGAAACTTCATATAGAAGTTCTATGAAAAAAATTTAACAATTTCTAAAAATTGGTGTCTATTCTTTTTTTAGCATATCTGAAAATTTCAAAAAGTCTGTTGTTTTTACAATGAAATGAAAAATATTATATAACAGATATATCAAACTGACATAACCACATTTCTTTTCTTTCCTATATAAATGTGCTAGAATAATCGTTAGAAAATTTTTGGAGGAAAAGTGATGAAAAACAATGTCAAAAATTTAATCGAATTTATTGATCATAGTCCAAGTTGCTTTCATGTGATCGAGAATGCAAGAAAACAGTTTCTGGAACATGGTTTTATGGAATTAAAAGAGAAAGAATATTGGGATCTGGAGGAAGGAAAGAGTTACTTTGTTACGAGAAACGGAAGTTCTATCATAGCATTTCATTTGCCAAAGAAGGATTTTCAAGGATTTCATATCGTGGCAAGTCACAGTGATTCTCCAACATACAGGATCAAAGAACAGCCCGAGATGTCAGTTGAGAAACATTATACGAAATTAAATATTGAACGTTATGGTGGAATGATCCCAGAAACATGGTTTGATCGTCCATTATCTGTTGCGGGACGTATTATAATAGAAGAAAACGGACAGATCAAAGATCAGTTGGTCAATATTGACAGAGATCTTATGATCATTCCAAATCTTGCAATTCATATGTCAAGATCTTCAAATGAATCAAAACAGTTAAATCCACAAAAAGATCTCCTGCCATTATGTGGAGGAAATCTTACAAAGGATGCTTTTGAGGAAATGATTGCCAAAGAATCAGGCGTTGAGAAAGAAGATATCTTATCTTATGATCTGTTTTTATATAACCGAATGAGAGGAACAACACTAGGAATCAACGAAGAATTTGTTGCAGCTCCCAAATTAGACGACCTTGAATGTGTATATTCATCCATCGAAGGAATGTTAAATGCAAAGCTTTCCAAAGATTATGTCACAGTGTGTGCGGTCTTTGATAATGAAGAAGTCGGAAGTGGTACAAAACAGGGGGCTGGATCAACATTTTTCCCAGAGGTATTAAAAAGAATCAGTTATCTTTGTGGAAAAAATGAAGAAGAATATTATATGGCGGTGGCAGACAGCTTTATGTTATCTGCAGATAACGCTCATGCAGTTCATCCGAACTATCAGGATAAGACAGACCCTACGAACCGTCCGTATATCAATGAAGGAATTGTATTAAAATACAATGCATCACAAAAATATACAACCGATGCGAATTCAGCGGCACTCGTAAAATATCTGTGTAAAAAAGAAAAGATTAAGTGTCAGGTATTCTTTAACCGTTCGGATATGTTAGGCGGTTCAACACTTGGTAATATCCTGACTGGACAGGTGTCGATCAAGGCAGCAGATATCGGACTTCCACAGCTATCCATGCATTCAACATACGAAACTGCCGGATGCAAAGATTTAGATGATATGATCACACTGATGGGATCTTTTTATGAGCTTGGAAAGGAAGTGCAGATTTAATGGAAGAAAAACGTTTGCAGATGTCAGAGAGTTTTTTCTTAACAGCAATTCTTGCAATCGTAGGAGGCTTTCTTGATTCCTACAGTTATTTAATGCGTGGACATGTATTTGCAAATGCACAGACAGGAAATATCGTATTGTTTGGTGTGAATCTTCAAAAGCGGGATTTTACACAGGCATTTTACTATTTTGTTCCAATTCTTGCATTTGCTGTGGGCGTAATTCTTGTTGAGATCATAAAGCATTTTTATAAGGAAGAACATAAGATTCATTGGAGACAGAGAATTGTGGCACTTGAGTTTGTGCTGATAACGGTTGTTGGATTTATTCCGCTGGGACAATATGATGTTGTGGCGAATGTACTGATTTCTTTTGTATGTTCTATGCAGGTGGAGACATTTCGAAGGGTTCATGGGCATCCATTTGCTAGTACGATGTGTACTGGTAATTTAAGAAGTGGAACAGAAGCACTGTGCCAGTACTTTAAAACAGGAGATAAGACATTAAAACAAAAAAGTTTACGATATTATGGAATTATTACTTTTTTCATTATTGGAGCAGTGATCGGAGGATTTTTAACCGGTCGTGCAGGAGGAAGTTCTATCTTTATCTGTAGTATTTTGCTAGCGATCGCAACGATCTTGATGGCAAAAGAGTTCAGAATCTGATAAAAAGACTGATTTCGCAAACATTTAACAATGTTTGCGAAATCAGTCTTTTTTTCTTTTGTGTTACTCTTCAGGGAAAACTTCATTTACAAGTTGACAGTATTCCTCATACTCATGAAATTCTGAAAGATCAGCAAAACCTTCGATCATTCCACGATAATACCAACTCTGCATCTTCTTATCCTTCATATTGAATCTCTCCCATAACTCTTCGCCAAGGATGTTATAATCCCGATAAAGTGCACGGATGTTAGCAAGCTTGTCACCAAGGGCGATGATCTTAGCGTTGCGGGATGCACGGTTCTTTAAGAAATCGATCGTATGGCCTTTTCTCTCAACCCATGTCTTACTCTTATCTTCACTTTCCTGATAGACATAAGAAGCAACGATATCACCGAATTCACGACGGATGTCCTCTATCGAGATTCCGTCACAATCTTCAACAACATCATGAAGGACAGCGGCACAAAGCATATCCTGATCGAGAGTCATAGCGGCAACGATGGCAGCAACTTCCATAGGGTGGATGATAAAAGGAAGATTGGTGCCTTTTCTTGTCTGACCGTTGTGGGCATTTGTTGCGTAGATAACGGCTTTTTCAAACATTGGAAAACTCCTTTATTAAAATAAGTTAGTGTAAAATAATTGTTAAGATAATCATAAAGCATTTTTTTTTGGTATTCAAGTAGGAAATCCAAGAAAATAGAGAAGAAAATACTTTGTCACTTTAAAGCGTGTCAGTGTTGACTTTTTAAATACAGGAAGTTAAAATAAAAACTAAGTGTGATCAAAGAATGAGAAGATTTTGCGATCACCGCAAGAAAAAAGGAGAGTAAAACAATGACAGACAGCAATTTTACGATCGGATTTATCGGTTTAGGATTGATCGGTGGATCCATTGCGAAGGGAATAAGAAGAGTTTTTCCAAACTATACACTCATTGGAATGGATGAAAACCCGGATACGATCAAAAGTGCATTGGAGGATGGAATCATTGATTCAATTGCTACAGACTGCAAAACAGATTTTGCGGAATGCAACTATGTATTTTTGTGTGCACCGGTTCAATATAATGTAATGTATCTAAAAGATCTGAAAGGATCGATTAATGAAAATTGTATTTTAACAGATGTAGGAAGTGTAAAGGAAGAGATTCACTTAAAGATTGAAGAATTAGGAATGGAAGAATACTTTATCGGAGGACATCCGATGGTAGGATCAGAGAAGGCAGGTTTTTCTTTCAGTTCTGACAGATTAGTTGAGAATGCTTACTATTTTATCACACCAACGAAGAAAGTCAGCGAACAAAGAGTGAAAGATTTTACAAACTTCATTGAAGAATTAGGAGCATTAACGATCATTCTGGATTATAAGCAGCATGATGCCTATACTGCAGCGATTAGTCATGTACCACATATCATGGCAGCAGAACTGGTACATATCGTAAGTAATATGGATACAGATGATGGAATCTTAAAACAGTTAGCTGCAGGTGGTTTTAAAGATATCACAAGAATCGCATCTTCATCTCCAGTCGTATGGGAACAGATTTCTTTATCAAATAAGAAGAATATCAAAGAATTACTGCAAAAAGCGCAGAATCATTTAGGCTATGTGATCGCAGCACTTGATATGGAAGACAGAGAATATTTGAATAATTATTTTAAACAGGCAGGAGAATATAGAGATTCTGTGCCAGACAGTGCGGTTGGTCTGATCCAGAAATCTTATGAGATCTTTATTGATATTCCAGATGAACCAGGAACGATCGCAACAACGACAACCTTGCTTGCTTTGAATCATGTAAGTATCAAGAATATTGGAATCATTCACAACCGTGAATTCGAAGAAGGTGTTTTAAAGATCATGTTATATGATGATGAATCAGCAAAGAAGGCGACAAAAATCTTAAGAGATAAAAACTACACAGTATACGAGAGGAAATAAAAACATGAAATTAACAAAAAGTGCGGGACTTAGAGGAGAATTATCAATTCCAGGAGACAAATCGATCAGTCATAGAGCAGTTATGTTTGGATCTTTAGCAAAAGGAACAACACATATCAGCAATTTCTTATCAGGAGCAGACTGCCTGTCAACGATCGATTGTTTTCGTAAGATGGGTGTTTTGATCGAACAGGATGGAACAAACGTCACTGTTCATGGAAATGGACTTCATGGCTTAAAGGCACCAAGTGAGACATTAGATGTAGGAAATAGCGGAACAACAACAAGATTGATCTCAGGAATCCTGGCAGGTCAGGATTTTGAAACTGTATTATCTGGAGATGCATCCTTAAATAAACGTCCAATGGGAAGGATCATCAAACCATTAGAACAGATGGGTGCAAAGATCACAAGTGTGAATGGGAATGGATGTGCACCATTGAAGATTGAAGGAACAAAATTAAATGCAACACATTATGATTCTCCAGTTGCATCTGCACAGGTAAAATCCTGTGTGTTATTAGCAGGATTATATGCAGATGGCAAGACAAGTGTGACAGAACCAGCATTATCAAGAAATCATACAGAATTAATGCTTCGTTCTTTTGGAGTGAAAGTAGAATCACATGATACAACAGCGACGATCACACCTCCAGAAGAGATGATCGCAACAGATATCGTGGTTCCAGGAGATATTTCTTCAGCAACTTTCTTTATCGTGGCAGGACTGATCACACCAAATTCATGTATCCGTTTAAAAAATGTTGGAATCAATCCAACAAGAGATGGAATCCTGCGTGTATGTAAAGATATGGGAGCTGATGTTACATTAGAAAATGTAATTGATAATGGGGGAGAGCCAACAGCAGATATCGTTGTAAAGACAAGCAAATTAAAAGGAACGGTAATTGGTGGAGAAGTCATTCCAACATTGATCGATGAGATTCCAGTTATTGCACTGTTAGCAGCATTTGCAGAAGGTGAGACAGTGATCAAAGATGCAGCAGAACTTAAAGTAAAAGAATCTGATCGAATCGCATTAACGGTGGACAATCTTGTGAAAATGGGTGTTGATGCGACGGCGACAGACGATGGAATGATCATCAAAGGCGGTAATCCATTACATGGAGCAAGCATCAATTGTAAATACGACCATCGAATCGCTATGACATTTTCGATTGCAGGAATCAATGCAGAAGGAGAAACTGTGATCGAAGATTCAGAATGTGTAGATGTGTCTTATCCAACATTTTATGAACAGTTAAATTCATTGCAATAAATAAAATGCTATGATAAGAGTTTATAAGGAGTAGATAACAATGGAAAAGAAATATTTCTTTTTTGATATTGACGGAACATTGACAGATAGATCGACAGGGAAGATTGTGCCAAGTGCCAGAGAGGCGTTGGATCGTTTAGAAGCAAATGGACATTTTGTTGCGATCGCAACTGGAAGAGCACATTACAAAGCACGTAAATTCACAGAAGCCAATGGGTTTAAAAATATGGTCTGTTGTGGAGGCAATGGCTGTGTGATCAACAATGAATTAGTGGAAAATATTCCTTTGGATAAAGAAGGGTGTTTACAGATCATTCATCAGTCAGAAGAATTAGGGTATGGATGGTGTGTAGCTCTTGATGATACGAAAGATGTCTATATGACAGACGATAAATTTCTAAGACAGGTTGGAAAGAGAAAAGAACCAACCAGATATATCATCGATGATATGTTAGATATTGACAGTGTCGATGCGATTTACAAGATTTATGTAGCTATTCCAAAAGAGGAAGAAGAGAAACTTACAAAGAAAGAGTTGATCGGGCATTTGAGATTTGAACCAGAATATTTAATGTTCCAGCCAGATAATAAACGTGGTGGTATTGTGAAGATGATGGAATATCTTGGCGCAGATATTAAAAATGTGGTTGTATTCGGGGACGATTACAATGATATGGATATGTTCTGTAAAGACTGGTTTTCCATTGCTATGGGAAATGGATGCCAGGATTTAAAAGATATGGCAAGTTATGTGACCGATACAAATGTCAATGACGGTATTAAGAAAGCATGTGAACATTTTGAATGGATTTAATAAAGTAAAACAGCAGACAGGAGATACATCGGAGGGAAATATGAAACATTTAAAATTAGGGAAGATACAATGGATCGCATTATTGGTTGTCAGTGCAATGTTTGTGAATTTATGCAGCCATATGGTATTGGCAGCGGCAAGAGATGGAAATGATCCGGCACAGGGAACAACGGCAGAAGCAACAACAGCTTCAGAAGCGACAACAGAAACTACAACGGAACAGCAGGAAGAGACACAGTCTATGGGAGAATATAAAGCATTCTGGTTTTCTTTCTACGATTATGACTCTTATCGTGCAAAATATAAAAAGAGAACGGCAGCAAATTTCCGTACCTACTTTACAGGTGTTGTCAAAAAAGGAAAGAGTCTTGGAATGAATCGCGTGATCGTGCAAGTAAGACCATTTGGAGATGCCATTTATAAGTCAAAGTATTTCCCTTGGTCCAAATATATTTCTGGAAAACAGGGAAGAAATCCAGGATTTGACCCATTAAAGATCATGGTAGAAGTTGCACATGACAATGACATGAAGATCGAGGCATGGGTAAATCCATATCGTGTAACAACAGGTTCTACGAATTATAAGAAACTTGCAAAGAATAATCAGGCAAGAAAATGGCATGCCAAGAAGTCTACAAGAAGAAATGTATTATCTTATGGTGGAAGTTTGTATTACAACCCATCCAAGAAAGCAGTCAGAACACTGATCACAAACGGAGTAAAAGAAATCGTACAAAATTATGATGTCGATGGAATTCATATGGATGATTATTTCTATCCATCTTTTACAAAGCGTAATGTCAAAAAGGCATTTGATGCAAAAGAATACAAGAAATCTTCTTATAAGAAGAAAAAGAAAAGTATCTATACTTACCGTCGTGCACAGATAAATACTCTTGTGAAACAGATGAAAAAAGCAGTAAAAAGTGTAGATCCAAATGTAACATATGGTATCAGTCCAGCAGGAAATATTGACAATCTGACAAGTAAATATTCATATTATGTAGATATCTATAAATGGCTAAATTCTACAGAGTATGTTGATTATATCTGCCCACAGGTATACTGGGGATTTAAACATCCAACTGCAAAATTTAATAAAGTCACAGATCGTTGGATCAAGGCAGCAAAGAGTAAGAAAGTTAAACTTTATATTGGAATCGCAGTATATCGTGCGGGACATAATGTTGGCCAGAATCGTGCAGAACGAAAAGAATGGAAGCGTGATACCAAAGTCTTGAAGAAACAGGTCCAGTATGCAAGAAAGAAACATGTGGATGGATTTGCATTTTTTGATTATCAGGATCTAAAGAGCAAGACAAGTGCCAAAGCGGTCAATCAGCTCAAAACAGTTTTAAAATAAATATTACAGAGATCATTGCATAGAGATATGTGATGGTCTCTTTTTAGTTACAGCAGATTTCTTTTCATGTAAATTACGCTATATAAGAAATCTACAGCGAGTTGACATAATATGAAAAATATAATATTATATGGCATATAATATGAGTAAGGAGGATGCCAATGGTTTTTAATACAGGAGCTGCGCTGTTAGATGCGGTAGTTCTGGCTGTCGTATCAAGAGAACAAGAAGGCACGTATGGATATAAGATCACACAGGATGTAAGAGAAGTGTTAGAAGTATCAGAATCTACATTATATCCAGTATTAAGGAGACTTAAGAAGGATGGCTGCTTGGAAGTTTATGATAAGCAATACGGCGGTAGGAACCGCAGATATTATAAGATCACATCTGTGGGAATAGCACAGCTTTCGTTATATAAAGAAGAATGGAAACAATATTCCCAGAGAATATCTGGAATTTTTGAAGGAGGAGAGAGAGTATGAACCGGGAGGAGTACTTAAAGAGATTATCTTTTTTACTAAAAGATCTTCCAGAAGAAGAAATTGAAGATGCGATCGCATATTATGAAGATTATTTTGAGGAAGCAGGAGAAGAGAAAGAAGAACAGGTGATCAAGGAACTTGGTTCCCCAGAGAAGATCGCGAAGATGATCCGTGATTCTGTACAGGAAAATCAGGCAAGCAGTGAGTATACAGAAGAAGGATATAGACAGGAAACTTACGAAGATTACCAACAGATGAGTAGAAAAGACTCACAAAAGGAAGCCAAACAGGGCAGCAGATGGCATATGAAGGGAAGAAGAAACCGGAATATCATTTTGATGATCTTAATTCTTGTCTTTGTGGGAAGCTGGCTGATGCCTGGTATTTTTGGCATTGTGATTGGAATTGCAGGAGGAATTTTTGGCAGTTGTGCAGGATTGTTGTTTGGAGGACTTGGGTTGGTTGGCGCTGGAATTTATAAGATGTTTACGACAGTTCCATATGGTTTATTGTTGATGGGCGGCGGTTTTCTGATGATCACTGGTGGAATTTTGTTATTATGGTTCCTTGTATGGATCTGTGCAACTGCCATTCCATGGATCATTGCAAAGATCCGTGAATTTTGGAACAGAAATTTTGGGAGAGGATGTGAATAAGTTTGAAGACGTTTAAGAAAGTATGCATGATATTAATATCAGTAACAGCTGTTGCAGGGATCGGATGCATCATAGCAGCATTTGTTATGGGTGCAGATCCAAGACAGATCCGAAATTATACAGAAGGAAAGACAAGCGGCAAATTACAGACAGAGGAACGAAATATAAGAGCAGATCAGATCCGGAAATTAAATATTGATATTGGAAGTGGAGATGTGAAGCTACAAAATGGGAATCAGGATCGTCTGATCATAAAGAAAAAAGGAAGCTGGGAGCCAGTGATATTAAAGTCAGATGGAGAGATTGAAATCAAGCAGAAGAGCAGACATTTTAAATTATTTTGGTTTCAATCAAACGATGAGATCACAGTTATTCTGCCCAAAGGAGTTACCTTTGAGAAAGTTTCCATGGATTGTGGCAGTGGAGACATTGCGTCAGATTCTTTGAATATCACAGACGAACTTGACATAGACTGTGGAAGTGGAGATATTGATCTGACAACGATCACAACATCAAAGACAGAGATTGATCTGGGTTCTGGAGATGTCACATTGACAATGGCAGGAACAGAAAAAGATTATAACTATAATATAGATTGTGGAAGTGGAGATGTTAAGATTGGAGATATACTTTTCGAAGATGATCTAAAAAAACGAAATATCAATGCATTAAGATGGATTAATATAGATTGTGGAAGTGGAGATCTTACGATCGATTTCGATAATACAATATTGTAAAACAAAGTAACAGATAGATGGAGGAAAAGGAAATGAAGAAAACATTGTATAAATCAAGAAAAGACCATTTTTTATTTGGTGTATGTGGAGGATTAGCAGAATATTTTGAGGTAGATCCAACTTTGGTACGAATCCTTACAGCAGCATTATGCACAACAGGAACAGGATTGTTGTTATATATTGTGGCAGCTGTTGTCATGCCGGAGCGTGTCGAGTAATTGTCTTTTTCTTGAATCAATCCAAAGAATGTGATAAAATAGAAAATCATGTCAAAATTCAGGTCAAATAAGACTTTGATCATGAAGATAAATACACATAAAGAAGAGGAGAAATCATATGAAATTACCAATATTGATCGCAATGGTTCTCTATATGGCAATGGTTATCTGGATTGGTGTCATTTACAGTAAGAAGACAAAGACATCCGAAGACTATTTCCTTGGAGGACGAGGACTTGGACCATGGGTTACTGCAATGAGTGCAGAGGCATCTGATATGAGCAGCTGGCTGTTAATGGGACTTCCTGGACTTGCATACGCAACAGGATTCAGCCAGGCAGGATGGACAGCAATCGGATTGATCCTTGGTACATACTTAAACTGGAAGATCGTGGCAAAGAGATTACGTCATTATACAGAAGTAGCAGATAATGCGATCACAGTGCCAGACTTTTTCAGTAACCGTTTTAAAGATGATAAGAAGATCTTAAGCAGTATTTCTGCAGTCATGATCCTTATTTTCTTTACAGTATACACAGCATCAGGATTTGCTGCATGTGGTACATTATTTAACTCTGTATTTGGATTAAATTATCAGAAGAGTATGATCGTCTGTGCGATCGTTATTGTATTATATACATCCATGGGTGGATTCTTAGCAGCAAGTACAACAGACCTGATTCAGGGATTATTAATGTCATTTGCCATTGTGATCGTACTGATCGTTGGAGTTGTGAATGCAGGTGGAGTAGCGAATGTTATTGCACACGGTCAGGCAATGGAAGGATTCTTTGATGTTATGAAGTACCATGACCCAGCAACAGGAGGTGCAGTATCACAGGGTGTGATCCCAATCTTATCCGGACTTGCATGGGGACTTGGATACTTTGGTATGCCACATATCCTTGTAAGATTCATGGCGATTCGTGACCCACAAGAAGTAAAGAAATCAAGAAATATCGCAATGATCTGGGTATTGATTTCTTTAAGTGTAGCCGTATGTATCGGATTTACAGGAGCAGCACTTTATCCCAATGTAGCAGAATTAGCTGGAAATGGAAATCAGAGAATCTTTATCTACATGACAACACATTTATTTAAAGGACTGATTCCATTATTTATGGCAGGAGTTATTTTATCAGGAATTCTTGCAGCAACAATGAGTACATCTGATTCACAGCTTTTAATTGCATCATCCTGCGTATCAAAGAACTTATTCCAAGGATTATTTAAGAAAGAAATGTCTGAAGAAAAGGTATTGTTAGTTTCAAGGATCACAACGATCGTGATCGCATTGATCGGTATCTTTATCGCAATGGATGAAAACAGTTCTGTATTCGGACTAGTAGAAAATGCATGGGCAGGATTCGGTGGAGCCTTTGGTCCATTAACACTGTTTGCATTATTCTGGAAACGAACAAACTTAAAAGGAGCAATCGCTGGAATGTTAAGTGGAGGTATCATTGCACTTGTATGGCCAGTGACTCTGGGAAAATTAGGTGGAATTTTTGGAATCTACTGCCTGTTACCAGCATTTATCGTATCTTCTATTCTGATCATCGTAGTTAGTTTATGTACAGAAGAACCTAACGATGTTATGGTGAAAGAATTTGAAGAAGCAAAAAGCCTCAATGATTAAATTGTGATTTGAATGACGAAAATTATTGGTGGAATATTATAAAAAGAGATCATATGTTTGCAACCCACTCGCGTTCGGACTCCCACGTAGCTGTACTAAGCTCCTGAATGGTCTAATGACCATCCACTCGCTAAGTGCAGACGTGTCCGTACGGTTGCCAACACATGGTCTCTTTTTATAATATTCAAATAATTTACGTTATTCAAACCACTACACAGTGTGTATGTTTTACTGTATGGGCATTTATAATAAACATTTGTCTGTTACTAAAAAATTTGAAAACCGATAACGTTCAACATACAATACTTAATTTTATACGAGAATGTCTTCAGGTATTCATAAAAACATAAAGAAAGATAGAGGTACGAAATGATAGAATGCCATAGGATTCTTTGCAAAATCGCAGCCAACACGGGCACTGTTTGAACGCAGTGAGTTGTGCAGGAGTGTTGGCGGATCAGCGTTTTGCAAAAAATCCGTCAATGGAATTCGTTTTTCGTACCTCTATCTTTCTTTATGTTTTTATGAATACTCGATACATTTCCGTTATACAACTTAAAATTTCAAAGCACTTTTCTTTTTTGTATACATACCATGATAGTATAAAAGAAGAAAAGGAAAATAGAAATGAATCAATGTTATTGTGATCGATCATCAGGAATGTGTGAGCATGGTCATCGGCATGGTGGAGTGGATTCTATGCCGGTTGCTATGCAGTATGTTCCATGGCAGTATTGGAGCAGGATTTATAGTCCGGAAGAAGGATTACAATGTGGAACGATCTTTCCAGAGTTGAATAAACCATTTTATGGGAAAGGGGCGTGCCGGTAATGAATCAGTATGATAAGAAAAAGTTGTTAAATTATATTGATGCAGTCAGCTTTGCATTGATTGATACGAATCTGTATCTTGATACACACCCAAATGACAAAAAAGCAATGGACCATTTTAATCAATATCAGAAGGCAAGAAAGCAGGCATTAAAAGAATATGCGAGAAATTTTGAACCATTGACGATTGATAGTGCAGATATAGATGATCATTTTACATGGGCAACGGATTCTTGGCCATGGATGAAGAGGGGAGGTTGTTGATATGTGGAATTATGAAAAACGATTGGAGTTTCCGGTAAATATCAAACGAACAGATCCCAAGATGGCACAATTGATCATTACGCAGTATGGTGGTCCAGATGGGGAATTAGGAGCTTCGATGCGGTATTTGTCGCAGCGATTTGCGATGCCATATAAAAATGTTTGTGGGGTGCTAACTGATATAGGTACAGAAGAATTAGCTCACTTGGAAATGATCTGTACGATCGTGCATCAGTTAACTAGAGATCTAACGCCAGAACAGGTGAAAAAATCAGGGTTTGGAGCTTACTATGTAGATCATACAGCAGGTGTATGGCCACAAGCAGCAAGTGGTGTACCGTTTAGCGCAGCGACGTTTCAGTCTGTGGGAGATCCGATTACAGATTTAAGTGAAGACCTTGCTGCAGAACAAAAAGCAAGAACAACGTATGATAATTTGTTAAGGCTTATTGATGATCCAGATGTTAGAGAGCCACTGAAATTCTTACGAGAAAGAGAAATCGTGCATTTCCAGAGATTTGGTGAAGCACTGAGGACTGTACAGGATCATTTGGATTCTAAGAATTTTTATGCGATCAATCCAGCATTTGATCATAGTGGTAATTGTAATAAATAAATATATAAAAACAGTTGGCATAAAAAGTAAAAATTATGTCAGCTGTTTTTTATTTTTTGAAGTAACAAAAAGTTGAAAATATATGACAATCTGTTATAATAAATCAAAAATGAATAGTTCAAATATGAAATAATTAACAAGGAGGGATAAATTCATGAAGATCAATATAGAATTTCCGAGAAAGTTGTTAGAGGTATATAACGATGCATGTAAGCCGTTGTGCAAGAAATTAAAATTACCACAGACAGCTTTTGATATTTTAATGTTTTTAGGAAATAATCCACAATACCAGACAGCCAGAGATATCGTAAAGATCAGAAATATCAAAGCAAATCTTATATCAATCAACGTAGAGAAACTTGTGAAAGAAGGTTATTTAAGAAGAGAAGAGATTAAAGGTGATCGAAGAAAAACAAAACTGATTATTACAGAAAAAGCACATCCAGTAATCAAAGAAGGACAGCAGTTACAACAAGGATTTGTAGATCAGTTGTTTGATAATACAACACAAGAAGATAAAAAAATTTTTATCCATGTAATGAAAAATATGGATAAGAATTTAGATGATATTTTGAAAGGTGGAAACTAAGATGAATATATTATTAACGATCGCAGTAACATTTTTTGCAGGAATGGGAGCCGGGCTTGGAACAGGATTTGCAGGGATGAGTGCAGCAGCTGTAATTAGTCCGATGTTGATCACATTCCTTAAGATGGACCCGTATATGGCAATAGGAATCGCATTATCCTCTGATGTACTGGCAAGTGCAGTTTCAGCTTATATTTACAGGAAAAACAAGAATCTTGATATCAAAAATGGAATGATCATGATGGTAACAGTATTGTTATTTACAGTTGTAGGAAGCTATATCGCAAGCCTTCTGCCAGCAGCAACGATGGGAAATTTCTCTGTGTTTATGACATTATTATTAGGAATTAAATTTATCGTAAAACCAGTTATGACAACAAAAGAAGCCATGCAGGGTGTTTCGGCAAAGAAACGGGCGATTCAGTCTATGATCTGTGGGATTGTGATCGGGCTGATCTGTGGATTTGTCGGTGCCGGCGGTGGAATGATGATGTTACTGATCCTTACCAGTGTGTTAGGATATGAACTAAAAACAGCAGTAGGAACCAGTGTGTTTATCATGGCATTTACAGCATTTACTGGAGCTGTATCCCATTTTATGATCGGCGGGGTGCCAGATTGGACAGTGTTTATCTTATGTGTTGTATTTACTCTGATCTGGGCAAGAATCGCAGCAAGATTTGCCAATAAAGCAACACCAGAGACATTAAACAGAGTAACAGGAATCATTCTTGTAATTCTAGGAATCGTTGTTCTTGGATTTTCCATTCTGTAAATGATAGAAAACATTGAAAGTCCAAGATAAAGAGTGATAAAATCAAACTGTATGAAAAAAATTTGGATAAGTTTATTAAATACGGATTGTTATATACGAAACGATATAAAGGAGCGAAAACACGGCATGATAATCGATGAATTAAAGAAGCAGGGAAAAGCTTTATTGGACGCAAGAAGAGATAATTTTGTAAGACAAAGTCTTTTATCCGATGAATTCCTGAATTTTATGCAGCAAAATAAGAAACCATTTGATCTTTTAATGTCATATTATGAATGTGCGATCATGGAAATCGAGACAAAGTTCAGGGTATTAAATCATGAATTATCTTTAGAGTATGACAATAATCCAATTGAAAGTATTAAGACAAGAGTCAAATCCTATGACAGTATTTTAAAGAAGATCCGAAGAAAAAATATTCCTTTAAACCTACAAGCCATTGAAGAAAATTTAAAAGATATTGCCGGGGTCAGAGTTATCTGTTCATTTCCAGATGACATTTATAAATTAGCAGAAAGTTTCTTAAAGCAGGATGATATCACACTGATCGAGCGAAAAGATTATATTAAGAATCCCAAGCCAAGTGGCTATCGAAGTCTTCATCTGATCGTACAAGTACCAATCTTTTTACAAAATGAAAAGAAGATGGTTAATGTTGAAGTGCAATTTCGAACGATCGCTATGGATTTCTGGGCAAGTCTTGATCATAAGATGCGTTATAAGAAAGAGTTGTCCGATGAAGAAGTGGAAATCCTTCAGGAAGAACTTTATGATTGTGCAAAACAAAGTGCAGCACTTGATGAACGAATGCAGAGGATCAGAGATCGAATCACACAAAAACGGGAGAAAGAAGCCATTCTTCTGGAAGATCAACACGATAAATGTTGATCATTTTACGAAGTGTGATTTCTTAAATTGTAATTTCTGACAGACTGTGATAGAATAGGACAAGTATTAAAAAAAGTATAAAAATTTGTTAAGAAAGTGTTAATGAATTGAGGGTAAAAAATGAATATTATCATTGTTGGGTGTGGTAGAATCGGTTCTACGCTTGTTGAGGAATTAAGTGGTGAGAACCATGACATTTCCATTATTGATGAGAAAGCAGATGTTGTACAGAAACTTGCTGAAACACATGATGTATTAGGTGTGATCGGGAATGGGGCAAGTTATAGTATTCTGTCAGACGCAGGAGTTGAGACAGCAGATATCATTATTGCAGTTACGAACTCTGACGAATTGAATCTTTTATGTTGTCTGATCGCGAAGAAGGCAGGAAGATGTGAGACGGTTGCCAGAGTGAGAAATCCTGTTTATTATGATGAAATCAGTTTCATAAAGGAAGAGATGGGAATTTCTGTTGTGCTGAATCCAGAATTAAGTGCGGCATATGAGATTGCAAGATTATTAAGATTCCCTTCTGCAATGGAAGTGAATAAGTTTTCTAAAGGCAGGATCGAGATGTTAAAATACCGTATCCCACATAATTCTAAATTAGATGGAATGACATTGATCGATGTCAGTAATCAGTTAAATTGTGAGATATTGATCTCTGCGGTAGAGCGTAAGAAAGAATTGATCATTCCAAATGGTTCTTTTCAGTTAAGAGAGAAAGATATAATTTCATTTGTTGGAAGGTCAAACTGTGCCATGGAATTTTTCAGGAAGATTGGGGAAAGAAAGAATCAGGTTCATGAAGCAATGATCATAGGTGGAAGTAAGATTGGATTTTATTTATCAAAATTACTTGTTTCTAGTGGAATTGGTGTAAAACTGATCGATAAAGACAGAGATCAATGTGAGAGATTAAATGAGAGTATTCCAGATGCGATGATCATCCATGGAAATGGAAATGACCATGATATGCTGTTAGAAGAAGGTCTGACGGATGTAGATGCATTTATTGCCCTTACGAATCACGATGAGGAGAATATGTTCTTGTCTCTGTATGCACAGAGCCAGAGTGATGCAAAATTGGTCACAAAGGTACAGAAATTGAATTACGATGCCATGATCGAACGATTAGATCTTGGAAGTATGATCTATCCGGAATATCTGACAGCACAATATATTATTCAGTATGTAAGAGCAAGACAAAATTCCATCGGAAGTAATATTGAGAATCTCTACAAATTAATGGATGGAAGAGCGGAAGCACTGGAATTTCATATTCAGAAAGGTTCTCCAGTCATTGGAAGACCAATTAAAGATCTGTCATTGATTGATAATCTGCTGATCTGCAGCATTTATCGTAAAGGAAAACCAATGATTCCAAATGGTCAAGATCATATGGAAGAAGATGATCTGGTGGTAGTTGTCACAACTAAAAAAGGATTACACGATGTCAAAGACATCTTAAAGAGAGGATAATGGGGGCAGGGTATAATGAATTTTTCAATGATTCGATACGTAATAGGTTTGGTAATGCTCTTTGAGAGTGCATTTTTATCACTTCCTTGTCTGATCGCATTAATCTATCATGAGAAGAAAGGCTTTTCTTTCTGGATCATGCTATTTGTATGTCTGATCATTGGAATTCTTTTTGTTATGAAGAAACCAAAGAAGACAGTTTATTACGCAAAAGAAGGTTTTTTAACAGTTGCGATCAGTTGGATCGTGATGAGTTTTTTTGGAGCACTGCCATTTGTGATCAATGGAGATATTCCATCGGTTGTAGATGCGATGTTTGAAACTGTTTCAGGATTTACTACAACAGGATCAAGTATCTTAACGGATGTAGAAGCGTTAGCAAGATGTAGTTTATTCTGGAGGAGTTTTACTCACTGGGTAGGTGGTATGGGTGTATTCGTGTTTGTATTAGCTGTCATGCCATTGGTTGGTGGTCAGAATATTCATCTGATGAGAGCAGAAAGTCCAGGACCATCTGTTGGAAAACTGGTTCCTAAGATTCGAAAAACATCTATGATCTTGTATAAGATTTATATTTTTATGACTATTGTGATGGTAGTATTGTTGCTTTTAGGAAAGCTTCCATTATTTGATTCGCTGTTACTTGCATTCGGTACTGCTGGAACTGGTGGATTCTCGATATTGAATTCAGGGTGTGCATCTTACTCACCATACATACAATATTTGATCGCGATCTTTATGATCTTATTTGGAGTAAATTTTAATGTATATTATTTTATTTTGATCAAGAAGTTCAAAGATGCGATCCATTATGAAGAATTAAAATATTACTTATTATTTATTGGTGCATCTGTAGCAATGATCACATATAATATACACAGTTTATTTCCAACGATCGAGCAGGCATTCCGCCATGCACTTTTTCAAGTAGGAACAGTGATCACGACAACCGGATATGCATCAACAGATTTTAATAAATGGCCGGAATTTTCAAAGTTTATTCTGGTAATGCTGATGTTTTCAGGAGCATGTGCCGGAAGTACCGGTGGTGGTATGAAAGTATCAAGATTGGTAATTATGTTAAAGACCGTCAAGAAAGAGCTGCTCTCATACTTACATCCAAGAACGGTACGTAAGGTCAAATTCAACGGAAGAATTGTAGAACATGAAGTTATTCGAGGGATCAATGTTTATATGATCGCATATGCATTTGTACTGATGTTTTCTGTACTGATCATTTCTATTGATAACTTCGATTTTACAAGCAATTTTACGGCAGTTGTTGCAACATTGAATAATATTGGTCCTGGGCTTAATATCGTAGGACCAACTGGAAACTTTTCAATGTATTCGAATCTTTCCAAGATCGTTATGATCTTTGATATGTTAGCGGGAAGACTGGAATTATTTCCAATGTTATTGTTGATCAATCCATATACATGGAAAGAAATAAAAATAAGAAAAATAAGAAAAATAAGAAAAAGGGCCATAGCATATGAAACGTAATACAGATTTTATGCTTCGTGATATCGCAGGTGAAGTAATTCTTGTACCAACAGGGGCTGCAACTCAGCAGTTTAATGGAATGATCACATTAAATGAAGTGGCAGCATTTATTTGGAAGAATTTAGATGAATCGAAGTCAAAAGAAGAATTGGTTGATAAGATCATGGATGAATTTGAAGTAGATGAAGAAACAGCAAGGACAGATGTAGAAGGATTTGTCGGAGCACTTTATGAACATGGACTGGTATTGGATGAATGAGACAGATTGCAAATAACGTTTATATCCCGGTATTGAAAGATCTGGTAGAAGAGGGAAAAGAAGTCAGCATGATGATCAGTGGGAGCAGTATGAATCCGTTTTTGATCCATCAAAGAGACTATATTTTGATGAAGAAGCCAGAAGAAGAATTGAAAGCTGGGGATATGGTGTTTTTTCAGAGAAGAGATGAGGCGTATGTGATGCATCGGATTCATCACATCAACAAGGAGGGAAAGCTGTTTATTATCGGAGATGCACAGGTAGATATGGAAGGACCGATTGACAAAGAACAGGTTTTTGCGATCATTATAAAAGTAAAGCGTAAAGGAAAATGGATCGCACCTGGAGATTTTTGGTGGGAGTTTTTTGAACATATATGGCTGCATTTGATTCCATTTCGGAGATTTTTGATGAAATTATACGGAATTCGAAGATAAAGGGTGGTAATATTTTACGTATTACCATTCTTTTTTTGTTATCAGACTATGATGAGAGTGTCAAAAGTAAATTTTGCCACTCTCTGATGTATCCAGATTGTTCCATTGCTACGCAATTCCACAATCTTCGAACACCTCGAACTCCCATAAAATGGTGTATTCACACCATTTTATTCCGTTCTCGTTGTTCGGCGTGTCAATAAGTATAAATTGCTTATTTGTGCAAGCACAAACGCAATTTATACTTTTGACACTTACATCATTTTATAGTATCCTTAAAAATAAAAGATACAAAACAGGAGGAAGATCAATGGGACGTGTATTTAAATTCCATAACGACGTAGATACAGATCAGATCATCGCGTCACAATATTTGTTATTGCCAAATATTGAAGAGATGAAAGTATATACTTTTGAATCAATTGATAAAGATTTTGCCAAGAAGGTAAAAGAAGGAGATATTGTTGTAGCAGGAGAGAACTTTGGATGTGGGTCATCCAGAGAACAGGCGCCAAGTGTACTGAAAGCGTTAGGTGTCAAAGCAGTGGTTGCTAAATCATTTGCGAGAATCTTCTATAGAAACTCTATCAATATCGGATTACCAGTGATCATCAGCAAAGACTTATATGACAAAGTGGAAGACGGAGCTGACATTGATATCAACCTGTCTGAAGGATGGATCAAAACAGAGGATGAAACCCTTCCATGTACCAAGCTGCCACCATATATGCAGAATATCTTAGATCATGGCGGATTGATCAATTTCTTGAATGAAGGGGAGGAATAGGAACATGGGAATGACCATCGGAGAAAAGATTATTGCAAGAGCTGCGAAAGTAGATCAGGTAAAAGCAGGAGAGATCCATACGATCGAAGTTGACCGTTTAATGAGTAATGACGGAACGACACATTTAACAATTGATATGTATCATAACCAGTTAAAACATCCAAAGATCGCGGACAAAGACAAACTGGTATTTATCATGGACCACAATGTGCCTGCGGAGAATCCAAAAACAGCAGCAGCACATAGAAAGATGCGTAATTTTGCAAAAGAGCATGAGATCAAATTATATGAAGGAAAAGGTGTCTGCCATCAGATCATGGTAGAGAATCATGTATGTCCAGGAGAATTTATCATGGGTGCAGACTCCCATACGTGTACATATGGAGCTTTAGGAGCATTTGGTACAGGGATCGGATGTACTGATTTCTTATACGCTATGGTAACAGGACAGTCTTGGGTATTAGTTCCAGACACGATCCGTTTTAACCTGCATGGTAAATTAAGAGAAGGTGTATACGCCAGAGATTTAATGCTTTCTATCATCGGAATGGTTGGAGCAAATGGATGTAACTACAAGATCATGGAATTTGCTGGAGAAGGTGCTCATAACCTTGATATTGATGAACGTTTAGTTCTTTGCAACCTTGCTGTTGAAGCAGGAGCTAAGACTGGAATCGTTGAGCCAGATGAGAAAGTTGTAGAATACGTAGAAAGTCGTGGAAGAAAAGCTGAGAACTTATTCAAGAGCGATGATGATGCGGTATTTGAGAAAGTTTATGATATCAACTTAGACGAGATCAAACCAGTTGTTGCAAGACCTCATCAGATCGATGATGTTGTGGATGCCAAAGAAGTCAAGGATGTGAAGATCGATGAAGCATTCTTAGGATCATGTAACAATGGACGTATCGAAGAATTAAGAATCGCTGCTGAAATCTTAAAAGGTAAGAAAGTAAGTGACAGCGTAAGATTTTTGATCGCACCAGCTTCCAATGAAGTTTATATGCAGGCATTAGATGAAGGTCTGATCGATATTTTCATGGAATCCGGAGCAATGGTTATGAACTGTAACTGCAGCGTTTGCTGGGGAAGCTGTCAGGGTGTCATCGGGAAAGATGAAGTTTTGATTTCTACAGGAACAAGAAATTTCAAAGGACGTGCCGGACATCCAGATTCTTATGTGTATTTAGGATCCGCAGCGACAGTTACAGCATCAGCGATCGAAGGTAAGATCACAACAGCAGACCAGATTTAAGGAAGAAGGTGTTTAACTGTTAAAATAATCTTATAAAAAATTATAAATATGTGTTGGATTTTATGATTTTTATTGGTAGAATAAATTATAAATATTATATGGAGGATTTGTTTATGAGTA